>Ga0307511_10005875_pt1 | contig 12405 bp, 9 predicted proteins | sample 13_EM_MG_FD_200266 | JGI IMG/M metagenome (GOLD analysis project Ga0307511, IMG submission 200266) | Populus trichocarpa ectomycorrhiza microbial communities from riparian zone in the Pacific Northwest, United States - 13_EM | ecosystem: Host-associated > Plants > Roots > Unclassified | place...
AGGACATCGATGCGTTGTGCGATTTCTTCCTCCAGAAGTTCGCGCGCGAGTTGAAGAAGCCGGCGTTGCGCATTTCCGCCGAGGCACGCGCGGCGCTGCACGCCTATGACTGGCCGGGCAATATCCGCGAGCTGGAGAACTGCATCGAGCGCGCCGCGATCCTCTGCGACGCCGCCATCATCGAACGCCGCGATCTCCACCTCGGCGATGCTTCAACCGACGCGTTGCGCGACGCACTCGACCTCTCCGGCACGCTGTCCGAGGCGGCGGAAAGGGCCACCAGAGTCATCGAGCGATTGAAGATCGCGGATGCACTCCGCCGGTCGGCTACCCGTGCCGATGCCGCCGAGGTCCTCGGTATTTCCGTGCGCACGCTGGCAGCCAAGATAAAAGAACACGGCATCGAGGACGAGTGATGCGCGACGCAATCCCAACCGCCCGCGACGTCATCGATCACCTCAACGAACGTTTCGCCGCACGCGGGCTGCCGTATCGCATCGACGAGATTGTCGTCCTGCCCTACGTCTCGCCGATGTGGATGTCCAACTGGTCAGTGCCTCAGCTCGATGACGCGCCAGAGCGCGATGCGATCGACGAAGAGATCGCCGAGGCACGATGGAAGTTTCCGCAAATCCTCGATGAAGGTTGGGAGCGCAATCCTCCGGCCGCTACCTGATCACATCCACTTACCCAGCCAAGCCCACAATTCTCCATACCAATGCCGGCTGTTCTCCGGATTGAGGATCCAGTGATTCTCGTCGGGCCAGACCAGGAGTTTGCTGGGGATGCGGCGACGCTGCAGGACAGACCAATTCTCCAGCGTCTCGTTCATCGGAACGCGGAAATCGTGTTCGCCGACGGAGAGGAGTATGGGAGTCTGGAACTTCGCGGCGTAGCGGATCGGGTTCTGTTCGCGCCACACTTTGTTCTGCTCCCAGACCGGCCCGAGGTTGGTCAGCTCGCGGTGATAAATCCCGTCGCTCGTTCCCCATTGCGACTCGAGATTGATCTCGCCGGCGTGGCTGACCAGGCATTTGTAGCGCGTCGTCGTCGCCTCCAGCCAATTGGCCAGGTGACCGCCATAACTCGCGCCGCCGGCGGCCATGCGCGTGCCGTCGATGAACGGGAAGCGCTTCACTGCTTCGTCGGCTGCTTCGTTGAGCTCCTCGCCAGGCCCCTTCAATGGATCGCCTTGAATATCCTGCGCGAAATTCTCGCCGAAGCCGGTCGAGCCGCTGTAATTCGTCAACAGGACCACATAGCCCGGCTTTGTCAGCAGGTGGTAGTTCCAGCGCAGCGAGATCTCGTCGCGCCACATATTGGCGGCGCCGCCGTGGATGACGACGAACATCGGGTACTTCTTCGTCTCATCGAACGCCGGCGGCATCACGATCATGTTGTGGATCTTTTTTCCGCGCTTGCTCGTGAACCAGAAATGCGTCGGCGTCAGCCAGTCGATTCCTTGTGCGATCTCGACGTTGACCTTGCTGAGATTCGTGTGGGCTTTGGCCGTTGGATCGATGCGCACGACTTCGGGCGGCTCGATTGCGCTGCCCCAGCGCGCCACAAGAACCGGCGCGTTCTGCGAGGCGGCAAGTCCCGTGTAGACGCCGCGCGGCGGACTGACGATGAGCGAGACGTTGCTGCCATCGACGCCGCCGTAGTAGATCTTCTCCAGCCCGGCATCCTCGGCGGTGAAATAGACATACTTCGAATCATTGGTGATGACGAATGAATTGACGCTGCGATCGAACGGCGGCGGAGTGACGACGATGCGGTTCTGCATCGACGGCCAGTCGAAACGGATCAGGCGGTCGAGGTTGTAGGCCTTGCCGTTGTTCGCGGAGAAGCTGGTGAACAACATCCTGCCATCGGGACTGAAGCGCGGGCGAACATAGCTGCCTTCGCCGTGCGCGATCACTTGCGGCTCAGCGTTTGTTTCTGACGAGATACGGTAGATATCGGTCCCGTACTCTGCGTATGCCGAGGTGTTGCGGGCCGTCGTGGCAACGAAGACGATCGACGATCCGTCGGGCGACCAGGTGGCATCGAGATCGTCACGCGATCCTTCCGTGGTCCTGCCGGCGAAGCCCGGTTGTTTGACGAGCTGCGTCGGCGCAAGAAGATCGCGCGCCTTCGAGCCCGGCTCGAGATTCTGGACGAGAATGTGAACCTGCATGTCATCGAGCCAGCGATCCCAACTGCGGATGGGGAAGGATTCGTACGAGCGGACTTTGTACTTCTGGTCTTTTCGCTCCTTTGCGATCTTGCGATTGGCCTCATCGTCGAGCGCGCCGGGATAGACGACGCTGGTGAAGAGGATGGCCTTCCCGTCGGGACGGAACTGCGGCGAACGCGCGCCAGTGGAGATCGACGTGATGCGCTCTGCCTCGCCGCCGCCGGCGATGTCGAGGACGTAGATCTGCGATGCGTCGTCGCCCTCGCGTTTGGCGGCGAATGCGATCCGCCGGCTGTCGGGCGACCACGTCGGATCGCTTTCCGCCGGTTTCGAGAAAGTGATCCGCCTCGGCGCTGCGCTTCCGTCGGAGGGAACGATCCAGAGGTCGGACGTGACTTCCTTTTCGTCGTACGACGGCTCGGTCACCGAATAGATGACCCACTTCCCATCCGGGCTCGGCACCGGCGCGCCGACGCGCTTCATCATCCACAGCAACTCGTGCGTGGGTGCTTTCTTCGCGATCTTGGCGGTGCCCGGCTGTGCGGCGAGCGGTGTGGTGACGAGTGCGGCGACGATCGCCGTGCGCAGAACGGTTTTCAGCATGCGAAAGCTCCTAGGCCGAGGAGCTTAACAAACCAGGCACAGACGTAGGCCGTGTTTCACCACAGAGGCGCAGAGGACACAGAGAAGATCCTCTGCGTTCTCTGTGTCTCGGTAGTGAGTCGCTTTCCCTGACTCACGGCAATCCGGTGCACAGCTCGTGCGACCAGACTACTTCGCCGCCACCTTCTTCGTATCCGCCGCCGCTCCGATCGCCTCGGCCTTGATCAGCGATGCGCTCGTTCCTGGCTGGAACGCGGCGACGAGGTCCGTGCCTTTGGCGATGATGGCGAAGCCGACGCAGCGCGTGTCGGGATCCGGCGAATCCGTCGTATCGATCAGGATCGTCGGCTCCATGTACTTTCCGCCGGCGCTGCAGTACGTCACTGTTCCGCTGTGGCGTGCCACGCCGGCCTCGTTGCGCACGGGCTGCAACAGGCCGCCGGCCTTGCGCGCTGGCAACGAGATCGAGATCGCCCCCTTTTGCCCGATCATCCGCTCGGCGTCGAGCGATCCGGCCAGAATGAAGCGGGCAACCTGGATCACCGTCTCCGGAGCGCGCTCCCGATCGAGCGTGGCTGTGATGTTGCCGATGTTCGTGTGCAGCACCAACGTTTTGCTATCGAACAGCGCCGCCGAGTTCTGTTTCAGCTCCTCGGCGGCCAGCACATCGAGCTCCGGATCTTCCAGACCGAGGAACACGGAAGCCATCGAATCGACATTCTTGCCTGTCGGATTGTCGTACGTGCTGATCAGCGAATACATGTGATCGTGCTGCAACAGCACGCCGGCTGCGCTCGAGAACTCGTCCACGTGCGCCAGGCCGACGCCGCTCTTCGGATTCTCGGCCCTGGCCAGGAAAACGGTCTTGCCGGTGGTCATGTCCCGAATTTCCAGCGAGCGCGCGAACGGATGAAGGTGGACTGCCGCGTAGTGCAGGCGCGTATCGAACTGCAGATTCATGAACCAGGTGATGTCGCTGTGATTGACCTGTTTGCCCGGCGGCACGATCCAATGGCCGGTCATCTTGCGGCCCTTCGGATCCACATAGTCCGCAGATCCGCTCGACGCCTGCGGCGCACGCGAGCCGACCAGGCAGCTTGTCGTCATCCCATCATGGCCAGCCTCGGTCACCACACCGGTGCTGGCTGGCATCGACATCATCGAATGCGCCATCGCCAGCGGGTTGTCTTCGAGCTGCACCATCCCCGAGGCGCCGACATTGAAGAGCGGCTTGATCGGAGTGGTCAGGTCGCGGTCGCGGACGTAGTCAATCGTCACGCGATGCCGCACCTTCAGGTTCTGCGGATGTTCGATGTTGAGATTCAGGACCTGCGTGAAGAGCAGCAGCGACTCATTCGATGCCAGAGGGAAACCGAAACCGGCAGGCAGTTTGGCCCCAAGCATTCCCTGTGACAGCGTCATCAGGCGCGAAGCTGTTGGACGGCGGAAACCGAAGAGGGCCTGATGCCGCGGCGGATCGAGGTCGATATTCACGTGGCACATCAGCTCGGGGAGCTGCGGCGTCTTGCCGTCGGCATCGACCATCTCGGTGCGCATGCCAGTCACCCAGAGCAGCTCGGCCGGACCGTTCGGATCGCCGAGGTAAATGCGCTCCACGCTGGCAGGCCCTTCCATCGAGTGATAAATCTTGTCGATGGTGTAGACCGGCGAGATGAACTGTTTCGATTGTGTGGTGGGCGCAGCGAATGCGACTACTGCAGTGAGGATCGCGATGATGGCGATGAAAGGACGTTTCATGATCTCCGAAAGGGTAGCACTTGCGCGGCTCGGATGAGGATTTGAGCGATCGTCGCGCCTGCCGCATCGAGGAGGATATCGTGCCACGTTCCGGTGCGCGAGGGGATGAAGCTCTGGTGAAACTCATCGATCGACGCCACGCACGTTGCGACCACGATCGCTGCGACCGCCCATCGCAGGCTCCACCAGTTGCGCCCGCCGCGTAGTGCGCGAAACGTCAGCGCGCCGAGAATCCCGTATTCCGTCAGATGCGCGCCTTTGCGAATCACGAAGTTGATGACATCGCGCGTCGCCTGCGCGATTGGATGGCCGGTCAGCCACCGGGCAATCCGTTCCAGACACCCGCCCGTATTCGCCGCGGAGAACGAATCCGTCGAAGCGAGCAGGATGACCGAAGCCCAGATGATGGGTGGGAGCCAGTAGGTGAGGATGCGGCGCATTGTGTTTGGGTTGCCGGTAGATGGGTTGCCTGTAGATGGGTTGCCGGGTTGCCAAGTTGCCGGGTTGCCGAAAAGAAGGTTGCTGAGTTTCAAGGTTGCTGCGTTGCTTGGTCTGATTGTGCGGCAACCTGGCAACTCGGCAACTCGGCAACTCGGCAACCTGGCAACCTGGCAACCTGGCAACCTGGCAACCTGGCAACTCGGCAACCCGTGCAACCAAGCAACCTTATAATCCACACGCTCCCAAACTCCGGAGGACCATCCCCTTGCACGAGTCGAAGTTGCGCGTGCGGTTCACTGTCTATCAGCCCGGCATCTCGCCGCAGCAGTTGACGCTGCCTGCCGAGACCATTTCCCTCGGCCGGGCCTCGGACTGCACGATTCCCATCAAAGATCGTTTCCTCTCGCGCCGCCACGCGGAGATCATCAACGACCGCGGCACCTGGTACGTGCGCGACTGCGGCAGCGTCAACGGCACGATGCTCAATGGCGTGAAGCTGGTCGACACCGCGCTGCTCCATCCCGGCGATCGCATCGCCCTCGGCGACAGCGAAGTCGTGTTCCATTCCGACGAAACCACCTCGCAGTTCATCGCCATCGATACCGATTCACACGCTACGAATCTGGCCATCTCCGTCGATGAAGATGAGAAGGAGCGCAGCAACGAGAAGACGCAGATCCTCTCCACCCTGGCGCTGGAGTTTCTGGCCGACCGGCCGATGTCGGAGCTGTTCGATTTCATCCTCGACCGCGTCGTCTTTCTCCTTCAGCCGACACGCGCCGCGATTGCGCTTCTCAGCGATGACCGCGTGTCGTTCGGCAACGTGAAACTGCGAAGCCAGGACGCGACCGAGTCCGGCGATCTGACCATCAGCCGTACGTTGCTGCGCGAGGTCGTCGACGGCCGCAAAGTCGTTTCGTATTTCGACGCCGCTGACCAAAACGACGGCCAGCACGACAAGTTTGCTCGCGCCCAGTCGATCATCGCCCAGCGAATCCGTTCCGCCGTCTGTGCGCCGCTGCTCATCTCCGACGCCGTTCTCGGCGTTCTCTACATCGATTACACCTCGGCACGCGGAGTGGTGGCGGAGGACGATGTCCGCCTGCTGGCGCAGATCGCCCGTTTCGCCGCCGTCACGCTCGAGCGTACGCGCCTGCGCGAGGAGGCATTCGCGAAAGCCAAGATCGACGAGGAGCTGCGCACTGCCTACACCATTCAGCGCCGTCTGCTTCCGGCTGCGCTGCCGGAGATCGAGGGCTACCGCTTCGCCGGCGCGAACCGGCCGTGCAAAACCGTTAGCGGCGATTACTACGACGTCGTCGTCCGCCCCGATGGCCGCATCTACTTCGTCATCGCGGACGTCAGCGGCAAAGGAATCACCGCGGCGCTGGTGATGTCGAGCGTGGCCACTGCCTTCGCCATCTTCACGCGCACCGATCCGACGCCGGCCGATCTGCTGCGCGACATCAACGCCACGCTGGCGCCGAAGACGTCGCCGTCGAAATTCGTGACGATGGTGGCCGGCGTGCTCGATCCTGCCACCGGCGTCGTTGATTTCGCCAACGCCGGCCACGTCTCGCCGCTGGTTGTCTCGAAGAACGGTGTCGAAGCGATGAGCTCGACCGACATCGTCGTCGGCATCCTCCCGGAAGCGCAGTATCGCAACCAGACGATCGCCCTCGCCGCCGGCGACTCGCTGGTTCTTTTCACCGACGGCGTGACCGAGGCCGAGAACTTCGCCGAGGAGCAGTTGGGACTCGATCCCATCTCGGAGATGCTGCTCACGATGCACTGCGCCGAGGCAGCAACGATCCTCGATCGGATCGACACGCACGTACACGAATACATCGGCGAAGTACCGGCAGGGGACGACGTGACGATGCTGGCGATGACTCGCTGCGCGTAGTGCTCGTAGCGCCGTCGGCTCGCCGGCTGGACCGCCAGCGGCTCGCTGGCGATTCTCTTAACATCGCCGCCGGAGCCGGCGGCGAGCCAGCCGTCGAGCCGACGGCGCTACGCCCTTACAATGCCCCGTGCCCTTCCACTTCCGTCTGGCCGCCCTCCCGTGGCTGGTGATGTGCGTTGTGCTCGCGGTGCTGGCCGGCCTGATCCTGCGGCGGCAGCGCGCGTCGCGGGTGGCGCGGCTCTTCTGCCTGATGTTGTTTCTCGTCGCCGGATGGTTTCTCGGGTTTGCGGCGATGTTCTCGACGACGTCGATCACGCTGGCGGCGATGTTCGGACGTCTTGCCATCGCCTCGGTGGCCTTTCTCCCCGCTGCGATTTATGACTTCACCGCCACGTCGATTCGCACCTACGTCCGGCATCGCGTCGTCGTATTGATGGCGTGGGTCGCGGCGACCATCTTCGCGTTTCTGATCCTTGCCACGGATTTGATCCTCGCCGGCACACGCCAGTTTTCGTGGGGCGTCTATCCGCGCGTCGGATCGGCTGCGACGTTCTTCTTCGTCTATTTCTTTGCCGTTCTCGCGTTGCAGGTCTTCGAGTATGCCTACGAATACCGCCAGACGCATGACGAGCGGCGGCGACGGCGCATCCTCAATCTGATGGCCAGCTTCTCCATCGTCTATCTCTCCGCAGTCGACTTCATGCCGATGTTCGGCGTCGACCACCGGCCCATCGGCTACGTCCCGGTCTTTGCCTTCGTTGCCTTTGCCTGGCGCGCGATTCGAAAGCATCGATTCCAGAGCATCACAGCCGCGCGGGCCGCCGGCGAGATCCTCGACACCATGGCCGATGCGCTCTTCGTCATCGACGCCGAGGCCAGAGTGCGCGTCATCAACGCCGCGGTGCGCAAACTCTTTGACTACAGCGAGCCGGAGATTCTCGGCAAGACCATCGACACGCTCGAATACATCGATCCCGAGGCCAGCTTTTCCAGGACCTTGCACGACATGCTCCGGCGCGCGCCCATTCGCGATGAAGAGCGCGTCTTCCGCAACAAGAACGGCGATCGGATCGACGTCAGCATCTCCGTTTCGCCGTTGCACGAACGCGAGATCGAAGGAGGCGCTGTCGTCATCGCCCGCGACATTCGCGAGCGCAAGCGCGCCCAGGAAGAACTGCACGCCTTCACAATCAAACTGCAGGAGAGCAATCGCGAGCTCGAAGACTTCGCGCACGTTGCATCACACGACCTGCAGGAGCCGCTGAGGAAGATCCAGGCCTTCGGCGACCGCCTCAAAGCACGCTACGGCGACACGCTGACCGGCGAAGGAGCCGACTATCTCGATCGGATGCAGAAAGCCGCAGGACGGATGCAGGCGCTGATCAACGACCTCCTGGCATTTTCGCGCGTCACTACGAAGGCCCAGCCGTTCGCGCCAGTCGACCTCGGCGCGGTCGCTCACGAAGTCGTGCACGACCTCGAAGTGCTCATTCATCACGCCGGCGGGGAAGTCATCGTCGGTGCGCTGCCGACCGTCGATGCCGATGCGCTGCAGATGCGCCAGCTCCTGCAGAACCTCGTCGGCAACGGCCTCAAGTTCCATCGGCCGGATACGCCGCCGCGCGTCGAGTTGTCGGGAAGTGCATCCGGTGGCACGGCCCAAATCGTAGTTTCCGACAACGGGATCGGCTTCGATGAGAAGTACGCCGACCGCATTTTCACGATGTTCGAGCGACTTCACGGCCGGGCCCAGTACGATGGAACCGGCATCGGGCTCGCGATTTGCCGCAAAATAGCGCACCGTCACGGCGGCGACATCCACGCGCGCAGTACGCCGGGCGAGGGAGCAAGGTTTGTTGTGACGTTACCGGTGAAGCACGATAGTAAGGATCTACTAATCCACTGATCGCCGAAGGAGCCCATGGGCGCACACGCACAACCGATCGTCATCCTTCTCGCTGACGACGACGAAGAAGATCGCATGCTCAGCTCTGACGCGCTGGCGGAGAGCCGCGTCGTCAACGAGCTTCGTTTCGTCGAAGATGGTGAAGAGCTGCTCGAGTATCTCTACCATCGCGGCCGCTACTCCGATCCCGCCTCGGCGCCCACGCCCGGCCTCATCCTTCTCGATCTGAATATGCCGAAGAAGGATGGCCGCGAAGCGTTGCGCGAGATCAAGGCCGATCCGAAACTGCGCCGCATCCCGGTCATCGTCCTGACCACGTCGAAAGCTGAGGAGGACATCTACCGGACCTACGACCTCGGCGCGAATTCATTCATCACCAAGCCTGTCCACTTCAACGCCCTCGTCGAGGTGATGAAAGAGATCGGCCGCTACTGGATCGAGATCGTCGAACTTCCGCAGGGAGCGCATCCCCGTTGATCGACGCCCGGGAGATCCGGCTGTTGCTGGTCGAAGACGATGAAGATGACTTCGTGCTGACGCGCGATCTCCTTTCCGAAAGCCGGCGCACCCGCTTCACGCTCGACTGGGTCTCGTCGTACGCCGAGGCCATCGACGCTATCGGCGAAGGGCAGCATGACGTCTATCTCGTCGACTACCGCCTCGGGCAGCACGATGGGCTGGAGGTTCTGCGCGAGGCGCGCGCCATCGGCTGTCTGCGTCCCATCATCCTGCTGACCGGTCAGGGCGACGGCGACGTCGACATCGCGGCCATGGAGGCCGGCGCCGCGGACTATCTCGTCAAAGGGCAGATCGATTCGCAGATCCTGGAGCGATCGATTCGCTATTCGCTCGAACAGAACCGAACGCTCGAAGCGCTGCGCGAGAGCGAGGAGCGCTACGCCCTTTCCGCGCGCGGCGCGAACGATGGCCTTTGGGTCTGGGACCTCGGCGCCGACACCGTCTACTACTCCGATCGCTGGAAAGAGATGCTCGGATTTTCAAAAGAGACGATCACCGATTCTCCTGACGAGTGGTTCTCGCGCGTGCATCCCGACGACGTGGCCATGCTCCGCGCCGACATCGACGCGCATCGTCACGGCGCCACGCCCAGCATCGAGCACGAGCACCGCATGCGTGGCAGAAGCGGCGAGTACCGCTGGATGCTGGCCCGCGGCGTGGCCGTGCGCGACGCCGCAGGCAACGCCACTCGCATCGCCGGATCGCAGACCGACATCACCGAGCGGAAGCTGGCCATCGAACGGCTGACGCATGACGCCTTTCACGACGCGCTGACCGGCCTGCCGAATCGCGCACTCTTCATGGATCGCCTCGGCCGGCTGATGGAACGCTCGCGCCGCCATCCCGGCCATCAATTCGCCGTTCTCTTTCTCGATCTCGATCGCTTCAAGGTCGTGAACGATAGCCTCGGACACGCACTTGGCGATCAGCTCCTCATCAGCGTGGCCGAACGTCTGCGCCACGCACTACGCGCCACCGACACCGTGGCCCGGCTCGGCGGCGACGAGTTCACCATCCTGCTGGAGATCGATCACCTCGCGGATGCCGCGCGTACCGCGGAGCGGATTCAGGAAGCGCTGCGCGTTCCCTTCCGCGTCGGCGAGCACGAGATCTTCACCACCGCAAGCACCGGCATCGCCCTTAGCGCCACCGGCTACGAACGGCCGCACGACGTTTTGCGCGACGCGGACATCGCTATGTACCGGGCCAAATCGCGCGGCCGCGGAATCCACGAAGTCTTTGACAAGACGATGCACGACCGCGCCGTCAAGCTACTGACGTTCGAGACCGAGCTGCGGCGATCGATCGAGCGCGACGAGTTGCGCGTCCACTACCAGCCCATCGTCTCGCTGCTTTCCGCGAAAGTGATGGGCTTCGAAGCGCTCCTTCGCTGGCAGCGCGGCGACGACCTCGTGGCGGCAGACGAGATCGTGCCCATCGCCGAGGAGACCGGGCTGATTCTTCCCATCGGCCGGTGGGTTTTGCGCGAAGCGCTCCGCCAGCTCGCGGAGTGGCAGGAACGCTATCCCGACAACGAATCGCTGCACATGCACGTCAACCTCTCCGCCAAGCAACTCCTGCAGCCGAACCTCCTCGAACAGATCGCCGCGGCACTCGACGAGAGCGGTGTCGATCCGCAACGTCTGCATCTCGAAGTCACCGAGAGCGTCGTCATCGACAACGCCGAAGCGGCGGCGGAGCTGCTCGAGCAGTTGCGTGCCACCGGCGTCGGCATCAGCCTCGACGACTTCGGCACCGGCTACTCGTCGCTCAGCTCCCTCCGCCAGTTTCCGTTCGACACGCTCAAGATCGATCGCTCGTTCATCTCCACCAACGGCGATCGGCGCCATCATGAGATTGACGATGAGATCGTCCGGACGATCAGTACGCTGGCCCGCATCCTCGGCATGGACGTGACGGTCGAAGGTCTGGAAAGCGCCGACCAGGTGCAACGGATGCGCGACCTCGGCATCGATTACGCGCAGGGCTTCTACTTCTCGCCACCGGTCGAAGCGGGGAAGGCAGCAGGGTTGCTGAACTGATCATGACCGCCTGTTCGAATTGCGGCGCCGACGCGGCGGATCTCTACTGCGCGAAATGCGGCGAGCGGCAGCCGGGCCATCACGATCTCTCCGTCGGACACTTCGCGCATGACGTCGTCCACGAGTTCGTCCATCTCGACTCGAAATTGTTTCGGACACTGCGCGATCTCGTGACGCGGCCGGGTTTTCTGACCCAGGAGTATTTCGCGGGACGCAAATCGCGCTACATCCCGCCGCTGCGACTCTTCCTCACTCTCTTCGCACTGCAATTCCTGGCCTTCACGTTCCACTCGCCGGGAGCGGTCTACACCGTGGCGTCGATGAAGAACTTCGACAAGGCCGGTGCACTCACGAAGCTGCTCGAGAAAAAAGCGGCCAGACAACACCTGACCGGCGAAGAGCTGGAGCAACGGATCGACGAGCGGTGGCACAAGAACTATTCGCTACTGCAGCTCGTGAACATCCTCGGCGCGGCCATCGTGCTGAAGGTTTTGCATCACAAGCGCTACTTCGCCGAGCACCTTGTCTTTGCGGCGCACTACCTGGCGTTTTCGTACATCGTTGCGCTGGTCATCACCTTCCCCATCTTCGCCGTAGCGGGATTCCGGCCCGGACCGCTGCACCAGGCTGTCCTGGCCATCACCGTGGTCATCCAACTCCTCTATCTCTTCCTTGCCCAGCGTCGCTTCTACGCCGACGGCCCCGCATCCACCGCGATCAAGACCGCGCTGCTGTGGGCCGGACGACTGGCCGTGATGGTCGTACTCCTCAGCGGCTCGCTGGTGGCGGCGATCGTGATGGTGAAGTGAGGTTGGGTTGCGAGGTTGCCAGGTTGCCAGGTTGCCGAGTTGCCTTAGAGATTCGCGCGACCGAGCACAAAGCAACTCAGCAACTACCCAATCGGCAACCGGGCAACTCGGCAACTCGGCAACCGGGCAACTCGGCAACCCGGCAACCTTTCTTTCCCTGCAACCTATTACGAATGCCTTCGTATCACCCCCGCAATATGCGAACGAAGGCTAACTTTTCTCCCTCCGCTGCGTCATATCCG
>Ga0307511_10005876_pt1 | contig 12404 bp, 13 predicted proteins | sample 13_EM_MG_FD_200266 | JGI IMG/M metagenome (GOLD analysis project Ga0307511, IMG submission 200266) | Populus trichocarpa ectomycorrhiza microbial communities from riparian zone in the Pacific Northwest, United States - 13_EM | ecosystem: Host-associated > Plants > Roots > Unclassified | place...
GCGGGCGCGGCCTCTACCTTGTTGGTAGCAGCAGCATGCTCAGCAAGAGCCAAGATTGCTGGAACACAAACAGTCAAGTGGTAACCTCCAACGTAGAAAATATCGGCGTTCTCAACCAGAGTCCAAACCTTCTCGGACTTGAGATGCTCAATCTTGTAGTTGTTGGCGGCACCGAGGTCAGTGACCATGGAACGATCGTGACCGGTGATGATGACAGCACACTTTCCGGTGGGGACAGCCTCCTCGATGCGGTACTCGGTACGGACACCGCCCATAACGCTACAGGCCTGGACGAGCTGGTCGGCGTAGGCGTCCTTGCCAACACAGCCGACGTAGACGGAGGATTTTGGTGGGAGAACATACTGATAAGGATCTTTATCAGCATCAAGAGTATATAGCTGCAGTGGTTCGGGGACGGGGATATTGGGGGGAGATTGTACACACCTGGGCTCCACGGCAAGCGTTTTGGGCAGCACCTCCGGCAACATAGCGGGGATTGAGCTTGGTGATCTCCTCGTAGATGGGCATGTGCTTCTCCTCAGCGAGGATAGCATCGTTGGACTTCAATCCATGCTTGTCGAGCAAAGCCTGGTCACTGTAGGTGTGCTTGTGGATTAGCACAAGGCCCAGTTGGGGACAGCCCTTTCGGGATTGCAAGAGCTTACCCATTGACCTGGATGTCTATACCGAATTGTTCCGAGTTAGTTTGCAATTAAGTGGCAGTGACAGAGACAGTCTTCGTACCGAGAAGGGGGTTTCCCAAACACAAGAGCCGGTATTCCTTGGTCATTTTGTATTTTATGGGCTGGGGGGGGTGGAATTAAATAGGCGTTGCGTTGGGAATAGGTATTTGAATAATAGCGGGGTTCCAAAAAATGGTGGAGAGTTGGGGGTTGTTTGTCGTATAATTTCTTCTTCGGGTGAGCAAGCGTAGTTGTCAGAATTGCCAGGCGAATATTACAGCACAAGACCGAGCCCTGTATCCCGGTTGCGCCTTCTTCCCAGCGAACCAAATCAACACGATCTGCCCATCACGCCCACGGCACTAAAATCACACTCCAGCGGAAGACAAACGATAGCTCTACAATACCTGACCTGTACTCCGTCGCCAATACTCCGTATATTACCCCCCAACACCGCAAGGCAACTCCATATCCGCAAGTCTCGTTCGTCCTGACAGAGGTAGAGTTGCCCTGTGCACAAGCATCCATCCCGGAAGCTTGTTATTTAGCTGTGAGAAATGATTTACTTCTGCTTTGCCACTACGAAGCCTTTGAACACAGACAGGTTGTAATGAGTGATATTGATACTCTGCTATACAGTGACAGTGAAAATTCAAAGCCAGACCCCTGCCCATAAGGTGTCAAGACAAGAAAGGAATATATCCGATCACAGGGCTGCATCACACGCCACCCGCAGTACCCAGCGATCGCGAGAGTGAGCAGAGACACCCTAAGTAAAGGCCTAGGTAGGTACGGTAGCCGTTGTCCCGCTGTCCCGTTGCCCCGGTACGTGCTGTATTTTCTAATATTCATCTTTGAGGCTGTATTCATCTTGTAGCATAAGGAGCTGGCAGCTGGAAGATCTTGGGCAACCAAGCCGTTGGCGAGCCTTGGGGCGACGACGAGTCTAGCTGTCTTTTCTACCCTTGATACGGAATACCTTCATTCCTTTCCCTTCCTCATTTTTTTTTTCGCATTTGCCATCCACTTGTCGTGCTTGGTGCTTGCTTCCGTGCATTCGCCTTGCAACCCGGCAGCTGTTGTTGGCCCCCCCGAAAATTAAAAAAACATTTTGCAGGCCCACTAAAACAACAGTTCGCGTCCTCCGCCGACCGCAGAGCTACCCACAGCGCGTTTATCACGTCCCTCGTCACTCCTCACACCCCCACGGGGAGGATCATAATAAGTTTGTCAACTTCGTCACGCCTTGAGGCACACCAAACTCTCGGCCCATGATGAACGCTGTCGCAGGGACAATGCCTGCGGGCGTGACCGTCCCTATACCTCCCAATTTCAACCGTGAACAGGCCCAGCAGATGTATCAGGTATACACCCGGTCTCTATTCCAGGCCTGTGCGGGATTTATGGAAGAAGAGAAGGCATATAAGCTGACACCAAGATTTTTACCACTCCATAGAGATGGGTGCAGATGAAATCACAGGGAGTCACAGAGGCAGACCCGGAGTTTGCTCAGATGTCCGCAATCTTGCGAGCAATGCGGAATATGTCAGGGCAACAGCAGCAGCAACACTCTGGGCAACAGCGAGTACCGCAAAATGGAGGTCCACAGGTTAATGGTAAGTTTCTTGATGGTTCCCGTTTGACTACGCCTTCGTCTTTTAACCGTAGACGTGATACTGATTTGAGGTGTTGTAATAGGACGACCGGCACAGCAAGCTACGAGCCAAACTCCTCTCCCGATGCAGCAATCGTTGCTACAAGAAAACGCGTCTGCTACACCTCAAAGACGATCAACTCAGGATTCCGCAAATGCTCACCCAAGCCCAGCGACATCAAATGTGGGAGGCAATGCGGCGAAGACTACTCCAACATCTCAGTCGTTCACACAGGATCAATTGGCCATCTTGCGCCATCAGATAATGGCATTTAAATTGATATCAAAGAACATGCCAGTACCCCCCCAAATTCAGAATGCTATATTCGCAGCTGGAGTGAAGCCTGCATCAGTGTCCACTGTCATTGCTGCAGTGAATGCCACAATTGCCGAAGTTTCGGAGGAACAAGCCCCAGGATCAGATAAGGCCGATGTAGCCGCAGAGGCGCAGGAAACGAAGTCTGGGTTCAAGTCCCACGCATCACCCTGGTCACGGCTACAAAATTACATTTCGTACATGGACCATGGTTCACGCGACAAGCGTCTAGTGATACCAAGCATTATGCCATCTGGCATTGACATGGCTATGCTGCAAGAAGAGAGGGAGCGGGTTGTCTACAATCGCATCACGGCGAGGAGGGCAGAACTGGAGAGCTTACCCAGCAACCTGGCCCATCTGGACCTCAAGTCCGAGAATGTGGCGGGTGATGATCTTAAGATTAAGGCTTTGATCGAATATAAATCACTGTGCCTGCTTCAAAAGCAGCGGGCTTTGCGGCAGGAGGTTGTTAATGTTATGGTACACACTGATAACCTCGCAGTAACGGCGAATCGGCCCATGTATAGGAGGATGAAGAAACAGTCCTTAAGGGAGGCAAGGATCACAGAGAAGTTAGAGAAGCAGCAGAGGGATCAACGGGAAATGCGGGAGAAGAAGAAACATCACGATTACCTCCAGAGTATTATGACGCACGGACGGGATATCCTGAATTCTGGAAAGACTCGACAGGGCAAGCAACTAAAGTTGGGTCGCATGACGCTTCAGCACCACCAACACATGGAGAAGGAAGAGCAAAAGCGGATCGAAAGGACCGCAAAGCAGCGTCTCCAGGCCCTTAAAGCTAACGATGAAGAGGCTTATCTCAAACTGCTTGCCCAAACCAAAGATACCCGTATCACACACATCCTTAAGCAGACCGACGGTTTCCTTAATTCTCTTGCGGAATCTGTCCGTGCACAACAACGTGATGCTATTCAGAATTATGGAAGGCCAGAAGGTTACGTAGACGAGGATGACTCGAGCGATGAAGAAGATGAAGATGGAAATAAGAAGATTGACTACTATGCAGTGGCGCATCGTATTCAAGAGATGGTTACAGAACAGCCAGGTATGCTGGTGGGAGGAAAGTTGAAGGAATACCAGATCAAGGGTCTGCAATGGATGGTGTCTCTTTACAACAACAGTCTGAACGGAATTTTGGCAGACGAGATGGGTCTCGGAAAGACAATTCAAACAATTTCTTTGGTAACTTTCTTGATCGAGAAGAAAAAACAAAACGGGCCTTTCCTTGTGATTGTGCCCCTCAGTACACTCACAAATTGGACCTTGGAGTTTGAGAAGTGGGCGCCGACTGTCAGCAAGATCGTGTACAAAGGTCCACCCATGGCAAGAAAGCAGCAGCAAAACCAGATCAGGTATAGCAATTTCCAGGTTCTTCTTACGACATACGAATATATTATTAAGGACCGACCGATTTTGAGCAAGGTTAAGTGGAACTACATGATCATCGATGAAGGGCACAGAATGAAGAATAATCAATCCAAGTTGACTGTCACCCTCACCACCTACTACAACTGTCGTTTCCGTCTTATCTTGACCGGTACCCCTCTGCAGAATAACCTCCCCGAGTTGTGGGCTTTGCTTAATTTCGTTCTCCCAAATATCTTCAAATCAGTCAAGAGTTTCGATGAATGGTTCAATACCCCATTTGCCAATACAGGCGGCCAAGATAAGATGGAGCTTAGTGAAGAAGAGTCGTTGCTTGTTATTCGTCGTCTTCACAAAGTTCTTAGGCCCTTCTTGCTCCGTCGTCTCAAGAAGGACGTCGAGTCCGAGTTGCCCGACAAGAAGGAGGAGGTCATCAAGTGCAAGCTGTCAGCTCTACAATCTGTTCTGTACAAGCAGCTTGTAGAGAGGGGTTCCTTGTTTATTCCAAACGCCGAGAAGGGAGGGAAGGTCACTTCTAGCGGTCTTAGCAATACGATTATGCAGCTTCGGAAAGTGTGTAATCACCCCTTCATCTTTGAGGAGGTTGAGAAAGCCATCAACCCATCGGGAATCAATAACGACCTCTTGTGGCGAACGGCCGGTAAATTCGAACTGTTGGATAGGCTTTTACCAAAGTTCTTTGCTACCGGGCATAGGGTGTTGATGTTCTTCCAAATGACGAAAATCATGAACATCATGGAGGATTACCTACAGCTAAAGGGTTTCCGATATCTCCGTCTCGATGGGACGACAAAGGCCGATGACCGTTCATCTTTACTAAAGGAATTCAACGCACCTGATTCACCTTATTTCATGTTCATGTTGTCTACCCGTGCTGGTGGCCTCGGTCTGAATTTGCAAACAGCGGACACTGTTATTATTTTCGACTCTGACTGGAATCCCCATCAGGATTTGCAAGCCCAGGATCGTGCGCATCGTATCGGTCAGAAAAATGAGGTCCGAATTCTGAGGTTGATCACAACCAATTCCATTGAAGAGAAGATCTTGGAACGTGCCCAGTATAAGCTTGACATTGACGGGAAGGTCATCCAAGCTGGTAAATTCGACAATAAGTCCACGAATGAGGAGCGAGATGCCCTCTTGCGATCTTTGCTAGAAGCTGGTACTCGAGGGGATAATGAGGGTAACGAAGAGATGGACGACGACGAGCTTAACGAAATCATTGCAAGAAATGAAGGTGAATTGGATGTCTTCCGGAAGCTTGACAGAGAAAGGAATGCACATCCACGGTTCGGCGAGGGTCCAGGCAAGAAAGACAGATTGTTCCCAGAGGATGAAGTCCCGTCGGACATCAACCTTATTCCCGAGGTACCAGAAGTTGAGGCACCGAAGGGACGTGGAGCTCGTGAGAGGAACAATGTTCGATATGATGATGGACTTACCGAAGAGCAGTGGCTCGATGCAATGGATGATGACGAGGATACGGTTGAGGACGCGATTAAGAGGAAGAGGGAGAGGATTGAGAGGAGACAGAGTAAGAAGCTTGCGAGGCAGCAGGATTCGCCACCACCACCGGAGACGCCAGTGAGGGATGCTTCGACACCGCCGCCGACGACGCAAAAGAGGAAACGCGGTAGGCAGCCGAAGGCGAAAGAAACGCCCGCAAAAGTCAGGGAACCTGAACCAGAGCCAGAGTCAGTGCCGAAGCGGAAACGTCCAAGGGGTGGGAAGGTTGATAGCATGTCTCCTGGCGATCGTGCGATATATCAACGCGTATTCGAGACTATCTACGATGCTGTGGTCGGGTTGGAAGATCCGGAAGATGGGCGACTGTACGCAGAACACTTTTTCCACCTCCCAAGCAAAAAGTTTTATCCGACCTACTACCAGTTCATCAAGAGTCCTATTAGTTATGATATGATTAAGAAGAAGATAGATAAGGAGCAATATGCAAGCCTGCCGGAGTTTAGGAGTGACTTTTTGTTGATGTATGCGAATGCGAGGACCTTCAATGAGCCGGGGAGTGGAGTTTATATTGATGCAGAGCGAATGGAGGTTAGTTTTATCCCACTATCAAAGTTGTAGCAAGTTTGGTGCTGACGACTTTCTCAGGACGAATTCGAAACTAGGTTACGCGAACAAGTCGAGGCAAACTCGGATGTCCTATCACTGGATCCGTTACCTGAGCCAGGAACCAAGGGCGAAGACGGGGAGGGGGCAAGTAATGGCTTAGGAAGGCAGAGTACTACAACGATGAGTAGCGAGAATGGCACACCAATGGCGGCACCAACACCGAATATCAAGTTGAAATTCAAGAACCCGGCGGCACATATGAATACCCCGGGGGGTATGGGCGGAGGTGGGGGCTCGGGTAGTTCTGCGCAGAGCCCGGAGTCGGATTTGGTATCTGGCCCTGGTGTGGCGAGGCGCTGGAACAAACCCGGATGGGGTGGGGGTGCGGGAGGGTTCTGAGTGGGGTTGATGGGGATCTGAGGATGATGATATCTGGAGACGGAAGGAAGATTACATCAGGCGTACTTGGCTTATTTTGCTTGCTTGTGTTTTTTTCCGCTAGTGTTTGAGTCGATACGATTCCTTTAGTTTGAGCATGATTTTTTCGCGAGTTTCATTTATATAGTTTTCCATTGTGCCCTGATTTATGATGTGGATTTGCCCCTTGGCCGACCATTTCTGTAAAGTACTTCAAGAATGGTTTATTCTTCATTCTTAGGAAGCTGCTTCAAGTTTGTAACCTATACTGACCTACGTACTCGGGGGCCATCGTGTGTGCAGTCTGGTTATCGTGTGTACCAGTTTCTGTACCGATATGTGTACCAGTGTACCGGGACTCAGACTACTTCAAGTTAACTCATTTCATGATGCAGTGATAATGTAGGTATTGCGATTCTGCAGATGTGCCTCCAGACCCTGGGGCGGGAGCATTAACCCATTTCATCGCGGAGCCAGGGGGTGGGATCTACTGTAGCTACAGGGCCAGTCTCCGGTACCTAGTACCTATGTACCTACTCTACCTACAGTACCTATGCGGCCCCTGTGTACTTAATGTACCGTAGGTACTGTACTTACCTAACTACTCCCTAAGATTAAAGAACCTCCATACCAAGTGGTGGGGCGCTTTATTCCCTACCGATATACTTTAGCCAGCTCGAAGCCCTGTACCTGTATCTAGAGTAGCTGAACCGGTATTCTGCATCTCGCTTCACATCTAGGGAAAGATCGCCAGTCCGTCGTTGCTGCAGCGTGAAATAGCAGCGTGAAATACGGTACACATACATGTGAGTGTCATTGCAAATTGCACCACCAGCTACAAATTCCCGCTTGACTTTTCAACTGTGCCTCGCCACCAACCTCCCCGAATGCTGCTCCGATAGCATCGTCACTATATAGCATTCGTGCCGTTAAACGTCGTCTGTTTATTCGAAACGTTCAAACTTCAGCAGATATCAAGCCATCAGTATCTAAAGTAGGCACTTGTTCAGCATGACTGAACCCATACGCTCCCCTCCTCCGGGGGGGCGCGTTGACAGAGCTTCCGCCGAATTTCGTCGTCACCATGTCAGGCGGGACTCCAATGTCAGCACTGCGAGTTTCTACAGCGATGTCGAGATGGCACAGCACGAGGTACATTCTACGCCCAAGTAGCCGTGTTAGTTCCCCAATGTTGATGTGAAGGTTTTAGGTCTTTTCCGGCCCAGTCCCCGAGAGTCTTCCCTCGAGTATTTCGTCGTTTGCGCACCGCCGGAGGTCTAGGACAGGGTCGACAGCTAGCTTTCAGTTCTTTCAAGAAGTGAACAATGAGCAGCAGCAGTGGCCGCAGCAGGATCATGAGCAGGTACTTGCGGACGAGGAGGAGGATGACTATGGTTATGGGCCGTCGGAGGCCGAACTTGAAGCCGGCACCTTTGAGAGTAGCTCCATACGGCGCAAGTCATCGCAGTTACATAGGGATTCGGTCGAGGATCCACTTCTTGAGCGGAGGGAGTCGATCAAGTCAGATAGTGGCTATCGGGGCGCAAGGAGGATGACGCAGAAGCTTTATATTGTCACGGAAGATCTTACGATTGTTGTCGCGGGGTACACTACTAGCAGAGTGGGGTCCTTAATAATGTTGATCCTGTCAGTCATGACTTTTGGAATGGGCTATCTCATCCTGAGGTGGGTACCAAGATGGCGGGTAGGCCTCATTGGGAAGTCCACGCCTTTGGCAAGCTGTGACTGGATGGTTGTAGAGGTAGGAGATCAAGCTGAGAGACACCGTGGGTCAATCTATGCTGACCGTTCTCTAGAACCAATGGGGTGAGCTCAGCATACATGAAGTGGGCAAGCATCGATATGGGCAATCGCTTTCGACGGTATTTGGGGTCTCACCCGTAGTACCAGCTCACCATGACATGGACGAGGACGATGACCCTGTTATGCCATATCTCCGCTACCTAGACTATCGATACATTCGGTTTTGCTACCACCCCATACTAGACAAATTCGCCATGAACAACAGTTGGAAAGACCCCTCCTGGACCAGTGTCAAGAAACTAAGGCGCGGGGTAGAAGGTGAAAATAAAGAGTTACGTAGCATGGTATTTGGGAAAAATGTGATAGATATAGAAGAAAAGACGGTTATGCAACTTTTGATAGACGAGGCATGTTACTTTATCCCCGCCTTATTACGTTTGGGCTTGAGGGTTATAATAGCTAAATTGAGGATTGGATTAAACATAGGCATTTCACCCATTTTATGTCTTCCAAATTGCGAGCTTAATTTTGTGGTCTGTGGACGAGTATTATTATTATGCCGTGTGCATCTTTATTATTTCTGCTGTGAGCATAGTTAGTACGCTGGTAGAAACCAAGACGGTTTGTTGATGGATTTCCCTTTTTGCTTGTGTAACAATATTGACATGGTGTACAGACTATGAGGCGTCTCCGCGAAGTATCCCGATTTGTGTGTGATGTTCGAGTTCTGCGTAGTGGCTTCTGTTTGTACTCATCTACTCTATTTACCAGAAACATATACTGATGTGGTCCGCCCAGGGAGCTATGTATCTTCCGAGGACCTCGTCCCGGGTGATGTTTTCGAAGTCACTGACCCGTCTTTGTCACAATTTCCGTGTGACAGTCTTCTCTTGAGCGGAGACTGTATCGTGAATGAGAGCATGTTGACTGGTAGTCCCTCAATTCTGCCCTGGCCCTTGGAAAGATTTTCTAACAGCCACCAGGCGAGTCCATTCCCGTGTCAAAAGCCCCATGCACCAGCGAGGCACTGGAGAATATCAACCTCGGAGCCTCCACCGTGCTCCCTGACCATGCAAAATACTTTTTGTTTGCGGGTACTAAAATAGTGAGGGCTAGAAAGCCACAGTTTGCGGGCGACATGGGAGATGTTGGACTGGCAATGGTTGTCCGTACAGGATTCAACACCACGAAGGGTGCTTTGGTGCGGTCGATGCTCTTCCCGAAGCCTTCTGGGTTCAAGTTTTACCGGGATTCGTTTCACTATATTGGGGTTATGGCGGGGATTGCAGCTTGCGGATTTGTTGCTTCGTTCATCAACTTTGTTCGGTTGGGGGTGAGTATACTAATGTTGGAGTTCATGGGAGTAATACTGATGGTGTTCTTAGCTGCCATGGCACCTGATTTTTGTGAGGGCACTAGATCTTATCACTATTGTTGTTCCGCCAGCACTTCCGGCTACGTTGACAATTGGGACAAACTTTGCTCTCTCGCGGCTAAAGACGAAGAAAATCTACTGTATCAGTCCTCAAAGGTAGTATCCTTCCTCTCAAATCCTTCCTCACATCGCTGACCAGACTTCAGGGTAAACGTCGGCGGTAAACTTGACATTGTCTGTTTCGACAAAACTGGTACTTTGACTGAAGACGGCCTCGACGTCCTCGGGGTTCGGATCGTGGAAGAGAATTCACACAAGTTTGGTGAACTGCTGAGCAATACCCAGGCCGTGCAGGCCACTGGCAGATCGAGTGACTCGAACCTTCGCCGTGCAGTGTTTAATACAATGACTACCTGCCATTCCCTCCGCTTGGTTGACGACGAATTAGTTGGGGATCCATTAGACCAGAAGATGTTTGAATTCACGGGGTGGATTTACTCTGAAGGAGAGCAGACTCAGGCTAGGCAGGAAAATGCGGGTAGGGATGGGCAAGAGGTGCAGCAGTCCAAGTTCTCACCACCCATTGTGAGGCCACCGCCCATTCAGCGTGCATTGCGGGACATGGGCATCAACAATGAGGGCTCGGGTCAGGTTGGTGAATGTTCTCCCCTGATCAAAGGACAGGGCTAATATGTATACGGTGGAACAGCCGGTCGAACTCGGAATCACGAAATCGTTCGAGTTTGTCTCTCAACTTCGCAGAACTAGTGTGATAGTGAAGCAGTTCAAGGCACAAGGAGCAAATATCTACGTCAAGGGAGCGCCTGAATGCATGCCCGACATTTGCCTACCAGGGTCATTCCCGGAGGACTATCATGAAATCCTAGCGCACTACACGCACCGAGGGTACCGAGTCATTGCATGCGCTACGAAACACATCCACAAACTGAGCTGGGTACGCGCTCAAAAGATGAAGCGTACTGACGCAGAAAGTGGGCTTACATTTGCGGGGTTTATTATCTTTGAAAATAAGCTTAAGCCGCAGACGGCGGATGCACTGAGGGAGTTGGCAAGGGCGGAGATTAGGCAGGTTATGTGTACGGGGGATAATATCTTGACGGCGATTAGTGTGGCGAGGGAGTGCAATTTGATTAGTGAGACTGCGCATGTCTTTGTGCCACATTTTGCTGAAGGTATGTGTGGTTTCCGTAGGAGCTGGATTGGCTGGTGACTAATGTTTTGGTGAAAGGTGATATGTTGTCTCCGCACGCAAGACTCCATTGGGAGAGCGTGAATGATCCGGACATTATGCTTGATGAGCATACACTTCGCCCTTTAGAACCACCAGCGGACGGTAACCCGTATAGGATTTCAGATCTGAAGAATTACTCGTTGGCGGTTAGCGGGGATGTATTCAGGTGGATTATTGACTTTGCTCCACTGGAAGTTCTGCACAGGGTAATCGCCCCTTAATACTGCTCCCAATTATAGTGGTCTATAATATCTCTAACAGCTTGGCTGTAGATGCTCATCTGCGGGCAAGTCTTTGCACGAATGTCTCCCGACGAAAAACACGAGCTTGTTGAGAAGTTGCAAAGCATTGACTACACTGTGGGATTTTGTGGTGACGGAGCCAATGACTGTGGTGCGCTCAAGGCAGCAGACGTGGGTATCTCATTATCTGAAGCAGAAGCATCTGTTGCTGCGCCATTTACAAGCCGGGTGTTTGATATCTCGTGTGTACCGAGAATAATTAGGGAGGGAAGGGCTAGTTTGGTCACGAGCTTTAGCTGCTTCAAGTATATGAGTTTGTATAGTGCAATTCAGTTTACTACAGTGGGTATTCTTTATAGGAAGGCGAGCAACTTGGGGGATTTCCAGGTACGTCCACGCACCGCATCATTCTATGGTTATCCAATTCCCATGCAGTGTTGCTAAAGTGAAATCAATAGTTTCTCTTTATCGACCTCTTCCTCAACCTCCCCATCGCCGTCTTCATGGGCTGGTCCGGCCCGTACCCCACCCTCTGCCCCAAGCGCCCCACTGCGTCCCTCGTCTCCCGCAAAGTCCTCACCCCCCTCCTTGGCCAAATCTTCCTCACATTCACCCTGCAGCTGCTTGTCCTCAAGGCAGTGCAATCCCAGCCGTGGTATATTACTCCCAAGGTTGGCGTCGATAAATCGAAGATTGCAAATAGCGAGAATACAGCGCTATTTTTGGTCAGTACTTACCAGTATATTCTTGCGGCGGTGGTGTTGAATGTGGGGCCGCCCTATCGGGAGAAGATGAGTAGGAATGTGCCATTTGTGGGTGTGGTGGCGGCGGCGTTGGGTGTGAGTACATGGCTGGTGGTATATCCTGGGGGCTGGGCGATGGAGGTGATGCAGTTGACGTGGGTGAGTGGGGATTTCAAGGCGCTGCTGCTGGGGCTGGCGGCGGTGGGGTTTGGGGTGAGTTACTGGGCAGAGAAGAATTTCTTCTTGAGGCTGGCGGGATTGGTGGGGAGGGTGAGGAGGAGGGTGGGAGGGGGGGATAAAAAGAGGAAAATGTGGAAGGTGCTGGAGAGGGAGATGAGGATGTGAGAAGGGTTGGTGATGTATTAATTGATTAAGCCAGGCTTTGTTATAGCGGGAGTTAATTGTTGTATTTTCAGTTTTTCATTTCTTGATGAGATTGGCATATTTTTGTATTGTGCATGGCATATATATG
>Ga0307511_10005877_pt1 | contig 12403 bp, 12 predicted proteins | sample 13_EM_MG_FD_200266 | JGI IMG/M metagenome (GOLD analysis project Ga0307511, IMG submission 200266) | Populus trichocarpa ectomycorrhiza microbial communities from riparian zone in the Pacific Northwest, United States - 13_EM | ecosystem: Host-associated > Plants > Roots > Unclassified | place...
CCGACTGGCATGTCGGCACATTCGGTATGTCGTAGCACCGACGCGCCTCGTGAAGTATTTGCCGCTGTGCGGGTGGCGCATCGCAGATACGAGTCCGCATCCCGGCGGCCGGGGCCTGGAGGCGCCCGCCATGGTTTGACCGCTCCTTCAATCACGGTGTAATCTGAACGCCGTTCGGATATAGGAACAGCGTCATCATGATTGAGCTTTCGCGCCGCGGGCGGGTTGCCGTAGCCACTTTGGGCCGGCCGCCTGTGAATGCCATCGACGATACGATGATCACCGCGTTCCACCGGGCGCTCGACGAGTTGGCCGCTTGGCGCGACTGGCAGGTGCTGCATATTCGCAGCGCCCAGAAAGTGTTTGCCGCCGGAGCGGATCTGGACCTGATCCGCTCCTGGAAAGATGCACCATCGCCGGCTGCCGCCCTGAACGCCTATGTTGATCGCCTGCAGGGCCTGTATCAGCGCATCGAGAGTCTTTCGCAGGTGACGCTCAGCGAGATCGCAGGCGCGGCGATGGGAGGCGGTTTCGAGCTGGCGTTGAGTTGCGATCTGCGGATCGCAGCCGAAGAGGCGAAGTTGGGTCTGCCTGAAGTGGGTATCGGGTTGATTCCGGGTGCGGGCGGTACGCAACGGCTGACGCGTCTTTGCGGCAGGGGTATAGCGGCTCGCATCATTCTGGGCTGCGAGCCCGTGGATGGCCGCACGGCCGCGACGCTCGGCATGGTCGAATGGGCGGTCCCGCGTGCACGCATCGAGGAGGAAGCCCGGGCCATAACGGATCGGATAGCGGCCTTGCCCGAGCATTCGCAGCGCGTGGCCAAACAGTGCATCGATGCATTCGGTGGGACGGCACTGCACGGATTTCGTCTCGAGCGCGAAGCTGGGAGCGCGCTGCTGGACACGGCGCGTACGCAGGAATTGATCAGTGCCTTTCTCGACAAGAACAGGCTGGACAAGAACACCCGAAAGTGAGTCGAACATGACAGAAGCGGCGGAGCTCAGTTGGAAACAGGCAACCGATCTGACCGGCAAGGTCGCGGTGGTGACGGGGTGCGGCTCGGGGATCGGGCGCGCCACTGCCAGGCAGTTTGCCGCCGCTGGCGTCACCGTGTATCTCGGCGACGTCAATGAGGAAACCGGTCAGGCGACACTGCAGGACATCAGGTCCGCCGGGGGGCGCGGTGAGTTCATCCCGCTCAACCTGCTTGACGCGGCCTCGATCGACTCGTTCGCCGACGAGGTCAAGACGCGTTCCAACGGCGCCTTCGACATCATCGCCAGTATTGCCGGCATCGATCGCATCGAGCCGTTCCTGCAGAATTCACCCGAGAATTGGGACAAGATCATCCAAGTGAACTACATGGGACCCGTCAGGATGATCCACCGGTTGCTGCCTGCGATGATCGAGCGCGCTGCGGGCGGCAAGATCATCACCATCGGCAGCGATGCCGGACGTGTCGGCAGCACCGGCGAGACGTTTTATTCGGGAAGCAAAGGGGCGGTCATTGCCTTCACGAAGGCGTTGGCCCGAGAGATGGCACGCTATCGGATCAACTGCAACTGTGTCGCGCCCGGACCGACGGACACGCCGCTGTTTACAGTTGCGATGGAGCAGAAGCTGCGTGAATCCCTGGTGAAGGCGATTCCCTTCCGGCGCATGGCCCATCCGTATGAAATCGCGCATGCCATCCTGTTTCTGGCCAGCGGTGCGGCGCAATTCATGACCGGGCAGGTGTTCAGCGTGAGCGGCGGGCTCACGATGCATGGCTGAGCGAGGCGCATATGAGTGATCCACTACATCCGGAGAAGGACTTCGCGGCCTACCTGGCAGCGGGCCGTTTCATGTTGCAACGCAGCCGCGAGAGCGGCCGTTACATCTTTTACCCGCGGGTTGCGGAGCCGGGGACAGGCTGTACCGACCTGGAGTGGGTCGAGGCTTGTGGCTCAGGCACTGTGTATTCGACGACGGTCATTCGTCAAAAGCCGCCTACTCCAAGCTACAACCTGGCGCTCGTGGACCTGGCCGAGGGCCCTCGGATGATGAGCCGGGTGGAAGGAGTACTGCCAGAACAGGTTCGCATCGGAATGCGGGTCAACGCGAAGATCATCCGTGAGAATGACGTGCCGCTGCTGGTGTTCGAGCCGGTTTGAACGCAGCTCCTGCGTAAAGGTTTCATTTGATGCGAGATGCATTCCCCCGCGGCCAGACGGCTATCGTCGGGGCCGCAACGTTCGGGATCGGCACGGCGCCGGACTTCAGTAACTACGATCTGGCGACCCACGCGAGCCTGAAGGCACTCGGCATGGCCGGTTTGCGTCCTCGGGATGTTGATGGCCTGTTCGTCGTTGTGATGGACGAAACGCTCTCGACATTGAACTTCGCGGAATATCTGGGGATCCAGCCGCGGTTCACGGACAACAGCCGCACCGGCGGCTCTTCGTTTCAGATCCAGGCAACCGTTGCCGCGTTGATGCTGGCGGCCGGCCAGTGCGACGTCGCGCTGATTGCATACGGCAGCAATCAACGCAGCAGCACCGGCAAGCTCGTGAGTACGTCCCGGCCTTCGCCCTGGGAAACACCCTACCGGCCAATGCGCCCGATCTCCTCCTACGCCATGGCTGCCGCGCGTCATATGCATCAGTACGGCACGACCAAGGAGCAGCTCGGGGAAGTCGCCATTGCCGCCCGCAAGTGGGCGCAGCTCAACCCCGAGGCCACTATGCGCGAGGACCTGACATTGGAGTCGTATATGGCCGCGCGAATGATCTGCGATCCCTTCAGTGCGAGGGATTGTTGTCTGGTATCGGACGGCGCCGCAGCTGTGGTGATGATGCGGGCGGATCAGGCTGCCGATCATTGCAAGCAGCCGGCCTACTTGCTCGGAGCCGCCGCGGAAACCACCCACAGGGAGATAGCATCCATGCCCGACCTGACGGTGACGGGTACCCTGGGAGCCGCCCGGCGGGCATTTTCCCAGGCTCGCGTCACGCCTTCGGACATCGATGTCGTCGAGCTCTACGACGCCTTTACGATCAACACCATTCTGTTCCTCGAGGACATGGGATTCTGTGCAAAGGGGGAGGGTGGGCAGTTTGTAGCCGGCGGCGCGATTGCCCCTGGAGGGAAACTGCCCGTCAATACCAACGGTGGCGGGCTGTCGTGCGTGCACCCGGGCATGTACGGACTGTTCACGATGGTCGAGGCATCGCAGCAGATCATGGGAATCTGCGGTGCGCGGCAGCAGCCGGACGTGCAGCTCGCCGTCTCACACGGCAATGGTGGCGAGCTCTCCAGCGAGGCTGTGTTGGTTCTGGGGTCCGCCGAGACGCTTTCGGACGCATGACGGCCATGCTCGACTATCAAACCGTCAAGAACTGGGATTTCGGCGATATCACGCATTCCTACACACAACGCGACACGATGTTGTACGCGCTGGGTATAGGGATTGGTGCACAGCCCCTGGATGCCGGGCAGCTGCGCTTTGTGTTTGAGCAGAACCTGCAAGCCGTACCCACGATGGTATCCGTGCTGGGCAGCCCCGGCTTCTGGTGGCGCGATCCGCGCACGGGCGCCGATTGGGTCAAGCTCGTTCACGGCGAGCAATCCGTTCGGCTGCTCAAGCCTTTGCCGGTTGCGGGCCAGATCGTCGCCCGCAACAAAGTGGTCTCCATCACTGACAAGGGCCCCGGTAAGGGAGCAATCGCAGTGATCACGCGCGAGCTGCGCAATCAGGATAGCGGCGAGTTAATTGCCGAGGGACGCAACGTCACCTTTCTGCGCGGTGATGGGGGATTCAGCGCGCAGAGCGGGCAAAGTGACGCGGGTCCGGAACCTTTGCCGGCAACTCCCGATCGCGCACCGGACATTGAGGTGGAGTTGGAGACATTGGAGCGTCAAGCGCTCATCTATCGCTTGAGCGGTGACTACAATGTCCTGCACGCGAACCCTCTCGTGGCACAGGCAGCCGGGTTCACCCGGCCGATTCTCCACGGCCTTTGCACCTACGGCATGGCGGCACACGCGGTTCTGAAGGCCGTCTGCGGCTACGATGCGGCCCGTATTCGTGCGTTGTCGGTCAGGTTCACGGCACCGGTATATCCAGGGGAGACCCTTCGTTTCCAACTCTGGCACCGTGATTCGGCGACCCTGCAACTGCGGGCCCGGGTCGATTCGCGCGATGTCGTCGTTCTCAACAACGGCCTGGTGGAGCTGGCGTGATGGACCTGTTCTCGTTGCGAGGCAAGGTTGCGCTCGTCACGGGTGCCTCGCGCGGACTGGGAAAAGCGCTGGCGGAGGCGTTGGCGAGCGCCGGCGCCACGGTTGTGCTCGCTGCCCGGGATACGGATCGGTTGAGCGCCGTTGCCCAGCAGATTGTCGGCGGGGGAGGCGTCGCTCACTGCGAGGCATTCGATCTGACCGATGAGCGTGCTGTGCTTGCGGTCGTTCCCAGAATACTCGAGCGCTTCGGCCACCTGGACATCCTGCTGAACAATGCCGGGTTGTGCATCTGGAGTGAGTTTCTCACTTCCTCAACCGAGGTATGGCGCCGCACACTGGAAACGAATCTCACGGCACCCTATCTGCTCGCGCGCGAGGCGGCCCGGCCCATGGTCGCGCAGGGGTGGGGACGAATCATCAACATCGGCTCCTACGTATCGGTATTGGGCCGCGAGCGTCTGCAGGCCTATGTTGCCAGCAAACACGGAATCGCCGGCTTGACGAAATCCCTCGCCGGGGAACTCGGCCGGCACGGCGTGACCTGCAACGCAATCGCCCCGGGATTCTTTCTGACGGACATGGCCGAGCCCGTAACCCGGGATCCACAGCGAATGCAGGTGTTCACTGATTGCATAGCCATGGGCCGCTGGGGACGGCCCGCAGAGCTTGCCGGGGCAGCCATCTTCCTGGCCTCCGAGGCCGGCTCCTATGTGAATGGTCATGTGCTGCACGTCGATGGCGGCGTGGCGGACGTGCTTTCTGTGCGCATTGCGGTAAGCTCATAGCTATCGAGACCCACGTTCGCCGGCTCGAACGGTAATCATGGACAGATATGCGAACACCGTACTAATATAAGAACGACTCCGGTCGCAATGGTTGGGATTTTATGGTCAAGGCTCGTGCCGGGAATGGCGCCGCTCGCAAAGTCACGGGCCCGCGCTCGCTCATGCGGTTGCTGGGACTGTTCGATGCGCTGGCGAAGTCCAAGGAGGGGTTGACCCTTGCGGACCTCAACACCGAATTGAGATCGCCCAAGAGCAGCCTGCTCAACCTGTTGCGCCCGCTGGTTGCCAGTGGGTATCTGAATTACGACAGCGGCCGCTACCGGCTCGGACCGTCGATTTTCCGCCTCGCCGCCAACATCATGTCGGTGTGGAATTTCTCGAATGCCGTGCGGCCGTACCTGGAGGAGCTCGCCCAGCGCTCGCAGGAGTCCGTATACCTGGGCGTCCTGGATCGGGTAGGGAAAGTGATTACGTACGTGGATGCGGTTGAGAGTCCGCACCCGGTGCGCTTCTCCGTGCCCATCGGCGCGGTGCGACCCTTGTATTCCACGGCCGCCGGCAGAGTGCTGCTCGCGTTCGCCAGCGAGCAATGGCAGGAAGAATACTTCCGCACGACGAAGCTCGAGCAGCGCACACCGCGGACGATTACGACGCGTAAAGGCTTGCGCGAAGAGCTCGACCGAATTCGCAAGACCCACGTCTCTGTCAGCATCGGTGAGAACTTCCCGGAATCAGCGGCGATTTCGGCGCCGATCTTCGGGGCAGACGGCACGCTCGTGGCGGCTATTGCGATCGGCGCTCCCAGCGACCGGTTGGCGCCGCGACTCTCGGAGCTGCGCCCGATGATCGTGGAGGTTGCATCGCGGGCGTCGGGTGTAGCACCCAACAGTGCTGACGTCGACGATAGCGTCTATCCGGAATCCGAGCCGGAGGCCGGCCGGCCGGTGAGCGCGCCTCGGCGGCGAGCCGCCGTCACCTAAAGCGATCGGGCGGCTCGCCCCTAATCCATTTCATAGCCTCCGGGCCCGGGAAGCCGGTCCTAAGGGGCATTTTCGTGTCTGGACTATCGTTCACATAGTCGAGCATAATTCAGAAATGAGAAGGGCAACCGACTACGAAGAAATCCGCAGCGGCGTGCGAGCGCTGTGCGCGCAATTTCCCGACGAGTACTTCCGCAAGGTGGATGCCGAGCGCGGCTATCCATCCGAGTTCGTCGCCGCGCTGACCTCCGCGGGCTGGCTGGCGGCGTTGATTCCGGAAGAGTACGGAGGATCGGGTCTGAACCTGGCTGCCGCATCAGTGATCATGGAGGAGATCAACCGGAGCGGCGGCAATTCCGGTGCCTGTCACGGCCAGATGTACGTGATGAACGTACTCGTGCGCCACGGCTCCGAGGCGCAGAAGCGCGAGTACCTGCCCCGGATCGCCCGCGGCGAGCTGCGTATGCAGTCGATGGCTGTGACAGAACCCACGACTGGCACGGATACCACCAAACTGAAGACTATGGCCGTACGCCAGGGCGATCGGTATCTGGTCAATGGCCAGAAGGTGTGGATTTCGCGCGTGCGGTATTCCGACCTTCTGGTCCTCCTGGCGCGTACCACGCCGCTCGCGCAGGTGCAGCGCAAGTCCGAGGGCATGTCCGTGTTCCTCGTCAACCTGCACGACTCCGTGGGAAAGGGCCTGACGCTGCGCTCGATTCCCAACATGGTCAACCACGAGACCAACGAGTTGTTCTTCGATAACCTGGAGATTCCTGCTGAAAACCTCATCGGCGAGGAGGGCAAGGGCTTCAAGTACATACTCGATGGCCTGAACGCCGAGCGCGCCCTGATAGCCGCGGAGTGCATCGGGGATGGTTACTGGTTCGTCGAGCGCGCCACGAAATACGCGAACGAGCGGGTGGTGTTCGATCGTCCCATCGGCCGCAACCAGGGCGTTCAGTTCCCGATCGCCGAGGCCCACATCGAGGTCGAGGCGGCGAGCCTCATGCGTTTCAAGGCCTGCGAGCTGTATGACGCACACCAACCTTGCGGCGCCGAGGCCAACATGGCCAAGTACCTGGCGGCCAAAGCGTCCTGGGAGGCGGCCAACGTCTGCCTCCAGACTCACGGCGGATTCGGCTTCGCCAGTGAGTACGACGTCGAGCGAAAATTCAGGGAGACGCGCCTTTACCAGGTGGCCCCCATCTCGACCAACCTCATTCTCTCGTATGTAGCGGAGCACGTCCTGGGACTGCCCCGCTCATTTTGATTGCACCGAACATCATGCGCCCTCTGGACGGTGTCACAGTCGTAACACTCGAGCACGCAATCGCCGCACCGTTCTGCACGCGTCAACTGGCAGATCTTGGCGCGCGTGTCATCAAGATAGAACGTCCGGGAACGGGCGATTTCGCACGCGGCTACGATACCCGCGTCCGCGGTCTGGCGTCCCACTTCGTCTGGACGAACCGCTCGAAGGAGAGCGTAACCCTCGACGTAAAGCACGCAAAGGCGCGCGAAATCCTCGCGAAGCTCATAGCCCGTGCCGACGTGCTGGTGCAAAACCTCGCCCCCGGCGCGAGCGCAAGGTTAGGCCTCAGCTACGAAACACTGGCCGCCGATTATCCGCGCCTGATCGTTTGCGACGTGTCCGGTTACGGAGCCTCCGGTCCCTACAGGGACAAGAAGGCCTACGACCTGTTGATTCAAAGCGAGTCGGGCTTCCTGTCCATTACCGGTACCCCCGAAAATCCCTCCAAGGCGGGCAATTCGATTGCCGACATCTCCGCTGGCATGTATGCCTATAGCAGCATCCTTGCGGCGTTGTTGCAGCGGGGGCGGACGGGCTGCGGGACACGAATCGATGTGTCGCTGTTGGAAACCATGGTCGAGTGGATGAGCTATCCACTCTACTACGCCTTCGAAGGGGCGCCCGCACCGCCGCGGACGGCAGCCTCGCACGCCACGATCTATCCTTATGGACCGTTTCGTGCCGGGGATGGAAAGTTGGTGATGCTTGGCTTGCAGAACGAGCGCGAATGGGCTCTATTTTGCGAGCGAGTCCTGCGGCGGCCCGAGATCGCCGCCGATGAGCGCTTTGCGAGCAATGCCCGCCGCGTTGCCGCGCGCGCCGAGGTGGATGCCATCGTGGATGAGACATTCTCGCGCCTGACTGCGCAAGAGGTGCTCCAGAGGCTCGAGCTGGCCGGGATCGCCAATGCCCGCATCAACGAGATGCACGAGGTCTGGGCGCATCCGCAACTGGCGGCCCGGGAGCGGTGGACGCAGGTGGACACGCCGGCGGGACAGGTTCCAGCGTTATTTCCGCCCGCATTGCCGGACTCCGTGCAGCCTAGAATGGGCCCGGTGCCCGGGCTCGGCGAGCACACTGACTCCGTTCTCGGTGAGCTGGGATACTCAGCGCAAACCATCGCCAGCCTGCGGGCTGAGCAGGCAATCTAGGCGGCACGGCTCAACCGGGGGGATCACGCACCATGACGTATCAGCAGATTCGGTACGAAGTCCGGGATCGGATCGCCACCGTGACCCTCAATCGTCCGGAGCAGCTGAATGCCTGGACCGACGTGATGGCAGAAGAGGTCTATCAAGCCACGCACACCGCGTCTGCCGACGATAATGTGCGCGTGATTGTCCTGACTGGCGCGGGCAAGGCCTTCTGCGCCGGCGGTGATATCACCGGCTTCAAGAGTGACAATCCACGCCAACTCATCGACAAGTTGCCGCGTCCATATGACTTCAGCCGCCGCCCCGATTATCAGAGCCGCACCGCTTATTTTCCGTCGCTCTCCAAACCCATCATTGCCATGCTGAATGGGGCGACGGCGGGGATAGGCCTCGTCCACGCATTGTTCTGCGATGCGCGATTCGCGGCTGAAGACGCCGTGATCACCACAGCCTTCTCGCGCATCGGGCTTGCTTCCGAGTACGGAATGGCCTGGATTCTCAATCGAGTCGTTGGGCATGCCAACGCCCTCGACCTGTTGCTGTCGGGACGGAAGGTGAAGGGGCTCGAGGCCCAAAGGCTGGGACTCGTCAATCAGTGTCCACCGCGGGAGGCACTGGAGCAGGTGACGTTTGAATATGCACGCGAGCTTGCGGAGAAGGTGTCACCACGCTCGCTGCGAGTCATGAAACAACAGCTGTGGGAACTGCCGTTCCAGACATTGCATGAGGCCCTCATCACGGACTCAGAGGCAATGCTGGAGGCGAATACCTGTGAGGACTTCAAAGAGGGCAAGCTCGCCTTCATGGAGAAGCGGCCGCCGCGCTTCACCGGAAAATAACCCACCCATCCAAACAAGGTTGCCATGGATCTGAGTGAGTCGCCCGAGACCCAAGCCTTTCGTACCGAGGTGGCCGAGTTCGTCGCGGCCCAACTGCCGCCGGACATTCGCGCCAAGGTACTCGGTTTCCTGCGGATAGAACGGCAAGACTATGTTCGCTGGCAGCGAATTCTGAATGCGCGGGGCTGGGGAGCCCCAAGCTGGCCGCGTGAGCATGGTGGCACCGGGTGGGACGCGCGCCAGCGTACCCTGTTCGAAGAGGAGTGCTTTGTCGCGGGGGCGCCTCGCCAGATGCCGTTCGGTCTTTCCATGGTTGGACCGGTTCTGCAGGCGTTTGGCAGCGAGGAACAACAGAATCGTTTCCTCCCACGTATCCTGACGATGGAAGACTGGTGGTGTCAGGGTTACTCCGAGCCAGGCGCCGGCTCGGACCTGGCATCTTTGACCACACGGGCCGAGCGCCGGGACGATGTCTATATCGTCAATGGCCAGAAGACCTGGACGAGCTTTGCGCACTGGGCGAATTGGATCTTCTGCCTGGTGAGGACGCGGCCTTGCGGTAAGCCGCAGGAGGGCATCTCCTTTTTGCTGATCGACATGACGAGTCCGGGCGTGCGCGTGAAGCCGATCCGCACCCTGGACGAAGGCGCGGATGTCAACGAGGTGTTCCTCGATGACGTGGCGGTTCCAGTGGCCAATCTCGTCGGTGAAGAGAATCGCGGCTGGACCATTGCCAAATTTCTGCTCGGCCACGAGCGAACGACGATCGCTGGGATCGGGGCGTGCAAGCGGCTCCTGGTGCAGCTGAAGCAACTGGCCCGGAACGAGCCCAAACGGGGGCGGCCTCTGATTGAGGATCCCAGGTTTCGTGATCGCATCGTGAAGGCCGAGATCGACATCCGGGCGCATGAGTGGTCATTGATGCGGGCGACCTCGCTCGAGCAGGCCGGCAAGTCCATCGGCGCAGAAGCGTCCATCTTGAAGATACGCGGCTCGGAGATTCAGCAGGAGCTGGCGCAACTTCTGATGGAGTGCGCGGGACCGTACGCGATTCCGTACCTTCCTGAAGCATTGAGTGCGGAGTTTGGCGGCGAAACGGCCGGTGGCCGCGGACTGAACGCACTGGCGGCGCTGTATCTCGATTTGCGCAAGGTATCCATCTATGGCGGTACTAACGAGGTGCAGAAGAACCTGATCGCCCGCGCGCTGCTGGGAAGTCAGTCATGAACTTCTCCTACAGCGAAGAGCAGCAGATGTTGGCCGAGACGGTCACGCGCTGGCTGGCTGCGGGGACGACAAAGCAGCGCGGTTTTTCGCCCGAGCGGTGGGGAGAGCTTGCGGACCTCGGGTTGCTGGGGCTCAACGTCGGCGAAGAGCACGGCGGTTTGGGGGGCACGCCCGTGGAAACCCTCATCGTCATGCAGGAGTTCGGACGCGCATTGTTCGCGCAGCCCTTCGTATCGACCGCCGTTTTCGCGGCGGCCCTGCTCGGCAATACCGGCTCAACGGCGCAGCGAAAGGAGTTGTTACCGCGGATCGTCGACGGATCGCTGCGCGTTGCGGTTGCGACTCTGGAGCCCGGAGCCCGATTTGACCTGGCTGACATCAGCACGAAGGCCGCAAAGCGAGATCACTCGTACGTGCTGAATGGACGCAAGGCCGTCGTTCTGCACGGCGACAGCGCTCATGTTCTCATCGTCTGCGCCCGGACCTCGGGTGGCCAACATGACCAAGATGGATTGACGTTGTTCCTGGTGGACGCCACAGCGGCCGCCGTGACGGTGAGAGGCTTTCCCACGCTCGATGGGCAACGGGCCGCAGAGATCAGTTTGACCGACGTAGAGGTACCACTGGACTGCGTTCTGGGAGAGATCGGGTTGGGCTATGTACCGCTCGAGTGGGCCGTGGATCGGGGCATTGCGGCACTATGCGCAGAAGCCGTCGGCGCGATGGAGAAGCTGATGGAGTTGACGGCCGAGCACCTGAGGACGCGTAAACAATTCGGACAACCCATCGGCCGGTTTCAGGCGCTGCAGCATCGCCTTGCGGACATGCAGATCGCAGTCGAACAGGCACGCTCGATGGCGTTGCAGGCCGCCGCCCTGATCGACCATCCCCAGCGAAACGAGCGCCGTAAAGCCCTGTCGGCAGCCAAGGCAATGATCGGCCGCTCAGGGCAATTCGTCGGCCAACAAGCCGTGCAGTTGCATGGCGGGATGGGGATGACGGCGGAGCTGGCCGTCGGCAACTACTTCAAGCGCCTCATGTGCATCGACATGACGTGGGGTAACACCGATCATCACGTCGAGCTCTACGGAGACCTGTTGTGAAACCACACACGGTAAAAGCGCCGCAATGAGCGATTCCACAGAAGAGGTCCTGCTGGTGCGTCATGAGGGGCCCATTGCCATCATGACCCTGAACAACCCTAAACGTCTGAATGCCTTCAACTGGGCCATGCGCCAGGGGATGTACGACCGGCTGCTCGAGATCGAGGCCACGGAGTCCTGCCGGGCGATCGTGCTGACGGGGGCGGGCGGCAATCTGTGCGCCGGCGGTGACATCTCGGAGATGAAACACCGGGAAATCATCGAGGGGCGGATGCGGATGGACCTTACCACCCGCATCTTCAAACTGTTGGTCGACGGTCCGAAGCCGTTTTTGTGTGCCGTCGAGGGCAACGCTGCCGGAGCCGGAGTCTCATTTGTCGCCGCGAGCGATTACGCGGTCGCGGCCTCCGACGCGAAGTTCTCATGCGCCTTTATCAAGGTCGGATTGATGCCGGATGTCGGTGCGATCTGGTCCCTGCCGCGCAAGGTAGGGCATCGCAAGGCGATGGAGTTGTGCGCGTTTGCCGAGCCGTTCGACGCGCAGGCGGCATTGGACATGCAGCTGATAAACCGCATATGTGAGCCGGGTCACGCGCTCGAGGAAGCGCTGGTGGCGGCCGAGAAGTTCGCCCGCACTCCGGCTGTCGCGATGGCGTTGATGAAATCGGCGCTCAACACCGGCAATGACTCGGTGGACCAGGCGATCGCCACCGAGGTCAACTACTCATCGATCTTGCAGAATACGCAGGACTTTGCCGAGGCAGCGGCGGCGTTTG
>Ga0307511_10005878_pt1 | contig 12403 bp, 13 predicted proteins | sample 13_EM_MG_FD_200266 | JGI IMG/M metagenome (GOLD analysis project Ga0307511, IMG submission 200266) | Populus trichocarpa ectomycorrhiza microbial communities from riparian zone in the Pacific Northwest, United States - 13_EM | ecosystem: Host-associated > Plants > Roots > Unclassified | place...
AATAACGATAAATATTCTAAGCACAACCCCAGATTAGACTACCAAAGAGTGAGCATTATCCCATGGACAGCAGTGATTGTTTCCGACGGCTCACCTACCGGCACTGAATCATCTTGCAGCAGAGAAAACTGCCCTTGGAATGAAGCTCAGCAGGGTCAATCAAGAATACCTTCAGCTGAGTACAGAGTTACAAACACATAAACTAGAAAATGGCGGACTGAAATCCGAGAATCAGAAGTTCAAGTCTGCCGTCTCCTCCCTAAAAGCGCAAGTGTCAAGCGTTACGGAGCACGTGCGAGTGTTTGGGAATGACCTTACGCAGCTTGGTGAAGAGGCAACATTGTTGAGTGCCAGGGTCAGAGATTGTATTGACGAAGGTATCGTTATACAAGAAGAGATTCAAAACGCTTACACACATACTACAAGTATCAGGGAGAGGATTAAAAAAATTGAGTATCCTACACAACTAGCAAGAGATATGGAGGTGCAACGGGACGTCGGCAGATTGAGTGGCCTAATGTTGTCCGAAATTAATGAAAGAACAGCCCATGGTACCACCGATTTTCTCAGGAAGGAGCTTAATGATAATGTTGGTGAATTACCATTGGCAAGGGGGTGGGTGACGAAACTGAAGAGATTGCTGGAAAACGCCACACAGAGGACGGTGAAGGAGAAAGAGCAGACGGAGGGTGCAGCTGATGCCCTCGCTGGAGTGGAAGAGAGTTGCATTTCCGGATTGGAGGACTTGCAGACACTGCTTAAGTCAACCCTAGATTTAAACCTTGATTCCACAGCACAGGCGAGTAGCATGGAAAAGCTATAAACCTGCGGAATCAAAACGGAGGTAGCGGAGGTGCCGAATGGCGTGGTACGTGCTATTAACCAGGAGATGAGGCAAGCCGAAACATAGACAAGCCGCGTAGCTTTAGGTCGAGGAATCAGAGTCATGCACAAACTGGTAACTACTACAGACACCCTAGAGAAACCCTTCAAACGGGAGTGCGTCGGGATAATGAAAACGTGAGCCCAACTTCATGCACTCTATGACCGTAACCTTGCCTGACAGTTTTGATAGTTGAAACAAACCGAAACTCACTAGGTTGAGACACTACTTTTATTCCCCGTGAGATAGTGAAATCTACGTTCACCTAGACAAAGGACATCTACACGATTGCTATCAGTGGTAGGATATATTTCTGATGTGGTTGGCCAAAATGAATCATTGCTGGAGAGAATCAAGGTTCGGGAGAGCAAGAGCGAAGAGCTAGCCGTCTTTAAGATTAACAAGGACCTGGGGGACAGTCGTATTTTGTGTGGCTTGCACGGTTGGGGAAGGGGAATATCAAGAGGTCTGCTTCCAGAGCTGATCTATATACTGGCTTGATGCTTACATGCAATAGTATCGTTTATATAGCAATGCAATGTGAGATTGCATTTGCAGTGAAGACCCCTTGGTTATTGCAACTCTACGCTCAATCATAGCAAAGTTATACAGGGCTAGAAAGCGAATTAGAAACTCTTCGGACACTCGATTCCCATGAAATTATATTCCCATATCATACAATACTCCTATAAAACTCAATACTCAAATACCACACAATACTCATACAACATTAATATAACAATCAATCTCCTGGCAATTCATATCATTTTACAGGCCATCAAGTATAGGAAATACATGCCTCATATGGTGGTCCAAAATGAATCATTGCTAGACAGAGTCAAGGTGCTGGTGAGCAAGAGCTAGGGGCTTGCCGTCCTTAAGATCAACAAGGACCTCCGGGACAGTCGGGGTTTGTGTGACTTGAACAATTAGAGAAGGAAAATAGCAAGAGGTCTGTTTCCATACCTGACCTATAGACTTGGCTTGATTCTCACATCAAATAGCACCGCTTATCTAGAAAAGCAACTTGAGACAGCACTTGCAGTGTTCAAAGAAGGCCCCTCAATTATTGCTAAAATATACAAAATTTAGACCGGCGCTAGTAAGCAAACGGGAAACCCCTGCGACACTCGATTCCCATATAATCATATTCCTTGAACCCCCAATACTGCTACAACACTCAATTCACCTATAACTCACAATCTCCGTGCAATTCATATTATCTTATTGGACACCATAGCATTGCTTATCAAGAAAGCAGCTTCAGACTGCACATGCCGTCCTGAAGGATGACCCCTCAGTTATTGCGACTCCACGGTCAAATATGGAAAAATTGGAGAGGAATATGGTAACTTTGCGGACAATATTTGCAGACAAATAACAGGTAGTTACAAAAGACCGCCAAAGTGAGGGTTGGACTGCCGAATTCCTGGCTCACAAGGTACAAATTCTTAATCTTATCGCACGCAAGTTCAGTGCACTAAGCAAGTCAATTGAAACAGAAAATCAATGAAACATGTCGAATATAGGTGTTAGGACTACAAACCTACGTAGTACCGGAGATCTCACTCTGGGTCTCGTTGGTTCCATCTGGTTATGAGCCCGTAGAGCTCAAGATGCCTCGTTCAATTCCTGAGAACTTTTAAATTCAAAACAACGATAAATATTCTATGCACAACCTCAGATTAGACTACCAAAGAGTGAGCATTATCCCTTGGTGCGTGTTGGGGGAAGGTATTGAATATAGGTGTTAGGACTACAAACCTAACTAGCACCCGAGATCTGAAGCTAGTTGGCTCCAACAAAACTTTTAAGGAGAAAACAGGCGTCTTTGAATCAGGGAGAGTACGTTGAGGCGACGCCCTTTCCTTATGACAAGTGTTGACATATCTGACCACAATAGAGGAAGTACGAGAGTGTGTGGAAGTGTCAATATGAGGAGGGAAAGGCTAGCTGTTTATAAAACGTGGCTCAGCATGATTACCCTGAGCTCCAACTGTCTTCCTGACGCGCATGCACAGGCATTTGATGCACGCAACGCAGAGCGTATCACCGTAGAACAAAACACACGGCGGCTTTGCGAAAGGATCATAGCTGAGGTTCAAAACTCTATGAAGACGTGAAGGACTGAGGGACTTGATTTCTACAAATCGGGCAACTGCCACGCAATCACACAAGCAACAAGGGGTTCCTGCCCGGTACAATTTAATTCTTATTCCACCATGAATGGCACCCCGGAATTCCATGACTGCAAATTCTCGTCCCAGGTATCCCAAGAGACACCAACCAGTATCTGGATAAAGCCAAAATAAGAGGACCCTGGTTAGGCGTAAACAGGCTATCCGAGATCACCTCACAGGTCAATTCTCTTCTGCTCGTAGTTCCAGTCCGAGAAGAGGAAATCAGATGGCACCTGCTCCAAATGCAGAACTACATGTCGTCAATGAATACTGCTTGACACCAGACAAAGAGCGGGAAGCCTTTAGGGTTTTCGTTCAGAGCCAGCATATGACTCATGTCATCCTACCTGGTTTGAATGCTGTTCAAAATAACACTATTTAGCAAAATCAACGGGATCAAGCAATTCAACCACCGCCCCCCACCACCCACACTAGAAATGCATTATATCCCATCAGTAACTCACCCTGCATACAAAGGAATCCCTATATATAGCCAGAGCCCAAATCCAGGCCACATTCCTCTAGTATCAACGGCAACGCATGAGATACCATATACCTAGCGTACATATGGACTAAGTGAAGAAGAGAGGGTACGTTGAGGGGATGCCCTTTCCTTATGACACGTTTTGACATATCTGACTACAATAGAGGAAGTACGAGAGTGTGTTGAAGAGTCAGTATGGGGAAGAAAAGGGTCTTATTGACAAAACGTATGTCAGCATGATTACCCTGAGCTCAAACTGTCTTACTAAAGGAAGAAAAACAATGACAAAAATAAACTGACGCCCATGGATAGGCATTAGCGAACACAATGCAGAGCGTATCATCGTGGAACAAAACTCACAGCGGTTTGCGAAAGGATCAGAGTTGAAGCTCAAAACCCTATGAAGGTGCTAAGGACTGATAGTTCCAAGCTTCAATGTGAACCATCGGGGCTTAGGGATTAATTTACAGAGTGCGAGAAGCCTATTGTTGGATATGTAGGTTCGCGGATTTAGTTCTCACTGCTTGCTGCTAATGATTAGCACAGAACAAAATATTTCCAACCTTGATAGCATATTGGCTGAGAAAGCAAAGGAGCATCAGCTCCAGCTTTAAGGTCTGGAACCTAATATTGAGGCAACGAGGGATCTAGTCCCAATCGGGAAAGCGAACTAGAAACTCTCCGGACACTCGAGTCCCATATAATCATGTTCCTATAACACTCAATACTCCTATGAATAATACTCCATGATTGCCGACAGGGAAGAGCAGGGTACGGAGTATTAACCGAGAGATGAGGGAAGGCGAGAGACGGATTCGCCGCGCAGCCTTAGGTGGAGGGATCAGTCAATGATCGGATGAATATTTGGAAGCTGTATTTAGTGCACTATATCATAAGGAAATACAGAGTTGATGATGGCTTCGTGGACCAAGTCTGAGTAGTCTATATATTGCATGAATATGGACTTCCAAATATATTACTACGACAGGGTACAAGACCGTTACATGCAGTCTCGAACCCAGCGTGCTCTATGATAGGTATAGTACGCACTGAGCAAGTCGCTTGTCAACGAAATTCCCTTGTTTCACACCCTCTGTGGCGCATAATCTAGTCTGGTTGGTGCATAATCCTTCCACATGAGGCTCTATATCCATGCGGCTTGGTGCTCCACGGATGAAGGTATATGGTAGGACGAATCACCAATTTCGGCGGTATATTCCACAATTAGCCTAATCTGTGATAGTATGCAAGCCGAGGGGCATCTGCCCACCGCCAAAATTCAGAGAGCAGCCACTTGTTCACCCACATTGTCTGACTTTTTCCTCATTACAATTTTCTGAACCATCTCCACTCGTCTCAACCCTCTTAACACATACTTGGGCTATCTCAAAGCTCCCATTTGACGATTTTGTTAACTTACCTCTCAGCCAACCTATGGTAAGCCAAATCCTTTGCCACCATGGTGTCTGCAATCTCGTTTTTGTCTTGCCCATCATTTGGGAGGCTGTAGGAGGATAGGATTCTTGATGATGTGGCGTTCCTTTCTTGTGAGCTCAATTCACATCCCCACAGTACCTTGTCATTCTCCTCTCGCTTAGACTCATCTTCTACGTGCTGGGTGCTGACACTGTGAATAATGACTATAGGTCAAAAACTATGGCTAACTGCCAACGCACCACAACTGTAGACTCATTTCATCCCTATTCAAATCGAAGAATCCGGAATACCGATTCACACCAGAAGTGTGATCGACCACTGAAGGCTAGTTATTTACAAACTGTAGGTCAGCATTCAGGGCCATGGACAGCAATGATTAGTTCCGACGGCTCACCTACCGGCACTGACTCATCTTGCAGCAGAGAAAACTGCCCTTGAAATGAATATCAGCCAGGTCAATCAAGAATATCTTCAGCTGAGTACAGAGTTACAAACACTTAAGCAAGAAAATGGCGGACTGAAATCCGAGAATCAGAAGTTCAAGTCTGCCGTCTCCTATTTAAAAGCGCAAGTGTCAAGCGTTACGAAGCACGTGCGAGTGTTTGGGAATGACCTTACGCAGCACGGTGAAGAGGCAACATTATTGAGGGCCAGGGTCAGAGATTGTATTGTCGAAGGTATCGGTATACAAGAGATTCAAAACGCTTACACACATGCCAAAAGTATCGGGGAGAGGATTAAAAAAATCGAGTATCCTACACAACTAGTAAGAGATATGGGGCTGCAACGGGATCAAGGTACGTCGGCAGATTGAGCTGACTAATGCTGTCCCGAATTAATGAAAGAACAGCCCAGGGTACCACCGATCTTCTTAGGAAGGAGCTTAATGATAATGTTGGTGCACTATCATTGGCAAGAGAGAGTGACGAACCTCCAGACATTGATTGAAGATACCACATAGAGGACAGTGAAGTAGGAAGAGCAGCCGGGGGATGCAGGTGATGTACTCGCTGAAATAATACAGAGTTGCATTTCTGGATTGGAGGAATTGCAGACAATGCTTAAGTCAATCCTGGATCCCAATATTGGTACCGCAGGACAGGCGAGTGGTATGGAAAAGTTATCGACCTGCGTAATCAAAACGCAGGTAGCGGAGATGGTGAACGGCGTGGTACGGGCTATTAACCAGGAGATGAGGCATGCGGAGAAACCGATTCGCCGCGTAGCCAAGGAATCAGAGTCATGCACAAACTGGTGCCTGCTACGGAAGCCCCAGAGAAGCTCTTCAAATACGCAGGCGAAGGGATAATGAAAATGTGAGCACAACCTCATGCAGCTTATAAGAGTAAACGTGAACTTACAATCTTGATAGGTGTGATGATTTGCCTCGTACGCATCCGAAAGGATACCACCAACAAATGGGAATATATCGAGGGTATCAGCATCGACTGTGAGAGCATGGGTGCCAGGCATAGCTCATCGCTTACTAGATCGGGACACTACTTATACTCCTCATCACAGAGTGTAATCCATCTTAACCCAATCAACTGGCACCCACAACGTTGCCATCAACGATGGGCAATATATCTCTCACCTAATAGCCCAAAATGAATCATTTATGGATAGACGCCAGGTGCTGGGGAGCAAGAGCGAAAAGCTAGCTGTCCTGAAGTTGAACAAAACCCAGGCAGAAAAGGACCTGGGGGAGAGTCGGGGTTTGTGTGACCCCATGAGAAGAGGCTTCGAGGCACTTAGAGACTTGGGGAAGGAGGAAATCAAGAGGTCTGTTTCCAGTACTGATCTATACATTTCGCTTGATGCTCACGTAGAATAGCATCGCTCATCTAGAAACTTTCTGGATCCTCGATTCCCATATAATCATATTATGATACTCAATATTCCTATAACACGCAATATTCATACAACACACAAGGCTCCCATGCCACCCAACCTACTTGTAACTCATACTACTTTACAGGCTATTGCCGACGAAGAACAGTTCGGTACCCCCGACCTTCTTTAGAAGGAGCTTAATGTAACGGGAATGTTGGTGAACTATCATTCGCAAGAAAGAGAGTACCGAAACTCCAGACATGGCTTGAATATACCACACAGAGGGCGGCGCAGGAGAAAGAGCAGAGTGAGGAATAAAGTACAGTGGGTATTTCTCGATGTCAGGAATTGCACACACTCCTCAAGTCGATCTTCGAGTCCAATATTGGCACTGCAGCACAGGCGAGTGACACGAAAAGTTATTGACCTGCTTAATCAAGACGGTGGTAACGGAGATGGTGAACAGCATGGTAGGGGCTATTAAAGAGGACATGAGGGAAGCCGAGAAACGGATTCCCCGCATAGCCTTTGGAGGCATCAGGGTCATGAACAAATTGGTAATTGATAGCGAAACCGTAGAGAAACTCTGCAAACAAGAGTGCGAAGGGATATTGAAAGCGTGAGCCTAGCCTCATGCAGTTTATGAGGGTAACCGTTGCCTGACAATTTTGAAAGGGTTGATGATTGCCTGGTACGTATCCGGGAAGATACTACCATCAAACCGGAATATATAAAGGAGTGTGGGTAAAAGGTATAGCCTAGTACTCACTAGATTGGGACACTATCTATATTCCCCTTTTGACAGGGACATCCATCTTCACCCAGACGAAAGAGATCTACAACCTTTCCATTAATGATAAGAAACACATTTCCCATCCTGTGGGCCAAAGTGAATCACTTCTGCAGAGAATCAAGGTGCGGCAGAACAAGAGCGAAGGGCTTGCCGTCCTTATGATAACATTGAGCTCGGGGACAGTCGGGGTTTATGTGACCCCATGGGCAGAGAACTTGAGGGACATAAAGAGTTGGGGAAGCCGAATATCAAGACGTCTGTTTCGATAGCTGATCTATACTTGCGCTTGATGCTCATATCACTAGCATCCGTCTACCTAGAAAAGCAGCTTGAGACTGCACCTGCAGTCTCTAAGGAGGACCCGCAGCTATTGCGACTCCACGCTCAAATATAGACAAATATTAGAGGAGTATGGAATGTTTTCGGACTATGATTTTCGACAAAGAACACACGAAGACTGCTAAACTGAGGATTTGATTGCAGAATTTCTGTCTGTCAAGGAAAGAGTGGAAATCCTAGTTAGTCAGAGGGACATCAAGGATCCCCAAACCAACCCTCATTGACTATAAAATCCACCCAGTTAGGTTTCAAGGTAACTGCTCTCCGAACCCTACTTCCGGTGACCATAGTAATTAGTGTTAATCCAGATGCCGGCTTGTGAACTGTGAGCCCTGCCAACGCAAGTCTATCAACGGTCCCCGGTCTTCACACACTATTCAGTTGGGATCCTGGACCTGAGGATGGCTTTCAAACCCAGATAGAAAAGCTAGCAGTCTAGCATCTACCTCAGTACTTCGGAGACCAGTTACCTTGAACCTAAATTTGAAGCAGCGAGGGATCTAGTTCGCAATCTAGCAAACGAACTAGGAACTCGCAAGACACTCGACTCCCATATAATCATATTCTTATAACACCAAATTCTACTATAATACTTAATGGTCCCTGCCCCACCCCCACTGCCAGTTCCACGCCTCCTCCTGCTATACACACGGCAATATATTTCTGACAACTACAACCCTTTCTGGATGACACCAACATCCCTAGGGCCATGGACAGCAATGATTACTTCCGACGGCTCACCTTCCGGCGCTGAATCATCTTGCGCAGTGAAAACTGCCCTTGAAATGAAGCTCAGCAGGGTCAATCAAGAATATCTTCAGCTGAGTACAGAGTTACAAACACTTAAGCAAGAAATGCGGGACTGAAATCGGAGAATCAGAAGTTCAAGTCGGCCGTCTCCTCTTTAAAAGCGCAAGTGTCAAGCGTTACGGAGCACGTGCGAGTGTTTGGGAATGACCTTACGCAGCACGGGGAAGAGGCAACATTATTGAGGGCCAGGGTCAGAGATTGTATTGTCGAAGGTATCGGTATACAAGAGATTCAAAAGGCTTACACGCATGCCACAAGTATCGAGGAGAGGATTAAAAAAATCGAGTATCCTACACAACTAGTAAGGGATATGGAGCTGCAACGGGATCAAGGTACGTCGGCAGATTGAGCTGCCTAATGCTGTCCCAAATTAATGCAAGAACAGCCCAGGGTACCACCGACCTTCTCAGGAAGGAGCTTAATGATAATGTTGGTGCACTATCACTGGCAAGGGAGAGGGTGACGAAACTAGAGACATTGGTTGAAAATATTACACATAAGACGGTGAGGAGAAAGAGCAGATGCAGGAATAACATAGAGTTGCCTTTCTCGATTTGAGGAGTTGCAGTAGCTGCTTAAGTGGATCCTGGATGCCAATATTGGTACCGCAGCACAGGCGAGTGGCATGGAAGGATATAAACCTGCCTAATCAAAACGGAGGTAACGGATGTGGTGAACGGCATGGTAGAGGTTATTAAACAGAAAGATGAAGCAAGTCGAGGAACGGAAAGCCGTGTAGCGTGACGTGGAGGGATTAGAGTTATGGACAAACTAGTAACTGCTACGGTAGCCCTAGAGAAACTCTGTAAACAAGAGTGAGAAGGGACAATGAAAACGTGAGCCCAACCTCATTCAGTTTATGAGAGTAAACGTTGCCTGACAATATTGATAGGATTGATGATTCCCTGGCACGCATTCGAAAGGATGCTACCAACAAACCGGAATCGATCTGCATCGACTGTGCGAGCGTGGGTGAAAGCCATAGCTTATCGCTCACTAGATTGAGGCACTATCTATATTCTCCCGTGATAGAGGGAGATCCATCTCCACCCAGGCGAAAGACACTTACAACCTTGCCATCAATGATAGGACACACATTTCCCATCCTGTAGGCCAAAGTGAATCACTTCTGGAGAGAATCAAGCTGCTGCAGAGCAATATCGAAGGGCTTGCCGTCCTTATGATAACATGGAGCTCGGGGACAGTCGGGGTTTATGTGACCCCATGGGCAGAGAACTTGAAGGACTTGAAGAGCTGGGGAAGTCGAATATCAAGGTCGGCTTCCATAGCTGATCCATACATCTCGCTTAATGCTCACATACAATAGCGTTGCTTATCTGTAACAGCAGCTAGAGACTGCAATTACAGTGCCAAAAGACCCCCAGTCATTGCGACTCTACGCATCCAAATGGAAAATTTGGAGAGCAGCTATAAAACGAATCAGAAACTTTCCACACATTCAATTCCATATGATTATCCCCAATACTCCTATAACATTCAATACTCCTATACACTCCACACTCATATTACACACAATACTCCTACAACTCTTATACTCTTTGCAATCCATATGATTTTACAGGCCATCAATGATAGGTAACACATTTCCCATCTGGTGGGCCAAAATGAACCATTGCTGGACAGGGGCCGGCCGCAACGAGGTGTAGGATAGCAGGGGAGTCTCCACTATTAAGCTCGAGGTTGAGCCAGTCTGGGTTGAGCCATCCCCCGTTGCTCTTGGGCGCTCTCGTGGACAGTATTCTTTCGTATTTGGTGAAACCAAATCCTCCATTTCACTACAATCACGCCCAAAACCAACAGTTGAGCCTGGCCTCGACTACGCAAGCAAGAAGAGCTAGCCGTCCTCAAGATCAACAAAATTCGGGTAGAAAAGGACCTGGGGGAGAGTCAGGGTTTGTGTACCCCATGAGAAGAGAGATTGAGGCACTTACAGGACTCGGGAAAGAGAAAATCAAGAGGTCTGCCCCCAGCGCTGATCTATACATTTGGCTTGAGGCTAACATAGAACAGCACCCCGAATCTAGACACTCTCCGGACACTCGATTCCCATATAATCATTCTCCTATAACATTCAATATTCTTTCAATTCATATTATCTTACAAGACATCAAACTTCAAACAGAAACTCAACCAAGCAGATCATAAAGTCCTAAGTATAAAGAGACATATAGACCAGATACTGAGATGGATGGAGACAGCTGGAGGCAGGCTCAGGGTCCCTCAACCTTGTGCCCAATGCCACCCATCCGACGGATAAGCGAAGAGAGTTAAACCGGTCTTTTGGGGAAACCATGGCCGAAATGCAATCGCTTTGCCAAGAGATAAGCATATGGTCGAGTAAAAGGTTTGCTGAAAATGGGACTGGCATGGAAGACCCCAAGGTGTGCCCTCAGTGGTTGGGCCCTCTGAAAATTGCCTATCTTACTCATGGCGCCAGGCTGAAGAAAAAAGTATCACGCATGTTGCAAGTGTACCCCACCACTGCAACAACCGCCGTCAACTATAGAGCCTCAGCTATCCATATCGATGGCCATGGCGAGTGTATACCAGCACCACAAGATAAAATAAAGCCTGCCAGTGAGGCATCACCCGCGGCTGGCTAGATGAGGATCACTAATGAGAGTCGTTAAATACCCTCTATGTTACCACGGGGGGCAAAAAGGCCCAGGCCCGAATGGCCTTAGCGTTAGACGGAAAAGGGTGAGGGATCGACTAGGACTGCTACAGGATCGAGGGTTGGCACTTTGGTGGCCATGTGAGTAGTGTTCTCACACGTCTATTTTATTGTCTACTTGATAGGACGGAATCTCTATATATCTCTCTTGTATTTACTTACTCTCCTGCTCTCCTTCCCTCCTTACGCAACATCTTGTATCTTACTCTGAATATAACATTCCTCTTACGCGCTCTCTTCCGCTGTCCATAGTCCTAGCCCGTAGGTGTCCCGTTACACCAAACCATTAAACCAATTCTTACTGTGTGTAAGGGTTGTTGGAAGGCCTCCCCAGAGTCACTAACGCCCACCTCCTTGATAATAGACGGCATAGGGAGTTTCTACCTCAATGCACAACGCTATAAAGACATGGCGCAACACCATCTTTAAAAGTCATGGAGGATAATACCGTATCGGAGAGTATATTACCGTTGGGACCTCTGGACAGCTCATTCCCGCCAACATGACGCCTAATTACCTTACTTTCCCGCACGTTAGGGGCTGTGGGTATAGAATAACGTATTTGACGGGGATCCGGCACATTACCGGGATCCGGCGCACTTCCGGGATGCATGTATTTAATTGTTAAAAAATCGAATTTTAATGCAAATAGACTCAAATTAAAACCAGAGTTTTAGTATATACATAGAATCCATCTGCAAGTGCTGCCCTAAGGTGAGCATTGCAATATGAGGTGGTGAAAAATGGAATGTAGGAATTGGAGTATGTATGGACTAGCAATTGATGTGACGGAATTGTGGCCTCAATGGACTTGTGGGGCTCAATATGCGCTGTGCGTGATGTATCATACATGTGGAATCAGTATCAGGACAAACCGCCTACCACGCGAAGAGATGTAGTGAACTACATAGCGGATGATGTTAAAAAACTACATATCCTACGGTATATA
>Ga0307511_10005880_pt1 | contig 12402 bp, 12 predicted proteins | sample 13_EM_MG_FD_200266 | JGI IMG/M metagenome (GOLD analysis project Ga0307511, IMG submission 200266) | Populus trichocarpa ectomycorrhiza microbial communities from riparian zone in the Pacific Northwest, United States - 13_EM | ecosystem: Host-associated > Plants > Roots > Unclassified | place...
TGACTTCTGCCATGTTGAATTATTCCTAACTTTGGAGGGGTGTTCCAATTATAAATATAGTATCAGAATATGTAATAAAGAACTTTTGGCCAAGTTTTGAAACTTAATTCACAGAATTAAGAGTTGTTCTTCCAAATTGATTTTGTGAAGAACCCTACCTGACTTATCACTCTTCAATCACAAAGAGTGTGGCGTTGAAATCCTAGATTGATCTTTGTGGTGTCCAGATCGACTTATCAAAGTATCATTCTAGTCTATCCTCCATCTTATTTACCTTGAAATCACTATAATCCAGCCTAAACATCAAAAGAAAGACAACACAACCAGACCCATCCTTCATCCATTTTCGTCAGATTCATTGTTGCCGATTTTCGAATCATTCACGGCACATCAGTTAAAATCAAGGCTCCTCTAGAAAAAGCTTTCTTTGCCATGTTAATCCTCCATAGGTTGGTGCCCATTTACTCTGATCTTCTCCCGATGCTGAAAAGATCTTTTTCAATACTAGATCTCCCTTTTAAACACTATTGGCCCACCTTTTTGTTGTATGCTTTATCCATTCTGCTTTGGTACAACTGGTGATGATAGATGGTTGTCAGCCTCTTTTCACTTATTAGACTCAACTGCTCAAATTTCAACTTTGCCCACTCTGATTCTTCTAGTTTTGCATCTATTAGAACACTTAATGATAGAATTTCCACTTCTAAAGACATCACTGCTTCCATCCAAATACTAGAGAGTAAGGGGTTGTACTCATAGAAATTCTAACCGTGATGTGATATGCATGAAGTGCATATGAAAGCATTTCATTCCAATCTTTGTACGTGACCACAATTTCTAGATGATCTTTTTTAGACTTTTTGTTAGTTGCATCAACAACACCATTCATCTTGGGTAGGTAGGGAGAAGAGTTAATGATGTGAACTTGTAATCACGTGGTCACGCAACCCACATGCAAAGACACCAATTCCCGGAAAGCCAACTAAATCAGGTTTGATAAGAGTGTGACACAAAGATAACTTGTACCGAAAACCCCCACCCAACGAATATTGATTCGCGAACGAGAAGTATAAGGATGATGCCACGAATCTAGTTATTCTTCGATAAGTCGTTTTTAGTTCTTTAGAGAATCAAGGAAGGGAGATTATCCCACCAACACACAACAAGTGCGGCAAAGAAGATTATTAATCTAAAAATTGCATAACCTTACATGTGTGGTCATGCCTTTATTTATACTGACTCTAGACTTAAAGAACCCCTAATGGACCCCTCTTAGGTGGACTTATATGAGGCTCACTTATAATTAAACTCAAATACTATAAATAAAATCCTAAACTAAGAAGAAACTAATAATAACAATAATAAATCCAAATTTAATATCCGAAATATGATAGGATTTGATTTGCTGCCCTGTATATAAGATAGGAGAAATCTGATTTGGAAAATTTGTGTTGCCACCCCCTTTAGGCCTTTGATTAGCTTGGATTTTCTTGTTTAACTAATACGATCCAGGCAATGAAAAAATAATCAGATTCGGATTTTAACGTAAAATGCGCAATTGTCTAGTTTTACGACAACAATCATAATTCTCAATCCGACATTGGATCGGGCTGAAAGTTTTCGTGGAGTCTCCTAACATGTTTTCCTACATTGAGGTAAAATATCAAATCAATCAGAGGTTGGAAAGGCACCACAATACTGGTCAACAGAGGCTGTATGAATTTTGTTATTTATTTCCTTTTGACTTATGGACTTCCTATTTGGCTATGATTCCTTCCCTAAAAAGATGTGCCAGCTTGTTTTGGGAATCTCCTAGTACTACAAAGATCTTTAATGGGCTGCAACATAGTTTCCAAGTGGCAAGGATTCATAAATGTTTCAGAATCCTTTTCATGCAATGATTCCTTATTCATCCTAGCTACAACAAGGAAAGAAGAATTGATAATTAATTCTACCTTCAGATCAGATTTCCTAGTCTATTTAGGACTTCTTAATAGTGACAAATCTGATTCTAACATATTTAGGATAATAGTTTTTGCATTTTTATTATTTTCTTCTTAGTCTTTGAGTTATTATTACTTATTTTGATCAATTATAAGTGGGCCTCATATAAGTCCACCTAAGGGGGGTCCATTAGGGTTTATTTAAGTTTAGAGTTAGTATAAATAAAGGCATAACTAGACATGTAAGTTAGACAATTCAGATAGTCTCTCTTTCTTGGTTCTCTAAAGAACTAAAAACTATTTATCAAAGAACAACTAGCTTCGTGGCGTCATTCTTATACTTCTCATTCGCAAATCAATATTCATTCGGTGGTGGTTTCCATTTCCAATAGTGATGGTGCCTAGGTGCAAGTTATTTTTGTGTCACACTCCTATCAAACCTGATTTACTTGACTTTCCGGGAATTGATGTCTTTATGTGTGGGTTGCGTGACCAACATGATCAGGATTGGACAAATAAGAAAACAAATTTCCCACTTTGTTGCTAATTTAATTACTTTCCTTCCTAGGCTAGGAAAATCATTAAAATAAGCATTCCCTTTTTAGGAATCAGATCTGCACAAAACTTCCTTGATTGTTTAGGAAAATAAATTGCTGACTTTTTATCTAACAAGGCTGGTATGGGGCTGGACACATCAGCCCCTTGTTCCACACGAATTGGGCTCTTCTTGGACCTGAATTAGATGAATTAGAGGTTGTCCTTCATGCACCTTAGATGTCCCAAGCTACTCTAGGTCCATCTTGCTCCATTAAATTCTATACAAACTCATCCAATGCTTCTTTAAGCTTCTTTGCCCTAGCTCTTGTAATTAGCCTAGTTGGCCCCTCCGAAGGGTCGTTGGCATGATTGTGTTAGGTGTTGGGCTGGTCCTCATCATCCCCTCTCTCATCAAAAGGATTCGATCTCGAATCATCATGATGTGAACCTCGCGATCACATGGTCATGCATCCCACATGCAAATACACCAATTCCTGGAAAGCCAAGTAAATCAGGTTTGATAGAAGTGTGACACAAATATAATGTCTACATAGGCACCAGCACTATTGGTAACGGAAACCCCCACCCAATAAATATTAAGTCGCGAACGAGAAGTATAAGGATGACGCCACGAAGGTAGTTGTTCTTCGATAAGTCATTTAAGTTCTTCAAAGAACACACAACAACTGCGGCAAAAAAAGTTTATTGATATGAAAAATTATGTAACCTTGCATGTTTGATTATGCCCTTATTTATACTGACTCCAAACTGAAAGAAACCCTAAGGGACCCTTATATAAAGCTCACTTATAATTAAACCCAAATATAACCCAAAACATAAAGAAATAAAAATAACATAAAGTCTGGTATTGTTTTGCCGCATTTAACTTGAGAAAATAAAAGCTAATTAATCTGATTTGGTTTCCTTGCTGCTGCCCCTTTCTTTTCCTTGATTAGTTTGGATTTTCTTGTATAACTTGGACAAATAACAAAGAAAATTTCCTCCTTTATTGCTGATTTAATTACTTTCCTTCCTAGGTTAGGAAAAGCACTAAATAATCCTCCCCTCTTTAGAAACAAGAGCTGACCAACTTCCTTATTTAATTAGTAGAATAAATTGCTGAATTTATATCCTTGTAGCATTAGGAAAAACAAGCCTAACAAGGTTGTTATGGGGCCAAACCATCAGCCCTTTGTTCCACATGAATAAGGCTCTTGTTGGACCTCAATTAGATGAATTAGAGGTTGTCCTTCATTCTCCTTAGATCTTCTAAGCTCCTCTAGGTTCATCTTGCTCCATATATTTTGTACAAGCCCATTCAATGCTTCTTTAAGCTTCTTTGCCCTAGCTTTTGTAATTGACCACATTGGCACCTCGAATAGGTCGTTGGGCTGATCCTCATCATTCACTCTCTCTTCAAAAGGATTTGACCTCGAATCATCACCTACATCAAATAGAGTAAGATTAGAAACATTAAAGATAGCACTAACACCATACTCACCTGGCAAATCAACTATATAGGCATTGTCAATAATCCTCTCAAGGATCTAAAATGACCCATCTCCTCGTGGTTGTAGCTTTGAATTCCTATGGGCCGGAAATCTCTCCTTACATATATGCACCTAAACCTAATCACCAAGCTGAAAGACATCATGATTGCGCCCCTTATTGGCTTTGGTCGCATACACACAGTTTCTCTTTTCAATTTGTTGCCGCACACTCTCATGGAGTGTCTTCACCACTTGTGCTTTACGATTACTATCCAAACTAACCCTTTCATCAACAATCAAAGGAATCAAATCCATGGGAGTTAAATGGTTTAATCCATACACAATTTCAAATGGTAAAAATTCAGTAGTAGAATGCACATTACGATTGTATGCAAACTCTATAAATGGCAAACAATCTTCCCAATTCTTTAAGTTCTTTTGAATAACAGCACGCATAAGTTGTGTTAAGATCCTATTAACTACTTCGGTTTGTCTATCTGTTTGGGGGTGTTAAGTAACCCAATTTATCCCCTAACACCTTCCAAAAATAGCTAAGGAACTTAACATCTCTATATATAAAAAAAAAAATGCTATTAGGGACCCCGTGAAGCCGTACTATCTCCCTAAAGAACAAATCAGCATTGTTAGTTGCATTATCGGTTTTATGACATGGAATAAAGTGTATCTTTGAAAACCTATCAACAACTACAAAAATTGAATCCCTACCCCATTTTGACCACGGTAAACCTAAGACGAAGTCCATCAAAATGTCTACCTAAAGTTCCTTGGGTATAGGCAAAGGGATATACAAGCCATGTAGTTGAGTCCTAGACTTTGCTTTCCGATAAGTTATGCATTTATCACATATGCATTGCACATCTTTTTTCATTCTAATCTGATGGTACCCACTCTTTAAGTCAATTTTAGAGAAAATACATGATCCATGTAACTCATCTAGCATGTCATCAAGCTTGGGAATAGGATGTCGATACTTTACTGTTATGTTGTTGACAGCACGAAAGTCAACACACATCCTCCATGTTCCATCCTTTTTAGGCACAAGTAAGACCGGCACAGCACAACGGCTCATGCTCTCACGAATGTACCCCTTCATCATTAGCTCATCTACTTGCCTTTGAAGCTTCTTCGTCTCTTCGGGGTTGCTTCTATAGGTTGGACGGTTAGGAATCAAAGCTCCTAGTACAAGGTCAATCTGATGTTTAATTCCACTTGATGGTGGTAATCCACTAGGGACAGCAGGGAATACATTATCAAACTCCTGCAACAAAGAAACAGCCACACTAGAAATAGCATAATCAAGATCGTTAGAGTTAAAATAAGCCTCCTTATACACAAGTAAGATCATTGGTTTGTTAGTGAAAAACGTAGATCTGATTTGAGCTCCTTTTGCATTAAAATTAGGTTGTTTCTTTAATTTTACCACACTATTATCATTACACAAGGTTACTTTCTTCACTCCTCGAGTTTTACCTCCACTCTTAACCGGTTTAATTAATGATTTAGGTTTAGCCAAATCTGATGGTCTTCTCTCAACATTGTCCTCACGTGAATTTTCACTCTTCCTATCCTTACACTCCCTTTTTAATTTCATTTGATCATCATACACTTATTTTTTTGAGAAAGAGGTACATGAGTGATGGTTTTACCATCCTTTACAATAGTGAACCTATTTCTAATCCCATCATGAATCGCCTTCCGATCAAACTACCATGGACGCCCCAAAAGTAAGTGACTAGCATGCTTTGGGACATTAACATAACTATAAGGTCTAGGGTGCTTAATACAACTCAGATTCAATTTCTTCACAAGAGTATCACTAGCTATATAGCACAACTACCTCCATCGATTATCATGTTACATACCTTGTTTTGAATGTGACATCGAGTGTGAAACATGTTTTCTCGTTGTTGATTTACATCATTTTTTTTATTTACATGTTCAGCGCACGTCTTATAACCAAGGCCTCCCCCTCAATAGGATAGGCAATCTCCTCATCACTACAATCCACCAAAGGTGGCATCTCTTCACTTTCAGATTTGTCATTGTTAGATTCAACCTTCCCATTGTCTCTTGTAAGCATAACTCTTCGGTTTGGACACTGAGATGCAATGTCGCCTTCCCTAAACACTTAAAATATTTAATATCTCTATCACGAGTAGGTTGAGATTCAAATTTACCTTTCCCATCCGTATGAGCATCCTTTTTCGCCTTAGGTGGTTCGGCCCTTGCATAAGGCTTTGGTTTGACAGCCCCCTCTCTCTTTAGATTCGGCCTCCATGTTGAGGAAGTTGAAGCCGAATTGGTCTAGTACCATGTACTGCCCCTTCTCTTTATTTCCCTCTCCACCTTCGTTGCCATATGGACCATGTCCTCCAATTCCACACAATGTTATAATTCTACAACATTCGCAATATCCTTATTCAGTGCATTTAAAAATCTAGCCGTAGTAGCTTTCCTATCCTCAATCACACAGGCCCAAATTATTGTGATCTCCATCTCCTTGAAATACTCATCAACGGACCTAGAACCCTGATTCAAACCCTGTAATTTCATATACAAATTTCTATAATAGTGGTTAGGCACAAATCGTCTTCTCATCAACACTTTCATCTCCTCCCAAGACGCTACCGCCCTCTCTCCACTCCTTCTCCTACTAATCACATTCTGATCCCACCAAATTAGAGCATAATCTGTGAACTCAATGACTACCAATTTTACCTTCTTTGCCTCCAAATAGTTATGGCAATCAAAAATCCAATCCACCTTTTTCTCCCGCTCCAAATATGTTTCGAGATCATTTTTACCTTAAAAAGAAGGTATTTTCTGTTTGATAGCATCTAAATCACCATCTAAATCACTATAGAAATTTCCCCTTTGGCTGAATTGGCCCTTAGTTCTATTCCTAAAATCCCTTTGGTTTCTAGGCAGCCAAAAACCTTCCCAATGGCTTATGGTCCCATCCTCAAAACCATTGATGTGGTTCAGCCTTGTGATACGACCTAAGTAAGGTCAGATTCGGATTTTGGCGTAAAAAGCGCAACAGTCTAGGTTTATAGCAACAATTATGATTCTCAATCCGACCGTTGGATCGGGCTAAAAGTTTATGTGGACTCTCTAGACATATTGTCCTACTATGGGTTAAACTTTTAGGTCAATCGGACATCAGGAAGGCACCACAATACTGGTCTACAGAGGCTGTACGAATTTTGTTAACTTCCATTTGACTTGTGGACTTCCTATTTGGTTAGGATTCTTTTCCTACAAGGAAGTGGCAGCTGGTTTTGGGAATTTCCTGGTTCCACTAGGATCTTTAATGAGCTGCAGTATAATCTCTAAGTGTGGCAAGGATTCATTAATGTTTCAGAATCAATTTCTTAAAATGATTTCTTATTCATCCTAGCTACAAAAGGAAAGAAAAGCTAGTGGTATTTAATGACAAATTAGCTATTTTTATTATTTTCTTTCATGTTTAGGTGTAATTAAAACTTTGTTTTGAGCTAGGATCCAAGGCTTGTTTGGATCAGGTTATGGGCTTTTTAATTTAGGGGTTTTGGGTCAGTTTTGTATGCTGGTCAGTTCAGCCCACAAGGGTAGATCCATTAGGGTTACTTTTAAGAACTATTTAAACACATATAACCTAAATTTCGACAGCTTTGAGGATAATTACTTCTGAATTTTTCATTTTAACATGTGAGAGTGATTCTTGCATTCTTCAGTTCTTGAACAAACTGAATCTGACTTGTCGAAGATTAACTGGCTTCGTGGTGTCATTCTACTCAATCCAATAGTATTGGTGCCTTGGGGCAGGTTTTCATTGTGTCACACTCCTATCAGACCTATTTCGGCTTTCCGGGATCAGGTCTCAATCTTGATTGTGGGTTGCGTGACCACGTGATCACGAGGTTCGCATCAGTAACACGTTTGTTTCGCTGCAGCATATCAAAACTTATCATAATTAACTCAAAATTGATATTCTAGTTATCTAGTATGAAATCGCACTAAATATCAAGTTTAATGTCTTCTGGGCATTATAGGGCCTAGATTCTAAATTCAGGTTTTAAAGGGGTTCTTTCGTGTCTATATATCAAATCAACTTGGAATCAGCTGAAACTTTATATTCTATTTACTGGGGTCCTAATAAAAAATGATGTTAAATTTGAATTTCTAGAATCGGGCTTTGTCTTTCCATAACAGGTTTGTTTTGTATTAGCTTTCAAAACTCGTTTTGTTTCTGTTGATTTCATTCCTTCCGGTACATTATCATCATATTTGGAATATTTGGATGTTGTTTGGGTCATTTTCATCACTTTCAAATCTATTTGTATTCGATCAGTTCTGGTTTACGAAAGTCAGATTTGCAATTTCGAGTCTAAATCAGTTCTTGTTGTGTCTTCATCTTTTTCTTCTTCGTTTTCCTATTTGTTTCATGTATTTAGCAGGGGAGAGGGAACAAAGGTGGATTCTAGCTCAAAGATGCGAAAAACTAAGACTATTCTATGAACGAGAAGTTAATAAGTGTAGAAGATTATTCTATGAACTTCAATCTTCATGGGAAAAGTAGGTACAACGCCAAAAGAATGAATGCCTCAAGGGGTTCACATCAAAACCCCTAGTCCTCGGCATATGCTGAATGCCTCCTAGCTGCCTAGCGACTAGTGAGGGTGAATAACTGATGTAACTAGATAAACCAATCAGTGGGACCGATTCTTCTCCACAACTCATAAGATAAGATGAATTATATACCCAAGAGGCTTTCCAATTGAAGTTACTCTAAGGGAGTGCTTTGGTATTTTTCTACCCCTGCTTTCTTATCTTGGCTTCTCCAATCTTCACTCAAAGTCAACTTCAAGGACCTCATATTGAACCACTAGAAATTATTGAAAATCTCTCTTGGTGTTTCCAAGTGATTGACTATTTATATGAATAATAGAGGAATACAACACTACATTGCTCCCTTCCCATCCCATGTACCCTTGTTTCATTAGGTACAATAAATTAATTTGTGTTAGATTTGTTATTTTTATTATCCTTTTCATGTTTAGGTTTAGTTAACATACTTTGAGTTTATTGTAAGTGGGTAAATATTAGCCCACAAATTTTGTGTGAAGACATGTTGTTTGCTCAGACATGCAAAAGTTAGGATAAAGTTATATTCACAAATGTTTTTGAAAATAAGAGTTTATGATATGGTTCAACCTTGTGATACGACCCAAGTAAGGCCAGATTCGAATTTTGACGTAAAAATTTCTACTGTCCAGTTTTACACTATTGAGTATAACTCTAAATCCAACCGTTGGATCGAGTTGAAACTTTACCAATAGATTCCAGAGACCTTTGTCTATGTTGGGGTAAATTTGCAGGTAAGTCGGATTTTGGAAAGGACTTGCGATATAGGTCAAAACAGACTGTACAAATTTTGTTATTTACTTCCTTTTAACATGTGGACTTCTTATTTGGCAAAGATCCTTTTTCTAAAAGGATGTGGCAGCTTGTTTTGGGAACTTCCTAGTTCCACAAGAATCTTTAATGAGCTGAAACATAATTTCCAAGAGTGGCAACGATTCATTAATGTTCCAAAATCCTTTTCTTATAAGAATTTCTTATTCATCCTAGCTACACAAGGAAAGAAGGACTGGTGCTATTTAATGACAGATTAGTTATTTTAATTATTTTCTTTCATGTTTGGGCTTAATTGAAACTTTGTGTTAGAGCTAGGATCCAAGACTTGTTTGGATCAGGTTATGGGCTTCTCAGTTTGGGGTTTTTAGGTCAGTTTTGTATGTGGATCAGTTCAGCCGACAAGGATAGATCTATTAGGGTTAATTTTTCAAGAACTATTTAAACTCATGTAACCAAAATTTCACCAGCCATTGATGAATATTACTTCTGAATTTTTCAGTTTTAACATGTGAAAGTGATTCTTACATTCTTCAGTTCTTGAACGAATTGAATCTAACTTTTTGAAGATTAACTGGCTTCGTGAAGTCATTCTACTTCATTCCAATAGTGTCGGTGTTTTGGGGGAGGTTTCCATTGTGTCACACTCCTATCAGACCTATTTCGACTTTCCGGAATCATATCTCAATCTTGCTTATGGGTTGCATGACCGCGTGATCATGAGGTTCGCATCAGTTTAATTCCCAACTTTCCCTACAAAGTCTTCTAAAAGTAGCTAAGAAACTTAAACATCACGATCTGACACTATACTCCTAGGAATACATGCAAATGTACAATTTTCCTAAAGAACAAGTCCGCAATATGAGACCCATCATCAGTTTTATGGCATACAATGAAATACATCATCTTAGAAAACCTATCAACCACAATAAAAAATAGTCTCTACTTTTCTTTGACCTAGGTGAAGCTAAAACAAAGTCTAATAAGATATCTACCTAAGGTTGAGTAGGCGCAATGGTGTATATAGTTTGTTGTACTCTAGATTTTGCCTTTCTACAAGCAATGCATTGTTTATAGATTCGTTGCACATCCCTTTTCATCTTGGCCAATAAAAATGTTCATGCAAAACATCCAAAGTTTTCGCAACCCCAAAATGACCCATTAAACCACCCACATGTGCTTCACAAGCAAGAAATTCACGCAAAGAACTAGTAAGAACACACAATATATTCTATGTGAACAAAGTAAACATCTATAAAATAAAACTTACCAAAAGCTGAATGTCCGAATTCATTATAAATATCGACAAGTCAGAATCATTAACATACAATTCCTTCACATATTCAAAGCCTAGCAATCTAGTATTCATGGTGTTTAGAACAACATACCTGCGCGAAAGTGCATTAGCCATTATGCTCTCTTTGCCTTGCTTATACTTGATTACATAAGGAAAAGTTTCAATGAATTCAACCCATTTTGCATGTCTTCTATTCAACTTACCTTGTCCTTTCAGATGCTTCAAGGACTCATGATCTGAATGTAATATGAACTCTTTTGACCATAAGTAATATTGTCATGTCTCAAGCGCTCTTACCAACGCATATAGTTTTTTTTCATAAGTGGAATAGTTCAAGGTCACTCCACTTAACTTCTCACTACAATATGCAATCGGTCTTTGATCCTGTATTAAAACAACACCTCTTCCTATTCCAAATGCATCACATTCTATTTTAAATGCTTTTGTAAAGTCAAATAAAACCAAAACAGGTGGAGAACATAATTTCTATTTCAAAAGAAGAAAAGCCAATTCTTGCTCCCCCCATTTAAACCCAAATTGACTTCTTAACAACTTCATTCATGGGTGTAGCTAATGTACTGAAATCTTTCACAAAACACCTATAAAAACTAGCTAACTCATGAAAACTCTTTACCTCACTTACTGATTTTGGTGGAGACCAATCCTGGATGGCCTTGACTTTCTCCCCATCCATCTCGATACCCTGTGCAGTTACAACATAGTCAAGAAGCACAATTTTCTCAATGCAAAAGGTATATTTTTTAAGATTAGCATATAATTTCTCACTACATAACACATTAAATACATTATGCACATGACCAAGATGCATAGTTAAGTTCTTATTATTGATCAGAATGTCATCTGATACGATGAGAATTTTTAGATTTTTATTATTTTCTTAAGAGAGAGGGAATGATACGATCCAAGCAAAGTTAAACTCGGATTTTGATGTAAAATGTGCAACTATCCAGTTTTATGGCAACAATCATAATTTTCAATCCGACCATTGGATCGAGCTAACATTTTACGTGGAGTCTCTTGACATGTTGTCCTATCTTGTCTTAAACTTTCAGGTCAATCGGAATTCGAAAAGGCATCGCACTACGGTTCAACAGAAGCGTACGAATTTTGTTATTTACTTCCTTTTGACTTGTGGATGATCCTTTTCCTACAAGGATATGACAGCTTGTTTTAGGATTTCCTTGCTCTACAAGGATCTTTAATGGGCTGTAATATAGTTTCCAAGTGTGGCAAGGATTCATTAATGTTTCAAAATCTTTTTCTTACAAGGATTCCTTATTCATCCGAGCTACATCAAGGAAAAAAGACTTCAGAATTAATTCTACCTTCAAATCAGATTTCTTAGTTTATTTAAGACATCTTAAGTGTGAAAAATCTGATTCTAACATATTTAGGATGGTAATTTTTGAATTTTTATTATTTTCTTGTTGAAGATTCTGAAGAAATCAAGGCAGATTTGAATCTGATCTGATCTGAACCTGATTTATGGGAAATGAATATAGAAAGCCAGATTTTCTTTCCCATAAATCAGGTCCAAATAATAACACCTATTTATGTGTAGTTAATAGCCTTCCTAATATAGATTTGTAAATGTTGTATATAATCAGGAATATATTCTGAAATAAGATTGAGAAGTAAGAATTCAAGAATTCTCCACATGGTATCAGAGCTCTAAACCGAGCCTATTTTTTTTTTT
>Ga0307511_10005881_pt1 | contig 12402 bp, 10 predicted proteins | sample 13_EM_MG_FD_200266 | JGI IMG/M metagenome (GOLD analysis project Ga0307511, IMG submission 200266) | Populus trichocarpa ectomycorrhiza microbial communities from riparian zone in the Pacific Northwest, United States - 13_EM | ecosystem: Host-associated > Plants > Roots > Unclassified | place...
CAAACAAACATCAACCACGTTAAATCTGCATGAACAAGGTTCATATAGTTTTTCTCGGAGTGTACCGGCAGAAGTTATGAGTAAGCTTTATATAATACGTCTGGTTAATATATATATATATACAGTATTTATATATTATTACCAATGTCATGCCCTATATTGCGGGAATTCGGGGTTGATTCAAGGTGTATATTATTTGGAACCAAGTTCACCAAACGATGATTCAAATTAAATTGAATGCTTTGAAATTGAAAGAATGCTCAGGTTAAGGAGGCCATTAGAATCTTGCGATAGATATCAATTTGTAAGCTCACAATTGACAAGGACCAGGTCAAGAGTCAGGGCTACTTCCCCATCCGGTAATTCCTTAGATCTTGGCGGAAGAAACCTTGTAGAAAGCAAAGCGACCGACATAAACATCAAGCCAAAGAGCAAAATCACTCCATAATAGCCTTCATCCAGAACCACAACCAATTCACTCAATTTGCGCCTTTATTAAGAATCATATTCATAACGACGCAGAGTTATCCAAATCCGTTCCAAACCAGCCATAGCCTAAGGCCGCCACGCGAGTCCCTTGTCTTGAATCCTATTGCCCTTGCATTCCATATCGTTATATCCCAAATACCCTATGCTATTCCCCTTTCCAAGTAGCCATGCCAGTATAACCCCCCCCAATCCAAAACTCAAAGCGAATTTCCCAAATGCGTGCCCGTAATTCCAAACAAATAATGCCAACCAAATAACAGAAATGAGGTAATATAGACAGACAGAAGATAAAGAGAGTAGCAATGCAAAGCAAGCCACCCCCCTAAAAAACAACAACCATACAGCAACAACCAGAAAACCAAAACCACCCATGAGGATCAAGGGAAACCCTGGTGCTAGCAATAACACTAGTGGCCAGTATAAATCCTAGAAGGAGATACCCGCGTATGAGTGCGCACAAGAATCTCCTCTCCTGGGTGCCCCACAGTGTCCACGAGCGTCACCTCTGAAGCACTAGAGACCCTCCGCCCCGCCGTATTTGCAGCACTAGCGTGCTTCTCGTCAAGCCTTGAGCCCTCCTCCGGCTGTATCCGACCCCTGGAGTGTCCCCCCTTTGTATTATCTCGCCAACACAAACCGGCAATCCAGCTTCCCACCTTCTTCCCACAGCTCCTAATCTTTGCCCTTCTCTTCCCCCGGACCTTCTCCGGTTCCGCAATATGCTCTGTAAACCGCGCAGTTGGAGGATCAGCAGCAGCTTGCAGCCTCTGTCGTTGTTCCACCCTTGATGGGGTATGTGATGTCGCTGGAGTGAAATTCATAGTAGGCCCCGGTGCGGGGAAGGCAACGCCATACTGTGAACATCCGGCTAATGCAGCAATTACATAGGTAGAAATTGGAGTTCTCTCCTTCTTTTCCCGAGCATGTGATTCTTTCGGGCGTTTGCTTCCGGTCCTGCTTCTTGGGGTTGAAGGAGCAGCAGTGGAATTTGCGGAGAAGGCAGAGGAAGCTCTTCGGGGGGAAGAAGGTTCTCGCTCCACTTGGGTTTCGCCAAATCGCGGTCTGGGGTTGTTGCAATAGTGAGGATAAGGGTATGCTACATGTGGCAGGGCAGCCATGTTCGGTGGGTAGAGCATTGCAAAGGGCATCAGCATAACAAAGCTCAAAGTACCTCGTGCGATTGGTGCGACTGGTACTCGTTGCGCGATATGGGACAGTGAGAGCGCGGGTTGTGCTGTCGGGTCTGATATAGGGTAGTTTGATGGGTATCCGCCTGCCTATTGGCTGTAGCAGTGGTATGGAGTTATAAGGAATGAACCTTGCGACAGAAACAGGAACCAGTACAGTGGGATGTGGTTCCTCTGCAGCTATTATATACCTTACCTCCCGACCCCATAAAGTCACCACTCCACATTTACTTTTTCCTCAGCAGCACCAAATCGGACCACCAGCACACCACACATCGCGCGCCAGTGTCCACTTATTTAGCTCCAGCCCACAATGGCTGCATCCAAATGCAGATAGTGTAAGGTGTTGAGAATTGATCTGTCAATTCGCATGTCTCAGCCTATTGTCTCGGCGATGGCATCGATAAGTGCTACCTGCAGCGGCCAGACCACCTGAATCTGCAGTAGTAGCACGGCAGGCAGAGCTGTCCAGCAACGGCTTTGCATAATTCCATCTAGCTCGTTTCGGAGAAAACGGGCGCATGCCTTTTTCAGCGTCTGCTAATCACAACCTCATTCACGCAGATCCCCCGACGAAACGATCGTCGGGTGAACTCTATTGGGGGTCTTTTGTTTGGCCGTGTGGCCCCCACCGAAGATCCTGGTATCCCCTGGGGAAGCCAGCACCGTAACGCTGGAAGCGAACCCAAAGGGTAGGTACCGGTGCTAGGGACTTCACGACTATGACATTGCCCTATCACTCTAGTACTTAGTCCCGCACACGACTTATTAAATAGGGTCTTGATAGTCGGCATTGGCTCCTCAATCAGGAGGGCTGTACCGACTCCTAGGCAAAGTACATACTCCCTAGTCTTTTGGGCTAAATTAGCAAAGAACACTAATCGCCTGTTCCACAAAATCAAGTGACGGCGGTCAACGGCCACTTGGCTCGATGTAGAGGAACAGATCCGTCATAGACCTGTATCTTTACCAGACTACTGTATCTTTTGGCGCGTAGCGTGCATCGAGACTGGACAGCTGACTGAGTACAGTACAGCTGATGGAATTTGATATTGATAGGTATTTGGGGGCTGAACGGAATAAGCCGAGATGCTTTTTTTTGTGGCGTTCGCTGCATAGACCTCTTCACCTCTTCGTATCCAATGTCGTTGCTTATATCTCATGTCTCAAAGGAGCACATCTCATTGGTATCCACTAGTCTGGTTGCGGTTTCCACCTTGGTCTTGTAGTAGAATCCCGGTGTGCAGTCGCCAAAAATACCTGATACGTTGAATTACCCTCTATCAATAGGAGTGGTGGGGCGTAATCCTCCAAAACTGGTTTCTAGTTTTTAACAAACAAATCATCTTAAAAGAGATCCCATTGTAGCACTATAAACTTTAGCTGTTTCTTTTACCCCCGTAATGACCTTAACCCTGTATTGTTCGAGAGAGAAACATCAAGGCATCGTGTAACCTGCTGGGACTCATTACCATTGGAGAACGCCATCTTACATCTGTAATTTGCGGGACTTTCCTGATAGAGGGACTAACCTAGATTCACAAGGTATATATTATCATTTCTGGCACAAATCACCATTCTTCTTATTGATCGACCCAGTATTCTGCTCGAACGCGTAAGCAGCTTCACGCAGCCCCCGGGGAGCATGCCGTGTCCTCCATATGTATCACCGTTTGATCCTGCATTGATAATGAATGTGATCAATCGGAAATTCCAAATATCGACGCCAATATTACCGTTTCTTCAGGCAGGGTTCCAGTGGGCACTGCTCCGAAGGAATCCGAGGGAAATTCTGACCCAGTGACTGCCAATCAATAGCAGTCGTCTGCTGTCTTAGACATGCGGGAGATGCCCTCGCCATGGAGCTTATGGATAAGCCGGCTCGAATCGAGGGGTTCAGGCAACTTGGATAGGCACGCAACCTAAAAATAACGAATTTAGTGGCAAGGACATTGGGAGACACTTTCGTACAGGGGCTCTGCCTTACATACCTGCCGTGGCGAGTTACAAGGATACTCGGCATTGGTAAAACTGTCAGAGGCGTGTGCAGATTAAGGAAACTTACTTGCAACACTCACTGCATCCCCAACAAACAGAAGAGTCGTTGGAGCTTGTAGTTGTACACTACATACAACTACACCATTCTGGGGGCCAACCCGGAGCGGGACAACTAGGTTATGGTAGACTGCATCCAGCGAACACCCTAGCCTGGTTTCACATCGCTAACTGCCGCAATCGTCACCTATTGGCAAAAGGTCAAATAAGCAAGACTTTTGGAAACCAATTGTAGAATTACTAATAGATTGATGTGAAGAAATCTGAGACTACAAACGTAAAAGGGCATGGTAATAGACATGAACTCGTATCACTGAAGAAGAATTGCATCATGTGCACAGAAATAAAAGAACGCCCCCAAAACCCAACCAATGGATAGATGCTGAATATTAATGCTAACAGTGGCGTGCTGGAAAAATCAAAAGTATACCCTCGTGCAAACTCTAAACGCACCCCAACTATTGGTGTATAGGTATAGACAGTAGCCTCATTTGCAATCAAGGGTATCGAGAATCATAGTCCTTCTGTCTTCGCAATCGCAAAGCGGGAGGAGGTGGAGAGATCTCAGGACTCTGGCTGAAGCGAGGTCAATAATGCGGGCCATCTAAGTCGTTCTGTTCCCCTCCAGCAACGGTCGCCCCTCCCCTTCATCTCCGCTCCCATATTCACCTTGCTCCCTCCGGCTAGTGTCAACCGCCCCGTATCTTGACGGGGCTCCATTCACCACCGTACCCACACCCTTCGCATTTGACCTCTTCTCCCGTATCTCGAACATCACACACATCGCCAATAAGCATCCTTGGAGGACCCCGGTCACTACATAAGTAATCCAGCTGCTCCAAGCTGTACCCTCCCTCATAGCCAAACTAATAGCCCACACGAAGCTTCCCGGAGTTTGGATACACATCATGGGGATACTGAGAGAGCCGACGTGCCCCAGCTTCCATGTAGCAAAGATCTGGGGAATGTACTGTACTGAGGCCAGGATGGTGGCCTGGACTCCGAGGAAGTTGGCATAGGAGACAAGGCTGCTAGGGCGGAGGGCGGCGATGTAGAAGGCGAGGATAAGTTGTACGACGAAGTGGACAAGACAGACGAAGGTGACAATAAGTGCGGTGGACGCGGTAGGATGGGTATTTGAGAATGGGTTCTTCCAACTCCGTGATGGTGGTGGTGAGGCTGGTGCAAGACTCTCGGTATCCCGAGGAACGTAAATCATGAACAGCAGTATTCTGTAAGATGTAATATATAATCAGCAACCCGTACACTCGAGTCTCATCCCAAGCCATTCCCGGAGGTCCACCATCGAGCTCTAGTGCAACATATCGACTTACATCACCACAAAGCATGCCCACTGCGTCCCTACTTGCGCAACACCGAGCCCCGCGGCAAAACAGTTAAATCCGCCGATGTACTGACAGCATCCCAAAACATTTTTACTCAAAATCAAGATGTTCAGAAGTGTTCCCGTTCCGGAAGTGCAACCGAGCAACAGAAAAAACGGTGAGATTCCCTCTGCCGACTGACGCGAGATTATACGGTGATGCTGAGGTATATATGATCCAAGAATGCCGAAGAGGATGCAGAGTGAGAACAAGAGGTTGGCCCAGGACGGGTTCTCGAGGGAGGTGCAAGCCGACGGTGGTGGAATCGTTGGTGGGTAAGGCGAGCCTCCACTAAGGAGGATATCAAATACAGTGGCCATTATTTTGTATTTTGTGAGACTGATACGGTGTCGTTGAGACAGAATGGTTCGCCGACCGAAGGAGGCGAGGTTGAAGCTCGATGTAGCCCCCAAAGTCCATGCCAAGGTGCTGTACACGACAGGGGTGGATCACGTGACAATTGTCATAACGAGGGTTGAAATTATGTTTAATCCTAGGCCTGCTCTAGGCCCAGCCTTTTGCTTTCCTTAGCATACGTGAAATAAGAGTCTATCTATGTCTGTCCCTCTTTTTACTTCACATAAATATGTTGTATGTATATATATATTAACTGGTGTTTAGGTTTGCCCGCCGGGAATATTTCCAAACCCAGATTGCAGGGAGGAGGTAAGAGCCTAGCGATTGTACAGGCCCCTGTGTGTATATGCACACACAAGGTTTCCATGCTTTAGAAGTGGTAATAAAATGTTGCCTGGTCTGTACAACATGACACAGTCTCCAAATTGAATGCCTGGTGATCCAACATGAATATCGTCCAGTTAAAGGGGATTGATTTCATCAAACCATTCGTCTTGTGGTGAAATCTCTCTCAACGCTAATGCCAAGGGCCCTCCTTTTCCCAGAGCGAACAAAACATTTACATCTCGAATTTTATTCCGTGCACCTACCTGTAGCTGATTGTGTGGAGTACATCGTTATGCACTGGAGCAAATAACATTTTCAATATCCTCAGTCTCTCATCAACCCCTACTGCAACGAACCAACCAGCCCCTAAATTCCGCTTCATTATGGGGGCTATCTCGGCCAAAATTTGCCGGATTATCCCTAACAGCTGGCCAATCACGGTGGTCAATCACGGTGGTCAATCACGGACCTGATGACTCGGACTCCGTAACCGTGTGGATTGGCCAGTCCTCTGCCTCAAGTCATTATTGTCTGTTGGGTCAGCGCAGCTCCCCCCTCAGGCGATCTCATATCACCCTCAACTTCCTCCAGGGGTTGTGCCCAATTTGTCTCTTCCCAGGGACGCTGTAATAGCTCTTCTAGGCGAGATAGTCCTTGTCAGTATATTGTTGCCTACCACATCGCGAGAATTGTATAGGTTTCAATGGCCAATTGATCCTTCCCCGACCAAGTACCAGAAGCGTCGCTTACAAATGTGGGGCTACTCTGTCAATAGGTAATTCGGTTTTACTCGGTGTTAAGTTGCTATTAAGCAGTCTAGAATCATTCCGGGTCCAGAGTAGGGAACTGAGCCTTGTCACTACCACAACTCCTAAGGGGCTCCTGGGGTAAATGAGAATCCGGTAATGGCACTTAAGGCATGAGATACAGTGGTTAAGTTCAGGGTAATTGGGTGACATGGAGAGTTACCCTGAGCTCCGGCACTGGAAGAATAATATCAATGTTACAGCATATAAGCAATCAACAAGCCGGAGTATCAACGCTTTAATACAAACACCCTCTCATTTGTAATAAATATAGAACGTCATGGCTCCTTATGTATCTATTGTCCTAAAGTTTGCTGGTTCGCAGGCTTCTAAGCTTGAGGCAAAGATAGCCTCCTGAATAACCTGCTGCGTAGCTGCTGCGCAAAGTCTGAGCCGCGTGTGTACAGCACCAGGTTAGAGCTGGGCTAGATAGTCTTGGGTGCTGGTCTGAGTAGACTGTAGAGTATGGGTATAGTAGCGAGTGATTGCTGACAGTCTGAGTAGGCTCGACCAGTAGAATACCGAGTACGTAAGGTCTCGGTTAGCAGTACAGATGTAGGGGCCTCAGTACACTGCTACAGTACAGCTAGAGTACCGGATGGGGGAAGCCTCAGTAGACTGTATGAAGGTTTAAGTGTGGATTAAACGTCAGTGTCAGTGTTGGAAATTCGCACTTGACCAAAACTCGCCAACGTGCACCGTCATGCGGTTCTAGTGGGTCTAGGCTTCTGAAGGGACCTTCATATATAGTGAGATTATCATCTACGAGCGGGAAATAGCGATTAAGATCACACCACCTCCGCCTGAAGCATCGCCGTCCCCACGAACTTGCGCGGAGGCGGTCACCCAGATCTATAAAATAGCGAGATCGTAAGTCTTCAACGGGGTACCGTGAGCTCTGGAGGGAGATATGGTTCTCTTCTCTATCCTTTGAGCATATTCCTCTATAGGAAGGCCCTGTTCACCTCGCGAGAGGTAACCTGTCGTCCTAGCTAGCACTTGTACAAAAGGGCCAGTACATAACCACTGGTAGTTAGGACGCCGATTAGTTTTAAGAGTATGTCCGACAGCTTTATCCTCTCTTCCGGTTGCGAGGTACCCCTCAGCCGGCTTGCCGTCGAGGGGGTGACTTGATTTGGCGATGACGAAGAGTTGGAAGGGGCTAATCTTGCGGACACGAGTTAGCAGGCGGGAAGTCGCACTCAAGGGCCCTGGGCGGCGCTACGAGATGTAATTATATCCTCCTGCAGTCTTTAAGCTGTACTATAGGGGGTTTGGGATGATATCTACAATAACAGAGGGAACTATGAAGTGCACGCTACATAGACAAGGCCGGAGATTCTCGAGTTCTTAGTTCTCATCTGGTTGCGAGATTGCACTTATAATTATTTATAAGCCCAGTCAAAATCAACTGTATTATCCAGAATTAACCAGACTACCTGAGTCCAACCAATAAGCTAGCATGTGTCCCTTATTTGCTTCGTCAGTTTTTTTCCAGGAAACCCTTTTTTTTTTTGAAAACTGGGAGAACCTGAAAACAGGTGAGGCACTCAACCTCACCACTTCCAGGAAGCACCAATCAATTACCCTAAACTCAAACTGAGCCAACGGTGCATATACCGTGACTACACCTCCTGTGCAAAGGACTTCCAGGACTCCCCAGCGCACTATGGCCCGGCCCGCAGCTCACGCGAAACCACAGATAATTCAAAAAATTCAAAAATTCAAAAATTCAGGGTAACTATGTCACCCCGGAGCCTACTAGAGAGTCCTACAACTTTGGGGGGCTACTAACTCAAGTGCTCTTGGCTAGGTAGCTCCCGAGGATAGTTTCCATGCATCCAAGGGCTAGGCTACCTATATAGCATGAATGAATAGGTACTATATCGAGCTAAAAGAAGTACCAGCATACCAAGTGACTTTTGGAAACACTGAGTAAATCAAGCTTAGCATAGGCAAATATTGATAACATTGAGTGTAGATCCTAAACTCAACATACCTGCAAATATAGACGTAACCGCATAATAATAACAGAGTACATATTGGGGTTTACTAAAGGCGTATCGTATGGAGAGCGGTATTGGGGCACAGGCTTCATGTTCATGAGAACGCATTTCAAGTTCTCCCTAGTTCCATCGGTAAAATATGGTGCTGTCTCATGATCAAGCGAAGGGCGTGACACAAGCAGAGTCTGGTTTGGGTCTGGGATATATTCGGGGACGAAGGCAGTATTCTCAGACTCAGGCATTAGTTATCATGCCCAGAGCTTCAAGGTTCCTTTTCTCAGAGATCGGAAGTGTTGGCTCATGAGTGCTAGTGAACGGTTTTACAAGTGCCACATGCACAAGACTCGAAATTACGCGAAGGTCACTTGACAGTCACACGACCAACCGGTATATAACCAGGCCGCATGTTAGCTGCTCATGTGTACACGTCCTCAGTCAGGCGGGAAACGAGGTACCAGTATCTCCCTCGTCTGCTCAGAAGTTGGAGATCTGGAGGTTACTGAGATTGGCTTTGTAAGTACCTGGTAGGTTCGAAAGGCCGCGAACGCGTTAAGCATTAGGTTTCCATTGCCATGGTCCAAGCAATGTTCCAGGCCCATCCATACATGGCAAGCCGAGCGTTTGCGATATTAATGCATTTGTGTAATGCCCCAGGTAGCGGACCTTCATATAGAAATACATATACATTAACCTCACTGCAATTCCAAGGCTAAGACTGCGAGTGATGAGCCCATAAAAAAGGAATCTAGGGCTAAGGCGTATTGATGTAACGTAAGCGACGGGGATCGGCCGCACCGTGCGTAAGACATCTACCTGGTACACTAAAATGGAAGTCAAATATTCTAATGTTCTTCAATTGGGCTGAAATTTGAAATGGGTCACATAGACACATTAATGAGCCTATGCTTTATAGGGTGGCAGGTAAAAGATTCAAGGTGCAATATAAAGGGGGTAAACTAAGAGGTCAGAAATATATATGAAACATGATACCTTAGAAACTTGAATGCCTAGGCAGCACGAACTTAGGCTGCAGGTGATGGGGATGGTCCAGGATGATTACAAGAGCATTGCGGAAATAACTGACGCTTCATACAAGATTTATGAGTAGCCAAACTATCACACTTCTAGACGAATGGCTCCCAGAATCCGGATTAATCGTATGATGAGTTAGATAGTGCAATGTGGACCATCTTTGGCTGAGTGCCATAGTGGAGTTATAAAGGATGGTGCTTATCCTGTGCTCTTTGGGGACCCTTCCGTGAGCAACACTTGTCAGGACTCTTCCCTCCGATCCCCTGGCTGGCCGTAGCCACACTAAACATTCATCTGTGAGCACCCTGCGCGACTAACATCGACTATCCCAGGCATCATTGACCCCTGGTCTTCCTTGAAGGCTCCCTTTTGTGCAGCTTGATATAGACGCTGATTCTGTGGGCGTTTATTCTTCAGATTTGACAGTAGACTGATATTGTCGATGCTGATAAATATCTTTCAAGCGTCAGCCAGACCACGAAGCTCCAGCTATTTAGGCAATGCTCGTGTACTCCACATAGACCATCCGCATCACCTTCAACCTATGTTGGTGCTATCTAGGCATTAAAGTTATAAGAACACCATTCTCACATAGATTTTTGACCTCTTAGTTAACCTACTTTATATTATACCTTGAATCTTTTACCTGTGGTTTTCAGCTGTTGTTTGCCACATGAACCCCTGGAATCAATTCTTGTTTTAGTCCGCATTGCGTGTCGCATATCGCCACTATTACTGTGTTCCTCTTTTATTAGTGTATTGGTTCGCTTACATACTTGTCGACTCATCGTGTATTTAACTGCACCTATTTCCACCTTTACTAGAAGAATTAAGGACGTTTCCATATTACTAATTCTCCACGTAGTAGACGCAAGTCTTCCACAATGTCTCTCTCTCCGCTCGTTCCCAAAATATCGTTGCACACGTTTCGATATTACCTACCACCCTATACATGTGGTATAGGTTCATTCATGTGTCTACGTGACCTATTTCAACTTTCAGGTTAATTGATGAACATTAGAATATTTGACATCCATTTTGGCGCACCGGGTAGATGTCTCACGCACGGTGCGGCCGATCCATATAGTGCGGCCGATCCCCGTCGCTTACGTTACTGTTCCGCTCAGCAGCCAAGGAGCATTTGGACACAACCATATCGTGGGTGAGAAGCCACATCTCGGCATACTGGGCAATGTGTAGGTTTTTTTTTATTTTTATTTTAAAAACTCAGTACTCGTATGCGGTCCTTGTAGGAGGGCCATGACGAGCCCCTCGTAAGCCCGAGAGGATTCAAGGAGGCCCAAGTTAATCTGGGCGCACCTGCGCGAGATATGCACATCAGAGGCAATGTGTAGGTAGATAGGGCAACTTACGAGTCCTATCTGGGGCAGATCGCAGGAACTACTGGTATACAGACAACTCTCGTTACAAGCATACGGCCGGGACCACGAGGAGCATGCATATAATAAATATATGCTTATATCGAGTATGCTTATAAAGAGAGTTGTCTGTAGCCACTGGAACCGGCCTTAGGGCATCCTCAAAGGCCAGACGGGGGGCCGAATATGATGCATATAAAAAAACTAAAAAAAAAAGCCCAGACGGAGAGGCAACGTTCCCAGGCGGGGCGCGGCGTACGCAGGACCGACTGGCACTGACAAGCACTATCAGCCTACAATTGGGTCCACACGAGCAGAGACCCCTTCATCAACAGCTGGCTCCATACCATAGGGAAGGCCGGCATGCCGCCATTGCGACTACCGAGAGGAGGACGGTCTACACATCACCTTCCAATGCCCCCAATACATACAACAGCGGAGAGATAGTTGCCCCCTCCTCCCCCCAAGTTCATAGGAGCAGCTAGACCGGCCGATCGGGAGGAAAGATGAAGGGGAAGAGACACGGAGAGCTATTCTCACTACTGATACCGAGAGCTGGCCGGAGCAGAACGTTAGATGAGGAAGGAAGCGGGGATTCACGATTTCCTTGGTCGGCCACTTTATATCTTTGTGTTTTTTTAGTGTTTTTTCATGTTGTACCTATCTTCATACGGGGCTAACTTGCCAGCCCTTGAAGTTCGAGTTGGTTTGCTTAGTCAGTAGTTCCAATTTCCGTCCAAGACCCAAAACGATTCAGCTATAGAATATTTTGTTACCACTTTAGGTAACAATGATTGAGGAGTATAGTCAGAAATCCCCACTGTATCTGTTATATGATGTATGATACAGTGCCTGTGGGAAAGTATCCGCGACCCCCCTTTTTATGCAGCGATTGGCTGGTCATGTTCTTAGCACAGCATTGTGTCTCACGCTCAGATTATGCAGGGGGGGTCGCGGATACTTCCCCCCAGGCACTGTACATACTTGCATATTTGATATATTCCGCTCTTGGTACTCCGTACAGATAGGTGATATGTACCATACAGCTGGTTCAGAAAGTGTCCGGGACGCATAAACTAGGCTGAGCTGCATGCAGGCTGGGCACGGCTATTATGCATATTGACGGTGGACTTGGCCAACCAGACAAGGGCTTGGCCCTAGTCTGCCCCGCCCTTCCTGCTCAGTGGTCGACTATATTGTCCATATGCACAACTGCGTCGCCTGGCCTGCCAGCCTAGTTTTATGCGTCCCGGACACTTTCTGAACCAGACTGTATGTACAGCTAGGTGGCAAAAAGAATTGGACGCTGCATACAAATGCAATGTATATCACCCAACCCAAACCCATACAAAAGTCTCAAATATGCAGTGTTTGGGCCT
>Ga0307511_10005883_pt1 | contig 12399 bp, 16 predicted proteins | sample 13_EM_MG_FD_200266 | JGI IMG/M metagenome (GOLD analysis project Ga0307511, IMG submission 200266) | Populus trichocarpa ectomycorrhiza microbial communities from riparian zone in the Pacific Northwest, United States - 13_EM | ecosystem: Host-associated > Plants > Roots > Unclassified | place...
ATCCAGCACCATCCACAAGCTCGCCATGGCAAACGAGCAGACCTGGCTCCTCATCGGTGCGTTCCCCTCCCTCCTCCGAGATGGCGCGGTGAATGACCGTCCCCCAGGGCGGGTGGCCGAGCAGATGGGCGATCTCGAGCACGCCATCACCGCATACGAGCATGCGCTGCGGCACAATCCCCTCTCGCTGTCCGGCCTCACCCAGGTCGCGGGCATTGCACGGATCAAGGAAAACTATCCAAAGGTGCGTGTCCGAGGATATCCACTGCATCTCAGATGATGTCATCTCGCCCTCTTGCCCCCCCCGTTTAGGCAATCGAGTATTTCCAACGCGTGCTGCAACTTCAGGAAGACAACGGCGAAGTGTGGAGTGCTTTGGGTCAGTGGCTCGCTTACCTCAGCATCCTCGCCCTCACCCCCGATCCGATCTAGGCCACTGCTACCTCATGCAGGACGACCTCCAGAAGGCCTACTCTGCCTACCAACAGGCATTGTACCTCCTCTCAAACCCAAAGGTGCGCTCTCTCTCATCTCCCCCTCTGTGCGCTGCTCACCCCCACGCAGGAGGATCCAAAGCTCTGGTATGGCATCGGCATCCTCTACGACCGCTACGGCTCCCTCGACCATGCAGAGGAGGCCTTCGCATCGGTCCTCAAAATGGACAAAGGTTGGCCCGTCCCCCCTTCGCCCTGGCATTTGTTATGTATTCATCATGCAGAACTAGACTTTGACAAGGCAAACGAGATCCTCTTCCGTCTCGGCATCATCTACAAACAACAGGGCAAGTACGAAGAGTCCCTCAGCTGCTTCGACCGCATCCTCCGCAACCCACCAAGTCCCCTCGCCCATGCCGACATCTGGTTCCAAATCGGGCATGTCTATGAACAGCAAAACGATGTAGGGTGCCTTCCCCGCGTTCACGTACACGACACTCATCTCTTTCAGTATCTCCGTGCAAAAGATGCATACGAACGCGTCGTCGCGGACAACCCTACCCACGCAAAAGTGCTCCAGCAACTCGGATGGCTCTACCACCAGGACGGGTCGTCCTTCCAGAACCAGGAACTCGCCATCCAATATCTCACCAAGAGTCTCGAAGCAGGTGCGTTGCCAACTTCCCCTTCCAAGAAGTCTTATTCACTCTGCCGCTTGCAGACCCTTCGGATGCCCAGAGCTGGTATCTCCTCGGGCGTGCTTACATGGCAGGTCAAAAGTACAACAAGGCATACGAAGCTTATCAACAAGCCGTCTACCGCGACGGCCGAAACCCTACCTTCTGGTGCTCCATCGGCGTCCTCTACTTCCAGATCAATCAATTCCGCGACGCACTGGATGCGTACTCGAGGGCCATCCGCATCAACCCTTACATCTCTGAGGTCTGGTTCGACCTCGGTAGCTTGTACGAAAGCTGCAATAACCAGATCTCCGATGCCATTGACGCTTATGCCCGCGCTGCGGAGCTCGACCCCGGCAACCCCGTTATCACCCAGCGTCTTCATCTCTTGAAGAACGCCCAAGCTACCGGGAGCCAGCTTCCTGCCGCCCCTGGCCCACAAGACGTCCACCCCACTGCCTACGCCAACCCCACGGTACCTCCTCCCGGCCTCACAGGTCCTCCCCTTCTCCTGCAATCCACCTCGACTCGGCCTCTTCTTAGGTCCGAATCAAGAGGTCCCGGGAACAACGACTCTCTGCACCTCCCACCACCTCCAGTACCTGTCGGGCGTAACTCGCCTGGGCCCTTCAGGGGCCCTCCTCCCCCTGTCTCCATCGACGAGTCTCGCCACCCACAGTCGCATACGCCCCTTGCTCCCATGGACGTGGAGCGTTCTCACCATCGCGAGTTCTCTGGCCCTGGACGCGAGGGTCGTGGACCTGCGGGGCACCAGAACCTCCTCCTGCACCACCCCGTTCCACAACAGCAACTCCCCACCGAGGAGCTACGTTCGTCTGCCCATGGCCCTACTCCTTCCGAATACTTCAACGGCCGTCATCGTGTGCCCTCGACGTCTACATCGCCCGTTCCTCACACTCGTCCCCGCTCTTCTGGGATGAACTTTCCCCCGTATCCTGGTCGCCAACCAGTTGGGCCTGCTCAGCCCAGTGCTTCTGCATCTCAGCGCTCGCCCCCTTCGTATCCGCGCGAGCCGCGTCCGGTGGAGCGCGATGCGTCTTGGGATCGTCGTGGTCCTCCCGAACATTCTCGCGACTGGGATCCCCGTGGACGCCCCGAGTACCCTGGTCACCGCTCGCAGCACTATTACCATTCCCGCTCGCCAGGTCCTCACCGTGCCCAAAGCCCGATGGACACGTCGCCGCGTTCGGCGCACCCACGCACGGCCTACTGGGATTCGAAGCCCCCTGGTGGTCCTCCTTATCCACGGTCGCCGCCCCCTCAGGCGCCTCCCCATGAAGGTGGGCCTTTGCGGTACGATCCTGCTCGTGTCGATGCTCGCGAACGGCCGATCGAGGAGCCAAGGCGGTATGCTGGTTCGGTGGCGACCTCGCCAGATGCACCCTCTCGGGTTCCGCTGCACCGTATGACAGGGTCCCCCGAGCCATCGTCGGCCAGTGATTCGAAGAGCAAGCGGAAGCCCCAGCCGGTGAAGGAGAAGGATTCGGACTCGCAGAGTGTGAGCGGCTCCGCCCCGAGTGATGTGAGCAGGAGGAAGAGGAAAGGGCCTCCGCGCAGGAAGGATGAGCGGTCAGACCTGTACAAGGTGGGGTCGTTCTCTGCCAAGGACGGGCAGGACACGGCGAGCTCGAGTGGCTCTGGCAGTCGATCTTCGCAGCCGTCTCCTACGAATGCCACGCCTCGTCCGCCGTCCCGGGTCATTGACGAAGACTACGATGAGGGTGCCGCGGATGCTTTAGTTGTGCTTTCGCAATATCGTTCTGCGGAGCCGTCGGCATCTGGCCATGACAATGCACACTCGCCAACGCTGTCGAGCGGTAGCCGACACACTGCGACGTCGCCTGCGCATCGTCGATCCGTCTCGTCCTCGAACGGTCCTTCGCCGACGTCATCTGGGTCCAACTCCCTCAAACGTCCTCTCAGCCCCGTTCCGATGGAGGAGATGGACACCAAGCGGTCGCGCGTTGACAGTCTGAAACGTGGTTCACCATCCGGACGACACTCGCCTCCATCCTCGCGCCCGTCCCCGCTCCCCATACGCCCCTCGCCCGAGTCTCGTCAGCATGCGGCGGAGATGGCCCACTCGACGTATCCGAGCACGCCTGCAGTGACGGGCCAGCTGCCCCCGCATCCTCGCCCGGTCGGACACATGGCGCTTCCTCCGATCACGACGCTGTCGCCTTCGTCGTCTGCGCCGTCGCCGACGGACGACAGGATGGTGGTGGACCGACGCACGCCCACGCCGCCGTCGAGGGGCAAGTTGTCGGAGGTGATGAATCCGGCTGTGGACTCGCCAAGTGCAAGGCCTCAGGGTGCGTCGCCGCCGCGGTCGCACGAAAAGAAAGACTCGCCTTCGTCTGCATGATAAAGCATATTCTATTCACGAGTCATCACGATGCAGTATTGATGAAATATTCTCCCTCTCTTTTTCCAATCAGTCGTGCCGCAATCATTATGTTTTCTCGATTTTACTTTTCACAAGTTTTATTGCACTATTGTGACATACATACAATAAACGTTACATAGCTCGAAGACATGTATCTATCGATCGAATCACGCACTTGCATGTATATGTACTAATCATCCATCTAAAGAATGGTAGATATCCCGCAATGGATCGGCTAATAAGTACTCGGGAAAAATGTTTTTATATGGCAGAAGTTTTTTAGGCTCGTGAAAAATTTGTGCCTTGGCTTGTCAAAGTCAAAGTCAGTGGCTGTTTGACAAGGTGCCAGCTGTGCCCCACGTTCATTTGTGCACGACCCTCTTGAACAACAACCAGCAGCAGTGACGCGTTTCACGCACCCACCTCTTTTTTTTTTTCTCTCGCTGACAACCTCGGAGTCCTTGGAAACCACGTTTTTCTGCAGCGCGATTTTCCACGACTGACACACTGCTGTCGAATACATTTCAGGATCATCATCATCATCGAGATTCCACGAACCTTCGCTTCCCCATCGTTGGGTTGACATCCCTGGCGAGAAAAAAAGACGTCTCGCTTGCTTCTGACAGCGCACCCACAACAAGAAGTGATTCTGAAACCAGAGGCCTGCGACTTACGCGAAACTTGTCGCGGAACCCGAACGTTGTTCAACGTCCAACTTCGCACTAGTCTTCTCGTCATTATTTGATCTCTACTACTAGTAGTACCCTCAAACTTTTCAGTCTCACTCCCTCGATGCGACGGTCGCGATGACAGCGGGACTAAGAGGAGCGCCATCGAAGACATTTACTAATATTCCTAGTAGCAACAAGAACAAGAACAAGAACGGAACCGGCGCCGCAAAAAAGAAGGGCGAGCGCGGGAACGCCAATGGCGGTAATAATATGATTATTATTCAGACCCAAAGCATGATCTCGGACTCGGAGGATTCAGCCGTGTTTGACATTGCAACGGCTTATCCCATCATTCCCCCACGGACGTCGTCGTTTGCAGCGCGCGGGAGTACTGGATTCGAGTCGGGTGTGCACGCTGCTATTATGGCGAGCAGCATGGGTGGGACGGCGACCGACGTTGTTACTTCACCAATGAGTGGGGGGGCTGCCGGTGCCGATTGTTCTGCAGTGACTAGTACTAGTAGTAGGACGCCGGCGTTGCCAGCTGGACGACAGGGCGCCGTTGCGACGCCTCCTCTTCCTCTTTCCCACACACCTCGCGGTACTACGGCGGACGATACATCTACGATGAGCACACCTGGTGCTGGAACGTCTACTGCCCTACCGACTCCCGCAACGACTACTCCTACGGGGGGGACCAATCATACACTTCTGATGACGGAGGACCATGCGCAGCCGCTCGCGACACAGACACCCTCTGTGCTGACGCCGCCAGAGCAGCACTTGGCTGCGGGCCGGAGCAGCGACCGTTTTCACTCGGCGGGCTCGTCGCAGGTCTCGCTTGATGCGTCTCGGTCGTCTGTGGTGAGCCGGTCGCCGGCTGCGCATCCGTCTTCGTTGGCGACGTCGTGGACGAATGAGGGGAATGCGGACGGGTTGAGTGGGGATGGCCACGGCGAGGGTGAGCACGAGGACGAGGGCGAGGAGGATCGTGCTGTCAAGGAGGAGGAAGACGTTGAAGTCGAGCTGGTGGAGCCGATGATCAAAAGTGGCGAGGTGATTGATTTGGTGGGTGGGGATGGTGAGCGCGAGAGTGAAGATGTGTGGATGCGGGGGCGAGCGCGCGAGGAGCCACTGGTGTCCCATTCTCCCTTACCTGCACCGGTGGAGACGGGTTCAAGAACGGCCGAAGGCGAGGGATATGTGGAGGGGGACTATGTTGTGCCAATGGGAACGGCGACGGAGGCGGCCAGCGTATGGCATCCGCTTGGGGATGATCCACTTTCGAAAGAGGACCCTTCGCAACTGTTGCCCGAAGCAGATCATGATCTTCCCCTAGCTCAAGAGCAGACGCAAGACGTCGCAGATACACGACGGGCGAGTATTCAATTCTCCGAAGGCTGTTCCTCCGACGTAGATGAGAGGAGGAGGCATGTCCGCCGACAACGATCCTCGTTTAAGCTATCCGCCTCGGAGAAGCTGGAGCAGCTGCGGCTCAAGCTGAAGGCACCGCAGTCGCCTCAGCCTTGGGATGTTGTTGATCGGCCGGTGGACAGTGGTGCCCGGAGTCAGGGTGGTCATCAGGAACCCAAGGATGGTGAGAAGGAAAAGGACCAGGGAGGGCACGAACCGTTGGGGTCGGATTATTATTCGACGTTGACTTCGAAGAACTTTGCCACTATGCAGAAGAGGTAAGTCTCTCTACTTCGCTCTATCGTTTGTTCCTTCTTCGCCTTCTTGTCTCCCTCCCTCCGATTTTTCTTTTGCTTGTATCATCATACACTCGCACTAATCCTTGCATGGTTTCATGAACTAGCCGTCGACGTCCGCTAATCCCACACTCGTCATACTATTTTGGACCACCTCCAGCGGACTGTGCATACGGCATGCCACCCGTCGGCCATATAGGCGTACATCACCCCCGTGAGATCATCCGGATCGAGCGGGATTATGCGAGTGGAGAAGTTGTTCAGTTCACGCCCATATATCCATTGGAGTTAGAGGGACGGGTGGGTATCCTATCGTTATTCTGCCAGTTGATGCTAATATACTCGCTGGCTGTCGAGTATAGATAACACCGACGCAGTTTCACGAAACTATCAACGATATCAACGAGATCCTGATATCGGCTTACAGCATTCGCCATTCTTTTGTGTACAACTTTTTCGCCATTGCCACACTCCAGCTGTCGACGTTGCTTGTAGCGTCGCATTATACCAAGGTGGGCGCGCTCCTTGTCTCTTTCGAGAAGGCACTAAAGATGGCTTTCTGATAGGAGATGCGAAGACTTCAGGAGAAAATTGAAGAGCTAAATACGCAGCTCTATAATCCTGTCGGTCTTAATATTTTATGGCCGCGGAATGTGGCCTTTCTTTTTGTGAGTCTTTTTTGTGGTCTCTGATTGGCTTGGAGCTGACACTTGCATAGTTGGAGATCGAGTATTATGTGAGTTCTTTTCACCCTGTTTCGATGCGAAGTTGTGTTTAGTGTCATTGGTGTAGTGATTAAGAAGTCTCGTGTCACATTTATGTGCATATCACTCATTAGATGGCTTCCTGCCCTGCTTTCTTTCCCTTTCTCTCTTTTCTGGTTACACTTACACTTCCTACAGCGTTGTCACGGTTCTTGTCGCATCACTCACTTTCACTTTTATGCAATCCATCCCTGCACTGTACCTGCACCATGAAGCTCCGTTCCACTATCTTTCCTCTTACCCTTATCCTTCTTCTCTCCTTTCCGTACATGGCGCCGTGTTGCCCTTCCCTCGGTATAGTTAACTCACTAATCCCCCCTTTCTGGGATACGATGTTTGTTATTACGGGTAATTTAATCGGGATTCATATTGCAGCGTTCGCGGCGCTCGACTACCAGGTTTTCATGACACCAAGGTGCCCGAGTGCTTACTGGCATCCTAGTTATTTTTTCCCTCAGGTACACATCCCGATCATTGTCAATAGCATAGTTCAAGCTTATTCTTTTCCTGAGTCAGCGGTCATGCGGTAGGCATGTAGCAGCCATGGTATGCTGGGAGGAGTGATGAATTCAATATCCATGTTTTGGTGCTCAACCACTTATCCCTGGGACATTGGTGCTACGGCGTACCTATATCCAAAGGATCCATCAGGTCCTTGCTGGCTCAGAGTGCCTCGTAATTGGAACAGCGACAAAATCTGAAACAGTTCGCTCGGGTGCCGTCATGTCTCATTGCTTTGCGTCTCCTAACGAATGCAAGTCATTTCCCTTAATGCATCGTCCACTTTCATGATCTTGAAAAGCTTAGCCTTACCTGTGTATCGTCAAGAAAAATTCGCGCTGCGGTACACCCGGCAGTGCACCCTGGCAAAGGTTAAATGTCAAGTGTTGTCCTATAATGCAGATCTGGAAAGTACCTGTCCTGGACATCCTCCCCCTTACGATCAGCCATTGGGCATTCACCCCAAGTGTCGCAATCCCACTTCACCCACCCCCACCCGTCCTTGATCTGATACCGAGCCGATAAAACAGCTGCAACGAAGGCCAGAAAAACGGACATACCTGGGGTTTCTTATGTGGAGCGAGGACAACGAGCCAACTCGCCTTCGTGCTCAGCTCCCACAAGAGCGAAAATAGTTCGGATGGCGACTGCACCAGATGCAATGCAAATGAGCAAACCACCATATCGATGATGATCGGCTTGTCAACAGGATCTCCAGTATTATCACCTAGGACCGAAGTTTCTGCACCTGAGTCTGAGACTTTGCCCAACGAGGTCAGGTGTGAAATGGGGGAGGGTAGAGCGCCCCCCGCTATGTCCATGAACGAAAGGGGTGCACAGGGCAATGTCGTGCGTTCCAGGTATGCCTCGGCAGTGTACTAGTATGTATGTATTACAGTGTGAGCGATGCACGTTTGACCACGCTAGAATCTCACTGGATCAGCAGCCATAATACGCATGTCGGATGGGTATGAGGCTATCCCCGTTTGTAGGGAAGCGCTGGTGGGCTGATCGGGAGGAGCTGGGGGACTGCGTCGAATGGATTTAGAGTTTGCTCCTTTCCACCATTGATATGCGGCCAAGGTTGCTTCTCCACTTCAAATCGTCGCATAAGTATTCTGGTGCACAGATACAGGTGACATTTCCAACCTGCCTGAGAAATGGCGCCGGGTTGAAGCAGCAGAAGTAGGACGCGGAAGTGACCACCTACCACATGCCATGTCAAATATCAGGGGGGTCCTTGACCCGAGGGCACTGTGTTCATGTTTCCACCATCTGCAAGAACAATTGTAAGGACTACCCAGCTCTTGCGTTATCAAGGACCCACCTATCGAGCCAGGTGAACATGCAGGCGCAGACGCCAGGCAAATGTGGGTTGCGATACGTCGCCCCGACCTGGTAGATAGAGGGATGTGAGCCTGTGTGGCCCTCAGTTATGAACTGAGGACGACCTTCTTATAGTACTATGATCCCTTTACATGTGAGTTGATCTGAATGGAAGGATCGGAGGATACATACACTGTCTACGCCATACTCGTCGTAATTTGCACGCATGGAACGCTGAAGGTTCCCCGTAGTTCCGATGCGGTGAGTTCGCCCGGTGTCGGCCATGGCTGTGACTCGTTAGTAGCAGTCCGAATCGATCTTCGACTCGGCTGTAACCTTCGAGTACGCTGATTGATGGATTTCAACACAACACCATTGGAGAGTCGACTAGCACAACCTTGGGATCTACCAGCAATATGGTTCGTCACGACGTGGTCCAAGCTGTGCTAGACGCTCATTTCATTCTGACATGCGTCCTTAGCCCTGCCAGGGTGGTGCCGTGGGGTCGAACGTCGTCCATAGCAGCTGTCATTACTTTAGCGAAGTGGACCTCATATCCCCACTGCAGCCATAATGACCTCTTTCATGATTAATGAACATATCGACCGCAAGGTACACGAGGAGTGGAGAAAGGATGGACGGTGCACGTTCTGTCGGGTCATTACCAAGGAACTACCTTCGACGATTGTGTATGAGACAGACGAGGTCATTGCGATACTCGGCGAGTGTTAGGACTCTTGGGTGTTTGGAGGCTAACTTTGCCCATGGATTCATAGATATACTCCCACTACGCCCTGGACATACACTAGTTATACCCAAGACGCATATTTCTCATGTGTCCGATCTACCACCGGAAACCGCAGCTGCCATGGGGATGGCCGTGTCCAAGGTCGCCAAAGCACTGACGCAAGGTGAGTGTGGGTTCATGATTAGACGCGCGTGGACTCATGCCTCTGGTTTTCAGCCTCGCAGAACACAGCACTCAACATTGTATGTAACCAAGAGTATGCCCAAAGTGTGCCCCATGTGCGTATCCCAGGTAGTCTTGACTAGGGCTTCAGCATGTTCATGGCGACAATGGAACATCTAGGTTCACTACCACATTATACCCGCACCACAATTCGAAGCGTCAACGGAATTGGCACGATCGGACCCACCAAGAATAAAGGCACAGCGCCAGCGAGTGTCGCCGAAGACCATACGGGAGATGCACCAACTGGAGTACGAAGGGCGAAGTGAGCTAGACCAAGATGAGGGACGCGAACTTGCCGAGAGGATTCGAGCAAGGATGTGAGAGACCAACTTATCGGTTATTTCCATAGTACGCTTGTGACCATGATGTCGGTAGTTTTCGAGTGACGCGTTGGTGGCCGCACAATGTTGATTTCATGCTTCCACTCTCCTGCTAGTACTACCACTCATCAGCAAGAACACAATGGCCAATGACCATGAGGACACACAGCTGCTCGAAATTGATATCGAAGCAGACCACCAGGAGTTGATTATGGTAGACGAGAGCGAGACGGTGGTCGCGGACGGACAGAAGAAGAAAGACGGCGCTGCCGCACCTGCGACGCGTGAGCGCGAGGCAGGTAAGTCGATATTGCCCTTCTCGAGGGTGCAGAGGATCATCAAGGTGGACAAGGTACAAACGACTGGCTATCGCCCGCGTCATCGCAGAAACTTAGCAACACGTTGATGTAGGATCTTCCGATGGTTGCACGGGACGCAACTGTCCTGATATCGCTAGCTACGGAGGAATTCATTAAAAGGCTAGCAGAGGCAAGTCAGAAGGTTGCAGAGAGAGAGAAGCGGTCGACAGTGCAGCACAGGGACATCGGTACGCCGGCATATTCTTATTCGCGACTTCACTGACACTACTTGTACGACTGGACAGCAAATGTCGTACGACGTGCAGAGGAGTTTCTCTTTCTCGACGGCAAGTTTGCGATGCAGTTACTTTATCGCAACTAATACCCCTCGATCTGTCCAGAAATCGTATCATACCCACGTACAGAGCCCCCAACGAAGCGCAAACCGAAAGCACTCCAGGAAGAGCAGAGTGTACCCGAGGAGCCAACGCTGTTGGACAAGTTCGTGAAGAGAACCAGGGAGGACGAGAGTCAGGGTGATGTGGTTACTGGGAAGTCTAGTGCTGACATTGTGATGGACGAGGACGGGATCATGTATACAGCATAATGGGAATCGATTTCTGTACTGATCATCGAACCTACAGTTTTGACCAGGTTGACAATGATGGTAGACACTGGCATTGTTGTCAAGATGGGCGGTGAGTTGTCACAGAATACGATTCGGCATTCGTTGGCCGTTTAACTCGGCGTTGATTCTTCGTTATAGGAATTTCAGGTAAGTTCATACTTCGGCTCCGCACTACTGGCAGCACTAGCCTATAAGGATCTCACAACTTATGTATCATAGGTTCACGTTTGACACGGCTATGGAGATCGCGGGGATAGAGCGAGCAGTCGTAGGGAAAAAGCAGAACGTCCTCGAGAAAGCCCTTCAATCTGCTCGGTGCCCGGCTATTGTTGGGACTATGGTGAATAGTATGAAACCTTGAACCACTCTCAATACGTGTATCCACCACACTCCTGACATGCAACAAGGATACGGTGTTTCCAAGGTTGGACCAGATTTGACCACTTTAGAAGTTCACCCCAAAAGTCCACGGAAGAAAAGTCGTCTACTCCACAAACATTTGGCCGTCTTAGTGATGCCATTTCAAGGAAAACCTATTTGGCAAGAGATTCCTGGACTGACCACGAATCTCTTGCCCAAGTGTCTTTATCCTTCATTAGTCTGCCCTCGCACTGCAGCTACAGTTCAAGGGAGGAAGAGTTGTCCCTCTTAGGCATCAACAGTACTTTCTGGACGCGTCTAACATGTTCTAACTATAGGTACGAGGTCCTCAACACAACCACACTAAAATTGATCTCAGTGGATTGAACTTGCAGATAGCATCCACTGACTCCTCAGTAATGCTCATGCTTTACTGAACATCACACGCTTACAAGCCAACGGAATATCCGAGGCTTCACTTAAGCTGGGGTGGCAAATGGCAGCCTGATTATTTCATGCAGTATGACAGATGGCCACGGATTGAGCCCGAGATGTGACGGCAATTGATCTCATAGCCCCCCATTGTACCAAGAAACAACAATCGCCGTTTGCCCTGTTCCAGACCTTAATGAAAACATGTGGGCGTAAAGCGCCATTCTGTCTCTAGCCCCACGCTTATGCCCAATCCATAGATGAATGCCCTTCCGAAATCACAACTCTTGCTGTTCTGATGGGATTTTCGGCTCTCTGGCATGCTGTTCTAGAAAAATAGGGGATTTACTGCGGGGCGCAGATAAGCCGTTTGTCCTTTTATTTAGCTAATGGGCTACACTCACCCTTGCCAGCTAGTGTGGCACCATGAAGAAGTTCAAGATACTCCCTTCAAGATGTCCGAGGCATGGGACAAGTATACACCTTAGGCACCAGTTCTCGGTGGCAATAAGGCTCCTTTAGATGGGTTTTTATGTTGTGGGAAACCCATCCAAGAGACCAACCATCTGCGCAACATCGGCGTCGGAATTTGCCGCCATTATTCGGCTAGTCCCGAAATTGTTCATTTCGTCGGCTTCGTGTCAGCATAGCACTCTAAACCCTCCTCTGAGGCTCAGACGAGCCTCCTTGGCTTCTTTATTTTTATTAATAATTGTTCACCGCTTCATGTAAGACTACATAATCACAAAAAGCATTACTACCTCCCGAAACATGACTGCATTTGGTCACTACCTGAGCTGCAATATTCCCACCCTCCTGGTGAGCCTCTTCTGCCTTCCTGTGCCCTATCCCTTGCCTCTATGTACTGTACATAGTATCATATATGTTATATTAA
>Ga0307511_10005884_pt1 | contig 12398 bp, 9 predicted proteins | sample 13_EM_MG_FD_200266 | JGI IMG/M metagenome (GOLD analysis project Ga0307511, IMG submission 200266) | Populus trichocarpa ectomycorrhiza microbial communities from riparian zone in the Pacific Northwest, United States - 13_EM | ecosystem: Host-associated > Plants > Roots > Unclassified | place...
GAAACCGAACCGAACCGACCGGTTTTTTAAATATTCTAATCGGTTTAATCGGTTTTTTTTTCACGGTTCGGTTTTTTCAGTTATTTGTTTTTCTGATTTTCTCAGTTTAATCGATTTTTTGGTTTTTTTGCTCACTCTTAGTTTCCAAGATAAAAAAAGAAAAAAAAAACAGAAAGGCAGTGACACTGTATATGTGATTATTGATAGACTTACTAAGTCAACTCACTTTCTTCCTATCAAACTTACTACTCTACTTTGTGATTTGGCACGATTGTATATGGATACAATTGTTATTTTATATGGTGTTCCTATTAATATTGTGTTAGATAAGACATATTTGAAATTTAGTATTGTATTTAACAAGTAAATTGATGAACAGACTAAGAATAATCAGATTATGGAATATCTATTGAGAACTAGTGTGAATGATCTCAAATGCGATTGGGATCACCATTTACGTTAGTGAAGCTTATAAATAACAATAGCTACCAGACGAGTATAGGGATGGCACCTGTTGAAGCTTTGTATGGAAGATGGTACAAGTCTTTTTTGTGTTGGGATGAAATTGGTGAGCAAAAGTTGTTACGATCTAAAATTATGTAAGTTATTATGGAGAAAATAAATTTAATTAATGATAAGTTTAAGATAGCTCAGAATCAATAGAAGAGTTAGGCTAATAAAAAAAAGAGTGATATGTAGTTTAATTATGGTGATTATGTTCTTATAAAGGTATCTCCTATTAAGGGTGTTTATGAGGTTTGATAAGCAAAGAAAGTTGAGCTATATAGGACCATTTGAGTTCCTAGAGATGATTTGTGAAGTTGCTTATAGAACTTCCTTACCACCGGAGTAATTCAATGTTCATAATGTGTTCCATGTATCCTTATGGAAGTATGTTCCTTATCTAAGTCATGTTGTGGTATACAAGCCGTTGCAGGCTTAAAAAGATATGACTTATAAAGAATTACTCATTTAGATTATAAACCGGAAAGATCAAATATTAAAGCATCAAATTATTCTATTTGTGAAGGTGCAATGGTCTAACCATATATCATGAGAGGCAATTTAGGAGAAAGAGGAAGATATACATGCAAAATATCCTTATCTATTTGAGAATGAAGGTGTGTCAAGTTTTGAGGATGAAACTTTTACAGGAAGAGGAGAATGTAATACCCTAACCCAAATATTTTTAGGCTAGAGTATTATAAAGACCAAATTTATATATAATTTTATTTTGTACTAAGTAGAAAAAAAATTAGGCTCATGTAGCCCTATATTTATATAAAAGAAAAGATGGAACCATATAGTTTATACAACCTAGTTTTACAAACTTCATGATAGTTTAGAGAAAATAAATCTTAAAAGTCACTTGTTTTTCAAAAGGTATAGAGAAAAGGTATAGAGAAGAGGAGTAAAGCATATTGACCTAGAGTGATTGAAGTTCCATTTTTTTTTTAATTTCAAGGTAAGAAATATGAATCTATTTTATGTAGAAAGATTATGGATGGATTAAGGTTTTTTTGCTATATAAAAGGTGCATAAAGTTCAAGAAGTTAAATCTTATTTGTATGAATGATCAAATATAATGAATATAATAGATTCTATGATATTGTAAGATGTATTAAGAGTGCTTAATAATTATTTAATGGTCTAAAAGTATTAGGTATAAAAGTGAAAAGTTGTTAGTTTAAGTATTTGACAGAGGTTTGTAGTCGATCCAAAAACTATATTGAATAGATTTATTTTTTTACCCAAATTTTATACTAAAATTATTATTTTGTCTAGTTTCTAACACCATAAATGATGTATTAATATGAGTTTTTGTAGAGATAGTTAAGGTGAAAAAAGTAAAGGATACGCAAGCTATCTAGAAACAACGTCAAGGAATGATTTCAAGGCTTTTATAAAAGGAATTACATGGTGAATCATATATGGATGGAAATGTAATTAATACTATTTTACAACCCAAAAAGCAGAATGAAATTCTAAATTTTCTAGAAGGAGTTATGGTTTTCTTATTAGGAAATATTCAGTTGCCAAATTATTTTAATCAAATGTTAGAGAGATTTTAACGGGTTATATGCTTGTGAATAGGTTGTTTGAGCTGATATTTTGGACTTTGGTTGTTTAAACAAAGGAGATGAATAGATCTTCACAAACTATTATTTTTAAACAAAATAATTTTTTTTATTTTGTATTTTTCCCTACTATATATATTACATTCTTTAAAACAGGATCAAACACTTGTTATGCTCAAATTTATTTGCTTATATATGATGTTTGTTAATGCATGTATAGAATTTTTATAAAAATGTTTTATAACCTAATTTATGAAAGAAAATGTTTTGAAATGGATTTTCAAATAGTTGCATATTAGCTTTCAAATGGCTAAGATTGAGGTAATGATCACCGGTGAGTGGATTTGTTGACATTAGAACTAGTTATAATGGCCAGCCAATAGGTTATAATAATTGGCAATGGCCCTTGCCAACCAGTTATAATAGTTGGTCAGGAATAGTCAATTAATGACCTGGTCACGTGTATAATATGGTCGTAGTAATTTGATTTGAGAGTAAAGTTGTATTTATAAAATTGGATGTCAAGTAAAAGCATGTATTGATGACTTGTTTTATGGTATGTGTTTGTGAACTATGAATTATTAATATATTTTTATTTTAAGTTTTTGTTTTATTATTGTTAATGCAATATGTGTGTGTGTGTGAAACTTGTGCTTGGCCTGGTAGCATGTGTAGATTTACTTGCTAGAGTGTGGTTAGCTTGGCCCTTTTTATTTTCTCTTCTTAGATATGTGGAGGATTAAAGTAGAGGTGTTATTGAGTTTCGAACTATGAAGTTGACGTTGTCAGTTTAAGTTATTAGCTATGCTTAAGGATTTTTGTTTAATGAAGAACATCTTTTGACTTGTGATTAGATATTCATTATTAATATTTTTTAGAACTTGTAATAAGATCTTTGTGAGTACTTTCTTTTTAGTGATATTTATCATGTTTAAAACTTGATGTTGTTATGTGATTATTTATAAAATGAGGATATTTAAACATTTTGGTGAATTTGTAAAGTTAACCTTCATATTATCTCGGGTGGAATGCTAGAAGATATGGGCATGTCTATGCCTGATATTTAGAGGCGTGATAGTGTGCATTGATTAACTAAATACTTTCAAAATAATTTTAAAAATGTTGTGGTTTGAAAACAAATTGTAACATTTTCATAACCAATGTTTCAAGATAAAGTTTTAAATACTTTTAAAACTGTAAATATAGCACAACGTAATTTCATCACATTTCCAAACAATCATTTGTTGTATGTATCAAATTTTGAGACCTAACCTCGTCAAAACTTTAGTTCTTACTATTGTTTCTCTTCGTTCTCCAACTTGTATCGAAGTCAATATCATTCTTTGGATGCCACGATTAATTAATGGGATTCCTCACTTGATCTCTTAGCAAATTAAATAAGAGAACAAGAACCGTGACGTTCAAGAATCTCCAGGCAAGAATTTCTGCATATTTGTTGAAGTAGCTGTAGGATCTAATAAATCTAAGTGCTTGCCAAAAGGCTTAATTTTCATTTCATATAACAACTATCTATAGGCTTAATTTTCATTTCATATAACAGCTATCTATAATATAATCCCCGTATCAGAGGTACAAGAGGAGAGAATACAGTCAATGATTTACAGGATGATTTAAGGGAGATAGCTGTTCTAGAAATCTCATTACTCCCCCCATCTAGTTGGAGCATGTAGATTAGATAAACCTCATCTTGTCTAGGATATGACAGAATGCCTGTCTGCCAAGAGGTTCGGTGAAGATGTCATCTAATTGAGAAGATATGTGCATGGGCACTACTTCCCTACAATGCCGAGCCTCCAACTTCCACGTCTCTTGGAGAACTGGTCAGGGGGGAGGTGCTCAGTCCTATATCACAGATGAATTCTTCGAGAGGATGTTTGAAGGACAATCATGCCTGTGTAACAAGCAGCCAAGCACCGTTTGCTTTCTCTTCGCAAGAAAGGTTGCTGCTCCAAGCGCTTTAGAACCACTATTAGACTTGCCAACAAAAGTTTTGGGGCTTTTAAAACAAACATGGCCAGTTCAGATGCATGTGTGCATCCATTTCACCGTGATTAGCACAATCCCTCAACTCTGATGAATAATCACAGTACAGTAAGGTTTCTATAGAACAAAATGAACGAGTAGCTGGAAATGACATCGGAAGATTTGCAATATTGATGTAACTAAGAAGGTGTAGCGTCATATAGCTTCAAATTGTTCCTCAAAACTTAACTAAGAGAGAGATTTAAGCATTCTGATAACGATGAACCTGTAGCAAGTGATTTAACAGGATATTTTAACTTGAATAACAAGTCATATTTACAACAGAAGCAATACAGAGAGTTGTTCTGAAAATTTTCATCGCTTGTAACGAGAAATTTATATTATTTATGAAGTCAGCTAAAAAGTGCCTTACAGTTCATCATGATCATTTTCCTCAGGCAAGGTAACTTCTGGTTGGAATTCAAGAAGATACCTAGCAGCCAATGATGCGTGAAGTGCAGCACCATAAGGAAGCACATCTTCATTGATTTCAAAGTAAGGTGAGTGTGGGGATTGAAGCTGCTTGTGTGTCTCATTCTGCATTCCAATAAAGAAGAAATATCCAGGTATCATCTCTTGGTAAAAGGCAAAATCCTCAGATCCCATCAATGGTTGCATGTCTTTAACTTTGTCAATGCCCAGCATATCACTAGCAACAATTCGGAAGTAATCGTGCAAGTATTTATCATTTATGGTAGGAGGGAAAAAGGGTTTTTCATTCTCAAGGAAATTAATAACTGCTTTGCACCGTTGGACTGCAGCTTGCCCTGTGACAACCTGTAATTAAAGAGAGACAGGACTGGTCATGGTGAAATATAAGGAAGCAAATGGAAACCTGAATAGAAGTTGAGAATACAACAGAGAAGCATACCAATTTAAATTTTAGTCACTGAGATAAAGAAGGAAAACCATTTTTAGTTCCGAAGACAAAGCATGGAAAAAAGATCCGCAGATCAAAAAGGTTAGACAAGATTTTTGTCCACAAAAAATGAAACAAGAAATTCAATACAATTTTTTCAGACATAGTTATATTTGCTCATAATTCAACAGCAATACCTCCTCAATACGTTGCTTAAGTTGCATAAAGCTTTCCTTTAAAAAGGCTCGGAAGGTGCCACCAATTGTAACAGAATCTGGAATAACATTGAATGCACCACCTCCTTGGAATTTTGCAACTGTTACCACCTGCATGTTAACTTCAAATTAAACAGTACCAAAATATAAAAAGTGAATACGTATGAATAACAATGTTCAATCACTTCAACAAGCCGAGCATTGTCCCTATCTGCTAACAGAAAAGGCAAGTCTCTTTTTTCAGTGATATAAAAAAGAAACTGGTGCGCCAATCAGATTAAATTACTTACCTTTCTCAATCTTTTTCATGCATCAACCAAATCTGAATCGCAAAATAGCATCCATATAGTAGACATAGGAACAAGTCATGTAATTCTATATTCTATTCTTATTTATTATTGTGATAATCAGCGCAGCTTGATCACTTGATAAAATTTAGGTTTCTCAAACTAATTGATTAACAATTAATTAGTTTTAAGCTGGCCACATTTGAACAAAAGCTGAGGAGGTACTTTTCAGAATCACAATCATAACTGTAGAAGACAAAAATATCCAAAACATCTTGATAACAGAACTCTTCTCATCTAAAGAGCTTCAATATTGCAAGAAAAACCAAGCCATGTTCAAGCACAACAAGGTGGTAAATTAACCCTCTAATGAAAAGCACAGAAGCAATCCTCAAAAATAAAATGCTTTGTAGAATTATAGCATGAAGCAAAAACAGAGGAACTTAAAACAAAAATTATACTGTTTCTCAATAAGATTATGAAAAACAAATGAAAAGGCATTAAGAGTTAAGAGTTGATGTAATGTGAAGAAAACAAAATGTGCACCTGTGAGTCCAGTGGATCAGCTTCACGTGAAACAAGGTGTTGTAAGCTAACTATCACATTGGAAGCTGCCAGTATTGGATCTATTGAATGCTGAGGAATGGCAGCATGACCTCCTTTTCCACTTATTACTGCTTCAAAGAATCCACTCCCAGCCAGTAGAGGACCGTGTCTGGAGGCCACTTCTCCTATTGGTAACTTATTGGCAACATGCAAGCCAAATATAGCATTAACATTCTCTAATGCTCCTTCATCGATCATTTTCTTTGCACCACCACCTCCTTCCTCTGCTGGTTGGAAGATTAGAACAACTGTGCCCTAATAGAACAAAGAAAATTGGAGGAAGCATAAGAGAGAGAACCACAAAGCTCCTGTTCTCTTTGAATTTTGAGAGCTGAAGAGTTCTCAAAGAATAGCAAAGAGAGGGACTAGCACAGGGTCTGAAACCAAAGAGCAGCCTGTCCTGGCCTAGTAGTTTAACAGCATAACTCATTAGGTTGTGATGTGGAACAAAAAGCTAAAGAAAACTAGAAGCAGAGAAAGAAAGAAGAAAGCCAAGAATTAAAAGTAGGGAAAAAAAAGCTAGGATGAAGAGAAAGTTCAAAGGAGAAATAGTATGTTATTTTATCAATTCATCAAAATTGTCTCCCAAACTGAAAAAGAAAAATATAAATAGCATAACCCTAAAATACTCAACTACTGGGCTCAGCCCATCAATTAAAATTGTCTAACATAAATAACCCAAATAAATAAAACAAAAACAATGAAAAAGACCTAGATGGTCTCAATCTCCCAACCAAAGAGTGATAAGCCGGGCCATCTTTTATATCTTTGTCCATATACTCGTGTAATTTGCGATGTGGGTCAGGTGTCCTCATCAGGTAGCTTCCAAATTCCACCAGAGTAAAGGTTTTGGGGTATAGGGGTATATACAGAAAATACTGTTGTGAATGGCCATCTATGGCAGACCAAAAAATATCTAAACTTTAACAGAGAGCTTATTGTCATTATCTGTTAGCTGGAAAGTATTATTGGCATGTTTGAGCTGCTACTTCAAGGAATTTCAATCGAGCTCTTACAAAAAATGCAGATCCACTTTTAATACTGCAAGTATTCTTTCTTTGTACATCTAACGGCTTGCTTCAATGAGTACTTTAAGTAAAAGAATAGAAAATTTAAAATCACAAGGTCAGTGCTACCACCTCCTCCACATATTACTTCAGTATAACTTGTCTACATGAACATGCAAAATGCTGGGCCCGAAGCTGAAAATTTGCTCAATTCCCCCCAAGAAAATTTTACCGAGGCCCTCTTGAAGATGAAAAATTTACCCCCTTTCACCCCTAACATACTTTTTGAACATGTTTAGCTCTTCTATCCAAAAGTTTAGCCCCTCTCAAAGATTAAAGTTTTCCCCTTTTATCCAAATAATGTAAATGAAACCTGCTTAGATCTTCCTTCCCCAGAAGACGAAAAATTTAGCCCAGAAAAACTTCAGCACGGGACTCTAAAACTAGCAGCAGAGCCAGCCATAAATGCATGAAGCTAATCTGGTTGTGGAAAGAAAGTATTTGAAATGCTAGCCATGCCATCAAATAAAAAAACTTCTTAGTGATTAATAAATTGGTCTTTACAAAGAGCAAGCTTAGTACCAAGTTGCAGGCAATGAGATTTGAAGAGAATTGTAACAAGTAGAACACGAGATGAGCTAACATTTCTCTATAATTAGTTGTACCAAAAAACCAAGCTAGAAAAGTTAGCTATCTGAACTGACATCAACTTAGTATACATAAGCAAACATGGTTCATTTTGTTAGTGTGCTGCATGTGTGTTGTTACTTATGTGTATAACAAGTGAGAGCTCCTTGTGTGTGCTCCATGTAATTTTAAGAAAGTGCACCAGAGGACGAGAGGATAAGCGTGCACTCCAAACATTAGTGATGTGTGTGTGGAGAAAAAATGAAGTGAGTTTGGCTTGTGTGGGCATCAAGGTTGTCAAAAAAAAAAAAAAAATTCATCCAGATCATTTTAGGTTCTAATGACTTCAGATCATGAAAACACACGAGTTTACCTACTATGCAAAAGCCTAATATCAAATACAAAAAATAAAAACATAAGAGTTCTAAACAAAATTTAATGATGTTATTACTTTAAAAAGACCAAAATCATGTTTAAATACATAGTTAAATACAAAGTTCACATAAACTATTAATGCTTAAATAAAACATAGAATCTGTCCCCAAAAGATAGAACGACAGAAGTTCAAAGTGATATTAACTCACACATAATGTTTCATTTAAAAAGTAATTAACAGTAACACTCACGAAGGAAAGAAATATTATAAGTATTTTACAAGGTCAAGATTTTTACCATAAAACAAATCTATTTAAATAAAAGACTTTGCAAATTTATTGCAGCACTATGGAGATTGGAGAGTAAATAAATATGCAGGAAAAGCTATAAAACGTATTTGCTATTTGTTGTGTTCTTTTCAATTACATTAAGGGTTAAGCTATTCCCACTCCAAAGTTTTATGGACAGACAAACTAATCCTATTTAGAGTGTCTTTCTTCACATTTAAATTTCATAATATTTTAAACATCATAATTTTTTATAATGAAAATGTATTTTCAATAAAATAAAAATTGTTAATATGCTACATAAGCATGTTGATGATACAAAATACTGTCATAGGATACCAGCAATATAAACATAGTTTTTGTACGAGGATATATTACAAATAATAAAATGAAACAAAAAAAAAATTAACAATCCATTTTGTAATGAAATATAAATTCATGTAAGAAAATATATATACTTAATCAACAATGTCATTGAGATACAATTTTAAATTTAGCATTTAATTTATTGTTTTTTGTATTATGTTAGGAAGTCTTTTATTCAATTTTAAGAAATAATATAGATAGGGTTAGTTTAGTCACTAATAGAAGTCAAGAAGTGAAAATAACAATAAAAGGAGTGGGAATACCGCTTTTAGTCCTCTATTTTCTATATAAGTATATCAAGAGATAGCATAACCTGAATACCTGATTGGGAAATAGATATACAAATAAAAATATAAGAAATGAAACAAAGAGTGCTTTTCCTATGATATCACTTAAGTTAAATATAGAAACTTGCATGTTAAAGATAGAAACAACAAAAAATATAGCAAAGCAACATGTGCAAACTTTAAAAAGTAGCTCAATCAACATGGAAATGGGCCAAAAAGGGAGCACTTCGAACTCATTAAAACCAGCCTATAACTCACATTATTATCAAGTTCAATGAGCTAGCAAGAGAGTCGCATACAATTTTGCTCATGATTAATTTTTTTATCCATGTTAGCTCTGTTCTTTTTTTATGTTTGGCAAATAAAAGCATGAGATTTTACAATTTGGAACCTGTTTTTAACAACCATGGTGAGTGTTTTGTGTGGCATTTGTGTTATGCTCTTCTCCAATATAATAAGCTAAAGCAAATGAAGTAAATTGCTAGGTCATTTTCTCCCAAAGTCTGCTACTTGTTTTGTAGAGTAACTTAGAATTCCTTCTTTCTTTCTTCTTCTTCTTCTTCTCTTTTTTTTTTTTTTTCCATGAATGAAAGGAGTTTAGAATTCCATGGGAAGATAGATCAATTTCTTTGACACAATGGAAATTAAATGGATGAATTATGCAGCAAAGTAGAAAATCTTCAATTAAACAAAGGTTTGCTGGGTAGTAGATCCAGTTTCAACAACTCTGGTGTCGAAGAAAAAGAGGACATTGAAGAACAATGTGTAAATGACTGCACAAATATTCAGGAAAAAGATTCTGCTATTGCTAAAAAAACTTATCATAATACTTGGAAAAAAAAATTGTCAGGATTTAAGAGCGCTACAGGATAATAATTTGCGCATATATAACAGCAGTAACAGCAAGCCCAAACAAAGTAACAAACCTTCAACTCTTCACGATGGTCTTGAAGGATCTTTGCAGCACCAAGAAGCATTGCAACATGAGAATCATGACCACAAGCATGCATCTTCCCAGGAACTTTGCTCTTGTACTCCCACTCCACCATTTCCTGTCATTCAAGTACCCATGAATCAATTCCCGTGGAACTTTATTTCACCAATTACAAAAGGGTCAATTGAATCCAAACTAAAAGTACAACATGCTGTGCGTAAATGGTTGTCGCTCTAGAAAACCAATATAATTAATGAAGGTAACAAATTTCGACAGAAATATTTAAGTCAACTTACAGAAGATAAGAAAATCAACAAAAACTGTCCCAGTTTAAAAAAGAAAAAGAAAAAGAAAAAGAAGAATAAAACAGCTAGCAACTAGATCTCACCCTTCTGGGATACATTCTCAAAATTCAATTAAAACTCATTTCAATGAAATCCAACTTGCAGCAACTGAAAAGTCATATAAAAAAAATATTTCTAAATTCAATTAAAACTCATTTCAATGAAATAAAAGATAGAATTGAATATATATTATCATTCCTACAAGAATCAAACTGATTTAACACAATTAGACTAACAAAAAGAAGTAAAAAAAATATAAAAAAAATGAAGTTAAACCAAACCTGCATAGCAAGAGCATCCATATCTGCCCTTAATGCAACGAAAGGAGGTTTACCAGACCCAATAAAGCCAACAACACCAGTAACTGAAAGTGGGTGTTTATATTTAACACCTATCTTATCCAATTCTGCTCTAACAAGCTTACTAGTCTCAAATTCCTCAAAACCCAATTCAGGATTCTCATGTATCTTTCTCCTTACCCCTACCATCCAATCAAATAGCTCTTCTTTTTTGGCATAATTGAGAAACCTTGAAGGGATATCTGATGACCCATTTAAGCTTAAAATTGGACTCAACAAATACAAAAAAAACCCCAAAGAAACCCAGTTAAACAAACTCATGGTTTTGTTTCTCAAAACCAAGAATGCTTGTTGATCGTAAATTTTGAATTTTCTTTGAGGGCAAAGAAAAAGAACAGATTTTTATGAAAGAAGCGAGGCCTGGATTTATATGGTACAGGAAGTAAAACAAGCAAACGATGGTGTTGCGTGATGTTTGCAAAGCTCAAGAAAGTGTTAGGAAAATGAGGACAAAAAAAGTTGTTTTGGAATATTAGTGGGCGTAGTAGCAGTGGTGGCCGTGATGAGATGCTTCTCTGACTCTACATGACAAATTTATCAGGCCAATAATCCTTGTGCTGATTTGCAATATGTGTATTTTTTTTTTCCGCGAGAAAGAGAGACAGGCCAATTTTCACACGTTTCTATGACTTTGCATGTGCACTGTTGAACTGTTGAGTAACAGAAAATGACAAAAAATAAAATAAAAAAGTAACAAGGTATCGCAATCAAATAAATAATTAATAATAGGAGTTTGTTTTTATATTTTATAAGTGATTTTAAAAAAAATTAATTTTTTTATTTTGAATTAAATTTTTTTATATTTTTATATTATTTTGATGTGTTGATGTTAAAAATATATTTTAAAAAATAAAAAATATTATTTCGATGCATTTTCAAATAAAAAACACTTTAAAAAATAACAGCTAACACAATATCAAGCGGGCTCTAAGTTGTATATTGATATATAGATTGCTACTTAAATTTGTGCATGTGGTATGCTACGAATCCACATTTTTTTTTATAATACTATAAATATATTTTAAATAAAAAATTAATAATTTAGATTATAGTCCTGACCGGATTTAATAAGCTAGTTTTATTTAATTAAGCTAAAAAAATTAAATAACAATAATAGTAAATGGAATTAAAAAAAATAATCACAATAACCTGGTAAAATTGTTTTTGAAATATGAAATTGGATAAAAAAAAATGGATAAAAAACCAATTCGAGTCAACCCATGATAATATGATAAATATGTAACCTGGATAAGAAGAGGCGAGTTAACCTAGATTAACCTGCAAAACTCGTGGCCCATGTTATAAGATTGAGATAACTTAAATAAAAAAGAAATTGAAGAAAAACACAAAACCATTTTTTAAAAAAAAATATTGAACGATGAAATCAAAAAAGAAAAAAAAAACATGTCGACCCACATTAACTTTTTAAACTCATGACCTAAGTCATTAGACTGAAAGTACCATACATGGAAAAACCATGAAACTCAATCTCGAGTAAATCAAACATTGAAGGATAAAATTGAAAACAAAATCAATAATACAAAAGGATAATAGAAAAAAAAGTAGTAATTAGAAGAATGGGGATAAAAATCAAAATAAAAAATAAATTAGAGGACAAATATAAATTTTTTATTGAAGAGTGAAGTTAAAGAAAAAAATAACTTGAACAAAATAAATCAAAAGAATAAGGATTAAATTAAAATATATATATATATATATATATA
>Ga0307511_10005885_pt1 | contig 12397 bp, 11 predicted proteins | sample 13_EM_MG_FD_200266 | JGI IMG/M metagenome (GOLD analysis project Ga0307511, IMG submission 200266) | Populus trichocarpa ectomycorrhiza microbial communities from riparian zone in the Pacific Northwest, United States - 13_EM | ecosystem: Host-associated > Plants > Roots > Unclassified | place...
ATCCACTGGTAACGTGAATTAAATAATGCCCAGTGAAAAGAAAGTACTCGAAGAAAACGAGACCGTGATAGGTCTGTCACAGCAGACGCGACGAACGCAGCCAACATAGTGGGTTGAAGAAAACATGTCATGGCGTAGGCTTCTTGGGATGGGAGGAGCAAAGGACGACGTAGACACGTGACCAGAACCGTGCACGTGGCGGACTGGTCACGAGTCTACGCCCCGCAAAAGCTGGACTCCGTTTTATGTGTACATGTGGTTGCGAGCCCCCCGCGTTTCATGCGATTCACTGAGCCTGGATTCATCAGCAGGCTGTTATCTGTTATGACACTGTGGATGACAGCCACAGCGCTCCACAAGCAGTGTCTCCAAGAGTTTCGTGGCCGCCCAGACACCTATAGACGAGACGAAGCTCTCGTTACCATAGTTTCGGTGGTCTAGTGGTTATGATTTTCGCCTCACACTGAGTTCTCGCGAAAGGTCCCCGGTTCGACCCCGGGCCGAAACATTTTTTCTCAGGTTACACCGAAGGTTACCACCACACAAATCCAGTCATCAACCTCCTACCTGTCCCAACCGCCTTCGCACTCAAAAGCTCCCCGTTCGCGTCAATGCTAGCCCCTACCGTCAAAACTCCACTTGGGTGCTTGAGCTTTACGAACGAATCTGGGTCCCTTGTTTGCGAAGAGGGGATAAGATCCCATGCAAGCGATGCTTTGATCTTGGTTGCAACTCCAAGGCAAAGAGCGAGAGTCGCAGGGCATGCTTTATGAGCGACCCCCATAGAGAACGCGTGGACCCCAATGTCGGCGTCCGCGTCAGGAGGCAGAGGAGATAGGACAGCGATTTTAGGTTGTGCTTGGAGGCTTGGGTCTAACCCCATCTTTACAGCACCAGCTCTGCGGAATGCCTCCGCGATAGTGACCACGTCTGGATTGGAGTAATCGATTGGGGTATTGGAGGGTAAACCAAGGATCCCGCGAAGATCCTGGGAGGTAATAAAAACGGTGGGATTCGTAGCATCAACCAGAGACGCGCGAATTGAATTTCCAGCTTTCGGAGGGGTATCGATTCGTAACGTGTCCACGGCGTTCCCGGTTGGAAGCAGCTTCCCGGTGCCAGCACCGCCCGGAGACACGAAATCGAGGACGATTTGTGATGCACGTCCTGGCACGCCCGCTTGACTGGCTTGGTCGAGATTCAAAACGGGAATCCAGGATTTCGTTTGGTCCTCCCACCGAACGGGGAACGTCGTATCGACCAATTTACTCGTGTTCTCGTTGAATGACCTGATGGTCGCAGTCGTGACCCCAGTCTTTGAATCTTCGCGTAACGAGGAATCCTTGGGCTGACAGATCCCGTCATCCAAGGTGAACACGCCGATCATGGTGGACAGATTTCCGCAGTTCCCGGAGTAGTCGACGACGGCATCCCGGATCCCAACTTGGGCGAAGGTGTAATTGACGTCGAGCCCTGGAAACCGGGATCGGAGCTCCGGAGTGGGAAGCCCGACAGCGCATATTTTTGACAGGCTGGAGATGCCTCCGCCCATTCCATCGAGCTGACGAGCGTGAATCGGGTCTGGAGAACCCATTATCCCGAGAAAAATTGGGTCCCAGAGGCGCCGGGAGGTGGGCAGATGGGCCCGGTTGATATATACACCCTTGGACGTCCCACCGCGTAAGAAAGAGGCTGGGAGAGGATTGGGGACCTTCATGGTTGTTCTGGAAGGGCGGAGCCAAATCTCTATGGAAGCAAAATAGGCAAAACGTTCGAGGTCTGCTGGCAGAATTTTTGGGACTTATTGGATAAATTCTTTTTATAACAAGCTCAGTAGACGCTCACCTTTCCAACTGCCTCGCGGCTGTTGAGAAACAAAACTTTCCGGCAATTTCCGGACCTTTTACTAACTCGACAACAGGTAAACGTCGTAGTTGTCGCTGAGCACTGAATGTTCTGAACGACGGGCTGCCGACGCTCCGGCGGTTCGGTGTTCAGACGCCCGATCTTTTTTCTTTCGCATCTGCATTCGATATCCCGCTAGTGCAAGGGCAAGACGCCCCGATCGCCCCTGCCAATGAGTTACCCCCTCCGTACTAGGCTCGGCGGATCTCCTCGGGTGCGCACCTGGGACACCGAGAGAGGTCAGCGCCCCAAAACTCCGAAACTTCTACACAATAGGGGGAAGCGCGCGATGTCACCCATTAGTTGACCGTCGTGAAGGGACAACAACCGGTAGATAGAACCCTGAGGATGTATGCCTTGACCTTCAGTGGTTTGTGGGGTCCATCGTTCTCGGTGCGCATCCATTGAGTTACTTTGGCCGCCGGGTTCTGCTCCCTAAGACGAACGACAACTGAATGATGTCCGAAAAATCGTGGCCCAGGCCCGTTGGGATAACCCTACCCTCCCTGCGAAGGGTTTCAAAGGTCCAGCCTTCAGCACTCTTAGTTCGGGGTGGTCGCGCCGGCGGATATAAAACCACAGTCGAGGTTGTGAGCCTTCATCACACTTCCCCCCATTTTGAAATCGCTGACAAGTTGCGTGATCAGTGTTTGCACCCTGGCAGGTGGCCGGGGGTTGCAAACACTGTGACAGTCCTCGCCCGTAAATCAACAACGGATTGGACAGGATCAAAACCGGATGTAATGGCGATCCTTTCGCCGCGAAGGACCTATACCACCCATGGTGGCAATGGGTAAGGCTCGCCCGAGCGGTTCGGGCGTCTGCCATATACTCCATCTTTCGAAACCAATTGTTGGTGCTTCGGGAAAGGCGTGCTACCAATTACCCATACTCGGATTTCCATGTACGGATACAATGTGTGCGTGGTCGTCGCTTCACTCTCCCCAACTTACTTCGAGCTTAGCACCATAATTGAACGAGAAGCCTAGCTTGTGATGCCCCAAAACTTTCATTAATACGGACTATCCTCGTTTCATCAGAGTCCAGGAATGGTGTTAACCCCTTGACCCCCCCGGGTGGCACCCTGGAGGTCCGGGTACAGAGGCTGCGCGCTGAGACCGCTTATGTCCATTATTGCCGGAGAAAATAGCAGCGGAAGCTCCCTGTAGTTCGACTAAGCTAAATCGTACTCTCCGGGACTCTCCCCGATCCCCGAGCCTTCTAGATGGCCGACGTATCATATATCAAGGGTGGGCCATGCAGTACGCCAAGCACAGCAGCATGACCGTGCAGGTGATGTCTCCTGTCAAGTAACTTCTCCCTGGATTTGATGGATGGTGAAAACCGCGAAGGGGGAGAGACAAGAAAAGCCGGTTGGGACAAAAAACCAATTCAGATGCCGTGACGGGTTCTGAGTTTACAATCTGAGTCCACCGGGCAAACTAAGGAAACCCCGTCGGCACACGATAAAAATATTTGCGCGTGCTGTAAACACCGTCTCCATATGCTACGACGAACGAAACAACAAAGCAAACGTACAAAACTGTAAGGTACCACTGGGGTCACGAGGCCACCCGAAATTCTGCCGCCGGGAGCATGGCGCCGACCCCACACTCTGCGATTAAGCCTGCGCTTGGACGCGGGTATTTGCAGCAGGCGCACCGACGGGTAAAGGTCCCCTGGTCCAATCCGGCAAGATATTATTATAAACTTGAAAAGTTGGCGAGGGAGGAACGGTTGTGACAGTCCCATCCTCTGCCTCAACTTCCTCACGGATGTCTGCCTCCTCCCATTTCTCTCTAGATATTTCTGCGCCTCCGATCTTTAACGACCTTTCAGGAACGCGACATTAGCGCGAAGGAACATATGCCCCGCACCGGTCTGAGAGAAGTTACGTACCCTGCTAAGGAGCCACCAATCCAAACCATACATGCCGGCGTAAATGCGGGTGCCTTGCCCGCGCTTGACTTCTTCTGTGTAGATCCCGTGTCTTTGGTTTCTTTAGGAGGATCGGGGTTATTAAGGATGGCAAAATGGGGTAAGAGTTGTCTCAGAGGCGCATATCGATCGTACGGTGGTGGTCGGGGTTTGCCCTTTCGCTGTTTCAAAGATTGAGGCTGTGGAGACGTGGGAGGTGAGAGAACCCGAGCGATTTCCGCGTGCAATCTGGGGATGAATCCAGGTATCATTGGGGTACCACCGACGACCAAGATTGTAGAAGCCATTGTCTTCCGGAGGTCGACTGGAACCTAAGTGGTGTGGACCAAATTAGCCTGAGCACAACCCGTGCACGATGGAAAAGAAAGCACACCTTCAATAATGAGTCGAGGATCACTTCAGCCACGCTAACTTCATCAACATCTCCGCCTTCAAACAGAACTTCTGCAGCGCGCTCTCGAATCCACCCTGGGATCATCAGAACACCCCTCCCCAATCCACCCGAGGATGCCGGGGGAGTGACTGGCATCTGAATGTCGCTTGCGGTCGAATGGCGCTTATACAGATCCGCCAAAACTTGCGAACCCCCATGTTCACCAGGATTGGAACTCGAAGTTCCATGAGACTCTGCCCCAGAGATAGTTGAGTAGCTCGAGGAAGCGACCCGCGAACCTGGGGCGGGACCATCCACATCCATGGGTGCCCCAGAGGATTCAGACTCTGACTGGACTTCACCGGAGGGATGGTCGACATCAATCATGTCGTCATCTGACGGGACGTGATATGGTGTCACGGGCTGTTGTGGCTTGGAGGGACGGGAGTCTTCAACGGACAGCTCGAACGCCTTGCCAACGAGGCAAACTCGCGTTTTTATCCCTTCAACCACGGCGTCCGTGAGAACCTCCGCTGGGACCGAAATTTGCCGTTGCGTCGCCGACACAGGATGTGATGCAGGAGCGGCTGAAGGTGGGGGGATGTACTTTCCAAAGAGAAGTATGAGAGAACGGATATGTTCAGTGAGTCTTGCGCCTGCTAACGGTGTGGTTTTGAGCTGGTGGAAGAGGGGGCGAGAAGCAAATATCTAGTTTCATCCGTGAAGGGGGCCAGGGCATACCAGTTAATGAACGGACATACCGGGAGGACGGTGGATTCTAAGTGTCCACAGTCAAGAACGAGACCGGTGATCCGACCAACGGCAAGAAGTGAAAGTAAATGACTTGGAGCAAAAGAGACGAAGGGAACCTTGATGTCGAACTCATAAGTCTGTTTTCGAGCGCCACTGTCCCTCTCATACCTGTAGATTCGTGAATAATATCCTCGCTATCATGTCTTTGATGTGCAGCGGTAACAGGGGGTGTTCGATGACGATGACTTTTCGAGATTTCGGATCGGTGAGGAGAGAACTGCCGTATTTTAGCCACCCACAAGTTGGGAGACATTGACTGTCACGCACTCATGGAAAACTGAACGCAGCCTGTCCTGAAGTTTGGCCTGCAACATCCTGTCCTCTTCTTCGCGATCAAGCTGATTCGTGGACCTAGTTAGTCCCCACAGAGCCTTTCCATCTTCCCCGTTTCCAAAGAACACGTCCCTCGGACGTCCTTCTCCGCTGAAACCCACTTTCCAGATGCGGGATCCGGGGTCGATCACGATTCTGTCCTCCGTGCCATAGAGAGAGTGTCGCCGAGTTGTCTGGTAGTGCGGAGAAGAATGGGCCGCTGATGATGTGGCTGCTATGCGCGATGTTGTGGGTGTCGTGGTAGTGTCGAGGGTGATGCGTTTGTTCGGAGTGCTTGGGGCGGACATCCTGCCTTCGGCATCTGCCGATCACTTTCATCCCGTGCTCTTCGCGTTCGCACCGCGCTCACCCATCTGTGGGATATAATACTACAGTCTAGTGGGACTCTGGTCAGACCGCCGGGCGCGTCGCGCAGTTGCAGTGGATGACCTCCCCCCTCAGAGAACGTGAAATCCCCCAACAATGCTTCGGACCTATTCTCCGAACGGTTCAAGTTGTGATTCCCGTTAAGCTAAGCTTGACTCAACTCTCCCGCGAGACCCACAGGGCGATTCACTGACAAGGGTAAATCCTATTCAAGAAGAACGCTTTCACGAATCATCGCTTAGTGAGCTGGGGGATGAGACCCACTTTTGGTCCGGGCTGGATTTGGGTGATACTTTCCCCGGGGACTCGCTCCCGGACCACTCGGCCCTGTCCGCCGCTATGCATGATCGCGATCACTGTTCACCTTCCAAGCTGACCCACCCCCGAGACCGTCCGTGAGATCCGTATAAATATCCGAGGTGCAACTGGACCCCTTTCATTTCCCTCCCTCCCATCGTGAAAGAAAAGCACTGCGCCAATGTCCTCCTACAACGCCCTCGACGACGGATTTGTCACCTTCGACCCCAAAAACATGCCGTTCAGGCGTTTGGGCCCCTCCGGCCTGAGGGTTCCCTTGTTCTCTATTGGCAGCTGTACGTCTCGCTTTATCATTCCTGGCAGAGTAGAGACCGACGCCGCTGTCCTGATCTGTAGGGCTTACCATCGGTAGCAAGGTTGATGGAGATCCTGCCAAAGATATCATCAAGGTCGCTTTTGAGAACGGGATCAACATGTTTGACACTGCCGAGGGCTATGGTAGCGGAGGTGCCGAGTTCGAGCTGTAAGCCTCCCCGCTGATTTTCCCACGGGGTGTTGGGACTGATTAATCGACGTGGTTTGGTGCGATATTTGATTTACAGCGGTCGAATCATCAAGGAACTCAAATTCCGCCGTAGTGACATCATTGTCGTCACAAAACTCTACTTCGGTACTCGAAAAGGACCCAACGATAGGGGTCTCTCGAGGAAACAGTAAGGGTTGAAACCGGTCATGCTGTGAAATATCATAAATGGTTGCTTGCGATTATCCAGTATCATCGAGGGCACCAAAGAGTCTTTACAGCGTCTGCAGCTCGACTATGTGGACGTCATCTTCGCCCACCGACCCGATCCAAGTGGTGAGTACTCACGCGGACCCGCCTCCACAGTGCGGGGAAATGATCCTTGACTAGTTCCGATCGAGGAGACGGTCAGAGCTTTCAACTATGTTATAGAGAAAGGCTGGGTTCGTACCATTTCACGTTGTACTGTGCCAGACTGGCGCTGACAGACGTCACCCAGGCGTTCTACTGGGCCACTTCGGAGTGGTCCTCGACCCAGATTGAGGAAGCATATCGTGAGTTTTGCCCTTGGACCGACGCACGGTTCGGCGGCACCCCAAACCAAGGATCTCTTCTCACCGGGAATCACAGACGTCGCCACAAAACTGAACCTAATTCCACCTGTCGCCGACCAGTGTCAACACCAGTAAGTGGACCACACGCGAGAGGTGCACCGTTGGTATCTGACGATGTTTCATGTGCGCTAACCTAGCATGTTCCATCGCGAGCGCCCCGAGAAGGAATACACGTAAGTCAGATGTCTGGAATCACTCTCGGCTACATCCTCATGCTGGGACTCAGACTGATGGGTGGGATTTCCGTTTCTTGTACAGTCCTCTTTACAAAAACTACACGTATGGTACCACCGCATGGTCGGTTCTGGCCGGGGGACTCCTGACTGGCAAGGTGAGTTGGCACTGGCGACACTCTCCCCAGGTTTGGCTTTAATGTGCTGATCGCTATTCTTTCCCTGATCGTGTGTAGTATAATAACGGGGTCCCGGAAGACTCTCGGTACGCAGTGCACAAGGAAGAATGGGGTATGTGGACGCAACACCTCCTCTCCGAGGAGGGTCAGAAAGAGATCGCCAAGGTCAAGGAACTGACCAAGATCGCTGAGGAAGGTGAGGAGGATAGTGGCCCACATAGACGTTACCGAGGATTAAGTCAGGGTTTGCAGACTTACAATGCAGCGTGACTCAACTCGCCCTGGCGTGGGTCGCTAAGGTGAACCCGTACACGAGTACCGTGATTCTCGGAGCCACGAAGCCCGAGCAGGTGATCGAGAACTTGGGTGCCATCGACGTTTTGGCCAAATTGACCCCAGAGATTCTGGAGAAAATCGAGAAGGTGTTGGATAACAAGCCTAGCCCGATTGTGAGTTATTACTTGTACCATTAAAATTCTGCTCTTCTCCCACACTTTTGTTAATCGTTTGGCGCTTGCAGGCTCCTATGTTGCGCCAACCTTATGATAAGGACCTACAGGCTTTCAAATAACTCTCGTTATCGATACCGGCGCGAGGTGCAAGAAGACGAGTTGCGTTGGATTCTCCGGAGCCACCCTTGTGTATCGTAAACCCGCTATGAACCAACAAAATATAACGGCAGTGTCGAGATACCAACACCGCGCCACGAGGGGAGAGCGTGTACAGAAATCGCCGAATCCTTACGAAAGATCCTCAGGTATCCAATTCCGAGTTTCGAGACGCTTGGACCCGTCGAATGGGGCCACCTGACGAACACGTGGGTCGTATAAAGGGTAAGTCGAAATCTGAGTCTCCACGGATTGGTGATAGTGATGTGGGTCGGAATGCAGGACGTCCGGCCCAACGGCACACGTTCTTTATGCCATTGTATCTTCGGGCCGTGAGTGAACGCGAAAATCCGATATGAACTACTGGTACTTCTGTGGAATTTGTGGTCCTTCCGTTTGAGTGTATTACTGACAACAACGTGAATTGGTATGGAGTGTATCGGTCGTCGTCTCATTGCAATGCTTTGGCGATAAGCTGGCGAATCCTGTGGGGGGGGTGACTGGCAAAGCGCCGGTTTGATGATAGGATCGATCGCCACAAGGGAAGAATCTTTATCGGCTTACCGTTTCCACTCGTTCTTTCTGCTCGGTATGTTGCGCGTGATGTCCCCCTGTGCTTAATCTGGGACGGAACGTATCTTGTTCGGTCATGTTGGCCTCCGCGCTTGAAGCCCGCGCTCCACACCATTACATTCTTCCCAGGTTCGCCTTCTCAGTTTCGACACCTCTCCGAACCAAGTCACCCCGTGATTAATGGGTTTCTAAACCCACCAGAAGCAGAAGCATGTTATTGCTGCTGTATTCCTCTCGCGCTCACGTCACGAATGCGCATGATATTTATCAATTCTTTGTGGCTTCCTCGTGGCACTTGAGTGTTACGAGAAGCCTCATCGGGATGGAACGCGGTCGTGGCGTTGATCGTTTAGCACTGAGCGGGCGAGCCGAAAGCGTGGCGAGATACAGTTTACGCTTTTGCCTCCATTCTCTGGGCCGGTGACCCCGGCCTCAGTCCGTTGGTGTCGTTTTGTGGTATCGGCTTGCGCGATGACCAGAGACCGGATTGCCGGCGGCGCCTCCGTCTCACTGAACGACCGAGATACGATTTAATTTGGCGTGCGCCTGGAGCTGGTCTGGGTCTTGCAAGTACACGAGGCGTAAGTAAGCGCGCCCGGATCCAGGACCACGGGCTGGGTGTGAAGTGATAATGTGAGTGGACGGGGGGTCGCAGGCTATCAGCTCGATATGATCCCGTTGCTGTGTGACCGACCCATGACCGGTGGCCGTGAGCGGTGACATTGAACAGCTGAAAGGGTTATATTCCCTTCGCCTAACACAGTGGGCATTGGGGCAAAATCTGGTAAGTGGGTATCCCAGGGTTCAAGACCGTTGGGCTTGTTGGGTTTTTGCTGATAGATCGTCACACGTCACGACGTGACCAAAGGCGCGTGCACGTGCCAAGCGCCACAACAAAACCAAGAGTAGCTGGGTCCCCCTCTCTTTGTCTCGTCCTCTCTCTCCGAATCTGAGTTGAACATGTAGGTCGCGCGTTTTCCATCGAGAAGGTCCCTTCCCCCTCTCTGATCGAGATTTATCTGCTCCCAGCCGAATAGCAGCCTCCGTATCGCATTTGTTATCTAATCCCCAATCTTGGATTTCGTTATGCCTCGTGGTTCGAGTTCAAAGGGGTACACTATCGACAGCACGGGAACTAACAGTCAGGTAAGCGGGATTTTCCTCCGCAGAATCGTAATCTAGATAACCCAGACAAACGTGTCTGGGAGATTTCCCTCTTCGACCATCGAGATCCCCGATTCGTGGGGACAATCGTACGGATCTAAATCGGATTTGCATCGAGGGCATTTCCTTTCCAAGCCCAGGACACTGCGGACGATGTCGTACGAAGCTCGAATCATGTCTTGGATGCCAGTCGCGGCTATCGGGCGATAGACGTGGAGCTGACAGCTTAAATTGTTTCATTCTCTTATAGGGAAACCACTACTGCAGTCGTGACTACGGCAACGGTTCGAACTCGTACCACTATTCCAACAAGTACGTATTCCTGTTACTTGTAGGATCGCCGGCTGATATCGTGTGTGCAGGGATGGAGGTTACTATTATGCGAACCCTAACGGAAGCACGTACTATAACGACGGCAAGGGAGGAGCGACGTACACGCCCTCTTCCGACAGTGGAAAGGACTAAGCATCGCGCGTGTTTCCCGTGCGAAGGAACGTGTTTATTTACCTAGTTGCTAAGTCCGGGGCCGAGATGGCAATTTGATTTCCTTTGATCACTATCTCGGCGCCGTCCCGCAAGACCGGTGGAGGGAAGGGGACGGTTTGAACGTTGCTTTGCTCCGCCCCTTGGCTCAAAACTGAAACCTGCGTCCCTGATTTGTGGGGAAAACGGAAGAATTCTTCCAGAGATTTCCTCGGTGCATGATTTATTTCCCACGATTGAGTATGAGTGGAGGAACCGACGGCCGTCCGTTCGCGTATGAATAAGGCATGCAGTCGACTCGAACCAGCCATCGCAACAAGCTTAGAGTGTGGGTCAATGGGAATGTTCTGATCCAGTTTTTGCCCGTACCTTGCCCTTGCCGCGTGTTTTTATGTCAACAGATATGTTTTAGTGACCTTTGGGTCGATGGAGAGAAGAAGCAAGATACGGCCACAATCGCGAGCGGTCCCCCTTTTGTTTTAGGTTTGAAAAAGAATAATCACCATCAAATGATATCGATCTTTCTCTTTTCTCCTTCGTTCGTGCCTACCTCGGCGCCCGATGCTGCCGTAATTTCCTAAAGAAAGGAAATACGGCCCAAAACCTCGCCCGCACCTATCTCTCTTCGCAGCCTAGATCATCTGGTGGCTGTATTGCCACGGCTGTTCGAAGCGGGCCCTCTCTTTACCCTACGGTCGAGAAAAGGGACGAGTTGGCGTGCGTAAAACCCTCACGTGGCATTTTAGCGCAACGCCAACTTCCTCCGTTGCGCGTATTTTTTGACTAAAATAAAATAAAAACAAATTAATTCTTTTTCTGGAGGGATTTTCGTTTTTGCATGTTTGTTGTCAAGATTTGAGATTTGGTTTCAAATCGGGAAATCGGGAAGAATTCAAGGTCCGACGTAGGAGTTGACCCGATCTGATGATCCAATTTACGGCAAACTGTCTCCCCTGCCGCATTCCACCTCCTCCCACTTATATACGCCCAGTCAGCCACAGACTCGCTCTTTCCTCTCTCTCTCTCTCTCTCTCCTGCTGCTGCTCTTCTGTCTCCGCCCGATTCCTCGAAAAGAGGGAAAGAGATCTTGGAAGAAGCGGACCTGAATTGAGCGCAGTATCGCGCAAGAAATTCATCTCACACAAGATTAGATCCGCTTCAATCGCGAGATTCGTGAAGAATCCGCTGGGTCCCCTCCCCTTACGAAATAAACCCTCGTCTTTCTCTCCCGCGCGCTCAGATTTGACTTTTTAACCCTCGTCCCCCATCATCAGCGTTTGCTCTCGCTTCTCCCTCGCCGGCTCTATGACTTCCGCCCACTCAAATTCTTACTCGTTGCCTCCACCCCCCCAGACCCAGAGCGAGTTCAAGCTCCCCTCGCTCAAGGATCTAAACTTTTCCTATCGCTCTCCTGCCTCTGGAGGTCCCACTTCTGCTCAGGATCCTCCCGCTCCCTCGGCGACTACCTCTGCTTCCTCTGAGTACCCTTCGGCTGCTTACCAACCTCCCCGACGTGGTTGGAGTCGGTCTAGTTCGACCTCCGTCTCAACTCCTTCCTCCGTTCATCAAAACCTTCATTCTCCACAACAACCCCAGCACCCTCAGTACTTGTCCCAGCATCCACAACATCACCAATCACTGTCGAGGCATCCACCGTATCCCTATGGCCCAGACTCCACACATCCGCCGCCACAACCACCACAGATGCCTCCACCCCAATCATCGCATCACCCAAGCGCTGGACCAGGTCCCCGTGACGAGCCTCATCAATCCCACAAACGACCTCGTTCGGGTTCGACATCGGTAAGCACACCTTCCACACACTCCCCGCACGTAAGTTGTCGCCTGATGTGATTTTTCGGCATAAATCCTCGTACTTAACCTCCCCCTCATGCTCTTATCTAGAATATCTACCCGGCTCCCTATCCCTCCTCACATCAACCCTATCCGCCTCCACCATCATCCCAGCAGGCCCTCCCCGTCCCACCCTCATACAATCAGTCTTCTCATACTCACCCTCCTCCGGCACCCCTTCCGAGGGAGCCTGCCCACCATGCACCCCAACCTTCGTCTTATCAGCCGCACTCCGGATAT
>Ga0307511_10005886_pt1 | contig 12394 bp, 8 predicted proteins | sample 13_EM_MG_FD_200266 | JGI IMG/M metagenome (GOLD analysis project Ga0307511, IMG submission 200266) | Populus trichocarpa ectomycorrhiza microbial communities from riparian zone in the Pacific Northwest, United States - 13_EM | ecosystem: Host-associated > Plants > Roots > Unclassified | place...
CGATATATCATTACATTTTTTGAAAAAAAATTATTACAATAAATTGAGTAAAGAAAAATGATAAAATGCATAACACCTACATGTTGTTGGAGCTCGAGTGGTACCTCTCTATTGTTGCACAACTCTCGTGGCCTTTTCTGTACCAACAAGTTTACCCTGTTATTTTTCATTTCATACTCGTACCATTATACATAAAGCTAAAACATGTGGGGAAATCACTATTCATCAAGACTCATTTCACTGTGGATTATAATAGTGCTAAAATGGGCACTGTTCACCAAAGCTCATTGCACTGTGGATTGCACAATTTGTGGGGACATTGTGTGCTGCAGCTCCAGGCACAAACACCTGGCGCAAAGGCAGCCCATTCCCAGCCACAAAACTTCCAAGGCTGCAGGGGGGAGGGGTTGCGCCCCGCTCCAACGCCACGTGGTACTTGAGCAAACCCGAGTGCCACCTGGCGCTTGGGCGACCCTACCCTTGAGCGAGGCGGACCAGAGCGCCACCTGGCGCTTTGGCGGCTCAATGCGGCAAGTAGACCTCAGCGCCACCTGTTGCTCGGGTCATGGCAAAAGGCCAGATTAGCTATGGCAGCCCCAACGGCACGTGGCGCTACGCCGCCCAAACACCACGTGGCGCACGGGCCGCCTAAACCGCTTCTCATTGTTATTATAATATTATTACTCGTAATAAAAATATTAATGTTTATACCACAACTGATAATATTTTTCATATTCATACTATTAATTATAAATAAAATAATAATATTTATAGCACAAATAATACTATTTTTTATATGAATATTTTAAATTTTACTAAAAATAATAATATTTTTAACGCACATACTATTCATGATAATAAAATAATAATATTTGAGCACCAATTATACTATTTTTATGAGTAATACTTTTAATTATAATAAAAATTAAAATATTTATACCACAACTAAAACTACTTTTGATGTTCATAGTTTTAATTATAATAAAAATTAAAATATGCAGAACACAAATGATACTATTTTTTATAGTAACACTTTTAATTATAATAAAAATTAAAATATTTAAAACCCTTCACCGAGACTCAATAGAATTGGGTCACGTAAGACCCATTGAGCTGGGTATGGCAACCTCGAAACCCAACTCCTTTGGGTCTGTACTACGAACTCCACCTAAAACCCTTTGGGTCTCGACACACTTCCAAGGCTGCAGGGGGGAGGGGTTGCGCCCCAACACCACGTGGCGCTTGGGCAGCCCTGCCCTTGGGCGGTGCGAACCCGAGTGCCACCTGGCGATCGGGCGACTTAATGCGCGAAGGAGACCCCAGTGTCACCTGGCGCTCGGGCGGCTCAATACGCGGAGCAGACCCCAGCGCCACCTGCCGCTCGGGTCATGGCAAAAGGCCAGATTGGCTATGACATCCCCAACGCCACGTGACACTACGCAGCCCAATCGCCATATGGCGCAAGGCAGCCCAAACCGCTTCTCATTGTTATTATAATATTATTACTTATAATAAAAATATTAATATTTGTACCACAACTTATAATATTTTTCATATTCATACTATTAATTATAAATAAAATAATAATATTTATAGCATAAATAATACTATTTTTTCCATTGTCACATTTTCATATCCCCTCCACAAAGCCTCTAGATTCTGCCCATATTCAAACATAATTTTATCCATCGAATCTGCAATGCTTAGGAAACCTTGATAGTCCTATTGTCAACTATTTTTCCAACCAAATTGTGACTTTGTTCTTCTCCGAAGTCCTATTTGTTTATCAATAGAGTCAAACCAGATTTTAAGACCATCCTAAAGTGTTGAAAACCAATCCATCGATCTTCATCTTTGACAAACCCATCACACCGTCACATGTTGCCATATTTTCCATAATTATATACAAGTCCCTTAAAGTTACAAACAACAATAATCATCTCCTTGGCAAACTTATATGCCAAGTTCATTCACCTATAAACTGTCTTCATGAAATTCAGACACTTCCCACAACATTCTATAGATTTTGTTCTCTTCATCAACAACATCACATAAAACCACTTTAAAGAATCACATGAACCCCATAATCTCACCCAAATTTCTTAGCAATCCCATGTGTAACTTTCAAGTATGGAAATGAATAAAATCCAGTTTCAGTGATCAACATCATCTCGTGTTGAAGTTCTCTTGGCAAGTCCCAACCTTGCATAAGCATACACACATAGCATCCTAACATCAAATTCATCTGATCTGGTCTTCCATATGCTACTAATGTACCCAAGATACTTTACTATTATCCACAAGCATATTCATTTTTTTTGCGTTAAAAAAACATTTGATCCTACCCATGACACAACGCTTCTCAACTAACTAGATTTTAAAATTAATTATTGAAATTTTACTTGCAAATGAAAAAAAATGATAGTAATGTTTATATATATTCTCTATTTTATTTTATGCTAAAGAAATTGATTCCACCCACAATAGCTATCAGTTATCTAGTAGCCACTTAAAAAAAAATCTTAAACTTTTGAAGTTGTTCGGAATCAATTCTTTACTATAATTGATAAATAAGTTGAATTCACATGTTTGAAAAAATAAAATTGAATTCATTTTGTTTCCTATATTATTCTCATTAACTTGATCTTTTTTCTTCAAAGATTTTTTTTAAAAGGGTTAAATAGGTATATTGAAAATGTTTTTTTTAAACCATGAAATTAACTCACTGATATTTTATTACACTATTAGAAGTTGATTGTTATAGATACTTTGGATGGAATGTTTCTTTATAATATGAAATAAACTTTATTTATGGACCGATTAGATGCATCGCTTTTTGAAGAAAATAAATGTCACGTGAAATCATTTACAATAATAAATGGGGGAAGTGGTTATAGGAATGAGACATCACCATCAACTGAATTCAATAAAATCAAAATCCAAAGGAAGAGAGAGTGATTGATCATCATAATTGTTTTAGGTTTGCCTCCGTTGATCCCGCTGATTCTAATAAATTGTGTATCCTATCCACCATCCATCATGATGAGTCCTCCGCGATTGCTGCAGAATTCCAGACACAAAAATAAAAATAAATAAAATAAAAAACCCTACTTTTTGTTAATCCAAATATATATATATATATGTGAATAATAATAATAATTTTATGTGAATCCTATTAAAATTTTATTTTTAAAACTTATATTATAAAAAGCTATAATTTATTTTCTTAAACTATTATAATGGTAAAAACTACCATGATATAAAATATATAATTAAGATTGTTTATTTTTACGGTTTAATTTAAATTTAAAATTATTTTTTATTCTAAAAAATTAAATTATTATTCTTTAATAATTTTGACATTTTACTTAAAAATATTTTGATATATTTTTAATTAAAAAAATATTCTTACAGGAACATAGTCAACACTTAATTTTCAGTATATCTATAAAAAACGACAAACTACCAAACATTCCAAAGCTTTTCTTCTTCTTCTTCTGGTTGGTATAAAATATAAATAGCAAACCAACCCCTTTGTTTTCTTTTGAAGAAATCTGGGCTTCCGAACCTTCATTTTCGTTTTTGAAGCTCCGCCTTCTTGGCTCTTGTTTTTTATCCAATTCACTGACCCGACTCCCTTACAACCCGAACCCGACTTCCAACTCAAAAATGGGCTGCGTGAGCGCGAAGCAGGCGGTGTCCGTCACACCAGCGTTGGACCATTCTGGAGCGTTCAACACGGGTCGGATTCGGGTCGGCGTGGACCAGCACCCAAGTTTCAAGAAGAATGGGGATCGCCGTCACCATCATGAGATGGTGGTGAGTTGCGGAGGGAGCGAGTTGGGTGAGTCAGGAAGAGCTCCAAGTTCAAATGGCGAGTCGTTGAGCTTTAGATTGAGGAATTTGCACAAGTACATTGAAGGTGAGCAGGTGGCAGCAGGTTGGCCGGCCTGGCTAAGTGCCGTCGCTGGCGAAGCCATTCACGGTTGGGTCCCTCTGAATGCTGATGGTTTTGAGAAATTGGACAAGGTTGTTAATTATATGTTAATAGAAAATACTGTCTTACTCATCTGAAACTGGACAAGGCTCTGCTATTTCATTTTAGTTTATAAATGCATGCATAGCTAGTTCCCCTGGATAGTCAACTTATACTTATGCCCAATTGCTTTGGTAGATAGGACAGGGTACATATAGCAGTGTGTTCCGGGCACGTGAGACTGAAACTGGGAGGATCGTTGCTCTGAAGAAGGTTCGGTTCGACAATTTTGAGCCTGAGAGTGTCCGATTTATGGCCAGAGAGATATTGATTCTTCGTAGACTCGACCACCCCAATATCATGAAATTGGACGGATTAATCACTTCGCGATTGTCATGTAGCTTATACCTTGTCTTTGAGTACATGGAGCATGATATCACTGGACTCCTGTCATGCCCTGATGTCAGGTTCAGTGAGTCACAGGTTTTAACTCTGCCTTTCTAGAATTTGTGTTTTTTCCTCAAGACCACTTGGAAATAATTAAATAAATAAATAAAAAAGATTCTCTTAATCTGTAGCATCATATGAACAGTTTACTTTACAAAACAAAGCATGTTAAGGTGCCCGTTGATTGCGGTTTATTTCTGTCCTCTGAATTGCATAAATTACTCTTCTTTTGCAGATTAAGTGCTACATGAGGCAATTATTATCAGGACTTGATCACTGTCACTCGAAGGGTGTAATGCATCGGGACATCAAAGGGTCAAATCTTCTCGTAAACAATGAAGGAATACTCAAGGTAGGAGATTTTGGATTGGCAAACTTCTGTACTTCCGGGCACAGACAACCTTTAACCAGTCGTGTAGTGACTCTGTGGTACCGTCCTCCTGAACTTTTGTTGGGTTCTACCGATTATGGAGCATCTGTGGATCTCTGGAGTGTAGGCTGTGTATTTGCAGAACTTCTTCTTGGAAAACCTATCCTTCAAGGGAGAACAGAGGTAAGCACGTACATGGTTGTGCATTATTATTCATCTGGTCTTTTTTTGTACGATCGGTGTAATACATTAAGAACCAAGGTGCTAAAGATTTATATTGGTTTCCGTGAGTACTTCTATTCCCATATCTTTCTTAGGTTAGAATTAATAGAAGCTAAGTTTATTCATATCTTGTACAATTCTTCGATTCATGAATGGATTGTACAAGTAAAATTCCTTAAAGATTACTCTATTATGATGCTAGTTATGCTTTTCTTTTGTCCTCACCGCTACGTGATATGGCAGTGAGGAGAACCAGTTTGTATCTATTACATAATTTCTGTTACTGGTACCAGCCAATTTGGTGTGCAGCTGTTCTTTTATCTAAGAGTGAAATTTAAGGAGGTAAAAAAAAAAAAATCAAGAAGTTACAACCATCCACCACGAAGCAATATCTAGAATATGGAAATAAAACTTGGTAATCTGCACAGACTTCCATTTGATTATGTGAGTTTGTGCTTCATTTAACAGTAGAGCGTGGCAAATCGCTAACATGCCAAGTTGGGATGATCAGATATAGCTGTTTCCCATTTTTGTTGTTGTTGCAGACTACTAAAGCATTAGATTTAACAAAAATTAGCTGTTCTTGTAATTTCTGTTGATTTGCTTTTTTCTTCGAGATTTTGTATGAATGCTCTTCTTTTCCCTCCAGGTTGAACAGTTACACAAAATTTTCAAGCTCTGTGGATCCCCGCCTGATGAATACTGGAAAAAGTCTAAACTTCCTCATGCAACTTTATTCAAACCACAACAACCTTATGACAGTTGTCTTCGTGAGACCTTTAAAGATTTGCCAACAACTGCTGTGAACCTGATTGAAACTCTTCTCTCTGTAGAGCCTTACAACCGTGGGACTGCTTTTTCTGCTCTTGCATCTGAGGTGATTATTACCTCCCATTGCATTTGATATGCTAATTGAAATAGATGACCTTAATTCATATAGCCATGGAAATTGGTATACTTCATGAAGTTCTATTTGAATCCTCTTACACTGGTGGATCTCATTTCAGCCATTCTTTCCATTCTCACCAAGAAAAAGAAAAGGAAAAAGAAAAAGAACAGAGATTTCTTGTCTAACCTTCGTGTACTTCCATTTTAGTTTTCAAGTGTTTTCTCTTTTATTGTAGTAAATCAGACGCAAATAGCAGTGGTGTTTCTTTATGGAAATTGTGTGACTTGGTGCCTTAGGTTTGCCTCAGTAGGATTCTTTAAGTACAAGCTTCTTACCTACCATTTTTCAGTATTTCAGCACAAAACCTTATGCGTGTGATCCATCAAGCTTGCCAAAATACCCACCTAGCAAAGAGATTGATGCAAAAAAACACGAGGAGGCAGGGAGGTGAGGATTCTCATTTTTCTCGTCCAATTTTCTAATAAAAGATTTATGTCTCTCCTCTATATTAAACCTTAGTTTTGGCAGCATTACTTTTTCAAATCAATGAAGTCAATTCCATATCTGTGGTAACAACTAAGACACGTAATTAGCTGGATTTTTCTAGATAAGAGATTTAGGATTCAAGCAACTTATGGCCATAGATTTAGCATTCAAGCAACTTATGGCCATGGAGTTAAATGACAATCAAAATTCGTCCATTATGCTTCAAAGTTGCATTAAACAGCATTTGTCAGCCATGTGACCACTGGTATTACCAAGAAAATGAAACAGATGCCACTCATTAAAATCGTATACCTTAGGAAAAGTCTATAATTGCTAGCGTTGGACATTCAAATACCTGTCAATTTACAAACCACATGTAGACAGCACTTGAAAATTTATGTCTAGAAACTCTATTGACTAGAGGCTTATAATTTAAAACTCTTGAAATCTCCAGGATTGTAGGTTATACGCTTATACTGACATCCAATATATTGGCTCTGAAATTTCAGGAAAAAGATCAGTGGGAGAGGTCGTGGCACTGAAACAAGAAAGTGTACAAGAAAACCATACGGAATCAGTAAATTGGCACCAGCAGAGGTCTCTCTTGCACACGCGCATGCACACACACATGCAGTTGTTTGTGGAAGCTGATTCACACTGATAGTGACAAGTTCCTTTCTGTCTCCAGGATCTAGCAGCTAGAATACAATGCGGTCAAATTAATACCAGTAATATGCGCATTCCAAAGGTAAGAGATGGCAAGTCCGGTGGAGAGGCACGGAAGCCATCACTTGATAAATTGGAAGAGATTTTCCACATAAAGAATGCATCCCAAGGAGACATTCCCTTTTCTGGCCCATTACAAGTTTCTAGTTCAAGTGGTTTTGCTTGGGCAAAAAGACGAAATGGCGATGCATCCATAAGATCCCACAGTAGGTCTATTTCAAGAGGTCATTCTAATAATGGATTAGAACCCTCCTCTGAAGAGAAAAATAATTCTGACTCAAAACAGCATAATAATGGGGATCTCATATATGGAGTTCGTACCAATTCTAGAGGTCATAATTCATATGAGATTTCTAAGTTCGCATTGCAGAAACAATGGAGTCAGTTTGAACGTCCAGATTCTTTTGATGCTTCTGAGGAGTACCATTCTCAAGAGCTATCATTGGCACTTTATCAAAGAGAAGGAATGGAATCCAAGAGAAGTAATTTGGTATGTGTGTAAATATTAAGCCCGCATCTAACTTCATTTACATTTTTTGTTGAAGATGAAACGAGATAAATTTCTTCATTTTTGCCTGAAAATGCATGTAACTTGTCATATTTTAAAATTGAATGAAATTTCAAGTTGGGGATAACTGGGAGGCGGTGATGAACACAGTCAGCAGCAGGGTTCAAGTCACCTAATTGCTGGCTGTTGCAGTGGGGAACTGCTAATTGGGTTTAAGTGGTGGTGTGCTTTAGCAAAGACAGCAACAGGGGCAATGATTTTTCATGATTTATATCTCCTTTTCTATTGAGAGAATCTTGAAACCTCAAAATTTTGTATTTATTCAACTGGAGGTTTTTTTTTTTAATTGTATCTCTATACGTTGAAAGAAAAAGCAAAGATCAGGCTTACTAAATAAGATTTCTACTTTGTCATGGTTAATCCAAGAGTCAGCAAACTTCGACACCAATATCACACTGGGATGATTAACTCTTTGTCCATAGTTCCAGTCGCTTGTAGATTGTTTGAACTGCACAGAATTTGAGATATGAAATTACCTTTAATCCTTTTCTATGTCGTTGTTATGTTAGTGAATTGAAAGGAAAAAAAAACATTAGAGAGGTGCCAATTAAAGTTTAACCGTTAACTCTCTACTGATTTTCTAACTTGAAGTTTAACATGAACAGGTTTTTCAAGATCAAATGGACAAGGTTGACTTTTCTGGACCCCTGTTATCTCAATCACACAGAGTGGATGAACTCTTAGAAAGACACGAGCGCCACATTCGCCAGGCAGTCCGAAAATCATGGTTTCATAGAGGTATGGAGATGATAACACTAGTCCCCCCACTTTTTATAATATTTTTTAAGGTTTTTAGATCATCATCAAACATACCAACTTGGTCTATGTTCATTGCATTGAATCATGTAAGACCCTAGTTTCATTCCTTTCTTAACCCTGTTGTTATAACGTAAAAATATGATTAATTGATGTAAGGTGTTGAGTTATACCTAAATAATGAAAGTAAATTGAATCTAGATAATTGATCGGGGACAAGAGGTGGCTAATTAATCATTGACTATCAATTCCCATTATGATGGTCATAACTGATGCTGTCATCTATGAAATTCTACTTCTCATAAATTGGTAGTGAAATTATAGAGGAAACTTGAACTCTGGTATAGTGGGGCTAGCATTACACATTAATTTTATTAATTGTGATAGTAGTTGCCCGTTGCCACCGCACATGGAACTTCATGAAGTTCATTAATACCCAATTTGACTAATTTTTTCTACTAGTTATAGGTAAGAAGCATGGAAAGTGATCATTATTATGAATGCCCGGCGAAGCCGAAGTCCTTTTTATATGATGGATGGGTTTCTCTCCAAGCAAAACTTGAGAAACCTTGTACAAGAGGCCACTTATCAGGAATCCCACCCTCAAGGAGACAAGTTTAAACTGAACCGTTGTACCCAACAATGACCACCATTGAACCATCAGCTGAATGGAAAGTCCCGCATAAGAATGGCGAGGAATGGAAATCTGGAAGCTAAATGTTGATTGCTTTCCTGTATATCCAAAAAAGAGGAGGAAATGGGGATTAAAGAGAGGTACATAATGGTGGTTTGCTCTCTTCTTTTTCCCCTATTCCTTTTGTATGTTAAATTATCACCTTTCTTTATTTTATTTCATCTTTAGTCTGTTTTGTCAGCCCTTTTCTTTTTCCTTTCCTTTTATTATGATTTGACCTATCCTGCCAATGTTAAAAGTGTAATGATTAGTGATCCCGAGATTAGAGATTAATTTATGTAAATGCGCAGAGTTTTCAGGTTTGCAGCATATGTTTCTCTTTTTAATATTCCTATCTGATACATGAAGCGATTCTTAAATGCAATTAATGGACATTTGGCAATTAGATCATAACATGAGCAAGTGTAATTTCTTTTAGGCAATAGCAGGGGAGCCAGGATGCCGTTCAGATGGACAAGTTACAGATTAATCGAAGTCAATAGTTAATTCTTATCCAATTATTTCACTAATTAAGAATGATATGGACAATTAATTTTCATATATTATGAAAATTAAGTTTAAGTTCACATGGTAAATGAACGGTTTGTATGGTTCCAATATCTATAAAAGCAAAATGATTTTTTTTTCTTTTTAATATTTGTATGAACTTGAGACATCTTGTGCTTTGGTCAAGTTTTTGAAGGATTTTTAATGGAAAAAAAAATCAAGGTTTAGATTTTGAGATAAAGATGATTGTATTTCATCATTTAATAAGGCTTAGATGAGGTTGTTGTTTTTCTTTTTGTTTGGTTATGTATTTATCATACCTATTTAATGGAGCAATTGAATTGAGGTAATTTACTAGGATAAAATTTGTGTGAATTTATTCAATAAAACCTGGTATAGTTACTTCACACTTATAAAAATGGCTTTGCTTGGGATTATAATAAAATACCTGATTTAGATGGAAATTTGATCGAGTATCTATTACTAATCAAACTTGGGTTTAAGTTATACAAAGAATCTTTAAAAAGAATGAATCTATATGTGATTGATTGTATGAAAGATGAAATTAAATAGCTCTTAGAATATGGATTTATTAGATTAATAAGATATGTTGAATGGATTTCCAACATTATGTTAATATTAAAAAAAAAAAAGGAAAAAGAATGGAAAATTGAGAGTAAGCATAAATTTTATAAATCTTAAAATTACAACTTGTAATGATGAGTATGATTTTAGAAATATTAATTGACTTAGTAATTAGTAATGAAATCCTAATTTTATAGATGGTCATTAATATAATTAGATCTTCATTATAAAAGATAAGATAATGTGCCAAAGATTTATTTCAAATATCATGACTCATTGAGAATATGAGTGGTTGATGATGTCGTTTGACCTAAAGACTCATGTCCATCATGTATATAATTAGACCTTATTTGAGTAGGTTGTCTATTATCTCAATCACGTTCTTACATGTATAGAAAAATGTTATACTTTCATATAAAAAAAAACATTTTTTGTCTCTATACTTTACCAATGTAAAGCTTTATTGGTCTATTTTGCTAGTTGATGTGTATATAATTTACAAAACGAACTTCATAAATTACATGTTGGGTAGACCTTTCATCTAAGGTCGCACTCGTAAGTAGATTTTTGCTTTGTCTAAGTTCAATTTACATTATATACTATAAAAAATAGTTAAATGCCAATCTTTGGTTGATTTATTAGTTGTTCACCTTTAACTTGATATCGACCATGAACCAGAACAAGACATAGGCATTGTTATGGCTAAACTTACTCCATGTCATTTATGTTCAAAACTAAGAATAAGGTTGGTGCAAGGATGATAATAATTTCTTAGCATATCATAAGGTGGTGATCTTATCATTTTGGCTTAATTTACTGTATACTAATAATGAAGTTGAATGAGGCATTAATCAAAGGTTTAGAAATACTCTTGGAGCTAGAAGCATAATTAATCAAAGCAACATGAGATTATTTAGTTATTGTAAACCAATTAGCTAGCGAATATAAGTGTGAACATCCTACACAAACTCTATACCATGTAGCGGCCAAAAACCTTATCAAAAGTTTTTTTTGATTTTTTTAATGAGACAAAACAATACAATAGCTAATAACTTATCTTAACATGAATCAAAATATAAAATGACCTTCAATAATTATAGCATCATCCTTGTGAGGATTTTCAATCAATAAGTTATTGTTGATATGCAACAACGACATAATAAGAATTGAAGTAGTACATATTCTATGGTTGAAAATGCTCGAGATAGTCATAACAAAATTGTTGCTGAAATTTTCTGCTAAGTACATGCAGAGGGTCTCAATAAAATAAATGTTCTTGATCCATAAAAGAATTAAAGATAAGAAATCAAAGTTTATTTGCTTGACTCTACATAAAAAGTTTCAAGATCTTTCATATGGAAAGTAACCAATTATGTTCTCTTAGCAATGTATTATAAAGGAGAATAAAACTGAAGTCTTGCTCATATGTTTATAACTAAAGAAAACATTATTGGTCATGATAAATGTTTATAAGAGACTCTATGAAGCCTATAAATTTTAAATTAAGATGAGGTGTTTAATCATGAATCATGAATTTTATTGGCCAGGAATAACCAAGAATTACATTAGTTATACAAAAGGATGTCAAGCATGCTAGTAGTTTGGTTAAACTATAATGACATAGACTTATTGAATAAATTCCAAGCTGGCAGTAATGATAGAGGCTTGTGGAATTAGAAATTAAAGTCGGTCATAATGACAAAGACTTTTAAAGTCGATCGTAATGACATTGGATAAATCTTAAGTTGATTGTTTTGACGGTGACTTAATGATTCAATGTGTAGTTGATCGTGATATCAGAGATTAATTGAATAAGCTTATAATTGGCCGTAATGGAAGGAACTCTTATTATGGAATAAAATGGATGAAATGATGGAAATATTGTTGGAATTAAATAGTTCGAAAGAATAAAAATCATAGTAACCATGGTTCTATTTAATTTTTGATATAGAATGCATGAGTAAAGTACATTCAATCTACTTTTATTTATTATTTGTATTACTATGTATTGCAGGTTCATCTTACCTGTCACCACAATGGTGATCTTGTTTTATAAACTACATAGTCTTTTTGTTATTAGGTACACTTTTATAATTATTATTTTTGTTATGTAACTAAATTTGATTCACCAATTAAGAATTTATATTTTGAAGTTGTAATAATTAAAAAGAATAGTTTAGTAATTAATC
>Ga0307511_10005888_pt1 | contig 12392 bp, 17 predicted proteins | sample 13_EM_MG_FD_200266 | JGI IMG/M metagenome (GOLD analysis project Ga0307511, IMG submission 200266) | Populus trichocarpa ectomycorrhiza microbial communities from riparian zone in the Pacific Northwest, United States - 13_EM | ecosystem: Host-associated > Plants > Roots > Unclassified | place...
CGCTCCTGCGAACCTTACTTTTGGTTTGCTTCTTGTCCGCCACTTGGGAAGGCCCAGGAGGGCTCTCAGCAGGGTGCTCCGCTTGTTCCACACGTTGGCGCTTCTGCTGGGGACCATCACCCTCCTGGGTGTCTTCACCTCCATTGCCAGAACCGCTGGTGGTGCTGTCTGCTACAGATTGGCGCTTCTGCCGGGGACCCTGGCTGGGGTCATGTGCAGCATCGCACTCCTGGGTGTCTTCACCTCCATTGCCAGAACCACTGGTCGTGATGCCTCTTGCAGATTGATCTTCTGGCGAGGGTGGAGTGGGAGTAGCGAGTGAAAGGTCGCTTTGAGTGCTGGAGGAAGGCAATGCAGGTGGTTGCACTGGGGTGGGGGGGAGTTCTTCGTCTTCTAGCCTTGCATCAATGCCCATGTGGGGTACATCGGACACGCCCTGCGTACCTGGATGATCACTCTCCTCGTCGCCATCTACCTCATGCTGTTCCTTGTCCTGCTCCTGCTCCTGTTGCTCGTCCTCCTCTTGGTCTTGTTCATCATCACTGCTGGTCTGTTTTGCTGTGTCTTCGCTGTCCTGTGTGGGGTCAAGTCGTTCAGCAGCTTTATGTCACACGTTGGGCTGTGGCACTCACAACACCATTGCCATTCGAGGTGGTTTTTGCTGAGCTACGATGGATCCACCTTGGATAGATGGTAGGAACATCCTGAAGTGCTTGGTCAAGCGCTGCTGTTCAAGTGTCTGGTTGTACGCACCGGGCCTTCATGATCCGCACCACCAGCCACCTGTTGCTTCATTAGCCTGTAGGAGGACTGGGCTGTGATTCGGATCTTCCCCCAGCTGGTGGGACCTTGGACTTGTTCACCAAAGAGCTTCCTGTAAAGGTGGGCTTAAGGTGCGAGGTAAGCAAGAAAGGGGACGGAAGTGTACTTATTCCACCAGGCCATTGTTTGAACTACCCAAGGGTCGGTCTCATGTGAAAGCGTCTTTATGATGAGGTGGTAGAAGCGGATGAGGTTGAATGCACCATCGGTGGTGCCCCACTCTTTCATGGAAGAAAGTCCGACATATGTCTGGGGAAGTGGGAGGTCAAAATACGGAAACTGGCAGACAAATGGGCAAACCTGGAGAGCTGCGTATGCAACTAGTTGAGGGGTAACCTTCTTGATATCATTTCGTGTGAGGAAGTCACTTGGTCCCTTTCTCTTCTTTTGTGCATCGAACCATCCATCAATTGTATCAGCCTGAACAGCGGTCTTGTTGCGGAAGACCCGAAGTGCGACCTAGCAGGGGGGTGTCATGGAACCATCATCAATGTGAGGAGGCGGTGAACAGAGAGGCAACCTCACCCTTGCAAGGACATGACCACGGAAAAGGCCCTTCCTTACATCTCTCGCATTCCAACCAGCACGTTCATCATAAAGGAAGGTTGGCCACTCCTCAGCAATCAGTGACCAGTCAAGGTTTTCGTCGTCCTCGAACCTAGCAATGGCACTGGGGGGTCTGGTAAGTGGCAGAGCCAATGGATGATGGACGAAAGGCAGAGCAGAGCATACCTGTCTGGGTCCTCTTCAAATGCTTCGAGGTGCTTGCGGGGAATCAAGAACCGGGCAGTGGAAAAATGCTGTAGTCCCCGCTCTTCTTTGGTGAGGCTGCCTGGGATGCTGACACCGAGGCTTTGTGTGCTTGATGGCTGAAGGTACTGCAGGATGTCCTGTTGGATGTAGGTTGTGTGAACTGCACGCTGGTTTGTTGCAGCTGTCGAGATCTGGGTGCAGGGTGGTTGTAGTATGGACTCCACCAGACATACAACGGAGGACGTACAATGGTCACAAGTGGGTCATTGGGGGAGGCACCGAGGTACTTCTGTAACCTTGGATTGTGTTTGAAGAGGAGTTTAACACTGAGTGATGAGTAGTACGCCTCAAGGCTGTCGATGTATCTGCGTTGGAGGGGAGTTAGACCACCAACCAGAATACTGTGAACCGGTGGACTGGGGAACCTACTTTTTGTATTCCTCATGGGTGGCACATATTGACGACAGCTTACCTTCTCCATCATGTGTGGAGTACCCCAGTGCTGGTCCATCTTCACCCTCATCATCTGAGTCGTCGAGGACCAAGTCGTCCAGCCCCCCCCCTTCCCAACGCAGGAGCATGTACGCTGGAGTTGTCAGCGGGAACATGCCAGTGACGAAGAGCTTGCAAGCAGACTTTGCAAAGCTTCTGTTGTTAGGTGCAGTGAGATGGTCTGTGACCGTGTAAACAGGTAGAGCAAACCCTCACATTTTCTCATCCTCTGACAGCTCGATGACCTCAGGTTGGGGCCCAGCCATGGAGGGAATGCGTGTGTGTAGACTGGGTGGGGTGGGACGAAGTGGGAGGTGGGTGAAAACAGGAAGGGGGGAAGAGAGGGGTGGGTGAAGAAGGGAAAAGATGGAGAAAAGGGTGGGAGTGTGATGGCTAACAGGAAGGCCAACACACCCGGTGTCTCGCATACACATGCGTTGCCACAGGCACTGAACCATAACAGGCACGCACAGACGTGTAACCAGGCCGGAGGCATTAGTGTTAGACTTTTGAATCCGGGAGTCTGGCAAACATGAGAATAGGCCAAGCAGACATGTTGAGACACTAGACTTGTAATTGGGGGGCAGCACCGCCCAAGGTGTCTGGCGTGGCTTAGGTAGACCCCATAGAATGGAGGCAGGGGGAGGCATCATACCATGGGATTGACGATCAATCCAACTACTCAATGCCCGCCTGGGCTATTGAATCATGTACTCCATTCGTCCAATCATACACTATATTTGTATTCAAACCCACTGTTACTCTATCAAGAGCTAAAGTAATGCGAAATGTGTATCATTTGATGATGACACCTGCTAGCATCGCAGTCCATTCAAACCTACAAGCCTGCATCTCCTGTAGAGTACTCCGCCTCGTCCTCCCCTGCACTGCCCTCTCCATCCCCATGGTTTCGTCCAATTGGATTATCACCACCCTCTTCATCCTCATCCAAATCTTCATCGTCCTCTGGCTGTTCCAGATCCTCACCATCAGCGTCCTCACCATCACCATCCTCACTATCGCCATCCTCACTGTCTTCGCTTTCAGTGTCGCTGTTGTTGCTTTCAGTATTCCTGTTGGCCTGCTTGCCTTGGGGTGGAGGAGCAGGCCTGGTACTGGCTGGTTCGCTGTTGCCAAGTGAAGGCCATGTTGCACCCCAGCCAGTTGCATCCAACCACGGCTCGACCAGGCGCATATACAGATGACCAACACCACCCCCACGGAACCTCATGAACATGTCACGGTCTGCAAGTCTGATGAGACCGACCAAAACAGGTGAGCATGCCACACACAGGGAACGTGGAAACCATGAAGCACATACATGTTCACATGGAAGGCCCTCCAGTCATCCTTCTCAGCTTCAGGACGTCCCTTGGATGGAGTGCTTAGGTACTCGTCTGTGCGACCAAGCTTGAAGGCTGGAATGAGGTGTACAGCTCTGACGATCTCGTCTGGGTGGATGAACCCAAAGGCATCTGGCTCATGGCACTCATAGAACGACACAGAAGGGTATCGGAGAGAGCAGAATCCTGATGGTCCTGGTGGCCTGTTCAGTTTAAACCAACGGACCCACGCCATCTGGAGCATGGCAGTGTTGTCGTTGGGGAGAAGAGTGCTGGGGCTGTTGTTCTTTACATTGACATGGAAAAAATCGAGGACCCTTCCATACAGATAGGGATGCTCTTCATCATCGGAGAGAACCATCACGTCTGGGTATCGGCGCTGATAGATCCTGTCTTGACCCTCTTGCATATCATAGGTGGTATAGGAAAGTTGGAGTGTTTTGTGCCGATAAAGTGTGCCTGACACAACCTTGACATGGTGCCTATGCTCATCGGTGAAGTGGTCGTAGGATGTGATCTCTGGATCTGGGGTTGATGTCCACCGCAGGATGTAGTTCTTGAGCTTCTTTACAAAGCCCTTGATTGCTGTCAGATAATTGAATCACTGGGGTCTAGGGGTAGGGGTTCGCACCTTCTTTGCTGGGTCAGGAGCAACACCATGAGGTACTGCGACAAAATCTGCCAGGTTCAAGGGGTCGGTCAGATCCTCACACATCTTGTATCGTTCTCCAAGACCAGGGTGACGAGAGCTGGGCACTGAACGGTCTGGGTGGGCCAGATGTTCATGACCTTTGGCCAGGTAGCGGAGGACCTCATGGCGGCGGTGCAGCCGACCAATGTCTCGTTCTGTGTTGTGTTTGTTGATCCTCGGGTAGCAAACCTTGGAGCTCCGGTGTTCAAGCTCAACCTGCGAAAAGTGACCATCGTCAGCAATGACCATCAGATAGTGCAGCCCACTTTTACCCTCTGTGTTGTATAGTTATCTGTTGTCCCACGTTCACGGATGGTTTGTGGGTAGTCACCGAGAGCATGGAGTTTGTAAGTGTTGAGGTTGAAACTCTTGGTCCTTGGCCCAGTCGCCGATGCTGTTGGTGCAGGTGCTGACCCAGCGGTGTTGGCAGCCCTCCGAAGACGAGCTGCCCTTTCTCTAGGAAGTTCAGTTGTCCTAAATTCGCTGCATGTCACCATGGAGAAGTGGCGAAGGAGAATCCCAACATCAGCTGTAAGCCGTTCAAATGAATTGAGTGTTTGTTCTGTGTGCAGTCGGAGCTTGGCGTAGGCATGCCAGCAGCCCATCACAAACACAAGATCCAGAATCGTCTTGTTGTGTGTAGGGGGGAGGAGACCATCGAGCACTGGGAGGATGCACTGGTGTGTGAGGCGTCAGCTTACCAGACCTCAGCAGCAGGGACATATTCTACGATACCTGTAGGAGATCCTCAAAGTTATGTGCAGCAAGCTTCTTCATCTGAGATGCGTTGTTTGCAAACCGGCGGATGGTGTCCCCTCCAAATGGACCAACAAGGCGGAACCTCAGTGATGCAAGTGTCAGCGCAAGTATGTGCCAAGCAGGGGCAGTGCGTACCTCTTGTCAAGCTCATCAACAGCACCAGGGTGGAGGGAGAGGATGCGGACTATATGTGTGAACAGCGCCTTCCATACTCCGAGCTCAAACTCATGCAACAGATCAACGGTGAGCAGGGCGTAGATGTCAAGGCCAGGGAGGCAATTCATAAAGGCGTTCTTTGGAGGTGCCATGGTCAGTGTTGCGGTGCGGTGGGTTATTGAAGTGTGCTCACAACTGTCGGCACCAGTGAACCACCTCCAAGCAGCTTTTCGATGCGGGAGCCAGAGACTTTGTAACCTTTGAAGATCGCCTTCCGAGCCTTCCTGACCACATGGAGCACCTGGCGACCAGGTTTCCTCACATCAGCACGGAGTTGGCTGTCACTTTCCTTTCCCAGGTGCTGGACTTCGGTCAGCTTCACCATGCAGCGTGGGCAGGGACACTGGCCCAGGTTCTTGATATTCGCAAGCAAGATCCTGTCCAACGGTAAGTGATCATCCAGAAAACAGGGGAATGTCTGCACTTTTCTGGGTAATCAGCCGAGTAGCAGTAAAACCGGGGGAAGACCCGTCGAGTGACCCCATCGGGAAAGGTGATGAGGATACCATGCTTGTATGCCTCTGCAAACTGCCCCTTGAGGATGAGCTCGATGACTGCATGGCAGAGCTCTCGACGGCAGTGTGTGAGGACGTCTGCTGGAGGAGGGATGCCAAACTCGTCCATGTATGCATCTGCAAAGTTATCAGGAAGCTACAGAAACACAGTATTAGATTGAATGACACCGTCAGAGCATCCCAGACCACTCTACCTTGGGAAGATATGCGAGGTGACATGCTGGGAACTCTGATGGTCTAGAGGAGTCATACTTTGACATGTTGCCAAAGAAAACGTAGATAGGCCATAGAGAAGCCGTCCCAAAGTTGGTGAGGTGTGTAGCATCCGAACCAAGCATCAGCAACACAACAACGCTCTCGATATTTGGGTGATCCACAGGGGGTGGTATTGCCTTGATCTCCTCGGAGAGCTGGATTGCAACATCAGAACTGTATGCTTCACCGTAGATCCTGATTGGACTGGTGCTTCCTGGTGGACACCACCATTCGGTAAAAGGGGTGTGGACGAATGAGCCAGAAGTAGAGGGGTCTTGGACTTTTGAAACAAGAATGTCCACTAGGGACCTGTACCGGACACCAGGTACCTCGAAGTTGGGGGCATCTTTCTCTGTAGAGAATGGTGGGTTGTTGGTACGCATACATGGCATCTTTATCTTGACTGTTCTGGTCTGCCAAGGTCCACCGCCAATTGGTGATTTGCCAGCAAAGTCGTCAAGAAGGCGGAGCTCTTTGACAGAGCTGAACCCCTCTAGCTCCTCTCGTGTAACTCTTCCAGAGGTAAAGAGCTGGACGAGTTGATTCATCCCTGTGGTTGTCTTTGAAGATGGGCCAAGACAGAAAGCCTTGACCATCTCAAATGTAGAGTCGTTCTTGAAAGGGTGGGGTGGGGGTGTCGGTGTGGGAGGGTGGTCCTGGTCATTGTCGATGGAGGCAGGGACAGGGATGGAGGTAAAAACCCTACAGATGCGGTACCTGTCGAGTGGTGAACGGTGGGAAGATGGTGTTGACATGTCTGGTGTGATGAAAGCTGCTGGCTCGGCAGGTGGTGGTGGAAGTTGCTGCTCAAACACATCCTCGTTAGCCAGGGGGACTGCTGCAACAGGGGTGTATGATGTCGCCTCAAAGTCCCTCCAAAAGCGAGGAAACTTCCGGGTGCGTGTTGATCGCCTCGTTGGCAATCCTGGTTGAGAGTGTGGAGGTGGTGGTGTAGAGGATGTCCCCTCAACTGGTTCCTCCAAAGGGGAGAGTTCTGCAGTCTCTTCTGAGAAGGGTATCTCCTGGTTTATCTCGTTGGTATTCGCCTTCCCAAATACTAAGAGTTTTCTGGACTCACCGGCAGTCTTGGAACTTTTTGAGGTGGTTCCATGGAGGCATCCTCATCAGCATCACCAAGGTCTGTATCCCTAAGCCTACGCTTGGAGCGGTTCGTTGTGGCTGCTGTAGCTTTCTGTCCTCGGAGCGTACACTTCTTCAAGTGAACAACAATGGCTCTGGAGGAAGACTTTGGGTCCCTGCATCGCCAACCGCAATCACAGGTGCCACTCATACCCAGCCAGTGATATTGGAAGACAAGGGTGGTAGGCGTCGCTGTGATGGCAGGCACATTCGCTGGCCATGCCAACAAGCGCCTAGTAGCCGAATGTCATCAGACAACCTGTCCACTACTGGTAGCGTGGACAGCATAATGTGACAGTAAAGGCACCGTTCTGCGCTGCACTGGAACTCAGCTCAGACACGCTCCACCACCCTCGCCTTTTGTATGAATTCAGATTGGGAAGAATTCTTCATTCTGCAGGACATGCTCCTGGCCCTCCCTGAAGAAGACATAGAGTCCTATCTGGCCCGGAGGGCAAACCCCAGCCTTCCTTCCACGTAAGTCCTCACCCCTGAGCACGTCTATTACACACCCACCATCCATTCCAGTTGGAGATATCCAGTTCAACACCTCTTTGAACCCCTTTGCATCGACGATATACCAAGACCTCCACCACGACGAGACCCCTTGGAAGGGTATTGCTTTGATGAATTTGAACCGCCCGTAGAGGCCCACGAGGACGCCCCCTCTCCCCTCCCCCTGGACCCAAAACCCCTGTCAGCCAACACAGAGCCTGTCATCCCTGGGCTTGACACAACTGAGCCTCTCCCCACCAGCACTCACGGCCCCAACCCATCAAGTGGCATCATGGTATCAACCACGGGGACAGCGGAGGGCACCTCTGCAGGGGGAGGACAATGTGCTCAGCCAACACCCGAGGAACACAGTCCAGAGGGCCCACAATACGGTACAGGGCTCAAGAGTGTTGAAAGTAAGTAATCTCAAACCACATCTCACCGGGGCCCCAACTGATTGCCAATGATGTCAGTTGGGGTTTGCGATGCATCGCCAGACGAATCAGCTTAGTTACTTGGGTCATTAGTTGTAACAGAATACAGTCATCCTTCTTAACCTACAGGCGGAGTGAACTTGTGCTCAGAAGCAGACCGAGGTCCAGCATCTGCATGCTGAAAAAAAAACACACAATCCAGGCCGAGTTTTGGGGCTTGTCCCAGAAGCAAGAAGCTTGAGGATTCACGCCCACCCCTTTCACACCCACAACGGAGGATGGCTATGCACACCATGTGGGAAGGGCGAAGAACTGGATGTATTTATTGGGTCACCGAACCATGGCTATACATGAGCACTACAGAAAGCCTAGAAACCAGCGTGGTGGAGGACAGCTATTTCAAAAGGTGGTCCTCCGGAGCATGGCCTCAACAGTCAAGCTGTTGCCACTCGTGCTCACATGCTCCCTAGGATGCCTGAACACCTCACTAGGCGTTCATCAGGAATCTGGGAGGGGCTGATTCAGAATGCTACGTACCTGGTCCACCACAGCAGCAAAGCCTCACGGTCATCCTGCGACCACAAGAGCACAGTCTGGATGATGCCAAGGTAGAATTCTTGATGAGAGAACTTCCCATGTGCCCCACTGTGCGCAGAGAACTCCATGTCGCTTGAGAGTGCGAAATACACCTGTGGTGGGATGAGCAACGGAGCATCAACACATGGAGGACACCTACCATGACTGCACTGTAGGCGATTGCTGGGATGGTCACTCTCATGACACCATTCAGCGCAGCATAGCCCCCTTCAGAGGTGGGGTTTGCAGCTATATGCCGAAGAGCCTGGAGCAAGGTGTGTCCAGTGTTGGCCATATGAAGTGGTGACCATCTTACCTTGACGAGGAGCATGTTCTGGAGGAAGCCTAAACATGGGTCATCACAGCTAAAGGTGCTATCTCGCCAAAGGAACAGGGGATAGTTCTTGGCAATGACCTGGTGCGTGGGTTCATCGCGCAGAATTGCACGCTGGACTCTGCAAAAGATTGGTGAGACAGAGTCCTTGACACACCATGCAATGAAGGCACTCACACTGGGTCGTCCCACTTGTAAATTGGCGGACAGAGCAGCCGACCACACTCTTGGTGATGGAATCCCCTGGCTGCCTTGTTGACCGTCAGAGCTGGAACGAAGGAGTGCCAGGAGGCTATTTCCAGCTGAACAGAGTGTGCGTGGGCATGCATGATGGCCAATCGACCCTTGAGGAGATGTTTGGAAATATACGCAATTCCTGAGTCCTCGCCCATGTTGTACAACACATTGTGAAGGGTCGGCCTCATCCTGATAAGAGTGAGCCACAGGATCACAAACCTCCGGCGGCTGAAACAACCAAATGAGCTGCCAAGCAAGGGCTTGATGCTGGGAAGGACTTACGAGGGCTCCAGATCACGCAGGCCGCCTGGGGGGGGGCTGGCTGCAAATTCCACCCCTTCATGGACCATGACGCTGATGTCACGGAACATGTCGTAGAATATGGTGAAGGCCTTTCCTGTCTCTTGGATATTTACCTGCATGACCTTCTCTGGAGGGTGCGTATGGGTGTAAAAGGGCGGTTGGCGTGTGTGCGCAGCGGGGTAAGAAAAATAGAGCAGAATTCAAACAGCACACAAGGAGTGAACAAGAGAATGAGGGACGTGCGGTGGATGCCAGGGCATCTGTACGTACTTCAGTCTGATGGCAACCGAGGTACAGTCAATCAACCTAGCCTTCTGTGAGACCGGGGACAATTAGTCAATCTTTGACCTCGGTGTCAGAGAGACGAACCTGTACATCAGAAGAGCACCCAGGTTAGCAACCACCATTGCTACCAGCCAGGGCATGCTCAACCACACGCGCAGGTTGTTACTCTCATCCTACAGGCCCCTTCGGTTTGGACTGAGGAGCAATTTCATTATGGGGCTGCCTGCTTACGAAGTTTTTGTAGCGCTGCTAGAAATCCTTTTGTAGTCCCATTACACAGTTTTTGTAGTCTTGTTACAAAGTCTCTGTAATTAAGTTACAAGGTTGTTGTAGTCCGATTACAGAGTTTTTTTTACTCTAGTTACAACATCGTTTGTAGTCTGGTTACAAGTTGTTTGTAGTCTGGCTCCAAAGTTTATGCAGTGTATCTACAAGATAAATGTAGTGATGTTACGAGGTTTGGCCACGCAAAGTTTGCAGTGTGGCTGAATCTAATTACTCGATGATCTAGTATTACTCTACCTCATTACCATTATGTCTATGATTATGTGTCTAGTTATAGGTCGTTAGCCAGCTCATGGTACCTTGATTGAGTCACCCAGGAGGGCAATGATGGCCACTCCTCCTCGGTGAGCAGGCTCCTAATCTCAGCATGTCTAAACCAGTGTGCATAACACACTCTGTCTCCGCCCTTCCACTTGAGCACCTCATGCTTGAGGATCCTCCCATTCAGCGCCACCACAGTTCCTGGTAAGTACTTGAGGCGAAGGTCCAAGTCTGGTAGGCGAAACCAGCACTTTTTGTACCTTCCAGCCGTGAGTAACATATCATACCAGTCCTTCTGGCCTTTATTGTCCGTGTGGCATGGTGAAGCGCGGTTTGCAATCACAGATACACCGGATGCAGCAGTTGGCCAAGTCCGTGCCATGTCTACCATCTGCTCCTGGCGCCATGTCTTCGATCCAATGGGGAGGTCAGCGTCCCAGATAACTTTGTCCAATGCCTTGGAGGCGGCTTTGTGGAGGTCCGGCGAAATCAAGCTGAACAGCTTATCCAGAAGCTGTTCAACTGGTTTGATCTCCGTTAGCCACTCCATGGCTTCTGGACTCCTCAAGGGTTTTGAGGTGGTTAGACGTCGCAGGTTCTATACCAATACACAAGTCAGTACCCCCCAAACAACCACAAGAGACGAAACTTACTGTCTGTCCCAGGGGAAACCAAGCTGGGGAGAAGTTGTTGCAACCAAACTCCAGCTCTTCACCCTCTCGAAAGTTCTGGTTCCGCCAACGCGCCCCCATACCATCAGAGGGCTTCATTTTGAGGCACCGAGTTGCCCTCATTACGGTATCCTGAGGGTTTGGGGTCAGCAACAAGCCAGGTACTGTGATGAATGCACAACATACATTGCCAACAGAGTCGAGGATACCAGGTAAGTACCACAGGAGAATCCGTCCATCGCAATCAACCAGCGTAGTGGGCTCCGTGAATGTCCCCAACGAAGGAGTGGGAAACATTGACATTAGCCTGTGGTCCACAAGAGCTGGGGCTAAGGCCGCATCGGCAGGCACATTATGTCCGACAGACGCTGCAGCAAATGCTACTGCGTCCCATTGGACACTAACTAGGAGGGGTCAATGGATTGCTTACACAGCCCACTGCTGGACTCACCGTAGTTGAGGAACGCGCGGGTTACTGTCACAGTAACATTCCAGACCGGGGTGGACTCTGGTGAGTCAACGAGCTTGGTGAGGTTTTTGTGAATCCTCTTGAGCTCAGACCTACAGTCTAATCATCAACAAGCGCTTCTTGCTTGACTGCAGAAGCAACACTCACAATAGGACATGACGCTTGATGCTGCATTTGAGCAGGCTGGGGATCGTTTGGTCACCGAGAAGGTGCATCATGTCGTGAAGGGGAGTGGTGGGAGGGGGCAACGCCGGCAGTTGATCAGGTTTATCAACCACCGCATGTACGCCATTCAAATTGCGGCGTTTGTGGCGAGCCATCAGGTGGTTGAAATGAAAGATCAAAACCAACCAAAGTTCCGTATATGGAAATTTGGGACCGTACTTTCGGGTTATCAGTATTCCGGGCGAACATTTGTCCAGCCTCCAAAGACCAACATGACGAGACTGTTTCGAGCAAGCATTTATGTATATTTACAAGCTGTATTACAAGTTACAAGTACATGAACACAGTACACAACGAGGAAGTTCTGCGGAGCGGACGAATGAGGGTGGCTGTCTTGCCACATCACAAATGAGCCCACCAAAATGGAGGCATACATGACGCGAGCTTGATATCAGATTGCGAACCTGCGAAGACGCAGGCGGAGGACACCAGAGGAGTCATCCAACACAATCGAAACAAGCGCATCCACAGGGGTTGCGCCTGCCGGAAAGCTCAACGCACGCAAGTGCTGAAAACCCCCAGACCCGCAAGGACACATGGAACGCGCAAACATTCGGAAAGGGATGGGGACACCATAGGGGTCATCCCACACGGGCCCAAACAAGCACATCCACAGGGGTTGCGCTTGCCCGAAGGCTCAACACGCCCAAACATTGATGGCCCACAAGGACGTGTATGGAACTCGCAAATATTTGGAACGGGATGGGGAACGCCAAAGGGGTCGTCCCACACACACCCAAACAAGCGCATCCACAGGGGTTGCACTTGCCCGAATACTCAACGTACGCCAACGTCGAGACCCCCAGAACCCACGGAGACGCACATGGAATG
>Ga0307511_10005889_pt1 | contig 12392 bp, 12 predicted proteins | sample 13_EM_MG_FD_200266 | JGI IMG/M metagenome (GOLD analysis project Ga0307511, IMG submission 200266) | Populus trichocarpa ectomycorrhiza microbial communities from riparian zone in the Pacific Northwest, United States - 13_EM | ecosystem: Host-associated > Plants > Roots > Unclassified | place...
TCCGGACGCCTGTAAGGAAGGCTTGACATAGGGTGGTAGCATTCCACGGCACTGATGACATCTATGAGCCCAGAGAACAACCAAACTTCGACAATTCCGGTACAATTTCACTCACCTTTATCGTGGGCGCTTCTTTTCATTTCACTTTCCGCATCTTCCGGTCAACAATCTCGCGCACCGCGAAATTCAGGGACAGGTTTCTCGGGGGCCCTAGGTTCCCCTAATACTGGAAAATCTGGTCAAGAATTGACTCGAGGTCGTCGTACACTCAACGTGATACGCGTTGGGGAGCCAGGTCGTCCGAAATATAGGATGGAACATCCTTAAAGGCGACGCGTTTGGCCTCAGGGGATTGAAGAGGGGTACTCACGGAAGTGAGTTTTGAGGTGAAATCCACGTTCAGGTCGGAGGTGTTGGTCAGAGTCCAGGAAACTTTCTCGAACGGATGTGATTTCTGAATGACACGTATGGTACACGGCAATGACAAAACGTTCTCACAAATTTAAGCGTGTTCGCCGTTGTTCTCGTCAGGCTTCAATGGGGTCAAGCCTGCCTTGCAAGGCGAACGTCAATGGACCTTGCGCTGATGACCACGCTCTTCCATGGCCTCCGAATACGCGATGACCTCCGCGATCCTCGACGATTGTTAAGTAGAGGGCAGTCATCTCGACGGCTCCCATGTGTGATCCAGAAACGAGGAAGAGCAGAGGACATTCGGTTCGGACTCGGAGTTCTTCTTCACTTCCTCACCGTCTTCGAGGGTCCGGACATTATTCCCAATCGAGACGTGAGTGAACACCATACGGAGACCTTGACGATCACCGCCGACCCAGGGACTGTCAGCGTAGACATCGAGGCCTCAGTTCTTGGAGAGGTCCGCAGCGATGACGGTCATGGCGGCCCGGTGGATGTTGAGCAAGTGGTAAACTTTTCTCCACTCGAAGTGGTTGAAAAGGAGGCAGCTAACCTTTGCTGCTGTGAAACCGTTCCCAATTCGGTGGTCAGCGAGACTTGGGGAACGTTACGAGGGGAGACGTGTACGGTTGTCATGTCTACGGGTTCTTGCACGACACAACGGAGGATCCCGTGAGAGTCGACTCCACGGTGGGCATGCCGGTACCATCCCGCGTATCTGGAGACCAGCAGGGAGGTCGCGACCGAGTCGGTGATGAAGATAAGGGAGATGCGTCGGGAAGGTAGGCGCGGGAATGGCGGTGCTCAATGCATTGGATGGGGCCTCTGATTCTCTTTTGGCGGGGCGATATTGCATTAGGCGGCTGATCTACAGATAGCGACTGTATGTTCGGGACCAATTGAGAGTGAACGGCACGGATTAGGATTGATTGGATATAAATGCAACTCATCCGAGATCCCCGACGCTACCAGAGGATAATTGGGGTTCCTAAAATACTTGCCGTGCGTAGTTGAATGACGATGGAAGCTTTCGAGCCGGGTGGGATCGAGAGCGGCACGAGGCATGTTGACGCCGAGTCGGGATCAAACCTTCGGAGGGAGCACGCGGAGCCTCTATGTGAGCGCGGACGTAATAGAGGGGAACGGGGGAAAGGACGAGCTCTGCGTGGTAGTGGATTCTCCAAATTCACAGCCTTCTTCTCTGCTTTGGGGAATGTTGAGTGGACTTGGGGATTTCAGAGGAGCGAATTTCGTGATCGTCTGCAAATGGGGCGACAGGTAGAAAATGACAGTTGGAATGTTTTCCCTTGCGCCCCTCCTCCTCCAAGCCCGCATGCGATGGGAGACACCCAGCCGAGGACGTTCAAGCTCTCTCCCTCTGCCCTCCTCTCCTTCCCGGTGAATATTCTCCCCTCTGAACACACCCACCCTCGCTCACAATCCACCAACAGCGCCGGCTCTGCAATCCCCCACCGAGCGTAGGAAAAGTTAGATCATTCTCAGGTATTCTCCCGCTCTTCCTTCCACCTGTCTCTCTCTCCAACCCGCGAAAACAGTGACAGCCGTTGTGGATGTCAAGCTCGATGACGTTCTGGATAGGAAGCATCTCCCTCCGCTTGGTATTTTAGCCTTGTTGTTATCCGCTGTCACCGGGTTGCTAACCCCGTCTTGATCAGGCCTCAAGGATTTCGAGGAATGGCTTCTCTTTGTCGAACAGAACGCGGAAAACCTCTATTTCATCCTCTGGCTTAAGGAGTATAACGCTCGGTACACCCAATGGATGAACAACGCGAAGGCTCTCCACCCATACCAATCCTCTTCCCGCCTACCTTCCTCGACTCACACCAACCGCGCCCTCTCGATCTTCTACTCACGAGCAAAACAAACGTTCTTTACCCCAGACTCTCCCTACGAACTCGACTTGCCTTCCGACATTCTCGGCCCTTTCCACACTCCTTCTCTCTCCTCCGACTCTCTGAACCATTCAACAAGTCATGATTTCTCCGCGTCCAACGGCGCCTCGTCCCCACATCCGGACCCATCCGTCTTTACCGAGGTTGAGCACAAAGTTCGTTCGATACTCCAGGAAAGCTTGGACCGATTTGCAGCATCGACAACAACCAACGTCGGGACGGCCCGGGCCACGTGTGGTCTTGCCGGCGGTACCGTCATCGCCCTCGCTGGTCTCCTTCCTCCCATCACAGAGAACTTTGTGTTCTCTAGAAACCGATGGCTACGGCTCCTCGCCTTCCCCGGCTTATGGCTCGGTCTCACGATTATCCTGGCCAGTATGCATGGCGTACGTATCCTCACCCGTTCTTCCCGCCTGAGAAACTCAAATCCACGATTTTAGGTTTGCATGATGATATACATCTTTGGCGATCTCCGCCAACTCCGCTCGTTTGAACTCGTCCGACCTTCAATATCCCCTCCCCGCCGCCTTCGTCCGTTACGGGCCAATCCGGCTCCTGTTCGCCCTCCTTCCCCTGAACCAGAGCCAGAACCATCATGGTCAATCCCCATTAGACGACCTCCAATCATCCTCAAGCCCGTCGGTGACCCTGAAAACTCATCAACTTCACCCTCCTCCACCAATGCGGTTCGCTTTCTTCCACCCAACATTGCCCCGATTCAACCCTCTCTTTCGTCCCAATCTCCCTCCAATCCTGGTTTTCGGGCTAGTGACGCTAATCGGCGGATCACCGTGTCTTCTGGTTGCACCGGTTCCTTCACCTCTTGCTCCTCCGACGCTTCTCATACCTTCACCACATCTTCCGACGAAGTAGAGATTCACATATCCGAGGCCTTCCAAGATATCGAGCCCCCTTATCTTGGGGATGACTTGATGACCTCCAGCCCCGTCCCTTCTTCTTGGCCAGGAGAATCTCTGTCCACCACTCCAACGCCTTGGGCCCCACATCTGATGGCATACAACACCGACTCCGTCCCGCCCGCCAGTCCCACTTCCCAAAACATCCCATCAACGGTGGATAACTGTCCTCGCTCCAGCAATGGGCGTACGTCTACCACCCTGGACAGAGAGGAAGAGAAGGAACAGTGGATTCCCACCGCTAGCTTCATTCGACCGTTCGAGTATAACGAGTGGGAGGAATGGGATGGCCAGAGCGGTGTGTGTACTACAGAAGGCTCCCTCGGCGGGTACGGTGGCGGCGACGAAGAGAGTAGGATCGGCCACTATGTCCATCCCTCACGATTCGAGCCGGGCGCCCTCGGTACGAGGCTCCCTGTCCAAGTCCAAGGATCCAGGAGAGGGACTGTCACCTCTATCAAAGGTTCCGATCAATTTGGAACTTTTGATTTCGACGCGTTGCCCGCTCTTCAGGGTGTGCCACCTCCTGCTATCACCCCCGCCGTTGAGAGGAAACCGAGATACCGCGAGCGTGTCGCCTCTCTCCCTCCCCCCCTCGAAGATGAAATCAGCCTGACGGATGCCGGTCAACGTGGTACATTGAGGACGTGGCTGGTGGACATTCCGAAAGCGGTTATCAGGAGGACGCAGGGCGGGTGTGGGGCTGCGAAAGAGGTTATGAGGGATGTCCTGAGCAGGAGCGCAGGTGAAGTGTCGACGCGGAACGGTGGTGGGGATGGTGTTGGCGGCCCATATCGAGACATGCCTGAGATGGAGGGTAGCCAACAGAAGCTCGCCTTCGCACGAAACAGCAACACAATCGACACCACACCTCGTTCGTCGTCGCAACCTCATCATACGGTCTCCAAGGTAAAAGAGAAGGGGAAGCTCGATGTGAAACAGCCGAAAGGGGGTTGGAGGACACGGTGGAAGCGGGTGTTGAGCGTCCCGGCGTTCAAGAGTCCGCTGACGAAGATCCTGAGTCCTGTCGTTACCAGGGCGCAGTGGGAGGTGGTTGTAAGGTCGGGGATACTCGCCTTCATCATCTCGTCCGTCGTCGTCGGCGTTCTTGTTGCCGTTCCCGTTCCTTGACCGGGGGAGAGTTTGGTCGTTGTATGTTTCTCGGATGAAGGCCTTTTCTCTGGTTTGCCCTCACACTCTGCATTGTACCTTTCCCATCTGTTGCATTTTTTTTTCGGACACGGTTCCCCTGTACTCGTCGCATCGATGTAGTTCTTTTTTTTTTTTTTGTTACCATTAATGTCCCTGGCCTCCGCCGTCCTTTCGCTTATGTTACCTTTTACTCGCCATACCTTCTTAGCGTCCTCGCGGTTGTTTGCTACAAGTGCCCGTACTACTTACTGTCTTGCGTTTTTGGTCCTTCTTGGTGTTCCGGTTGTACTCGAGTATGCTTTACGCTGGAATTTGACAGTCTTACCGTCGTCCCGTTATCATGGTGCGCGCTTACGAAGTGAATCAACCAATCAGCATCGGCCAGCCACGAGGCAAGGAGATAATCGTATCGGGCGCTGTGATTCTCCTCGTCGCTCACCCCCAAGATGGTGCGCTTCTTGAAGAAAGTTGTTAGATACTTCGAAAAACCGGCGCCTGAGGATACCCAAGCCCACAAAACCGCCAACGTCGATGCGAAACGTGACCGGCAAGCCGAAGGTGAGTTTCGACTGGGAAAGATCACTGAACCGATAAGACAGATGGGGCTGATTGGGCAATCGCACCAGATCCCAACCGTGGAGGGGGTTCTCGAGTCGCAAAACAAGACGGAACGACCGAGAATCAACAGGTTCCCGCCCAGATTGCCCCAACTCCGACTCCCGTGCACAGCAGTGGCGACGCAAGTGAGTGCGGTCGGTTGAACCTATTCCGGCCGACGCTTATCCCTTATCCTTACAGCATCGCAAGGAAAAGGTAGTCAACAAGCTTCAGGGACCGCTCCTGATCGTACATCCGGTAGCGGTCAGGAAGGCTTGGACGCTCATGGCTTAATTCACTCTGAATCTAAGCGTGAGTGTTGGCGTTCTAGTCACACCACAGCCCGTATTGACCGCAACTAGTCAAGGAGAGAGGTTGGGGTGACCGGGTCGCCGGGGGTGCCACACTCGTGCTCGACATCGCGAAGGGACCAGCCGAAGCCTTCACTCCCCTCAAGGCTGTCTTGGCATCAATCTCCATCCTCTGTGAGAAGTATCAGGTTCGTTCTAACATTCTGTTCAACGCCATTCGCCGACAATCCCATCTGCAGAACACCGCCGCCGTCAAGGACAAGATCGAAATACTTCTCTCGCGCATCGCGGCGCTGGAGAGGCTCTTCGAGCAGGCTGCAGGCGATGAAAAGGAAACAAAACGTCGTGATGGAATATCAATGTACGAAATCAATCTCTGTTCAGACTGGATATTGATCCATGCCCCAGTAAACTCAAGAGTATTGAAGAACAATTGCGGGTGCTAGCCAAGAAGCACACGGCTCTACGGTACCTCCATAATGCTCAAGACAGTGAAGATGTCGGCGGACTTCTTGAAGACCTACAGGAGGCAGTCAATGACTATATGGTCTGTTCATCATTGTGATATGTTTCCCAACATTGACCACAACAACAGATGGTGCAACAAATGGCAATATATGATCAAGGCTGCAAGCTCATGGTATGTGTCCCCTCTTTCATGTCCGAGCAAATTGAATAATATTTCTTGATAGGATGCAGGTCAGATTTTTCTATGTTTTGGATGACAGGCATCTGACATAATTTCTGAACAGCCACTATGGCTCTGCTTCACAACTTCCGCAGTGCAAAGGGAGCTGAGTTCCGCCATGGCAAGCGCACAGGCTGTCTCAAAGGCACACGTGGGGCTGTTCTTGATGGCATTGAACTCTGGGCAGGGGATTTTGACCAGCACTCCATCTACTGGTTGAATGGGCTGGCTGGAACAGGGAAGAGCACCATTGCCAAAACAATTGCAGAAAGGTTGTTTGCAGGTGGCAGGCTTGGTGCCTCCTTCTTCTGTTCAAGGGATTATGAGGATAGGAGGAACATTGAGCTCATATTCCCAACTCTGGCCATCCAACTTGCTCGCAAATTCAAGAAATTCCGAGAAATCCTTGTCCCATTGATACAGCCAGACACAAGTATTGCCTATGAGCCACCATACAGCCAGATGGAGAAGTTGATTGTCCAGCCCCTTAAGGAGTCTGGGATCTCAACTGTTATTGTCATTGATGCTTTGGATGAATGTGATGATGAGGAGCCAGCTTCAGCAATCCTGTCTGTGCTTGGACGGTTGACATCTGAGATCCCCAAAGTCAAATTCTTCCTCACTGGCCGCCCAGAACCATCTATCTCTAAAGGCTTCCATCTCCCCCTGTTGGCAAATGTCACAGATGTATTTGTTCTCCATGGGGTTGAGCCAGACCAGGTCAATAGTGATATACAGCTGTTCTTCAAACACAGCTTTTTGGAGCTTTTGCCTCTTTGGCCAGGATTGGACAACTGGCCAACTAATGAGCAGCAGGATGAACTTTGCAAGCGAGCAGCAGGATTGTTTGTCTATGCTGCAGCAACAGTCAAGTTCATTAGCAACAACCAGTGGAGTCCTAAAAAACAGTTGAATATCCTTCTGGACTCACAGAAGATTAGTGTTGATGAGTGGGAGGCCCTTGACTCACTGTACACATCAATTCTTCAGCAAGCTTTTAGCAGTCGCAAACCAGGGTACTATAGCACAGCCCGTTCCACCCTTGGTGCAGTTATCCTTGCTACAAACCCTCTTCCACCATCTACAATTGCCAAGCTCTTGGGGTTTGATGCTAAAGATGTCTCCCACTTGCTGTCATTGGTCAATTCACTTCTTATCCTCCAGGATAGTGATCATCCTGTCAGACCATTCCACAAGTCATTCCCAGACTTTATCACCAATCCAGACCGGTGCACCAATCCAAAGTTCTACATCTCCCCTCCCAATTACCACTCAGAACTTCTGGTTGCCTGCCTCAATCTGATGAATCAGACACTGGAGAAGAACATGTGCCAGCTCCCAGATGCAGTTGTAAACTCAGATGTCAGTGACTTGAAGGAGAAGATACAGAAAAACATTCACCCAGCTTTGCAATATGCATGTGGATCATGGCACACTCACCTCATTGGTGTGGACATGGCACCAGATCATGTGCCTACAATCACCCTTGCCCTGGGTGAATTCCTGAAGACAAAGTTTCTATTCTGGTTGGAAGTACTCAGTGTCCTTGGTGCTGCCAGGAATGCAGTTGAAGCATTACAAGTTGCTCTGGGCTGGTTAGAGGTGTGTAAAGTTTCCATGCTTGATGTCTTACCAAAAGTTACTCAGACTGGACCCAGGGGTCACCAACACTTGGCCTTGCCAATGACTGTTTTCGTTTTGTAACTGGATTCTTTGAGATCATCAGCACATCCTCTCCACACATCTATCACTCAGCACTTATCTTGACCCCCCGAGAATCAAGTATGTGGAAACTGTATGGGTCACATGCCAACCCTTTTGTGAGGGTTGTGCAGGGGGTCCCAATGTCATGGGATACAAGTATCACATCTGCCACACTTCCCTACAAAATTGAACATGCTGTATGGTCACCATGTAATAGGTTCATTGCAATTACTTGGCGTAGCTGTGGTGTAGTGGATATACTGGATTCAGTAACTCTCCAGCTACTCCAAACCCTCAAATATCATGAAACCTCAATTATGTCATGTTGGATGCCTACTTTCTCTCCAGACAGCCGTATTATAGCAATTGCTGCCACTGACAATCAGAAGTATTGTGTCAGGGACCCATTGTTCATTAGTTGGGACCTCCAGACAGGTGGCATATCCAGCATTGGTGGGCAGAGCTCAGGAAGTGCATTTATTGGAAGCACCTCCATTACATACTCTATGGATGGGAAGATGGTTGGTATTCACTCACGTGAGGCTAGTGGCCTCTGTGCCTACATTTATGATGTTGCCTCTGATGTGCTCATACGCTCCCCTTTGTTGGAAGTTTATTGGTGGGATTTTTGCAAATTATGGGCTCATGAAGAATCCTTTCAGTTTGCAATCATTGATCCATCATCCATTACCATCTGGGAAGTTGGGCCCCCCCATATTAGGATTGAAACACTTCCTACCCCAGATTACTATGGTGACAATTGGCCAGGTGCAGAGACTCAACTCCTCCTTTGCCTATGTCGACTTGCCATTGCTTCCCATGGCAAAGTTTTTGTATGGGATGCTCGGAATTCCAAATACCTACTACAAGAAACAGACAACAGGTTCACTGAAAGAATGTCCTTCTCCTGTGATGGTTGTTTCTTTGCATGCCAAACCACTAGATCAGAGATTTATCTCTGGAAGGAGTCTCCTGCTGGCTATGTCCTTCACAACATACTGCTACCCAGCACTACACATTCCAATTTACTCCTCTCCCAAAATGGAGAATCAATTGTTGTATTTGATGGTCACACTATTCAGTTATGGCACACAAAAGGATCTTCTGCCCCCCCTTCCAGTCTCATGGCCCAAGCTCCTTGCTCCATCAGAAAATCTGTCCTGGACTTTTCTCTTGATGAGATGTTGGCAGTTGTTGCAATGCAGGGGGATAATGTAGTCAAGGTCCTTAATCTCAAGTCTGGTGTCCTGAACCTGACCATCAATGCAAGCATGAAGGTTTATGGTCTCAGGGTGATTGGGAACACTGTGGTTGTCATAGGTGACTGGAATGCACAGCGTTTCTATTTGCCTACCAGAGATTATGTTCCCAACTCAAGGGCAGGTCTTAAAGACAGTTCTTGGACAGTTAAGCTCAATTGGCACCCAGAATACCATGTAGAACAGGCATCAATCTCCCCTGATTTTAACTACATTGCCTTCATTGTGGAGAACGGTATGTTTATTTTTAGTACATTGGCTGGGGATGGAAACTGGGCATGGAGTTTTTCAGAAGGTGTTACCACATGGTTTGCTGATGAGGACAATGCCTGGTGTGCAGATAATAGGGGTATAGCAACCATTTGGTCAGCTGGTACATCCCAAACAATTGGTACAGTTTACCCCAGTCCCAGCCCACCAGCAGGATACCCCTGGGGATCAGCTCATGGTTACCAGGTCACAGATGATTGGTGGATACTCAACCCAGATGGGAAGAGACTGCTGAGGTTGCCCCCTCTTTGGCAATCTGATCCTGTACACCGAATGTGGAAGGGTCAGTTTCTGGCATTACTGCATCCTGGATTATCAGAAGCTGTTATTTTGGAGTTAGACTCATGACCTATGATACTATCTGTAACATTAGATATGTGTGTACCCTGGTAGGGTTCAATTCACTGAGGTTTTCTCCCCAATACCTGAGAGCTCTCCGCTAAATGGTTCAGATATTCACCTAGGGAGTGCTAAGTGTCACAACCAACACCAAGGAACAAAGCAGTGATGTATGGACAACAAGTGGTGATATTGTGATGAGAGCAGGCACTACTGTCTATGACCATACAGAATGATGTGGAGGAGTCTGTATTTCCTAATAATGAGGCACAATTGTACACACACAGTGGCATCAATAGATGCAATAATTGATATACAGCTTGATAAACCCTTCAATCTACACTCACCAAAGCCAATTCCATGTGTTGTAATCCTTCCCCCCCCCTCCACAAAACCTGACCCAATCCCCCTTTACTGTGTTCTCCTCAGCCGTGATCCTAACACACCTGATGATCCAACAGGTAAAAGAGGGCATGAGTATTTATGCTTTTGCCATCATAATCACCTTTAAAGTGTTCTGAAGTTTCCTAAAGTGATTTGTTGTTTCATTGATGACTTACCAACCAAATATTGGGTGGTTGTGAGGAACTCACTGTGTTGCATGTTCTGTCTCAGTCCAAGTCTCACCCCATTTCTCTCTCCAGTTACTGTTAAACTGTCCAGCTTCACAAGTGGATTTCTCACACAACCACCTTTCCCACAGGAACATAGATCAGTGTCCTGTTCCATGATCACCATTTGTAGACTGTCCAGTTGCTTTGGGTATGGTGAGTGTCTGTGATCTTGAGTTGGCGGTTCATCCCTGAACCAAATGGCTTCCCAGGGAATGGGTTGGCAGGCTGTCAAAGAACACATTGACGCAGCTCGACCAGAAAGTTCAAACTTGCTGGTGAACACCTGTCCACTTCCTTGTTTTTGTTCCAGAGTTTGGATTTCAGTCATTCATGAAAGAGTGGTTTGAATCATTTAACAATGAAGAGCAATTATACTTGTACATAGTGGCCTACCACTTGAGTGTCAGTGTATCATGCGATGCAATGATTGTGGTACAATTTTATAGACCCTTGAATGCCTGTCCATCAAAGTCGAGTCCAAGCATCTGAGTCGTTGGTCCTCCTCCCACCAGGCCTGACTCTATCCCCCCTGGGCCATCATCTTCTCAACCCAGTTCCTGGTGCACCTGTTGGTCTGATGTGGCTGGTCCCTGTGCATTGAGAGGTATGTGTGTGATACAGTAATTGGGAATGCCCTCTTGGGGACGTACTCCCTGAGCCGCTCCACAAGAACGCCAAGCTCATCAGGTGAAACTCAGCATCGCGTTCCACCGGCAAGCAATTGTAGGGAGACTGACAAGTTGCTCGGTTTGGGGCTCAACTCGAGTCCCATAGCCAGAGTCTGGAGCCCTGCGAACTGCAGGAGCCACCTCTCGAAGTCGCCAGTCCAAACTTGAAGTGGAGATCTGTCCTTCCGGGGCATTGGAGGGAGGGATCGAGAATGTCATGTGGGTTGGTAGTTGCAAAGGGTATGCACCCCCCTGAACTCCAACTCCATCACACACATGGAAGAGTGCGCTCAACGAAATGCTACCCAACTGATCCTGAGGAGCCGTGGATCCACTGGGCAATTCATTTCTCTAGGTGCCTCCCCTTGGCCAGGAGGGGATCCCGATTGAATGTACAATGGGTACAGCATTGATGTCCTCCATGAGCACAGTTGTCACGATTTTCACCCTTTTTCACTCATTAATTTTCTAAGTTCGAAGCGCCCAAACACTTGTTCAAATCATGACATGGCGTTATCTTATCTTTTCTTATCTTATCTTTTCACACTTCAAAGTCACACGAAGAAGAACTGGGAAAGCAGATAGTATTGGAATAACGATAGTATTGGAATACCGATAGTATTGGAATACCGATAGAGAACTATCTACTTGTTGACTGGAACAGCAACCCACTCGTTCTCCTTGTTGGAGTCCCCATCCCCATCCTTCTCCACATCAGCCTCGTACCCGCCATGAGGCCAACTCCTATCGAAGGAAGACCAGTCAAGGAACTCGTCAACGGTGGTCTGATTGACAGTCAGACTAGGGATCTCCATCTCTGGAGGAAAACCGATGTCGGGAAGAGGAGGAGAGGCGACCCGGAACGTAGCCTCCCTAGGAACTTCGGGAACCGGACGGGTCAACTTCTCGACCAGAAACTCCAAGGTATCGACCCAGGCCTTGAGATCAGCAATCTCCCCTTGAGCGTCACGAAGGGAGTCTTCCAACTGCCTCTTCGTGTCCATGCGGTCCCAACCGTCGAAAGCCCGCTTCTTCTGATCCTCCTGCATCTCACCCCGAAGCTCCCCGATTGTCTCATAGATCTTGGCACCAAGAACGGCGGTGTACCCGAGACAGGCGTCCATCCTCCCATCCATCTGATCCCCAACGTGATGGATCTCCCTGAGACCCCTTCCGATCCAAGCCTTGGGGAAGCCCTCTATATTGAGACCCCTGACGTGCTTCCTCCACCGCTCCTTCCCGACCATCACCAAGTCCCCAAGACCCAGTTCCCTAAACTGGTCGTGCCGATACTTCAAAGTCTCCATCCGAGAATGGATGTTGGCGCAAGAGGGATAAGGACGGGACGAGTTGTCCCTATGGGTCTTCTCTCCACCCTGGTTGTATCGATAAACATTAGTGGTTGCCACTTTTTTATGTGAAAACCATGATCGTGGGGTCCAAAGTTGACACAAACCAGGTGACAAGGTTTCATAGCACAAACCAGTGAGGGAGGCTTTTGGCACAAACGGTGTGAGGAGCCTGGGGGGGACCCCAGGGGGTGGGA
>Ga0307511_10005890_pt1 | contig 12392 bp, 9 predicted proteins | sample 13_EM_MG_FD_200266 | JGI IMG/M metagenome (GOLD analysis project Ga0307511, IMG submission 200266) | Populus trichocarpa ectomycorrhiza microbial communities from riparian zone in the Pacific Northwest, United States - 13_EM | ecosystem: Host-associated > Plants > Roots > Unclassified | place...
ATTAAATTTCATTATGCTTTGAAGAAGTTATTATAATTTGTCTATAATTTCTTTCTATATATTTTATATAAATAAATTGTATTTGCATGATGCACTTATAAAAACAAAATTATTTTGTTATTATGAATGATAATTAATCTTTAACATAAAATAAATAAAAATATGTAAAATATAATGGATAAATGGAATCAAATATTTGTATTTACATTTAATTCTGATCGGTTAGCTTCTTGTTTTATTATTTAATTAGTATTAATAACTTTCTTTTGATTTATCATTTTATTTATTTTTAATTTATTTTATTAAGTACAAACAATATATTTTTATTTTTTAATTATAAAAATCATGATACTAAAAAATATATCCAGGGACATCTTTCTTTTGCATTAAAAAAATAATTTAAAATTCTATTCACAGTATAATGCGAGTGTATTTTTAGATGATATTACTCCAAAATTAGAGAGTTTGTGAACAGGGGACTCTTCAAGAAATCAAAACATGTTTGACAGCCAGCAAATCTACATTTTACTTGCAAATTACTCCCCGCCTCACCCGAATAAATAAATAAATAAATAATTCAGAGTATTATGTGTCGCTTTAAAGATGGTTTTGTACATATTCAATACATCAAAAGCTCTATTTTAAAGCTGATAATCAAGTAACCAAAATCAGAGAAGTAATTTATTATTTATTTTTATAGTATTTTTAAAATATTTAAAATTTAATTCATAATATTTTAAAAAATAAAATTTTATTAAAAGATCTAAATTAAATTTAACTCGGGCACATACATATAACCTTGCATTTTAGAACAAGCATGTAGGGTTTCGCTGCTTCTGTTAGGAATAGACAAAAGTGCCCCTTTGGAGTAGTAAATGGGCCTTTTCTTTTGACCCGTTTATAAGAGCCCACTTCGATCGCCTATCCCCATCCTCTTGCTTTTCTTTTTCTCTCTTCGAGGGCTTTGCTGTTGCAGAACGGCTTCGTTTCTGCCACTACAGTAGTATTTAATCGTTGCTGCTGGGGAAAAAAAGGGTAAAAACTGGGGTTTAGTGTTTTTGACAAACGGGAACTAAGCAGGCATAACCAATCAGAAGAAGTGTTTCCAACCAGAACAAAACGTAAACCCTAGCAAAGGGGGTTTTAGCCTTTCGAACATAACACAGACAGACAACTCCTCAAAAAAACTCCAATGGGCAGAGAACCCTTAGTCAGCTCCATGGCAGAGCTAAAACGCAAACAACAAGTCAAAAAGAAATCAAAATCCTGTGGCTTCGAATCCCTTAACCTAAGCCCCAATGTCTATCGAGGAATCAAGCGTAAGGGTTATCGTGTCCCCACCCCTATCCAACGTAAGACCATGCCTCTTATCCTCGCCGGCATCGACGTCGTCGCTATGGCCCGCACTGGATCCGGCAAGACCGCCGCCTTTCTCCTCCCCATGTTAGAGAAGTTAAAACAGCACCTGCCTCAAAGTGGTGTTAGGGCTCTCATACTGTCGCCTACTAGGGATTTGGCGTTGCAGACTTTGAAATTCACTAAAGAACTTGGCAGATTCACTGGTTTGTTTTTCTTCAGATTTTTCTTGATTTTTATTTACTTGTTCAAATTGCGTTTCTAATTTCATCAAGGGTAAATGAATAATCTTGTATATATTTGTTTGTTGTGTAGATCTTAGAATTAGTTTATTGGTTGGTGGAGATCGTATGGAGAGTCAATTTGAGGATTTATCGCAAAACCCTGATATTATTATTGCCACTCCTGGTAGATTAATGCACCATTTGTCTGAGATTGATGACATGTCGTTGAAAACGGTTGAATATGTTGTTTTTGATGAAGCCGATAGTCTCTTCGGTATGGGTTTTGCTGAGCAGTTGCATAAAATTCTTACCCAGCTGAGCGAGAATCGTCAGACTTTGCTTTTTAGTGCAACTTTGCCCAGTGCACTTGCGGAGTTTGCCAAGGCAGGTTTAAGAGATCCTCAGCTTGTTCGGCTTGATGTGGATACTAAGATTAGTCCTGATTTGAAAACTGTGTTTTTTACCTTGCGCCAAGAGGAAAAATATGCAGCGTTGATTTATTTGATAAGAGATCATATTAGTACCGATCAACAGACATTGATATTTGTTTCTACGAAACATCACGTCGAGTTTCTAAATGTTCTGTTTAGAGAAGATGGCATTGAGCCTTCGGTTTGTTATGGTGATATGGATCAAGATGCTCGTAAGATTCATGTATCGAGGTTCAGGGCACGTAAGACTATGTTGTTGATTGTGACAGATGTTGCAGCTAGGGGCATTGATATTCCGTTGCTTGATAATGTGATAAATTGGGACTTCCCTCCAAAACCTAAGATTTTTGTGCATCGTGTGGGGAGAGTTGCTAGGGCAGGTCGGACTGGAACGGCCTTTTCTTTCGTGACATCTGAAGATATGCCTTTCCTTTTAGATCTTCATCTGTTTCTCTCAAAGCCAGTCAAGGCTGCTCCCACTGAGGAGGAGGTTTTGCAGGATATAGATGGAGTAATGAACAAAATTGATCAAGCATTTGCAAATGGAGAGACTGTTTATGGGCGTTTCCCCCAGACTGTCCTTGATCTTGTGTCAGATAGAGTTCGCGAAATCATTGATTCATCAGCTGAACTAACTTCTTTACAGAAAGCCTGTACAAATGCTTTTCGTTTGTATACAAAGACCAAACCATCACCTGCAAAGGAGTCCATTAAAAGAGTGAAGGATTTACCTTGTGAAGGATTACACCCAATATTCAAAAATGTTTTGGAGGGTGGTGAATTAATGGCACTTGCCTTTTCTGAGCGTTTGAAAACTTTCAGGTGACCCTAAAACATTTATCAATCTCAATTTTTTTGAAAATATTTCTGCATATTTTTTCTTTTAATTTGCTTAGTTGAATTGTTCTAACTATGCAATGACCGGATTCTAATAGACCCAAGCAGACTATATTGGAAGCTGAAGGTGAATCAGCCAAGTCAAAGAATCTGCAGGTAGCCTTCCATTTCTAATCTGCTTTCAGATATATAATTGATGATAGAGAGCTGTTGATCCATATCTGACCTTCGAAGCCATGCTCCTTCGTACACTCATGAGAATTTATTGAAATCATTATGCCTACATTATTGATTATAGCATTTCTCTTTTCTATATGCTGCCTTGTAGAAACTGTAATTTTACTCGGTTCTCCCTGCACAGCTTAACCATCTTGAACAAATATTCTTTATTTAGTCATTCTCTTAACCTATAATTTTCATGTTGATATTAATCTTTCTCAGCATTAAAATGATGTTCCTTTTTATTAGTTTACATTGATTTTATGGCTCAATTGCAGGGTCCTGGTCAGTGGGTTGATGTCATGAAGAGAAAAAGAGCTATTCATGAGGAGGTCATTAATTTGGTACAGCAGCAGCGCTCTAACAAGCTGGCAGACAAGGTAAATATGTTACATGCAATTGCTCTTAATAACACTGAATTTCATAAAAGTCAGTGGCCAATCCTAATAAATCACCAACTGCAATATGAGATGCCCATATGATTTGATGGCATTTTCTGTTGCTTCCATAGATTTGTGGAGTCATCCTCATCAAAGAAATAGCTTTAGGACATGTTTAAGGACACCATTATTTAAAAGATATTTGCATGGACTCGATTCTGGTTTTTGTAATTCAGATCAATTTCTGTGTCCAAGGAGCACTAAGCTAGCTGTAACAGTGGCGGTACTCCAACTTTTCTTGGCCACATTTTGGCTGGATTCAGATCTTTATTGTCCACACCTTGCTCAAAAGGCTTGGTGCAATTGAAGTTCATACCTATGCTCCTTTCACTTATGTTAGATCCAAGCCTCTTCAGTTACTAGGTTAAGACATTTGGCCTTTATTAGCTCTGGGACTTGATTTATTTATTTACACTTGTGAGATGCCTGTTCATCATAGTTTTCTTGTTCTCATTTTGTTTAGTTAATTATGCTCTTTTTTTTTTGGCACTAGCAGGAAGTTGAAACTGAAATTACTTCAGATGAAAAGGAGAAAAAAGGTCTGCATTTTCCAATATGTATAATATCGTAACTGTTCATTTTGCTATAAAATATATATTTTGGTGATCACAATCACTTTCTTTTCTGATACTAAACATAATATCTTGCATGTTAGTGGTTCGTGGTTCTAAAAGAAAGGCAAAGAGTTTCAAGGATGAGGAATACTTCATTAGTTCAATACCAACTGATCATGTATGCTATCTTTTATGTCCTCTACCAATAATTTGTTCCTTTACTTTTCATCTGATGCACTTTATCTTGATATTGAGTTGCCAATTGCTTTTTAGCTACTGTATTTTTTTTTCCTTCTCTGCACTGTAAATTTTCCTTTGATGTTGAAAATATTGACTAAATATTGTGCTTGCGTATTCTGTATTGATGTCAGCATACAGAGGCAGGCCTCTCAATGAGAGGAAATGATGGCTTTGGATCAAATAGGTATTTTTTGATATATGTTGACCAACATTATTTTGAAGCATGAGTCAGTGGTGTATGTTTTTCTATGGTAGGGTGTTCTTTTTCTTACTAGTCAATGCCAATTTTGTTGTTAGGTTGGAAAATGCTGTGTTGGATCTTGTTGCAGATGATAGTGGGGGCTTACAGAAACAGAAAACCGTATACCACTGGGATAAGGTTCTTGAAACATTTGAATGATAATGATGTCTTGCAATTTTCTTCTATCAGCATTTGGCATAAAATTTACATTTCTATATGTTGGCAGAGGAATAAAAAGTACATCAAACTAAACAATGGTGATCGTGTTACAGCCAGTGGAAAGGTACTCTTCTGAACTTTTTTGTATTTTAACTCCTAAATGGAATATCTATGCTTCTATTAGGAATGCTGAATGCATGACATGCAGGGGAAATGCATACTGAATCTGGTTAATTTTCATGGAGATAGAATAAACTGTCTTATTAGATCACTTTGAAAACGAGCTTTTCTTGAATTGTGAAAAAAAAAATAGTAATTTAATGACTGTAGCTGCGGCTCTTATCTTGTCTCAAGTCTTTTGTGGCTCAATTTTTGGTCCACCATTTATATTATTAGACTAGTTATTCCTGTTTTGTTGGGGTTGGTGTGCAGATAAAGACAGAAAGTGGTGCTAAAGTAAAAGCAACCAAGACTGGGATATACAAGAAGTGGAAAGAAGGGTCACACAGGAAAATATCTCTTAGAGGAACAAATAACGATGGGAATGCTGAGGAATCCACAAGCTTCTCAGGTATGCCTCTTGGGATTGGATGCTGCTCTTCATTGCTCTACTTTGTTCTTCTCAGTTTTTTTTGGATTTTCATGTTTTGTTTTAGTAAATTAATATTCATGTACGAGTTTAAAACTGTTGAAGAGTTTCTTTACCTGTTTCCTGGAGAATATCAATGCATTTGGTTTTTTGGACTGCTAGCTTTTTCCAGTTTCTGGATGGTAGATTTTAGTTCACTGCATGTATAACTTCTTTGGTCTGTGATTTGCTGTATAAAACATAGCAATAGATGCTTATTTGTTTATTTTGTCGCAGGAAACCGCCAATTACGAGGGAATAACAGGAACTTCAGAGGGAGCAAAAAGCAGCACTCTCTGCCTAATGCTAATGTGCGTTCAGAAATTAAAGATCTTGAACAAGTTCGGAAGGAGAGGCAGAAGAAGGCAGACAGAGTTTCTTATATGAAGAGCAAAGGTTCAAAGGGTAAAAAGTTTGGAAAAAATGGAAAAAGGGGCAAACCTAGGAAGTAAAAGCTTTGTCAGATTTGATCGCATCTCGAGGCACGGTCATCTTTAAGAAAAAAAGATGTAGGAACTCAGAAGTTATAATTCGGATTGCCTTGTGATTCTACGCAAGAGGGCCATCACAAAAAAAAAAAAAAAACTCCAAAGGGGTGTGCAAAAACTAATTTTTACCTCATCAAATGTTTGTAAGCTATTTATGTGGAGAATAGTTTGTTAGTACATTGTTCTCAGGCCAAACGCCACTTTTAGATTCTCCATCTGTTCAGCAGTTGAGTTTTTTCATCAACGATCCTAACAGGCTATTTATTTAAAGCTCTGTTCTCGAACCTTTTGCATTATTCGTTATGGTATCATCATTATAGTAATCATTGATGCTTACCTTGATTCATTGGGGCAAGGATCAATGGATTATCAATAAAATGGCTGGTAGCATATCAAAAAAATCCCTAGAAAAGCAGTGCCGGTGCTTCAGATACCTGCCGGATTCTTCATTAAACTTCATCCTATTTTAATGCAGCCGGTATATGAAGTTGTAGTTTGTGAGTAGTGACCTATTGAATTATGTGAGACGCTTCAGGTTTCTTGTACAGGAAAGCATTTACATTAACATCGGCAAAACACAAAATTTACCAGCTCTACTGCCTTTGCCACCACCGGCTGAAAACTCTAAATTAATAATTAAAAAAAAAAGGTGTGTTGGCTAACGACTGACTAAAGAAGAGACGAATATATGTTTAGTCTCTCTTATAGAGAACAAGGTTACAATATAACATGTAACTAGTCATCCTACCGATACATTGGTTCTATGGTGTAGTGGTTAGCACTCTGGACTTTGAATCCAGCGACCTGGGTTCGACTCCCGGTAGGACCTCTATTTTTTCCCTTTTTATTCAAACCGTACCGTACTCAGACACAAACTTCTTGTCAGGTCTTAGTAGCGTTTTGAATGTTTTTTTACTTAAAATTATTTTTTAATGTTTGTAAATTGTTTTGATGTGTTGTTATTTAAAAAAAATAAAAAATATTTTAAAAAATAATAATACTTTCAAACATCCGAAACCGTAAAGGGTTGCCTGCCCTATCCCAGTGAAAATAGATTCTCAAACGACACTGGTGGTAAGCAAACGACGACTGGCTGCTTTTGTTATATACTTGCATGACATGTAGTTTTGACTGCTTTTCTTTTGTGTTGTGGAGCCAATACACACATACCACGTTCCTTCTCATGATCATAATGCACAATACCCGAAAGCAATCTTCCTTTATAATTACTAATTTTTTTTTTTTTTTTTTAACGTATCTTTCCTTTATGATTCATTGTATTTAACAATGATACAAAAAAAGAGTAGGGTAAGATCATGCAGAATCACGACCGTCCATTCAATAAACCCTCTCTTTTGGGTAGGTCCATTTCTTTTTCGGGCTAGATCATTGAGCCCACCAAAAACTACTTGGACCGAAACTAAACCTAACAGTAAACCCCACAACAGAAAACAGGGACCACCAATGGACTAGCCCAAGCCCACCTACAGCTCTCTGACCTCAAGGCTCAAACCTGATGGCTTGAAAAGAAAGAAAATCATAAGCGCCACCTCAGTGACAGTTAAAATACTGTTTTGCTCCCGCGAAAAAGCAGTTTCAGGTATTTGTTTATTGCTGTGAGGAACTGGAAAGGCAACGGAAGCTAGTGGGGCTCTCCAAAATATGGCCACCTCTTTCTCACTCACTCGCTTTTCCTAAATTCCAATCTCTTTCCGTTTCATCTTTTCACATTCCAAAACATTTGCGACTCTCCAACTCTTTGGAGAAGAAGGTGCAGTTCTCTTAATTACTCTTCAGACTAAATCAGGGATGGTGAAGGAAACTGAGTACTATGATGTTCTTGGTGTCAGCCCATCTGCTTCAGAGGAAGAGATTCGCAAAGCTTATTATCTTAAGGTTTGACTTAGATTAGATGGTGTTGGTATTTTAATGCTGAAGAAGTTGTGCTTGGATGTTAATGATGCTTGGAATACCAGAATTTTAATATTCTAGTTTTGGTAATCCTATGGTGAATTTGAGTTGACAAGCATATCCATGTTGCTATTGCTTAAGACTGGTAAAAGAGGGAATCAGAATCTCAATTGAATTTAAAAAGTAAATGAAGATTTTGATTTTCTTATGAATAGAACCTGATGCCCTTTAGAAACTCAAGAGATACTGAGCTTCTTTGGATACAATTTTTTTTACCATTTGATTTGTCTTTTCTTATTAAAAACGAGTGACTGAAAAGCTAACTATAAGAGAGATGTCATGTTTTACAGGCCAGGCAAGTTCATCCAGACAAAAATCAAGATGATCCACTGGCTGCAGAAAGGTTTCAGGCAAGTCTAGATCCTCATGATGATTATTTATCCCTTCAGAATAGACATAGGCCACCTCTTTTTCTTAATCGTTTTCAAATGTGTGTTTGGCTTCTTAAAAATAATTAGGGAAGTGGAAGGAACATCCAGATGATCCAAAGTAGTATGTTTTTCGTGGAAAACTAGTAAATGTGGAGTGTCTATTGTGACAGAGCACAGTTTCACATAGCCAGTATAGTCACAAATCCTTGACTGTAAAATAAATGGGGTTTTTATTCTAAACAATTCTAACTTTGGCAGGTGTTAGGTGAAGCCTATCAAGTTTTGAGTGATCCAGTGCAAAGAGATGCATATGATCGAAATGGAAAGTACTGCATTTCAAGGTATTATTATCAATTTGCTTTAGTCCTGTCTTCTTGGAGATTGCAAGGATCCCTACTACCAAGGTTTGTAGATGTTTTGGCCTTAAAAATGCAGAATGATCGACGGAGACAGTTTTCTGGTCAAGACTGTAGATTGCTCATTGTAGCATTGATTCAATTTTGGGTGAATATCTTTTCAGGAGAATAACTTAATTCCTGAATAGTGAATGCTGGTTGATTGTCAAATGGAGCATGCAAATATCTATTTTTACTTGCATGATAAATTCAATAAATCATTAATTTGTAAATTGCCGTTTGGATATAGCTGTAAGTCTTCGTCTCCCAGGATGGTGTTTTCTTCTCCAAATGATTTGATATCTTATTTCTCAGGGAAACCATGCTTGACCCCACAGCCGTATTCGCTCTTCTGTTTGGGAGTGAACTATTTGAGGACTATGTAGGACACCTGTCTGTGACATCAATGGCTTCTTCTGAATTAGCTGGTGAAAGTGACAATCCTGATAAAGTACACGAGAAATTGAAGGTATGGAATTAGTACTTAGGCGGTCGTTTAAAGTACATTTGAACTCAAAACGATGCAAGAGCAGGTTCCAGGCAATATCATCATTCATACAAAGCAATGTTTCAGCTTTGAAGTTCTACAATAGTAGACCTGGCTTAGAAATTGTCCCCTGTCAATGTGACACATGCTAGAAGTATATATGAAATGTGTAGCTAGTTATATCATGTCTGGTTCTACATATCTATATATTGATTTTTCTTTTCTATTTTTCTTTTTTTTTTCAAGCTGTCATGTGTTGATTATTTTGTATAACCTGGTACTTTGTATTTTCGGCTTGTGATTATTCGTTGCAGGCTGTCCAAAAAGAAAGAGAAGAGAAGCTAGCAAGGTTTCTGAAAGATTTTCTTAATCAATATGCTCAAGGTGACAGGATTGGATTCTTAAGGCATGCAGAATCAGAAGCCAAAAGGCTTTCTGATGCAGGTAAACTGAGCTGAACTTTCCCCATCCTTGCTTTTTTCTTGATGCATCTGCAATTTCATTGTCTTCTGTGATTAGAAAACTCCACGGCATATCTCAATATTTCGTTTGACTGAAAGACACAGCTTTTGGAGTGGATATATTACATACTATTGGCCACATATACTCAAGACAAGCAGCGCAAGAGCTCGGAAAGAAAGCAATATATCTTGGGGTGCCGTTCTTGGCAGAGTGGGCTCGCAACAAAGGACATTTCTGGAAGTCACAGATTACAGCAGCAAAAGGTATGATACATTAGCACCCCAATCCCAATCATTTCCTCTGGGACTACTGTTCGTTGTCTCTCTGTGTACAAGCACGGGCACCTAACTATAAATGGGAAACAAATTCAGGCGCTTTTCAGTTACTGCAACTCCAAGAAGATATGCGCCGCCAATTTAAAATGGATAGAAGTGACCCTGGAAATGATGTCGAATCTCACCTACTCTCAAATAAAGACACTTTGATGAACTCGTTATGGAAACTCAATGTAGTGGACATTGAGATTACCGTGATACATGTGTGCCAAACGGTGAGTCTCTCCATTTACTCTTGTTTGTATAAGGAGACAAAGGAAGCCATGACAACACAGTAATATCACAGAATACTCAAAGGAAAACTCTGTTTCCACAATGGAATATTGGAAATGTATTTTATTTCAAACAGTTTTAAGGTTTTTCTGGAGAAAAATAGGGTTGAATCATTAAAGTAAATTTAATGCCTGGTACCTGCCTTTCTTTCCGATTTCTTGGAAAAGAAAATCGTCTTCCATAAGATTCCTCTCAAGATTTTAATCTGTTTGCAGGTCCTAAAAGAAAATGATGTTAGAAAGGAAGAACTTAGAGCTCGTGCTTTGGCATTGAAGATTCTTGGGAAGATCTTTCAGGTACTCAATCTTGTCTTTGTAATTTCCATGAAAATTCTTGAGAGGTATTTCCAATTATTACAACAGAATATTTTCTTATAAATATGAGAATTGTGTGTTTGTAAGGTTATATGGATTCTTGATGCTGGCTCCACTCTTTTGTGTCAATACTAAGATAGAGGCAAAATCTTGTGTTTGTGAATTAGAGAGCTGGAAAAAAGTTATGCTATCCTGGTTGATAATTTGAGCTAAAGATTAAGTAACCAGGGAAAAAGAGAACTCATTACTGGAATGTAATTTTATCATGATACTAAAGAATTGCTATCTAGGTTGATAATTTTGCACTTGATGTTGCTTTATAAAAAAATTTCAGCAGGAAAAGCAAGCACAAAATGGTGCAACATCAAAGGGAAAAAATGCTGCCGAAAATGATGATGATGGAAGCAGTTCTGATAGCAGTAGTGAAGAAGATTCACCAAGGGCATTATCCTATCGAACTCCTCTACTTACACAGGCATGTTACAATACCACTTGGAGCTAAAAATACTTCAGTTGTATTCATGTTTCGACTGCATTTTCTTTTTTCTTTTTAGCTCTAGATTAAAGCCCCCGATGCGATATATGCAAAACTGACATAATTAAGACACAAAGAAAGACTCTATCACTGCTCCAAGTACCTAGGACAGGCGAGTTGTAAAATATGTTCTTTCAATCTTCAGTCGAAAATTGCTGCAGATATATATAAAAACAGGCTTAAGCATGATAGTGGATTTTAATATAAATTGATCCCAGGAGGGAAATGTCATGATTTTGATCTCTACATTGGCAGGGTATCGGTAGACTCTTCAGATGCCTGTGTAATCCAGCATTCGATGTGGATGATGAAGAGATTGTGTACGAAAGCAAATGATGCTTAAGGCTGCTGTACAAAGGTTGGCAGATTGACACTGAGATTGTAACGCACTGTTTTCCTCCTTTTAACCATCGATGAACCCAAAGGGGTCTTGTTGACTGGGGAAGTTTTGCTTTCAAGGAATAGATTGGGACAAGCTATATTTATTTTGTGTGTTATGTATTTATTTAAAGAGAGCAAATCAATGCAATCCACATACAGATCTCACCATCCTTCAGATTCTCAATCAGAGAGGTTGTTATCTAATAATAACTAGGAGATGATCTTTGGGGTTTCTTATCTCTTTTGTGACAAGAATAGGGAGAGGAATCTTTAGAATTGCAGTGAGAGAGCGTTTGTTCCTAGTGCAAAAAATCTTCTCCAATGATGCCTCCAACAAAGCTGCAAGACGCGTGGTTATGTGCTTTACATTCCTCACGCTAGCAGCCCGTCAGAAACAGGAAAGATTAGCTCAGTGGGCTCAAATTGTCCTCGAGAAAAGTAAACAACAGTAACAAAAAAAAGTTGAGTGGGGGGTGGGGCAAAAGCATTCTCGATTGATATTTCCCTGTCATTTTGAGGGTAAAATGAGGCAATACCTACAGGAACTCGATGGCTTAATCATGACCAGTCCTTTAGTAGGGTGTTCAAAAAGCTGAAGTAAATTATGAGGTTGGAAGGCTCTTAATTGGGGTTGAAACTGAAACAGATCGTTTCAAGTTTCCCAAGGCTCACAAATGTTACTTTTCGCGGGTCACAACACTACCAGCAAGAAAAAACCTAAACGCCAAATGGATTCCGAACGACTTACATGACAGGCTTCGGATGCAAATAGAAGGACACGTACAGGGATTTCTTTTTATATGTGATTTTTAGAAGGTTTTTCTCTGGACAACTATTATCGGAACGCCATTATAAATTTTGATTGAGTGGTACCCTCATCACCCTATATTTTCTGCTTCCAATCAAGTAATGGACAGATTGTCGAACGCACATTGATGAAATGGAGATAACCCTGGAATTCTCATGAAATATTTCACAAGGTATACCATTCAGTAGACTATATAAAGCATTTTAAGAATATAGCCAAAGGTTTTGACGGCCATCACATGAA
>Ga0307511_10005891_pt1 | contig 12392 bp, 6 predicted proteins | sample 13_EM_MG_FD_200266 | JGI IMG/M metagenome (GOLD analysis project Ga0307511, IMG submission 200266) | Populus trichocarpa ectomycorrhiza microbial communities from riparian zone in the Pacific Northwest, United States - 13_EM | ecosystem: Host-associated > Plants > Roots > Unclassified | place...
AGCCTTGCTCCAGTTCATCTTGTTGCCATCAATCTTGGCACCTTGCAATAATACTTTGTTAACTAGCTGTTTTTTAGATAAAAATCTAGCACGATTTGTGGAATGCAAAAGATGCCAGCAGGAACGAACATGTAACTAGTCCGTCTTATCCCTCCAGTACTATGCACATTGATACCCAGGCAAGATAAGAATTACCGGCCCACCCTGCCTACACTATCACTCCTGAGCCCTCACACCCGGTACCCCCCCTCCTTCAGTGCCACCAACCACCTCCACCCTTGCCACTCCAATTGCCACTCTTTGAACCAATCCAAATCCATTTCATTCAGCTCCCTCAACCACCTCACCCTTCCCCACATTGACCTCATATCTTGCCCCATATCCTCTGGAATCTCCTCCCAAGGTTCAAGCCCCACCAACCACCGAATCACATGAGCCAATGTCCGTACTCTCTGCTCCCGAGTGGTGTTGTTTGGTCAGGCTCTGCTGGGTCGCCCCAGTGGAATGCTTTGCAAACGTTCCAGGGTGGGTTCGACTCGAGGTAAATCAACAGTCCGATAGCATCAGCAACATTCACTCGTGAGCGCTAGTTTGGAGCAAGAACAAGCTGCTTACGACTTTCGGAGGATAGCAAGTCTAGGATAGCGATATGACGCATGCCCAATGTGTGGGTATTTACAGTGGGGCATAGGGAAGCGTCAGCAAATGGTACCTCGGGCTTATATAATGGCGAATTGTAGTGTGTGAGTTTGAGATGTAGAAAAGATTGGAAGAGGTGAAGATGCTTATAGGCAAAGCAGAGAAAAGATTCTATGTTGGTGTCGTAACTCCCATCATATCCACACAGATGTAGCATCTATAAGCCCAGTTAGTATATTCCCACCCACAACTTACACATTACTAGACTTGGACTGTATAAGACTTACCATGGCCACAATCTCCGTCGCCCGCATTATTTGTTTGACTGTTATAGAGCTCCTACCCAACCCATACGAGCCTGGGCTCAGACAAGAGTTAAGCTTATGGCTGATTGAAAGTGCAAGTTCGTCGGTTTCGGGATCGATATCTGGATTAATGATTTTCTCGACATGGGGCAGGGCGTTATAGCTAGCTTCATCCCTGGGGTCATACTCGCAAGAACTACAGTATCCTCTCATGGCTATAGCGCTATATGTCCTTGCTGTTTGAGGTTGGTCTGGTTGGTTTGAGGTATATATAGGAGTGTGGTATCTGTACCAGCTTGATGGCAATTGCAAGATAGCGTGGGTATAGTATGGGGAGTATCGACAGGGATGTGTTTATATACGAGGTTATGAGTAGAGGAATCTTGAGAGAGAGATAGATATATTCGTCAAAGCTATGTAGAGATCGCTATAGTATGAATGCTATGGTTCTACTGCCTTATTCCTCCTTCTTATTTCCGGGCGAATTCCAGCTCTTTTATCCCTTTCGACCTTATTCCAATTGCCCTGATTAGGGACCCCGGCTCCACTCCGCATATCCCAATTATCCTATTCAGGTTTCCTGCGTTCCCCGTGATATCGCTGCACGTGAGAGTAGTTCCTACAGTTTATGTAAGAATACGAGGTTATAAGCGGAGGAATCTTGAGAGAGAGAGAGAGATAGATGTATTCGTCAAAGCTATGTAGAGATCGCTATAGTATGAATCCTATGGTTCTACTGCCTTGTTCTCTCATTTTCGCCTGCGGATTCCAGCTCTTTTTATCCTTCCCGACACATCCAAATTGTCTCCATTTGGTCGCCCTTTTTAGCCCTTCATACGAAATTGTCTCCATTTCTACCATGATCGTCACTGCTTATCCCCGTGATCCTGTGCCACAGCGAGAGTATTTTTCCCACAGTTTATATATGCAGGTTCAAACTCGTGTCCATTTATATACATGGCCTATTCCGTGGTCATTTTATAGCATTGCGGCCGGAGTTAGTATATTAGTATATTAGTTAGCACATCAAAGTTTAGAAGGCGTAGGTTGAGCAAAGACGCTCTGAAACTATGGGAGAACAACGCGGCATTGCACATCCAATTAAAAGTATAGAGGAGACAAAGCACTTGTGGGTGAACTTGTATGGCCCGTGGGAGATGAATAGCCATACGGAAGTCGGTTGGCCACATATATGGGAGGCGAGGCTAACATGTACATACATATATGTACAGTATGTACCCTTGCTCTAACCTAGTTTGTAAGCAATCAGAATGCCTCGGCGGAGGTGGCATTACCTCGTCATGGCCAGATAATGAAACCCCAAAAATCATGAAGGTAACATAATAATCATATTATTTGATTTTATCTAAGATAAAACGTAGACTATGCTAAACTAACTAAAAAGTCCACACATCTTTGGATTAATCAAATAGCTCGCTGAGATCTCCATCGAAACACTCTGCATCATATATATCCTCAATTGCTTCGCCCTCAGAAAAATCATCCAGCTCATCGTCATCGTCCAAAATGTCTTCTCTACCGTAGTAGACTGAAGGGTAGGAATCCTCGAGAACTTCCTCCTTGTGGGAAATAACATCACTGCCGGTACTAGAGATCGTATCTTCGTCCCGAATGCGCGTAGTAGATCCACCCCAAGGAACCTCATAGGCGTCATCGTCAGAATTAACATCAACCTCATAGGTATCAGCTCCTGCAAAGACCCCATTATCCACCGTATCAGTACTAATATCAATGTCATCAGGATCTAGAGAGTCATCGATAACTGGCCAAGAACCGTAACAAATAGGAGGATCATAACCACCTGGAGAATCATAACCACCTGGGGAATCATAACCACCTGGGGAATCATAACCACCTGGGGAATCATAACCACCTGGGGAATCATAACCACCTGGGGAATCATAAACAGCTGGGGAAGGGCTACCCATCACCCCCTTGTAGCTATCAAACATGTCTTCCGAACAAGTTCGGCACCATAATCTTGTTTGCCCTCCACAGTTAAAGCACTTCAATGATCCCACATCCCTAGTGAACCAGCCCTGGTCATCCGCCTGCGCAACTATCCGGCATGAACATGATTCACATTCCACTCGGGTAATGAGAACGGTTCTCTGACAGGTGCTACATTCCCCCACAAGGCGACATATATCCCCTGGCTCCACAGCGTGGGTCTTCCATGTTGGCTCATCTCCTAGCGAGGACACTTGCAACAGCACCATTTCCACCTCTGGGTGTATTTGGCAAAGCTCCTGTAAGGCTGTAAGGTCTGAAGCGTAGGGCAGACGTTTGGAAAGATATTGTAACAGAAAATCCACGGCCTTATCCTTGAGCGACGGGAGGTTCTCAACTGCATAGCTTGTCGCTTCGATCACTGGCGCCAGCGTATCCGTGGGATGTGGCATCGAGGGCTGATGTCTTTCAAGAACCGCTACCAACCTGCTCACAAATACGTCTTGCCAAGTTTGGTCTAGAACTGTTGCCAACTTGCTCAAACATGCCTCTTGCAAAGGTTTGATGTTGAATCGATCCGCAAATACATAAACCTTCATGTGAGCCAGGACGTTGCCGATATCGCTATGGTTCCTACATTCATTATGATGCCGGCACAGAATGCATCTCACGTTAGTTGATTTATATATGTATATTCTAAAATACGGATTCGGGCATTTTACGCACATTGTGTATGATTTGACATACGCCCACTCTAAAACGCGCTGCATAGTCTCGTCGTCCACCTCCCTAAGCACCATGAATCCTTGCGTGCCTTCTCGCATCTCATTCTCAATATGCTTCCTCATCTCTAGGGATAAGGAAGCGATAATCTCCTTGTGAATATAATACTGGGCCCAGTCCCCGTCTGAAAGGATAATGGTGAAAATGTTGCTCTTCAGCCCCTGCACATTGAATCGACTAGCCTTGGTATCTCCTTCGTTGAAACCTCCGCTGGGTGAAATTGCATGCTACATATTTCAATCGCAAATATCTGGCGTTAGCTACGTCCTGTTGTAAGGGGGGAGTCACGATACCTGTGACATTTGTGTCTCCGTAGAACGGTCACAAGACTAGATATAGCTGTGTGTGTAATACTTTTGTCGTCTGGAACCCGCGTTGTCTGGTCTCATGCTCAAACCACTATATGTATTTGTGGCAGAGAAGGCGAGTGGGGATTCGGCGAGGGCAACATAACCTGTTGTAGCTGACGTCATTTACAAATTCAGGCTGGGAAATGCCAAGGCGGTAATTATCGGGTGGCGCGACTAGAACTTTTTTTTTCCCTTCAACTTCACCTCTGCCTTCGGAAATGTGGTGCGCCTACTGCGCCGATCTAACTATTGGACCTGACGTGCATGCGCCAACTGCGCCAATCGGCAACAGCATCTTCTGTGCCCTAGTTCGAGTCACAGCCGCCCCGCCAGGTTATGTATTTCCTTTGTCGGAGTTAGTGATTTACTCCTGATTACGGGTTATGTAATCCGCTGCGGGAAGGACTAAACCACAAAGTTATCGTAGCGTAATAAATCTACAATCAGCTGTAGTTTTCTCCAGCGAACCAGCTCCAGCTTCCTTCCACCCCCCTTTCCCACCCCTAATTTTTCCGCCAGTCCCTGTCCTGCACTACCGAACCAGACTAGCGCTAACGTAAGCGACGGGGATCGGTCGCACTATATGGATCGGCCGCACCGTTCGGTGAGACATCTACATACCTGGTACACTAAAATGGACGTCAAATATTCTAATGTGCTTCAATTGAGCTGAAATTTGAAATAGGTCACGTAGACACATGAATGAACCTATACCGCATGTATAGGGTGGCAGGCAAAGGATTCAAGGTGCAATATAAAGGGGGTTAACTAAGAGGTCAGAAATATATATGAAAAATGATACCTTAGAAACTTGAATGCCTAGGCAGCACGAACTTAGGCTGCAGGTATGGGGATCATCCAGGGTGATTACAAGAGCATTGCAGAAATAGCTGATGCTTCATACTCTGGTTATTGCTTCATACAAGATTTATGAGTAGCCAAACTATCACACTTCTAGACCAATGGCCCCCAGAATCCGGATCAATCGTATGATGAGTTAGATAGTGCAATGCGGACCATCTTTGGCTGAGTGCCATAGTGGAGTTATGAAAGATGGTGTTTATCCTGTGCACCTTTGGCTGAGTGCCATAGTGGAGTTATGAAAGATGGTGTTTAACCTGTGCTCTTTGGGGGCCCTTCCGTGAGAAATGCTTGTCAGGACTCTTCCCCCCGATCCCCCTAGCTGGCCGTAGCCGCACTAAACATTCATATGTGAGCACCCTGCGCGACTACCATCGACTATCCCAGGCACCATTGACCCCTGGTCTTCCTTGTAGGCTACCTTTTGTGCAGCTTGATATAGACGCTGATTCTGCGGGCGTTTATTCTCCCGATTTGACAGTAGACTGATATTGTCGATGCTGATAAATATCTTTTAAGCATCAGCCAGACTATGAAGCACCAGCTATTTGGGCAATGCTCATGTACTCCATATGGACCATTCGCATCACCTTCAACCTATGTAGGTGCTATCTAAGCATTAAAGTTATAAGAGTACCATTCTCACATAGATTTTTGACCTCTTAGTTAACCCCCTTTATATTATACCTTGAATCTTTTACCTACCACCGTATACATGCGGTATAGGTTCATTCATGTGTCTACGTGACCTATTTCAACTTTCAGCTTAATTGATGAACATTAGAATATTTGACATCCATTTTGGCGCGCCGGGTAGATGTCTCACGCACGGTGCGGCCGATCCCCGTCGCTTACGTTACCGTAGTGTATCCTACGTACAGTATGTTCCAAGCTAACTACAACCAGAACAGGAGACTTACTTGATGCTATTGAGACACCTATCGTGCATGAAGCATCGCACGGATTATTCTATTGTTCTTAACAATGGTATTTATGCACGATGGGTGGGTTCATGCATGGTGGGTGGGTGTCTCACCGGGCCAAGGATAGTCTGGCACGACCACTCCCGAGTTGATGCTAGGTACATTCATCCCCGCATCTCCCGAATTTCCTCCTTGACAGCATCATTTGGGGGAGCGGGATTCGAACCCACTACCTGTTCAGAGACCGCCTGCTGCGCACTGCCAACTACGCCAGCATCCTCCCCGCGACAGAACCTATAGGTAGCTAAAGAAGCAATCCTACGTTGCCATATAGGAACTGAGTACGGAGTGAGCGTCTTAGTGGAGAGCGCCCCTAGGTATAGGGAGCGCGACTGCCTAAAGGAGCGATCGCTCTCCAAGAAGAGCCTACATGCAGCCTATGTAATGTGATTATGGGGCTCAAAAAGTAAATACCTAGGTAGAGCCTGCAACTGTAACAGAAAGTCGCGAGCGCGCAGCCGTCCACTGAGCGAGTGGTATTTCAGTTGCAAGGAACCAGACAAGAATTAGGTGCGCTACTCTATTTCAATGCTTGGGACCCACGTAAAACCACCTTGAATGATGGGGTTTTGATACCACGGGATCTGTATGGCATTGTAATCCATTGATGAAATCCAGCTTGACGCTCGCAAAAGGTAGGTCTTAGCTAGCCCCAGGTATAGTCTAGGATTGCCGGAATCATATTCATCGGCTTAATGGGTCTGTGCCCAACCTCAGTGGGTTTAATCTATGCCTAGGGCCCTGCGTCGAAGCTGAAGTGATATGATGCTTCCGTTGGATGCAAAAATCAGTTCGGTCTTGGGTCGAACAGGTGGAAAAAATAAAATCCACGTGTTAACCATCCGAAGCTATTTACAATTGCAGGAATACTAGGAGCATAGCTGGTAATAATTTTCTGATATGGGGGAGGTCTTTTTTATATTTAGAGTCGCCCATTCGACTTAATGTCATGCAGCGATGGAGGACGTCTAGGAATGAGTTATGTTTCGAATGCTTCAGCGTCAATAGTGCAATAATTATAGTCTGGTTGGCAGTAAATGTGGCACTGTGATACAGGATATCACACGTGACTGCCAATGCGGGGTCGCCGAGATTACAATTATATTTAGCAATCACATACTCATATATCAACGACTATCCCGAACACTCAACCAACTCGATAGGCAGGTATCCAACCCTCGAGCGGCTGAAACACACATACTTTCCCAGAATCGATTGAAAACCCAACGGCAATTTCTGAAGGGTGACGGACGCAAACGGACCCGAGAGACTGCACTGGCAAGATGAGTGCAGACGATTTGATCGAAGCTGCCTTCGATGGCGACATCCAGGAGGTATTGTGGTTGTTGGATGTCAGAAAAGTGAATATTAATGCCGGTACACAAAAAACTTGCCGTTGGTTTGAACGCATTCCGGATCCGAACGCATTGACAGCAGCTGTCGGGGGCGGATTCGAATTCGGACGAGAGGAAATTGTGTCACTACTGCTGAATCGAGGAGCAGATGTCAACAGCCCAGGTGGCGAATATGGGTCTGCATTAGGTACAGCTGCATATATGGGAAGTAAGGTGATTGTATCACTACTGCTGAATCGAGGAGCAGATGTCAACAGCCCAGGTGGCGAATATGGGTCTGCATTAGGTGCAGCTGCATTTCATGGACATACAGAAATTGTATCACTGCTGCTAGATCGAGGAGCAGATGTCAACAGCACAGGCGGGGAACATGGGTCTGCATTAGGTGCAGCTGCATTTCATGGACATACGGAAATTGTATCACTACTGCTAGATCGAGGAGCGGATGTCAACAACACAGGGGGCGAACATGAGTCTGCATTAGGTGCAGCTGCATTTCGTGGACATACGGAAATTGTATCACTACTGCTAGATCGAGGAGCAGATGTCAGCAGCACATGTAGCAAGTATGGGCCTGTTGTAAGTGCAGCTGCATATTCGGGGCATAAGGAAATTGTATCACTACTGCTAGGTCGAGGAGCAGATGTCATGGCCACAGGCGGCAGATATGAGTCTGCATTAAGCGCAGCTGCATGTGGGCGTCAGAGGGAAATTGTATCACTACTACTGGATCGAGGAGCAGATGTCAACAGCCCAGGTGGTGAATATGGACCCGCATTAGGTGCAGCTGCATTTGCTGGTCAGAAGGAAATTGTATCACTACTCCTGGATCGAGGGGCAGATCTCAACAGCCCAGGCGGTCAATATGGCTCTGCACTAGGTGCAGCCGCATTTCGTGGACATACGGAAATCGTATTACTACTGCTTAATCGAGGAGCGAATGTCAACATTGTAGGTGGCAAGTATGGCACTGCGTTAGTTGCTGCTGCATATCGTGCACACGAGGATACCGTTATGTTGTCATTACTGATAGCCCGCGGTGCTGATATCAACGCTACCAATGATAATGGTCAATATGGAACTGCATTGGCTGTGGCTGCATTGCAGGGAAATACAAAAGCTGTCATTCTACTGCTGGAGCATGGAGCTAATTGCAACATTGTCAGTGGAGACTATGGAACCGCATTGGCCGTAGCATCATACAACGGCCACAGAGATATTATGTTAAAGCTGCTACAATATCCAGGGACAGATGTCAACATTATAGGTGGTAAGTATGGAACTGCGCTTGGCGCAGCTTTTGTCGTGGCGTCGACCTCCGAAGGCAAATGGCGCGAGAAATACTTGCAGAACATCAAGCTCCTACTAGATCATAAAGCCGATATCAACCTCGTGCACTCTATATATGGGTCACTATTGGGTAATGCGGCATACAAAGGCAACAAGGAACTCGTCTCGCTCCTACTCGCCGGTGGGGCTGATGCCTTTCATGTCGGTGGCAAGTATGGAACTGTTACAGGCGAATATCCGACTGCCTTGGACGCAGCTCAGGCTGGCAAAGCTAGTGAAGACATCATTGGGCTGGTAACAAGGACCATGAATGCCCCGGTCCAAGGGGTCGATACTATGCCTTGGCCTCCCTTTCCAATGCCCTTCAGGGGCTCTTCGGCGGCTATACAAGTGTCCTGTGAAACTCCGCTTGCCTCAACCATTAGTTCATGCCTTGAGCTCCTAGAAACTATCGTCAATAAAGTCATTGGGGGGCATGTGTGGGACGGAAACCTTACTCCGGCGCAGGCCGACCTTCCCTGTAAAGGCATCGACGAGGAATTGCTTACGAAAACGCTTGTGGCCCTTGTAGGGGTCAATAATGAGGTGGCTGAACACCTTCAGGTTAGACTCGAACCACAGGTGCTAATAAGGCTTGCTGACTGGCACCAGGTGTGGATCCAGAACGATGTCCGATATTTGGTCAACCAGGGATATGACCTGGGCTTGGCATATGCCGCAGCTCGTGTCGCGTGGAAGAGCTTCAATGACCAAGGCTTCAATGTTGCAGTACACAGGGACCAGTGGTTAGCTAGAGCAAGGCAGATTGATGAAGACAGGGGAAATTCAATTGACACAGATGATACTGGGCAGAAGTTGATAAAGTCTCCCTACTTAATTATGCCACGTCGGATTTGGGACCTGAAGAGTAATCGGGTGGTAGAATTCCGGATGCTTCACTCGGAGGTTCTCACACAAGAACATTTATGTGGCAGCATTGTTGTGGATCAAGAGAAGCCGTGCCCTCGCTTCTGGGCAATTACACACAGCTGGACTTATGAAATGTCACCAGTGAAGACATCCGTAAATCAATATCAGTGGCCTACACCACTGCCTCGAGAGCTCGACCTGGAACATGGAGTGCGAAGAGAGCTACTCAGCAAGGGGGCAGAGTATGTGTGGCTTGATGTCCTATGCTTGCGCCAGCATTCCGCGGTGGATAACCACACTAAAGAAGATGAATGGGCCGTGGATGTACCCACAATTGGCAACATATACCGTTCAGCAGTAGGTATTGCACGTTATTTCAATGGTCTTGGACAAGCCTTCAGTACAACTGGTTGGGATGACCCACGACACTGGTTGCGTCGGGCCTGGACCTTGCAAGAAATCAGGAGTGAAAATACGACGTACAACGCAGGAATGTCGCACAATACCAGTGCGCATACCATTATGAACACCGAGAGCATTATAGGTGAGAAGGTCACAACGCTGAGGGAAGCCATTCACCCTATTGTTAAGCTTGCTGCGCAAGTGGATAGTCCCAGCGGCTGTAGTGTCTACGATCTTGTACAACAAATGGCTAAGCGTTTTGCAACACAACCTACCGACAAAGTCGTTGGACTATTTTACCTTCTCCGCACAATTCAATTACCAACATACAATGCGGATATCGGTGATGGAGATGCATGGGCCAAATGTTTCCACGTGCTTCCCTTTGGGCGCAAGATTGAGCTCTTGTTCGACTTCCCGTACGGCGGAGATAGTAGTGCTGGTCCTGATTGCCAGTGGTTCCCGACATGGAAGCAACTGATGGAGTGGCCAGCCCGTGATCCTACTTACGACCACACCGTGGCGGTATACGAGCAGCATCAGGCACACCCACAGTTAGCACAGGCTCAGAAGCCCGAGCATCTGTTGGTGTCCGACATTTGGGCTATCTCTGATGTGTGCCAATTCCAAACAAAGGAACGAAAGGAATATGAGATCAAAATTGGAAACGAGATTTTCGGCTTCTATTCCCCGTACGTGCGTCAAAAGCCGATCGAGGTATCGAGCTGCGGTCGATATACCCTTGTCACCACCAATCCGGATCACTCCTACAACTGGGTTGTGTGCGAATCCCTGGGGCAGAGACCAACGACACCGGATGGGACAATAAAGACGACTGAGATCGAGTGTCTGAAGAAGCTGGGGGTACTGAGAACAGATTCCTGTAGTGAGCTCTTTCTAGGCACAGGGAGAAGGGACTCTATCTTGAAGAAGATTAATGCATTGTTCGTTTAGAATATGATAAGGGTTAAAGTAAGCAAAATCTCGTATACCTGTTGCCTGTGATAGGAAGCATAAGGGGAGGAGGCTAGAGGAGCCATGTAGGGACCCAGGATAGTGACAAATTTCTTTGTTAATCTGGCAGATTCATGGCATATTCTTTTATTAATTACGTTCAGGCTAACGGGGCTTTTATAAGCCTAGTTCTAGGCACGAGGTGGCAGAGACCAGCCCAGGGGTTCGATAGTCCACTAGGTAGTGGCTTGAGGACGCAGTGTTATCTCCGGAACCTGCTCCTAGCAATTACAGAGAGTATGCAGGCGAGGGCGGTGGGGCGAGGATCAATTATAACGAATATCCTTTGTTGCTGGTTTTGAGCTTCTACAAAAACAAAAAGAAAAAAAAAATTAATGATTTCCTTGGCCACTCCTGTACCAATTCCTCGCGGGGCGGGCAGATTAACTTGTCCAGCCCATGAATCCACCTGGAATTCCAGGTGGCTCCTCATGGTTCCCCTATCGGGACCGCCTACGAGTAATGGCTTTCTTTTTTGGAAATCGGCTGATACATATTCTTATAACAAGAATATTCTCATATCAGGTGTTCTGATATAGTGAGCCTATTGTATTCATCGCTACATGTAGTAATTTAATACCCTTGTCTGCTATCCTAGGAAACAGGACGCCCAGAAGCAACTAGTCAATTGGGTATGGTCGCCACAAAAGAGAGCCTTATTTCTTGATATAGTATAGGAATCCTCTTCATAAGCGTAAGCCTAGGTGCAGAAGGTAATTCCGTGTTTATTTGAATCCTCGGAAATTTTGCTAGAGAGACTCTTCTGGCGATTTTCGGTGTGAAACTGGTAGTCAGGCGAAATCAAATGTACAAGCTATACATGTGATGCCACCATCTATAGAGTATGGTATATATGCCGATGGTGCGCCCGAGGATTCATTGTGCATCATGCACCATACGAATGAGCCCCTGTAGCCAGACTAAGCCCCTTGAAAATATCATGATATCATGCTAACGTACAGACATCACGAACCTTGAGCTCCCATTGAATCTCATCTATGCCCCGCTCAATCCCCGCTTCAACCCACCATCCTCGGCCCATCATCCTCAACCACCATGGAGACGGCCCTTGAAAAGCCATAGTACCTCAACCAACTCTGGCTTGACTAGTTTTGGTCATAGGGGATGGGCTTGCATCGCATCAGGGAACGTACGAAGTTCCTTGGTAGCGCAAGACTGCATCGATACTATGGAATAAGGGTTGACCGCTGCCTCGCCTCGGAGAATAGGGCTGAAGCTAGAATTCCACGAAGAAGGCATTATACCGTTGCCCCGCCTAGGAGCTTGGGTGTCGAAGGCCACAAAATAAGGGATTGAGAGTATAACACCGTTGCCTCGACTCGGAGTTTGGGGGTCGAAGGTATCATGTCATACCATGAAATAAGGGGTTGCAGGTATAATGCCGTTGCCTTGACTCGGCTGCAGGTATAATTCCACGGAATAATGGGTTGCAGGTATAATGTCGGAGTATAAGGTCGAGTGCTAGATACCGGAGTATTGGGGGTTGAGGGTATAATATCACTGAATACT
>Ga0307511_10005893_pt1 | contig 12385 bp, 7 predicted proteins | sample 13_EM_MG_FD_200266 | JGI IMG/M metagenome (GOLD analysis project Ga0307511, IMG submission 200266) | Populus trichocarpa ectomycorrhiza microbial communities from riparian zone in the Pacific Northwest, United States - 13_EM | ecosystem: Host-associated > Plants > Roots > Unclassified | place...
ATTTTGTTTATGTAAATAATAATAATTTTAAAAAATTTAAATCTCAAGTTATTAGTTTAAATGATAATTTAAATAATGTAAAACAAATAACAACAACAATAAATAAGCTGTCAATAAAAAAACCACATCTAAACTCATTCCAATTATCAAACAACTCAATGTTAATCTAACAAAAAAATATATATATATAAAAAAATCAAACTTCAAAAAAAAATTAGCTTAAAAAAGGGATGAAACCACGCGAACCTTTTAAACCTAATCTAAACCTAATCTAATCTAAAAAGCTTGCAACTTGTTAAATTATGGGACCGAGTTCAATTAAAAAATTTAAATATTATCTAATTTAATTTTAAAGGGTGAAATTATTGAAAAAATATTAATAAAAAAACTTGCAAGAGAAAAAGAATAATAATAAAAAAAGAATGGAGCTAAAATCTGATAGAAAAAAACCCAACAAGAATGAAATAAAAAAAAATTATCCCAAACAAGAAAAATTGCAATTAAGAGAATTAAGACTAAACTTAAAAGATTAAAAAAAATCACAAGGGATAAAATTAAAAATTATATGTAATATAATATGTTATTTATAAATTAAAAAATGATAGGGGGTGAAATAGAAAAAAATTATTGAGAGCTAACCTAATAGAATCAAATCGAAAAAAAAAAAGTTTTGAAAAAGAGAATTAAACAAAAAAAATAACAAAATAAAAGTTAAAAATGAAAAAAAATATAAAAATATAAATTTAGAAAAAGAAAAAACACAGGGCATACTTGAAAAAACCTCTTAAACATGATCTAATACCTAAAAGTCGCATCCTGATAAAATTTTTATCCATATTCAATTAATTCTCAACCAATTTAATTTTAAAAGATAAAATTGGTAGAAGAATATTAATAAAAAAACCTACAAAAAATAAGAATATAAATTGATAGAAAAAAAATTCAAGGGGAATGCAATTTAATAAAAACAATAAAAAATAATCTAGATAAAATAAATATTAATTAAAAAAATAAAAATTAAATTTTAAAGATTAAAAAAATCATAAGAGTGAAATTAAAAATATCTACAAAAATATTAACAAATAATTCAGAGATTTAACACAAATACCCCTCCTAATATTTGTAATGAGTGATGAAATTACTATAACAATACTCTAGGGGAGAGAGGAGCAAGAGCCCATTATTGTTGTTTAAGTGACTCGACCCATTAAATGGTCATGGACATGACCCTTTATCCTTTTAAATTCGAAGTGATGTATTTATCTTTATTCATTCCGAACAGTATGATACATTAACTTAATACTATATTAATCTTTATATTTATCATATAGAGTTTAGTTATTACGTATAAATTCATGACCAAGCAGGTTATGGAGAACTTGGAAAGTATTGTATGGACAGCTAGGCAAATGATGGATATTACGCTTTTCTTTTGGCCTACTCTCTTCTTTCTTGCTGTTCGTGTTTTGAAGACTTATTGTTGTGTTACAAATAACTCAATATGGATTTATCTCATCTTTCTCTATCTGTTGAAAACTCTAAACTACAGCATTTCTGATTATAGAGAGCAGAAGGATCAATTGTCAAGAGTATTAAAAAAACTACATACAGTGTTGGTGTCCAACAACAGTCTCTCTAGCTTGAAGAAATTATCCTTGACAAGCTAGCTACTCGAGCTAATATTTAGACCGATCGTACAAGTCCTCTGAGATTAAGAAACTAGTTTGTAGAACCAATCTTACAATGCAAGTACTTTTCCTGTAATTTTGATTAGCAAAATGGTTCACTTATCGTTGTTACTCGACAAACTTGAAACAGGGACTTGATGATGGAAAGAATTAAGAAATGGAAGGAGAAAAGATGACATAGGTCCATGTTTCCAGATCAAAATTCATGGGCTACTATTATATTCTGGACAATTATCTAAGCTATAGGTATAACTGGGCTTCTTTATAAAGTCTCTAGCTACGAGCCCCATCAATAACCTCTGTCTCTGTGGTGAATTCACCTGCAACATGGCTATGACATGCTCTCTCTCCCAGACCCTTCACTACAAGCCATCAAATGCGTTAAAAATCAAGTCATCTTCGAAAATTGATGAAACAAAACTAAATATCACTCGAATCCGTGCCATGAAACGTTGCTTGAGATGCAATACTCTTTATCTTGACAAAGAGAACTCCCCAACTGCCTGCTCTTTCCATGGCCACACCACGGGTATGTGCCCCACCTCACCTAAATGAATTCCCAGTCTCTCTCTTTTTTTTTAATGCGAGTTTTATGTTTACAATGTTTTGTGTAGGGGAGAAGGGGTTATACGCTTTGGCTCCACCACACCAGGGTATTGACGGAGAGTGGAGTGACTGCTCTGGAGTGATAGTGTATAAATGGAATGACAAGAATAAGAGACCAAATACTGGAAGTGTCAATTGGAAGAAAAGATGGAGTTGCTGTGCTGTGTATGATGAAAATGCTCCACCTTGTAGACGGGGGTGGCATGTTTCATATGACGATGGCTTCACTCTGTATTAACCCAAGAATTGTTTTGTTAGCTAAATTCAGAAGCACAAGTAACAATTAAGGATACAATTTAGGATGAGGTGGAAATGCAAGCATCGATAAAGTTTGCTTGGGTAATGTCTGATGTTTAGACAAATTAGGCTTGGACATTAAAGTATATCCTGTGTTTTTCTATTTATCTACATTTTGATTAACAAATATCATTTTCTTGGATATTAAGTTCCCTGTCTTGTTTTTTCATTCAAGAGGTATGTGGCTGAACATTTTCATTTCCTTTTGGACAAGCAGAGCAATTTGATTTATTTTCCTTTTTGATGTGTTCAGCAGCAACGATTGCTTGCAAGGTGTATTTGGAATTGATATAATATTATCTGAGGGTGAACATGCTTTACTTCTAAGCTGGAATTCAAAGTCTTCTATTTCAGGATATCTACAATTTAAGCTTTCAGACTACCCGGTGATCAAAGAAACACAAAATTCACTGCCAATCTGTAAATATGTATCCTGCTACCTGAGTTAATGATGCTGTTACCATTGTCGGAGTGCTTTTTGCTAGAGAATTGCAGCAGAAGCCAGAGGTCATGCAAAGGCTAGTAGAGAACGGAGAATTCATACAATTATGCATGCCTGTCCAGCACAAAAGCTCATGTTGCAGAGTAATGTGTCTCTATCCTTCCTTCACACTGCTTAATCTGAATACTAGAAGCAATTGATGAAGAGCTATATATCCATGGTGAATTCCTAAACCATGGTATTGTTAGGGCCAACACTATGAAACAGAACATCATGCAAATGAACCTTTTAATGATCACTTGAGATCGGCCAGGTTTATCTTTCATGTTTTCAATCCAACAGCTAATTCTCTTTCTGATTACCAAAATGTTCACTTGTCATGATCTCATTGAGCAGCTGTTGATATAAAATTCCCTGCTGTATTAGATTGCAAATAATTTATATCATTACATTGCCAAAAGTCAGAATATTTTTCACAAACTTGATTTCCATTTCTTGTTGGTGCTGAGTTCCAAAGGGCACAATTCCAGACATAAATTTATAATCAACTAATAAAGATACATGAATAAGATACAACAAAAGGTTTTATTAAAACAAGAAGTCTTTACTTTACATGAAATTCTAAGATCAAACATACTCAAAACAAGCAATTAAGCTTCAGCTCGTATTAAACCAAACCTTTCACCTCCCCTTTAATATTAGACAACAGTCTTAAATGACTGGTGAAGATGCCTCAAAGTCTCTTGATCCTTATTCCATTCAGGTGTTGGTGCATTGACAAAATGAGCATATAGCTTATTGTTAGCACAAGTAACCTTGATCAAGCTATGTTTCCCAACCCCATCAATCTCATAAACATAATACAGTTGTCCATTCCCATCTTTCTCCTCTACACTCACCACACTATCTGCACCAGATATCAAGTCTTGCAAGTCCACATCAGACAAGGCCAAGTTGTTTAACACGGAATCTTTTGGAGCTAGCTGCCGGAAACCAGCAAGATATGTCAAGTACTCCTTTTCAGTTCTCTTCTTTGGATTGTAGAACTCGCTATCAGTTCCATTAGTACCTTTTTCAACTTTGGAGACTAAACGTTCTTTCCATCCATCAGGGACATCATAGACGTACTCAGCAGAAGCTTTCTTGTCCGAGTTACCACCATATCCGCCGTAATTGGCGGCACTGGCTGCGGTGCCGTAGTAGATGTGGAATGTTTGTGAAGGGTCTGCCAGGGAAGGAGTGGTGGCAGTTAATATGGTGGTGGCTGCAATGGTGGCAGCTAGTGTTGTAAGGTGTGGCTTGTTGGGCGGGGAAATGGGCAGGTGGGTTTTGGACAGCGATGGGGTTTGTGGTGGTTTTTGGGCGGTGGAGGTGGAGGAGAGGCGGGCTGATGAAGAGAGAATGGCAGCCATGGGATTGGCTAATAGTGGGTAAGGTGCCTTCTTGTGTTTTATCTTGAATACAGCATTTTTCTTATCCAATCAAGGTATGAGGAGAGAGAAGGTTCAGTGTTGGACCAATGGACATCTGCCAGGTCATGTTAGTCTTGCTTGAATTTTTTTGGATGGAACCCATTTAAGTTTATCCATTTTCTTAGTAACAAAAAATAAAAAAGTACGGACGCAAGTGGAGATGCAGGGGATCGAACCCTGTACCTCTCGCATGCAAAGCGAGCGCTCTACCATTTGAGCTACATCCCCTCGGACGTCAAAGATCTTTATTTAACATAATATATATAAAAAACTCAACATGCCTTCTGTTCTTTTTAGTTCAATTTAGCTATTTCCACGGATATAGGGGGGTCTGTTTAAAAATATAGAGTCGGGTGTGTTTATTTCACAAAAAAGGTTGATTGAATTGAACATCTGTGTTTCTCGTTTCATGATTCAAGTTATACGCTTCAATTATAGTTCATGCTCTGTTATGTCTCGAACGTAATTCAATTCGATGCATGGTAATGGAACCTCAATCCTGCCTTCAGTTCTCTACATGACAAGTTGTTATGTTTATGTTTCTCGTAGATAGATTCTTCTTACAATAATCATGATTGGTCTTGAATAAAGAATCCATAACTTAATTTTTTTCTAAATTGAATGTGAACATCCCTCCAAGAAAAAATAAATGGTATCTTTGTGAATTTCTATCCATCATTACAATGTAAACAAGATCCGTAAAATTAAAGATAAGCTCAGAGATTCGAGCCATGTGATTGTTAATATGATTATCACTAGAGGATTACATGGTCATTAACTTCAGGGCCTGTGAGATTAATTAAGATACACGCAAGTTGGTCCGAACACCTACATTAATAATAATAAAAAAAAACTCAGAAAAATAAAAAAATTTTATAATGATTAATAATTAAAGCCGCCGCACTCAAGTTTATGACACTGTAAATTTTACGTTATCATCCTAAGTTAAAGTTATTGAATTGAAGACAGCTGCAATTTATCTACCTTAAAGAACGTTAACGTATCAAGGAACATTAGCATAATAAGGAGTCTGCAACCAAAACAATTATAAAACTCCAAATCATCTTTTGATAATAGAGACATATTATCAATTAAATTATTGAAAACAATAAAATAAAAAAGGAAATAAATTCTAAACTTACCCTAAATCACAGTCTTCGTACTCAAGTTTATTTTAAAATGATATTATTTTAGAAAAAGAAAATAAATAAAACATATAAAGGCTATCTCTATAATCATGTCATAAACTTGCCTAAAGAGCCAAGAAAATCACACAAACACCCCTCTACTTGTTAAAATTTAATTTCTGCCCCTCAGAACTGGCCACTTATCAATTTTGTTTTAAAGCATATTTGGTCCTCTACCTAACAAGTAGTAGGCGACAGAGCGGAAGATAGGTAGAGTGAATGGAAGAGAGAGAGACACCTTTCGTCTTAAAATTTGGCAAACTCGCTCGCGTGATTGACACCCTTCTATTTCGCTTCCTTTCCTTTCCCCTCCTCTTATTTTCCTTTTCTTCTCAGTTTCCACTGTTATTCATAATATTATAATAACAATAATCACTTTGGTTAATACAAGCTCCAGATTAGGGTTTCAGTTATTCATCCGCCTTCCTCTCCTAAAAAAAAAATAATAAAACTAAACCGCTTTCGTTTTCTTTCGAATTAATTAACATCATTCTTTATGTCTAAAAGGTAATTAATCTTCTAAAGTTTTTGATAGTTTCTTTTACTCTGCTCATGGTCGTATATGTTTGATTGCTGATTATTAATTCATGATCAATGCATTTTTTTTCCAACTATGATGTGCTAATTTTGATTGAATTGTAGGGAAATGATTAAAATAGTTGTTAATTTATTATTGAATTAATGGATGGGTTCTGCTTTTCAAGTTTGAATTTTTGTTTTGATATGGTTGATGTTCATGCACCTAGTCAGTTGAATGATGATAAGGGCATGTAATAAGGTGGAGGATGGAACTTTTATTGATCATGATTTTGTGTTTTTTTATTTTTTCAGGTTACTATGCAAGTTCTTTGCTCATGGGGCGTGTTTGAAAGGGGAACATTGTGAATTTTCACATGACTGGAAAGATCCTCCAAATAATGTAGATACTATGTTTTAGCTATGGTTTAAATTTTTGCTTTTTTTTTTCCTGCTTGGTTGTTTATACGTGGTTATTTTAATTATTGCCTTTTAATTGTTTGTCAATGCAGATTTGTACATTTTATCAAAAAGGTATCTGTGTGTATGGCAGTCGATGCCGATATGATCATGTTAAACCTTCTAGGCCTGAATCTACTGCGTCGTCTTCTTTGACAGTTCTGGCCTCAACTTCTGTTTCCTTGGCCCTTCCTGCAAGAACTGTATCAAGTGGGGTGAGGACAGTGCTGGCGGTTCCTCCAGAGCTTTCAGCTTCAAGTAGACCCTTTATTGCTCCCAGTACGCCAGCATGGGATTTGGCGTCTGTGCAACTTGACTTCTTAGAAGATGGTGATGGTGAGGTTATACAGCCTAGGAATGTTAAACCAGCTGATCGATCTCTTTGTTCATTTGCTGCTGCTGGTAGCTGTCCTCGTGGAGATAAATGTCCTCATATTCATGGTGACCTATGTGCCTATTGTGGAAAGCATTGTTTGCATCCTTTCAGACCTGATGAAAGAAATGAGCATTTGAAAGCATGTGAGAAGAAGCAAAAGAACCTTGACTTATTAAAATATAGTCAAGAAATAGAGTGCAGTGTATGCTTGGATCGTGTACTTTCAAAGCTCACAGCAGCTGAGCGGAAGTTTGGACTGCTATCAGAATGCAATCATCCATTCTGCATATCATGTATCAGGAATTGGCGTGGCAGTTCCCCAACCTCTGGAATGGATGTTAATTCTTCATTGAGGGCTTGCCCAATATGTCGCAAGCTTTCATACTTTGTTATCCCAAGTGTCATTTGGTATTCCACTAAAGAGGAAAAACAGGAAATAGTGGATACCTACAAGGAAAAACTCAGGTAATCGTTTGTCAAATGTATTTTGCTTCCATATCTGCTACCCAATTACTGGATCATCAATATATTCTTGATCAGTTTTGAAGAATTTGCAAAATTTATGTACAAAATGTTTGAAATGTTTCAACATATAACTGTCATTTTTCTTCATATGGTGAAAAAGGAAAAAAAGAATCATCTTGCATATTCTCCTAGGAGATTGGTATGTTATTTTGTGATAATGTAGGCTGTAAAGTTTCATCTTGTAAATTTTAATTGTGATAAAAAACCAGGTAGATAACCAATGAACTCAAGATTTTTTAAGTTGTCGAATAATCATATATTTACTTTGACTTTTGTAGGTCGATAGATTGCAAACACTTTGACTTTGGGAATGGGAACTGCCCATTTGGAACCAGCTGCTTTTACAAGGTAAAGTTCCTTCTTGGTCTGTTCATTGGAATGATATGCGGGGATTCTCACTGTAGTTTGGACAATTTTGTTTTATCAACTCTATTTTTGCTCATTAAATGCTAGCCAACCAAAAACGATCTATCATCTGTAGCTGTGTTTGCCCCCATTTTTTTTCTCCTTTTCCCTACTTATGTGACCATAAGAAGCAACATGTGATGAGATATCATGAATGCATTTTGCTAATAGGGATAATTTCTCAATCTCTCATGTTACTTTTTTTCTGCATGCCATTCTATTGACTTCTCAACCTTGTCTCATAAAGTTTTGATTGTTGCTATTCTCAATTTGCAGCATGCGTATCGAGATGGCCGCTTGGAGGAAGTGGTTTTACGTCATCTTGGAGCTGAAGATGGACAGGGTGTGATAGCTAAAAATATCAGGTGTGCTTTGTTCCTGCTAATGTTTCACATAACTAGCTGACAAAACTTTTGTCTTTTGTCTATTATTAATGTGTTTAATCTCTTCTGTTAATTAATTTATTGTTGCCTCAGGCTGTCTGATTTCCTTGGTGGCTTGCAAATAAGGTGAACTGGTGGTGTTCAAATATTTAAATGTAAGTTTCAAGTTGTTAGTATTTCTGCCTTTTCAGGTATCACTGATTTCTGAACTGTACATGCCCAAGCACTCTGTCACGTGCACAGGCTTGTGTACGTTCGCACAGACATGCATGCTTGCATTGGTCTCTTAATGGACAAAGTAACCGTGCACTTTAACTTTCCCGAAATATTCAGGATATCTATCAATGCGAAGAAATTTATTCAACTTTATTGTGGAAGGTCTTCAATCTTCGGTGCCAAACCCAGTTGTTTGCAAGGTAAATTGCCTTGCGAATATTATACCCATCAGTTTATCCTGTATGATGAACTTGTTGTTCTTTGGTTTTGAAAATGCAATTCTGTGTTTTTTAAGTTAACTTTGACTTAATTTATAAATTTCTGGTGAAATTGCTTGGAATCTTATGCTCTCCAAATCTTTCCTGTTCTAACAACTCAACATGTTCTGTGATATATTCTCGTTACTAACCATCAGTTTCTATGCTATTCATCATTTCTTCCTTTGGATTTCCTTTGTGAAGACCCGATGGGATTTTATGAAGATTCATGGCATTGGTATACTTTATGTCAATCAATCAAGGGTTCATACTACATAATTGTCATATGTTCATAGGGTTTCATTAACCTTGTGAAGTTTCCTTTTATACTTTTCAGTACTTGCATCCACATTGTGGGTTCTGTTCTGGTCTTTTCTCTTCTATGTACTTAAATGATCCTGTGGGGTTGCAGGTGGCGTGCATAAAATGCAGTCTGGAGAAAAACTATTTTCCATCTTAATATAAGCTTAAAGTTCACAGAATTACTTAGATTTTCCATGTGGTTGAATAATAAGTAGGTGCTTTGAGTTACTCTTTAAGCTAAACTTTTATTAGATGGTATTGTTTTAGGCCATATTGCTATATACCCCTTTTATCTAGTTTCTCACCACTAGGCCATATTGTTTTATGTTTCTGAAAATCCTCAATATAAAATTTACTGCCAAATGTAGGATGGCTTTCTGGAGGAGATTCGATTTCGGGAAGCTGAAAGGTGTGCAGGTGTGTTATAATAAGCTGCCTCTTGAGTTATTTTGAAATAATATCATGAAGAACATGCCAAGGCGTGAAAAAATATACCAAGAGGTGATAAATTATGTACTTGTCAAGGAAAAGGATTTGAGTAATGGATGTTTGCGATTAGAATTTGCTTCCCTCACACCGCAAAGGACAGTGAAAACTACTGGGTTTTGCCCTAATGGTTTGTAATAATTTGAAGTTTTGATGGCAATGTCATGATGCGGTGTTGCATCATGCTGGAGTGGCCTCTGTATAAAAGTTTTGAACTTTTGAGGTATACATGAGATTTAATACAATGTAGCTCATTTGTATCAATTCACTGTACTGTCATCTTGTGGTGACGATTACAACTTCGTTTGGTTCTCTCTCCCCCTCCATCTCGTATGCAATTTCTTGTTCAAGGCCCTACTCTGTGTTGGGTTATTTGCTGCAGAGAGCGATTTGTTTTCACGAATTGCTGAAATTTATGCGTGGAATCTAATGCAAAAGGAGGTTGCAGACTCGTAGTTTCTAGCGTGAGAATGGGAGTATTCTTTTCCTATAGGAAAAGGAATAGTTGTTGATGCTAGATTTCCTTGGAAGCCAGATATCTTCTTTTCTTTTCTTTTTCTTCTCTTTATTTCTGGGTGCCCTCGCTCTCACCAGCCTTGAACCGTTGGCTATGGATTGAATCAAGCACAAACCATCACGGCTGGTTGTAAGCCAGATTATCCTATCTTTGTTAGTGTAAATGTTCATGATATTGTTCATATGCACGAGTCATGTGCACTGGTAAAAACAAAAACAAAGAAAAGGTCATCTGCACTGGTTGGCATTGCCCCCGAGTTTCATGTATATTTTGTTTGTTTCATCGGAAGACACGGTTGGCTTCGGCTATACAACAAAATGGTCCTTTACCATCCCTGAATCCCACTCTTGAACATCTCCTAATGGAAATCCCATGACGAAATCGATGGCTGGCTCCCTCGGAAATATGCAGCTTTTGTTGTCAACCAAGGTTGTCTTTCCTTGTATTTTCAAGTCCAACATTTTGAGGGGTGCTGTGCTGTTGTTCCTTTCCTTTCTTTTCTTTTTTTCTTTAAAAAAATTAAATAAATCTTTTCCTTACTAAAATTAATAGACGATTGCCACTAAAATCCCCCCAAAGCAGGCATACAATAAATTAATTATCGTGTGTATAGTGTGACTCTGGTTCATAAATATTAATCTTGATCCATAGATGATAACTTCCGCAATTTATAACACCATTGTTAAAAATGAACTTCAGCTTCTATCATCATCATACATTATAGCAATTGATCATATATACATTCTATTTTCCTAGCTAACAATTTGTCATAATTTACAATTTTCTTCGGTCTGGCAAAATTGAAAACAAAATCAACATTGTGCCAAATAAAACTCAACCTTGTAGGAAAAACAAACTCAAAATTATCATTTCTCTAGAGTAAAAAATGTGCATTGGCCATGCTTTTAATCCATTTCCAACTTTGTTCATGAGCAAGTTTTGTTTCGAGATATTTCGTAGGGCTTAAACTTAGACAGAGACTGTGTTCATGAACCTTTGTGCCCTGTCCTAGTTCATATGAATTGTGATGGATGTACAGTATCACTCTGATGGTTAAAGCTACAGCATTATGCATTCATAAAAAGAGATGCAACTATGCCTGGTAGCCAGATCAGGTGAACGCAAAAAAATAATGGCAAAAAATAAACCAATTCACCAAAAACAATATTATATGAACCACATTTTATTTATTCTCTTTATGGATCAACAAATAATAAAATCTTGATTCTTAAAATAATAAATAAAATCATGAACAGCAAACCATTTTCTCTTTTTGCATCAACAGATAATAAAATCAAGAACAACAGGCAAAGTTATTATACAAAGTCCCTCAAAAAGAAAGTCAAACGAGCAGCGCGATGTCCAAATTTACTTAATGCTTAAGGAAAGCAAGCAGAGACAACAACAGGGATGAACAAAACACAGCCGCGGACATCCCCAGAGAATAGGCTGCTCCCTTGTCCATTGTTGGTGCAGGTGCTGGCTCCATCTCAAGATCTTGAGCAGTAACGGTTGCAAAATACATGGCCACAACAAAGAAGATGGCCATAGCCTTGAATGTACACACTAATTGTGCCATGGAGACAGAGCAAAATATAAGGTGCAAGAAAAATCTGGTGTTTGCTGAGTATGTTAAATTGCTTATTGTGTGCTGATTAGTACTGTCTGTGCGCTCTGAGAGAGCTTAGACACGAGGGCTATTTATAAGGTTTTGTGGAGGCTTGCGGGACCCCAGAACAGAACTTGGAACACCTGCGCCATGTTCACAGGTGAGAACCTTTTGAGTCCAGCAAGTAAAATCAACTTTTGTGGTTGCTAGCCACATGGTTTGGGTTGGTTAAGCTAAGCTGCTTCCATCCGAAGGACCTTAACTTGTAAGGAAATTTCTAGTGTGGGACTTTGAATACTACGCCCTTTCTTTGTATTTTTTCCGTCCATAAGTTTCTTTCTCGTGTCGTGATCAAATTAAAATCAAAGTGATCAAATTAAAATCAAACATCAGTTACAAGGGGATTTTGGGCCCAGATGGTGACAAGGACGTTAGCCAGTGCAATTTCTGATTTGTCACGATTATTAGCCCCTCTAAGATTTCGTGAGCTGTGTCTAAAATACAATGCTAAAATTTTGAACCACATTTTACAGCTTAAATTACAATATTTCTTTGAGTTGGCCCATGTTAAAACACGTTGAAGGTTAAAGAAAACCCTCGTGGCTAAATCACTATATATTCACGTGATTTTATTCACTATA
>Ga0307511_10005894_pt1 | contig 12385 bp, 13 predicted proteins | sample 13_EM_MG_FD_200266 | JGI IMG/M metagenome (GOLD analysis project Ga0307511, IMG submission 200266) | Populus trichocarpa ectomycorrhiza microbial communities from riparian zone in the Pacific Northwest, United States - 13_EM | ecosystem: Host-associated > Plants > Roots > Unclassified | place...
ATTCTTACACATTATTGTAACTTGAAAGCTATCTTACATTAGAGAACAGCTGAGTTTATTTCATGCAGACCTTGGGCGCTCATTTAAAACATCAATATTCGCAGATGATGAAAAAAGGGTCACATTTTCCAGTCGCAGTGACCTTGTAAACAAGGTGACAATAGGCGAATTGAATCAACTAAGTTGCTGTAATTACGGCTGACTACACTACAAGGTCAGTGCAACTGGAAACCCGTGACGTTTCCTGCTCCATTTTAATGCCCTGCTGGTGGGCTTACCCGTGCTATGTAGTCCCTAAGCATAAGACGCGCACACATAAAATGAACAGAATAACACCTGGAAGAACCCATTGAAGTTAGAGTCAGACAACCCTTCAACATACCTGAGGCTTATCTATCGAAACCAACAATGCATCTTTCTCCGTTGCTCCTATTTTTCATCGCTCCTTTGGTCACTATCGAAGTTGTTGGCAGCCCCATTCAGCCTGCTGAGGGTGCGTGGCCAATGGCAACATGTAGTACGATGCCTAAGCGCCCACGCGGGATTGACTGTGAACAGTAAGTAAAGCAGTCAGAAAAAAACCAACTGAAAAGGTCTAATGTTATTATGTAACATTTAGTATCCCAATGCCCAGCTATTAGAGGAAGATAGTTGCCTAGCTATAAGCCAAGATGAAGTGAAGAGGTGACAAGGAACGAGGGAATCGATATGATGAGGGGAGAGACAGAATCTAGGGAAGGTCTGAAGTGCTATCTACAGTTGTGGACAATGTCAATTTTGGAGAATAAATTATTATGGGACCACAAACTATCGGGAGGCAATGTCCACAATATGGAGAACGTGGACACAGCGCAGCAGGCTCTACTCAAATGATAACGAAGTCTTAACTCACTTGAATAGAAGGTTCAAACTTGGAACAAGATAACTGAAGGTGGTTTGATAGTTCTTGGATAGAACAGAGAGTAAATCGTAAGAAGGAAAAACTATACAGCACTCCAAGTATCGTAAGGGTATTTATATGTCTGAGCTGCGCACAGACCATGTAAAGTAGAGTGTTTCCTAAGAGTCCATAAATGGATGGTAGATAAGTACCTTCCTAACATAGTAGTTCTGTGGAAGCTCGTAGAACCTCGAAGAAGTCCACAGTGAGTCATACGTGAGATAAGAGATAAGAAACGGTCTAGATTGACCCATAAGAACATTCCAGAAGGAACATTATCTCCTTATCATGACCTCGTCATAGATAAGAGATATGACTCTGGTTAGTCGGTACTCTCTGATAACCGGTCATGTGACTTAGACAATCACATGGAAGAGAAAGAGTCCAGACACATCACGTGTCAAGGCTCCTGAGAAGTCACGTGCTAGTGATGACTAAGCACTTACTTTCTCAACACAAACTACCAGAGATTCAGACTTGGAAGCTTGAGGAAAGGGGAGAAGTCCAGCTTGATGTGGACTCTTGAGCCTTTAAATGAGACCCTGCCATGGAAACATCAACACGGTGTACGGGGCGTAGGCCAGCAGTGTAAGTACTAATGGGTGATGGCTTTTCTTCAACCTTCAACATGTCCATAATCATTCCCCATTAACATCTCTCAGGATCAAATCCACACTATGATATTCTTATATGCACTCACACGTTGGCTGACCCGATCTTCTTGGCGCACCACTCACTCCGGGAATCCCATTCACAAAGCATGAAGCTATGTCAGCCCAATTCTTTGGCAGGAAAGACCACCCCAATGACCAAGTGCTTTTAATGCTGCGACCCTTACCGTGGTAGGGCTGTCAACTGACACACGCAGACCCATGCCAAATAGCTCTCCTTGTGGTCAACCTCTCGCTCGAAGCCTGCGCCGAGTATACATTATGCACACGCGTCACGATCATTTATTCCGTCGAGCATACGCCGTCAGTCTCCAGACAGAAGAGGTGAGTTCGGTTCACAGCCTTTGCAAAACGTACGCCTCCGTTTCGCATGGAACTTTTCGGTTTAGTTTCTCGATCCCCAAGGCTACGCTTCATGAAGCGCACCGTTTCATATTTGGCGGGGTTTGCCTTAGAAGCCCATCGAACGGGCCTTCGAAATGGTTAAGTTCGGTTCACAGTTTGCGACATGAATCATTTCAATTTTGGCCGGGTTGGTCTTAGAAGCCTTCGAACCGAACGGGCCCCCATAATGTTTTATCATTACTACCGATCAGGATGGTAAAATTCGTATAAATCTCGCACAATCGGTGGGGGCAGCATTCTCTGTAGTCCCGTCCTGGCATACGATGCTCAAGCCTGCCCGTACACTTCTTTTCGCCCTCGTGTTGGTAGGGACGGTGACAGCTCTGCCCAGTGCCGTCATCCCTCCCTTCCGGGATCGTGATGTAGCAACACTCACAGTTATGCCAGCCGCGCAGCTTGCGGCCCTTGCACCTTACACGCAATTCGCCCGTGCTGCATACTGTTCTCCGAACATCGTCCAGGGTTGGAAATGTGGTGGTACGTTGATCTAGCTCTTGCTTGGATATGTCGAATAACAGTCACTGTAGAAGCGTGTGCAGCTGTTCCAGATTTTCAGGTGACACTGACAGGCGGTGATGGCAACGCCGTGCAGTACTGTAAGCATTTGTCATTTCCCCAATGGCACGGATAGGGTCCCCCACTAACTGACCTCAGATTACGTCGGGTACTGGCCCTCGCAAGATACCATCGTGGTGGCCCACCAAGGAACAGACCCAACGAAATTGCAAGTGTAGTTTGGTATATATATCCAACCCTGCGCTGACCCCAACCCTCTCACGCGCAGGTATGCTGACCTTACAGACCTCAACATCCCCTTCAAATCACTTGATCCTACTCTCTTCCCTGGCATCGATTCAAGTGTCCAAGTACACAGTGGGTTTGCGAACGAACACGCCCAAACCGCTCTAATTATTCTCGATGAGGTTAAGAGACTAATGACGCTGCATAATACCAACAAGGTCACCGTGGTGGGTATTATTTCCTGGGCTGGCAGAATGGCATTCCCGTAGCTCAACATGGCGATAACAATAGGTCGGCCACTCGCTTGGGGGCGCACTTGCTGAACTTGAATCTGTATTCCTGTCTCTCAATCTCCCCTCAGGGACTACAGTCAAGGGAATCACATACGGGAAACCAAGGGTGGGTAATCTGAAGTGGGCAGCTCTCGTTGATGCCAAGGTTGGTATGATGCATCTTGCTGTGCCTGTCAACCATCCAAGTGCGCTTACCAATTACGGACTGGTGTTCGACGGGCGCTTGTGTAGATTCCGGATAACCAAAGGATAACGAACGAAAGAGACCCAGTACCCGTCATTCCCCTGCGTTCCATGGGGTACTCGCAAGTTCGTGGTGAAGTGCATATCGTGCATCCCGATTATGCGGTCGAGTGTCCAGGTCAGTCCCTCCGTCTATGTCGGACATTGCACGTTTAAATGGTTTCTCCACTGGATACAGGAGACGATGACGCAACAGACCTCCAATGCACGATCCTGTCTGTCGGGTTGTTGCCGAATGCTCTTGATCATTTGGGCCCATACCAGGGGATATATATTGGTACCATCTTCTGTACCTGAGCCCTGCTGTTTTCTGTTTGCTGGTCCGTGCTTTATGACTTGTTCCCGGTGGTGGAGTCCACGGAGTTCCTTCGGGGATGGTTCGTTTTACCCTTTTATACATGCCCAATGTTACTTGGGGGCTGTTACCTTCCATACAACCCGCGATGATGATCAAAGTATCATCCACATTTTGGCAAAGTGTTCGCCTATGTCATACGAAAAGGCTAAATATCATTTCCATTCTGGCATTAGTGCCATGTTGGATGAATGGAGCGTGTTTGTTGACTAAGGCACGCTTCCAGCTTGGACATGAAGCAATGGTCGCCACATAGTAATTGAACCCGACAATCAGCGTATTCTGCTGATACGACTATTGCATGGCCAGTTGGTTGTACGTCACAACACAGGGGTGTGTCGTCCTTGGCGGTCTGAGCTGCCCGTGGTGAGGCACATAAGCTTGTCAGGCCGTAGACTCGTGTTGGCAGCCGAGAGTTGAAAAGCGCTCAGGTGGATTTATATCGACCATCCTCAATATTGGCACTCAGGACTCCCCAAGCTTCAACTTGCTCTTCCCCAGCTCCAGCTCGTCCGTGTCCCAGCCCCAGCGCGGCGGTGGCCACCCTGAATGGATCGATCATCTTGGCACTTTGCGAACAGGGCAGTCGACATGGCTAATACACTGGCCTCACGCGCCCACCGCGATCTTGCCACCGCCGACCTGGAGAAACATCCTAAGCAACCGCCCTCTCCCAGCGCTAGTACTCCTCTTCTTTTCAGCGCTCATCACACCCACACGTACACGCGCGCCCACACCCCTCTGCAGGCTCCAAATAATCGCCGATCAGGACGATGGGTTCCAGTCTTTCCTAGAAACTCATGGGACAAAACTATTCTGCTCGTGTTCCTTTGCTCGCTCCTTATCTTCGGGCATGCGCTCTTTGGGCTGGGTCTAGCGGACGCAGGGCTTGCAAAAGTGCGTGGCGAGTTCCACGAGCTCCATTGGCACCCATTTGCGCACGTTCAACCCTACCGACTTTCTCTTGAGGAAGACAAGTCAGGTGGGATGGGCCTGAAGTCTGCCTCTGTGCCTGCACATATCCAGGCACCCCCACTCCGCCCTCAGGCCCACGAAGAACCTTTCCCACCGCAATCACATGCTCATATCACAGCTCGTCCAATTGTCGGGGACGATCCCGAGCTGTAGCCCGGGCATCTCCTCCGGGTAGGAATCGTGCCTAGTGCTTCCCCAAATTCGACAAGACGTTGGTGACCGGGGAACTGCGTTGTAGACATCGAAGATGATGTATGTAGCAGTTGCAGGTTGTGTTCAAGTTATGTTCTGTGTTTTGTCTGTACGCTGCCTACGTCTATGATGCGTTGTAATTTTTCCTTTGGGTGTTTTTGGATATAGCTACGGTTTGGATTGGTTGCATACATTAGTGTTGTGGACAACAGCTCTTGGGTTCTGTACTTTACGGGGAACGATCTTCAATATGGAGTCTGGTAACCTGCGGTGTATGTGCAACCAACAGTGAAACACCGTCACGGATCTGTCTCCACCGCTATGGCGGACTTCAAGCCTGATCGCAGCCTCCTCAACCCAAAATTCGAAGGCTACAAACTCCAAGTGATCTCCCCCGATGTGGCTCGGTACGATCTACCCTACAAACCCACCCAAGTAACTACCTCAGGCAGGTCACCACTCTCGCTGCAGGAAGTCCACAGCAGGATCACACATAACCACCTCACCCTATCGCTGAACTGTGCCAGGGCACTCTATGTTGACGCCGAACATCGAGTAGTCGTTGTGGACGTAGATGTTTCTGACGTGCGTATGCTGTCTACGCCGATCCACAACCTTCTGAAACACGGTGCAAGTAGATACATAAGCCCCCTATTTTCAATGTTGTCTATGAGCTTCCTAAGTCGATTTCGACCGCTCAAGTGCAGTCAGAGACCGTGCACCGCGAGTACCCCTCTGCAGTGTTTCTCGATGACAAGACCGCTTTCCTGAGCGACGGCCATGGGAGCCTTTACATCCTCGATATTCCTCAGCGGGGTCCCGCCCAGCTGATATCTTCTTTCGATCTGGTGGACAAGGAAATCACCTCTGCGACCCTCCCTCTTCCCTTCCGCATCCACAGCGCTGCGCGGATATCAGACGGTACGGCTGTCGCACTCCTCTCATCTCGGCACTATGGCGAGACGACCCTCTCCGGCACACAGACACGGACAACACCACCCCCGAAAAGCTCGTCGATCCACCATCTCTCCGAGTTCGACGTCTGGGCCGCGCGGTTCACCTTCCCTCTCAACATGAACATGATGCAAATCGACTCTGGCACACTCGACATCGCTTGGCGCAGACGCGGGGAGGATGTGCCGATACTCGCTGTCTACGACCCGGTGCGGGACGCATATGCACTTCTCAGCAGCTCACCGTACCGCCACATCAATGTGCAGCGTACACCAACATATGAGCCTTCTCCAGACGAAATTGCGCCCGTCCCTCGTACAGGGGAGAGTCTGGACAGCGGTACTGGCACGCCACAGCCATCTGCCAGACTATATCCTTATTCCTGGACACAAACCTCCGACTCAGTCATCATAGCTATCCCCCTTCCCTCGTCGACCCCCAAAAACAGCATCTCAGTCCTCTTCTCTCCCACCACACTAACCGTGCACCTCAAGGACGCACCCACCGTCGAGGGCGTGTCCCTTCCCCGCTACTCTGCGAAGCAGTTGTGGGATAGCATACGTCCTTCGACGAGTTTCTGGACATGGGATCGCGAGGGGGAACACAAGCTCGGGATTTTGAGCTTACACCTCGACAAGATGAACGAGGGAACAAAGTGGATGCATGTCTTCGCTGGGGCTGGTGGTGCAGCAGCAAGCAGCACGTCTCCGGGGGCCCACAGCACAGACATCGACGTCCCTGAGACGCTTGACCCCTCCGAACTCTACCTCATTCGCGAATCTCTGGAGAAATACACGGAAGCGCTCCGGACAGGCGACGATGCCAGTGGGCTCGGGCTAGGACGTGGTCTGCCCTCGCTGGCACAGGGTGAAATGGACGAAGAAGTCGATGATTCGGTTGGAAGAACCGCAACATTTACATGGGTCGCCGAGGACGGGTCCGTGCCGTCGTGGTGTGGAAGTGGGAGCGGGTTCAGTCTCCTCTCTACGCCGCTCCCGGGGACAGACCACTGCATGTCCAGCCTCGTCGTGAAGCACGGCATCGACGGGCTGCTGCACGCACTAGATGGAGAGGGGGATGCCACACAGGGGCCTCGATGGAAACACTCGAGCACATTCTCAGCACTTGCGTTCGTGCTCGCGTCCAAGCGGGACACGCGGTTCACCCATCACACCCGGGATGCGGTCATGGCGTTTGAGAACGGATCCGTCGACCGAGGGGGAAACGTATACATCTACCGGCGCTCGTCGCCCAGCCAACTCTGGGCCAAGCAGTGCGTGCTCAAGGTTGGCGACGGGAACGCAGGGTCGCTTCTTGGCGTTGGTGCATTCAAAAATGACGAGGACAAAAACGGTGCCACTACCATCATCTGCTTATGCGAGAACCAGCTGGTGGTTCTGTTCAACGTCTAACTAAAAAAAACTCAGATCGGATGAAGCAGTCATCAGTGAAAACACTATATATATAGTGCAGTTGTTACAACCCGTTAAGAGAGTATGTATACGGTGTACGTTACTGAAGTTTTGGTGATCATCGCATATGGGGGGAAATCGTAAACAAATCAAACGATGATGGCTACAGGTGAAGAAGGGGGGGACTTCGTACTGGACGACCGAATTGACGACACTACCGTACAGGGGAAATAGATAAAGCAACAACCCAACGTTGATAAGTCCCTGGCAAATGGCGTTCGTCAACCAGGCGAGAGAAATGAAATCGATTACGTAGAAAACAGGACACTACAAGACAGGGGATGGTTATGTGAGTAGTGGTAATGAAAAGTAAACACAATGAAGAAGGGGACGAAGCGGAAGCATTATATCTTGAGGGGGTCTTCACTAACATCCATCAAGCCCTCCAATTTATTTACCGGGTCCGGTTGGTCTCCACGCGGCTCCGACTTCAGCTGTGGCACGGGTGTGACATCACCATTTACCCAGGGTTTCGGCGGTGGAGGAGCTTCCCCCTGACGTGTCCTTGCTGGACTTGACGCAGGACCGAAGTCATCGTCAATGGATTCCTCCAATTGAACGATATTTTCTTCGTCAATCACCAACAGCCGGGCGACAGCACCATGACTCGGCTCTCCGTGATCATTATCATCCTCCGTTTGAAACGCGGCAATCTGACTTTTTAGCGCTGCAGTGGGGTCAGCGCCTCCAAACGCATGACTGTAATATGGTCGCCCGTTCGGGGAGTCATCTCCACTCGCCTCGTCTCCACTATCGTCATCCTCTTCAGTGCCAAACATGACCTTAGTGGTCCCAATCGCTTCGGCAAATTGCCTCAAGGGAAAGTTCGAAAAAAACGTATGGGGATCCTCGCCACGGTCCCTTCGGAGGCGCTCCCGCTCTGCTGCTGCTTCTCTCCGCGTCTTGAATGCCATGAGGCGGCTAGTCGAGTAGATTTGAGGAACGTGATCGGGTGTCGGAAAGCCGTGTAGATTCCTAACGCGATCGGTCATCCATGTATACCATTCCTCCTTTGTCCGCCCGTTAAGGATCGCAACGATAAGGATAGTCATGTTATCACATCCGATACCCGCGGCCGAGGAAGTGTCTGGAGCAAGACAGTGCTCGCATATCATTTCTCCGATTTCGACAAGGTCTTTCCCTTCGGACACCCTTAGGCGGATGAAATCAACCACTTGCTGAGATGATAGGCAGTCCCAAATCCCTTTTAAGGAGAGCAGAGAGCAGATATGAAAATGGATCGTGTATAAATATGATTGATCCTTACCATCACAAGCCAGCACAAGAAATTCATCTTCATCGGTCATTGCGTGTACGGTGACATCTGGGTCAGCGGTAATAACTTGTTTCTGGGGAATCAGAGAGTAGTTCTTTTTGAACTGAAAGTCTCCCAAAGCTCTCGACAACGCAAGATTTCCTGGACAGTGAAAAAAAGCATCAGGGTTCAGCCAGGTGAAAGGGAAGGGGGGACCAAACCATTGACACGTCCAAATTCTATATATCCACCCGCGCTGACAATGCGGGCACGTTCGGCTTTGAAGATAGACATCAGATATCCGGTCAGTTTCAAAACTCAGACGACGAACTATCATTAGATGGTTTGTGATCGAAACTTAACGCCTTGGCCTCCCCCCTGACACTCATGACAGCCCGTGAGTCTCCTGCGTTAGCCTGTAAATGCTCTTTAGCGCAAGGATCAAGGACAATCCAGACGAACGTCCTACCACATAAACTTTTTGATCAGAGGTTACTAGCGCAGCTACAGCAGTGCACCCAGACGGATCACGCGTATGCGAGGGATCTGCCGAGAATAGACACGAGACAAGTACGGATCTGAAGTGGTGAAGTGATAGAGCACAGCGACGTACCGGCAAGGAGGTCCTCATCGATCCCCAAGAATGCCTTTTTTAAGGCTTCATTAAATCGCTTCTCGCGATACGCATCTTCGGTGGTGAGACGTTTGTGGAGATGCTGACCAGCAAACTTTGCGACAGTGCCACCTGACGATCCAGTGCATGTGAGGAATCAGTCTTGAATTCTTGTGAGAAACATGTACCGCCATGCCCATCATAAACAGCAAAGAACGCATTCTGTTCGTCGTTCCCATCCAGATTTAAAACCGCAGCATGAGCATCTTCCATAGCTGGATGTCGGATCGAGTGTCAGAATGACACTGAACGATGAGACATTGGATGCATACTAATTCTCCAGCCCTGCATCTCCGACACCGAAAAGAGGAGGCGATCATTTTGGCCAATCTCTGATTTCTTGTCCGTGGCTAAGGGAACAGACGATAAGCAAGACGACAGGTCATCGGAGCATGACAGGACATCTGGGGTGATGGCTGACCTGGTGAAGAAAGTGTTTGACCCTGAATTAAGGCAAATGGAAGTGAGGAGGTGGTCGGATGACCATGCGAACGGGGCAACGGCTTACCATGATTCGTTATTGCGGTTTAAGACGTAAAAAAGATGGGCGAGCTAGTCCGCACGCCAGCCAAGTGTTTACCGGGAAAGGATATGTAGTTCCCAGTAACGATGGGTGGTAACGAGCAGAAAGAAGAGGAGGAAAGACGATACGGCAGGGAAGACAGTCGCAACAGCAACACCAGCAGTATCAGCAAGCGGTCCTAGGGTGTGCACCAAGCAAGTCACATTCTGCTGTTTGGGATTGTTTGGCCACTAATTCACCTCCTCTTGCTGTAGCTTGTACATGGGCGTAGTACAAGTACTAGGATGCTATCGAGGATATATCGTGCGCCATGTGGTATGGGCTCCCTGAACACCATACGTAGGGGAACTATGGTGCATTGGCCTCGAGCTCTGTTTCTAATGGGGCATTCTGCGCCAGCAATCGGAGATTCGGAGATGGTCTCCGATGGACTCGCTCAGGTTCTGGGATATTTCGTACCGAGACTAAGGGACACTTCTCCCAGCAATCATCTTCTTACAGCAGAACGAATTCGATGCAAATGATACTAGTACATTGCTGCAAGGTCTTTACAAATACAAAGTGGGGTTACTTCACAGATACGCGTTATAAATCTTAGAGGTGTTCAGCCGCAAACTGCGGGTACAGAAGGACATCTGTAGGCGACTGTAAGCACACAACATAGACAAATGTAATTCAGACATTGACTTACTGTAACATGGGAGATACTACAACATCACCCTCTCCTCGCTGTGCGTGGGCCAATGACTCCAGCACCATAGTCATCGTTGGCCGCGCTGTCGGGTCCGGATTCATGAGTTCTCTGGCTATCCCGAGGAGCATTGGCACATGCGGCGATGATTTACAGCGTGCACACAATTCTGTCAATGTTTGTCCGCAACTCCACAAATCAGCCAGCATCGGCCAGTACTGCTCTCCACGACGAACTTCCGGAGCCATGTAGCCCTCCGTACCGATAACCCCAGTGGACACGAGGTCGGGTGTGCAGCCAGGAATCGACACGCTAAAATCGATGATCGAGAGACGCCCACCTTCCGGGGGAATAATGATGTTTCCCGGTTTCAAGTCCATGTGCGCAACATGGTGTGCATGCATGAATGCAACTGCTTCGAATAGCTGCAGGGCGACAGGCCACAAATGTTCATCAGGGTTTGTTAGCGACGTCAGATGACCGCCAGCGACAGGCATCGAGATCATGGTGCCGCCCTGAACAGGCCAGGAGCGAACGCCGGAAATGGTATGATTAGAAGGCGACCGGATCCCAGCGAGGGTCTGTAGAACCTTGACCTCCTTCTCTCTATCCTGTCGCACGAACTTGAGATAGGCATACGAGCCGGTCTTGTGCACGATCAAGGTAACGTGAGGATACTAGGCGCACTTGTGAGTCCGAATACCGGTCAACGAAAGAACTCGCACCAAGCCTTGGCCTGAGTCTTCAATCTCATAATCCATGTCGCGCAAAACGGCTTGGACATCTGGCTGGTGGAAAACTAATCTATCGTTGTCTTGTGGCCCGCTGGACACTCTTCCCTCTTCCCTGACAGATTCCAGGTGACTACTTCTAAGATGCTTCGTTGTGCGACTTGCCGTGAGCGTCTGTAATGGGTTCGCGAGTTGCTTGATAGCAGCAAGGCTCCCTTTCTTAGTCTGGTCGAAGTCTCCGGACAACGCCGCAATTTGTGTTGCTAAATTGTACATCTCGCATAAAAGATCTACCTGTGCCCCTTTGTCTTGGAGATCAAAGTCTTTTTGATGGATGCACACCTGGCCACTTCATTGAGTACCGCAATCCAGCACTATCGCGAACACTCACCGCCCGACGATAATGGAGTGGATTCGCATTTGTCGTAGTTTCAAGACCGGTCTGCATTACAATATACCGAGACGCGACCATATGTGCATCGACGTAGATGGCCACTACGAAAAATCGTCGCTTGGAAGTCGATTGCATAAGAAATTGACCAGTACGGGCTAGAGCAATCGCTTGGATCAGCATCCGGGAGCGATCCTGTTGTTGCTCCTGCGATATCACTTCGGAAATGACAAATGGAATATCGTATTGAGGAGACACGACCATCCAATCACTTCTGGGTGTAAATCTCGTCCAGTAGTCCAGAACCGATGAGGGCCGCACAAAAATAGGAAACCCCCACGATTTCTCCCTGCAAGATTGTTGTTGATGTGGAAGCATGAACATAAACTAGCACCTTACTGCTGATACGTGAAGCCGCGAGAACCGTTGTTCTCGGAAAAAAAGGGGGGCTGGACAAAATGGACAGTGAAGTTGCTGGCCTTGAGAGATGAAGAAGCGCTCTTGTGGACGATCTTCGACACGTCCTCGTTGAAGCATCGCAAAACATTATAGAACGCTGCAAATTCTCGACCACTGATCACCGTATGTGTCTGATCAGTTCCAGCAAGCACGAAAACACGGGAAAACTCCTCGTAAAAATGCGCATTGTCGTAATCTCGTGTCTGTATGATAGCTGCCTGGATCGAATCTATATCAGCTCCTACAGAATGATCCCACAGACAAGGCGCGTACCTGATATACACGTTTGTTAGCTAGCGCTTCCAAAATCGGCTGGAATTCAGGGGGCAATTCACTTGTGTTGTCCGTTTGGGTGCCACCGTTCAAATTTCTCTCCACGTCATCTGTATACCAATTGCCCAGGTTCTCGACCGTTGCTTGT
>Ga0307511_10005895_pt1 | contig 12383 bp, 13 predicted proteins | sample 13_EM_MG_FD_200266 | JGI IMG/M metagenome (GOLD analysis project Ga0307511, IMG submission 200266) | Populus trichocarpa ectomycorrhiza microbial communities from riparian zone in the Pacific Northwest, United States - 13_EM | ecosystem: Host-associated > Plants > Roots > Unclassified | place...
CCCGGTTCAAAAAGCTGACCCGGTTCAAAAAGCTGACCCGGTTCAAAAAGCTGACCCGGTTCAAAAAGCTGACCCGGTTCAAAAAGCTGACCCGGTTCACAAACACACCCACCAGATAAGTGAACTCAGGGACCTGGTGAAATCAGCTCAGTCCACCGCTATACTTTTAGGTGCCTTTTTGGGCATCCTTTTCGGTGTCCTTTTGGGCACCCTCCTCGGCATCCTTCTCGAAAGGAACAGGACGTTTAGTTATTGAAGTAATTCGAGCCGCTAGGAAAACAATAGTGTGATATCCTAGCAATTTTAATCTTGATATTACTCTCATTTGCGGAGTTTGATCGTACGTGACATGTCGACATGCAGTGCTTGCTGAAATTCTAGTCTGGTTGCAGTTTAGTCTGGTTGTTGCAGTTCGGTACTCATGAAGGCTCCAGAAGTCTCCAAACATTTACAATTTAGGGCATAATTTAACCATAATCAGTAACTCAGAAAGTCTACTCAGAGCTTCGACAATTGAACTTCCGGATTTAGAACAGTTTCACACGGACGAGCCTAGTCTGGTTGTGGGACGAGGCTAGGTTTCACAACCCCGCAGAGGGAGTACACTCACTATACATGTGATCAGGCCCATGATTTCTGAGGAAAGACTCATATGTTTGGAGCGTGGAAAATATGGCAGGTAATTGGGATCAATATCTTGGTTCCATTGAAAAACGCCTTTTGCCTAGCTTCACCGTGATATTGTAATTGTCTGGACACACGATCTGTAGCTAGCACCGCGCCCCCAGCCTAGCTAGGCGTATTTAGATTTCAACGGAAACACACCTTTAAAGGCGCGGAATGGGGTAGCTAGGTGTTGGGGCTCGGCTTTGATTTGTTATATCGCCCTGATCATGAATACTAACAGCTACATGTACATTGAATTCTTGAGCTGGAGAAATAGATGCATACAGCCTCTCGTATCGCCCATGCTGCTTGCGAGAATCTCAACTGATAGAGTAGGCCTTAAAGGAGCATATAATTGAGGTACTCTTTTCATTTTACTATATTGCTGACAATAGCTAAAATCCCAATATATATAATGAATACTAGTACTAGTGGTATACTGTATACTTTGTAGATGTGCTAACATGGGCTGTCATGTACACATTTGCTTAGACCTATGTATATAAAATGCTTCCGGGATTGATAGATATGTACTGTACGGTACAGACTACAACACTTAAGATACAGTAGAGTTGTTAAAGTTCCTATGCTATGCATTGACTAGTAAAACTTCTAAGAAATATGTTGCCATTAAAAACTAGTTATGTATAGTATAATCAGGCACCAGAGGAATTTCCACTCATTTCTTCCCCGACTGGCACTGAGGGCCGTCCCACCGGCTGGTATTACTCAAAGCAATAACTGATCCCTTGCAAATAATAATATGGCCCTTCTCAATCCCACCGGATCCGAATGAAATGATTAACTCCATAAAATCGAATTACGTTCTCCACTAACAAGTCGTAATAGTCAACCTAGGACTCCGGAGGTAATTCCATGTATCTACGTCCTCACCAAGGGTATAGGTGCTTACCCTCAGCCCCCTCTCGAACATCTGAGCCGACAGTATTTTTGTAGCCCCAGCTCCGAAATTTCCGCCCCCATAGCCTTAGGCTGACTAGGCATAGAAGATGAAAAGGAAAAAGCTCCGAAAATATATACCCCTAGTATAGATTAATCAGCCATTTAATTCTTAAAGCAGATGTTGACATACCTCGTACTCTGTACAATCCTCAGCCCAGTGATCTATGGGTGCATTCTGGTAGTCTGGTTAACATTCTTCCCTATGCCAGGAACGGTAGAGGGGGTTTGTACGTCAGGGTGATCCACCGGCACACCCTGTCCCGCCCCACAGACACCAGAGGATGTTCCCACGTCAGCCTGATCTCTCCGTGCATTCTGATAGTCTGGTTAGCTTTCTGCACTGATCCAGTGACGCCAGAGGGGGTTTGCACTTCAGGGTGATCAACCGGCACACCCTGCTCTGCTCCAGAGGCTACAGCGGTTGCCTGCCCCAGAGGTTGCCCCAGAGGTTGCCCCACCGGACGAACGATGATCGTGTCGTGAATTGGCTGAGGCAGGCGGACGTGTGCCCTTGCATATATATTTCCTTCCACATTCTGCGCCCCGTGCGTTCATTTCATGTATCGCAGTACATATTCCTCTTGTGACCCTCCCCCTTAAAACAATGCTTCCCCCCATATATATCGATTATCGTGTTTATTCTTCCTCGGCACCGCCGCCTAGTGCTTTGCCACCTCCTCCACCCCATCCCCCTCGAACCGCTCCTCCTCAACCCTTCCAAATTCAATCAGCTGGTCGATTCCCACACTACCCTCTCCCTGTTCCTCCTCCTGCCGAGACCTCACTCGTGTTGGAGTCGCCCTCTTTGTCCGCCTATGGCAGACGTGGATCGTGTCGTATGTGCCTTCCCTCTGGTTGTGTGCTGGGGCTTGTCTCCTGGTTGATTGGGGGATGGCCATGTCCGTTCTCTTTTCTTGCTTGTATATAAACATGTGAGGAGGTAGGATTTTAGGGTACAGGTTTTAGTCGTGGTTGGTGGTGAGTCAATTCCTAAGCAAGTTCCTTACCACACCCAATATGCAGCGATGGGACCTCCCCAACGAGTCTTTAAACCCCCCAGTAGTACTCATTGAGTATCATATCAAGCCAATCGTCATCAGGATTATCCTCCGCAACCGAGGGCGGAGGGCCGAACCCCCATTTTCGTCCCCAAGGTGGGCAGCTTCATCTAAATGCTGCACGCCACCCGTACCCTCTGGTGTATCCACCTGCTCCATGACAGAGTAACCTCTGGCACTAGAGGTCATATGTTTAGCACCCGAAGATAAAAACATTGGACTCTGGGGTACATACATATTGCCCACATTGCCGAAAGCACCAACCATGGGTAATGTTACGTCATCCTCGAAGTTTAGAAGCATGCTATCTGACGTAGAAGTACCTCCTTGTTGGCCTGGAGACGAATGGATTTTTTTAATTTTTTTAATACTCGGTTACTCATATGCGGCCCCAGTAGGGGGGCCATGATGAGCCAACGGAACCCCGCTGGATTCAAGCAGCTGTCAAGTTAATCTGGCGGTGTGGGCGTATGTACAAGAGGATATGGAAGTATGAGGAGGAGGGGTGTATGAGAAGGAGGGATGTATGAGAAGGAGGGATGTAGTATATCGTGGAGAGTAGAAGGGAACCCGTCTGAGGATAGTGAAATGAATAACTGGAGAGTAGAAAGAAGAACGTCTGAGGAGAGTATAAGGAATAATATCAACGTCCACTAAATTCTCTGTAAGGGTAACTGAAAAATTCCTCCGCTGCGTCCCATGGATCCTCGTCTCCGTCCTAGGTTAGAGACGAGCGGAAAGTCTTATCCAGGGGCAGATATTCATCGACTTCTTCATCCTGTAGAAGTACCTCCTTGTAGGCCTGGATACGAACGGAAAGTCTTATCCAGGGGCGGATATTCATCAACTTCTTCATCCTCAAGGAGCATGGCGTCATCGCCCTCCTCCGCATCCTTTCTTATTTTCTTGATACCAAACCAATCACCCCCCTCGGGGCCTAGATGACTGGGCCCCCCCTACTGCCCTACTGCAAATCAGCCTAGGCCAATACTGCAGACCTAGCATCTTGGCTAGTTTCTCTGGTGCTGGTTGCTCTCTTCTTTCCCTCGGCTTGGGTAGAAGGATGGTCTTTGCCAGCCTAGTTGGCGAGGAAGATCTCACAAAACTGTCAGCCGATTGCTCTGACTCCCTTTAATCGGGGATATAACAAGATCTCGGTGTGAAGAACTGAGAGATATGACCAAATCTCGCTGTGAAGAGATGCTAGGTCTTGGTGTGTAGGGATTCTCGGTCTCGGTGAGAAGCGATGATTAATTTAACAGGATCTGTCTGAGTTACCAGATCAGGATGTGGTTGATTCAAAGCTACCTCGTGGGGGGTGCCTAGCCACTAACAACTGCTCTTTAGGTATCTGCGCCGAGGACCTTGGTGCGCCGAGAATGCAGTGTGGATCGTACATCATAATGAGACCCCCCGCAAACCGGCTTGATATCATGCACTCATAGAAACATCTATAGGGGTGATAAAATCACCAATCTCGAATGTAGATTTCATGGCTCTGCCAGTGAAAGCCGTCCCGTTTTGCCATTTTGCAGGCTCCCAGCTCCCACTTGAATACTGATTTGAGATGGATATGGGTGGTAGGTAAAGGGCTCCCCGCCCAAAGGCTCACCCGCCTGATATTCGGCCTAGGTGGGGGTAGAGTGGGGGGTAGTCTTTGGAGAGGCCATATTGCAAGCCGGGGGGATTGGGTATTAGCTTGAATTTGGCGGGACGTGAGGGTAACGATGTTGTTAGTCTGGTTGGCACGATGTTGTAGATTTGCATAGATCCCAATTTACGCTAGTCACCACTGTGCTTTGCATTAGTCTGGTTGGCACAACAGCAGTTTGCATGATATCATGGGATCTCCGAAAACGGCTAGTATGTTAACCCCGGTCATCTACGATGCAACATCTGATTAATCTTTTTCGTTTGTCGGTACTGTTCGGCCCGATCGGAATATGTACCTACAGTAACCATATGCCATCTTCATAACCAGACACGTCAACGGTACTCGCAAATGCAGATTGTCATCACAAATACATTGAATGTCTGATGCATTGAGATTTACAGACATTTGTATATAATAGTGCCCTCCTCACACAGCAGGTCGTTGAGCGTTTACCATACAAACCAACCAACTGAGTTTAAGTTCCTTGCCATGGCGGAGAAAACGATCCCTACTACTACTGAAGCCGAATACGCCCATGCTTTCGAGGGAATTGAGAACTTTAGAGATGTCGGGGCCACTATCAATAAGTTTCTCGGGAAAAGGTGAGTCGTTAATTACACAAACCATTGGTGATGAGTTGGTTAACCGGTTTCCCAGGGTAATGCGGGAGGGTTTCCTCTTTCGTTCTGGTCGGCTCGGTAAGTATTAGAGGGAATCATGTTTAGGCTTTACGGAGTGTAGTCTGTGGAGCGTACACTCTAATGCTGAGTGGTTTACGCAGATGGAGCCACAGCAGAAGATAAGCGGACCTTCAAGGAGGGTTATGGGATCAAAACTGTTTTAGACCTACGCACTGAGTAAAGAACCCCACATTCTTGGCTAGGCTAGTTTGCTTTCGATGCTCTTTTCATGCGTATGAGAGTTCTAAATAATCCCTAACTAATGATCTAGTACCGAACGAATTGTACAATCTCGCCGAAACCCGAGTGCATATGATGAAAGCAAATCCCCTAGAACTGTAGAGCCGATAGTAGGGCCCGAAACGCATAGAATTCGCATGATCGGCCGGAATTTGGAAATTTTTATGCTGAAAATGCTTGGTTGGTGGAGCTTGTTGTATGTTGTCCTAAACCCGCTAAACCTCAATATATGTACCCCTTCTAGTAGAAGCTTATGCCTCGAGACGGTCAATATAGCAAGGTGATCGTTTTCATGCTCTTTGGCTTCAGGATATCTGCAGTTAAGATTATTTCTCGGGAGGTCATAGAGAAAGTAGGACTGATTGGAATGGGCACCATGGGTTTGGAACATTCCGGAAATGAGATCAAGAAGGTACGTATCGCCTTACAATTTTGTTTCCCCCCTAAAGATATAATTATACTGGATACTTAGCTGATAGTCAGAGTAAAAAGATGTTTCAAATATTAATTTCTGATAACAACCCCCCTTACCCAGTTATTGCTCATTGCACGCAAGGGAAGGACCGTACGGGGCTTATTATCCTTCTCATCCTACTATGCCTCCACACACCTTCTCCGAACCCAGCGAAGCCCTCCTCGGAACAAATCACACTTGAAGCCATGTCACATGACTATACTCTAACCCAAGCCGGGTTACAGCGTATCCGGGAGGAAATGATGGTGGAGATTGTAAATGATACAGGGCTCCCTCCGTCGTTCATCAATGTCGACCCTAACTTTGTCAGTGCGGTTGTGGACTTCCTGGGGTTAAAATATGGTGGCATCAATGGGTATTTGGCGAGTCTTGGGCTGGATGGGGACTATATAGTTTGTAAGCTTCAGGAGACGCTGTTGGTCAGTTCGGTGGCTTCTTAGTGGGTGAGGAATTGAAAACCATGGGCAGACCGATGAAATTGACAGCATGGGATATCCTCGTCCGCTTCATCAATCGACCAGGCCTGTCCACAAGCAGAGTAATATGTGTCGGCTGCAAACTCAGAGTCGAATATAAACGGGTAGGTGTTTTTCTTTTCTAACATACGATATGTCCTTCATATAGAATTTTTGATGTGAGGTAGTGTTGCCAGGTTTGTAGTTCCAAATATCTATGGATTTACACAGAAGACTTGAACAAGAACGTTCGATATCAGAGAAGAAAGCAAAATGAGATATTATTTACTGATAGATAGTCTTGAGGAATTCAAATCAGGTGACAACTGGTAGGTATGGTATTTTTATTTATAAAATTAAAAAGAATACCGCGATGCAGAAATAACAATTACGGTAGTCTTGTGACCAAATAGTCTCATGCCAGACTTGTCTATGCCAATTCCCGTCACCCCATCGGGAACCCACAGAAATCTCTAGTTCTGGTTGCACAACCCCTTAGAAATCTCTCCCCCATACCGGTAACCACACTCCACCAGGAAATCCGACCAAGATTAGGTATATAAGGCTCCAGCTCCAGCTCCTCCATAATTCCCCCCTCATCAACTTCCCTCCCCTTCTTCGACTATCGAACTCGAGTTCTATATTCCCGCTAACTATGTATACAGTTGTACCTATGTCATGCATGTATGACTGCATGAAAGAGAACTACTCTATACCCTATACCAACCCCCATGCCCACGGCGACGGTATATCCGACATGGCTAGCACTAGTTCAGCGGTGCCTCGGTATAAATTGCTATTGATAGATCACAGAAAGCTACTGGACTTTGCGGGGGCTAGTCACTTGCACGACTACGTATGGGACTTAACACCACCATTGATAAAGTCCATTCATACGATCACGTTGACACGGGTCGTTTACTGCAATGACAACAGGAGTTGTAATCCGAAAATGTAGGTAATGAAATTGTGTCAACGTTTTTGGTACTATGGTACACAACAAAGCTAACAAAGTTATACTACAGTACACCACGGATATCAAGTACCTACTGTGCAATATCTACAGAGTCCAAGCCTTTAACCGGCGTCTGAACGCCTTATCCGCCTACCGCTTGACCCCCAGACTTCCTCTCGCCCTCCTCTCGCCTTCAATCATCCGGCTTCTGGCCCCCTCCCCTTACTAACGACGGCCTTTAGTGTGCCCAAACACCCAATCCCTAACCCCAAGGACCCAGTTCACCCAGATCAGCCCCACAACCAGAATTATCAAATCCTTCAATATCCTTTGATACCTATTAAACCACCAGCCAGTCCTATACGCTACATTCAAGGCCTTGACTGCTCTCCTACTAAACACCTCTATTTCCTTCAGCCCGCCACCAATATCTACATCCTCCTCCATACCTGGTCCTACAGCGACCATTCTTCCCATTATCCTATCATCGCCACAGAACCTCACAACAGTATTTGTACATTGTTCCATATCAACCAGTTGATGCCCCAACACCATCATGCTAACAACCGTGGCCATGATGGGGGTTTTAACAAAATAGGGACTGAGCATGTTTATCCGAACATTATGGTGTGGCTGCGAGGTGAGGCGAAGAGACGCGAAGAGACCGATGAGACCGTGTTTGCTGGAGGAGTACAAGCAAGCTAGGGGCGAGTGGAGGAATCCGGCGAAGCTGCCCATTATGAGGAGGTGCCGGTCACCGCTAGGGTTTTTACGGAGGAAATACTCTGCGAGGCGGATGGTGTATAGTGCTCCAACATAGTTGACATTGAAGGTTGTGAGATTTGGGGGGGGTGGAGGCTGACGGGGATCTAAGCTCTGTAGGTCAGCCTAAGCTTTGAGAAGTGGAGACTGGAAGTGGAGGGGCACAGTAGGGTGGGGAGTGAGAGAATGGGGGCAGTAAGATGACAGGCGGTACCTCGATTCGGATCATCCTCGGCTAGGAGACTTCCGACCTCTGAAACTCCAGCATTTGCGATCACGCAGTTGATTACATCTCGACCGGCGGGAGACCACTCGAGTATGTTCACAAACATCTGGGACTGGGACTCCCAACTAGTGACGTCGCAATAGAAAAAACGAGCGCTGTGGTTTCCGTTTCGTTAGTTTACTCTCGGAGTATTACTTTGAGATGATTGCTTTTTTCCCTGGTGGGGCATTCTGGCATTACCTCCCCGGTCCTCTAATGTCCCTAATTGATCTCTGGATAGCAGTTGTTACCTCCTCTCCTCTTGCTATGTCTAAATCGCATACTGCCACATGAGCCCTTTATATCCTCAAGTTCTAACGTCAGTAATAGGTCCAAAATAGGAATCTCCGCTCAAATAAAGCTTAAAACAGAATTGCTAACCCAAGCAGTGCCAATCTTCGGCAGCACGCCTCACCAATCCCGCTGGCTCCCCCTGTAACAACAATAAGCTGACCGGCAACATTGTGGTTCAGCTTTGCCATGGAAGTGTTGAAGTCAACACTAGGAGAAACTAGGACGTCGCGGGGAAACTGGAAGCCTTGGGGTCTACCATAATTATGATCTGAGAATTCCCTTGTTTGGGATCGTCTTCCCCCTGTGGATCGAGGTCTAGACATTGGAACCACGAGAAGATCCAGATGGGGGGGTATGCTTTTGCGGGAAACGGTTTTTTTGAGGGTTGCTGAGAGAATAGTAACGAGGAAAAATCCCAAGACAAAAAGACTGGACTCGGAGTAATTATATAACGAGGTACACCAGTCTCCAATTCATTGCGGTCTTGGGCCACAATCGACACTCGAACAAAGAGCACAAAGGACTCGACTCGGCTCTAGAGCTTTGGGACGTTAGCCATGATGGAAACACAATGCCAACAAGGAACGGTGGGTGAAACCTGTCAAAGGGAAAGTTTTGTTCTTGGACGCGGCGTGAATGTCTCATGATGAAATTAGGCTAGCTATCTCGGCTCGGCAAGCTGGATCGTCAAACTCAATTTGGTAGATCTGCATCAGGGTTCCAGAGAGAGACATACAGGGGACAGGGATGAGACGCTGGGAAAGTCCAAGAATGAACTCTACTCCTAGGCTGCGTTACTTTGTCTGGTTTGAGTTAGAGGGAATGCCAGTTTTGTGCCTGTACCTAATGTTCTGGCTAGTCTGGCTCCTCTGATGCACCGAGGATTGGAGAATACCATATATGAGCCTGATGTGGCCCCGTTTTTGATATGATTGTAACATCGTGCCATCTAAATCTAAAGCATGTATCAATGTCAAGTCAGCGCTGAAAACCCAGATTCTGAACCCCTTCCGCAGCAGCAGCATCTTGAACAACCATGGAGAGGCCTCCAGCTCAAATACTTCCTACTTAGGTCGTGTTGGTCGAAGGTGAGGGCGGCGTGGGCGAGGACGATTCCGAGTAGCTCACTGCCAGCGGTATGAAGTTGAAGTCCGATATGTCGTTGCCGCAGGGCTAATATAAACAGTACAACGGAGGCAGCAGGGCGAAGGGCAGCCAAAGCGGGTTTTCAAGAAGGCGAATTTTTCTCCAATTTGGTCTTTTGATATCGTCGGGAAGTCGGTGGCAGCGATGGCGGATATGGTGGAGATATATGTTCCATTCCTAGGCTCGGGGGGCTGGAAGTTTGTGAGCCTGTCGCTCCGAAGGCATAGGAAGGAACCCCGCCATGGGCATAAGCCGACCGCGGGTATAGACTTCCAAAAAAGAATGTGAAAAGAAGATATAAATAGCGCGACAGCAGCGACAAGCTCAACCCTGTACGCACTTTGCTTGCCACGCCAGTATCTTAATCCGCAGAAGATCCGGAGGGGAGAGGGGGTTGAGGGTAACCTTAACTGGCGGGAGTTGAAGGCGCTGCGGGTTGTGCCGTGGGGAGAGTGTCGTGCATAACCTATAGAGGAGGGGGTTGAGGGATACCGCTGGCGGCGGCCTACGCGGATCCTCGCCTTCGACCAAAACGAGGTATTTGAGCTGGAGACCTCTCCCTGGTGGTTCAAAAGGAGGGGTTTGAGGATTTGGCGCTTAAATTTCGTTCAGTATTGATTTGACATGGATTAATATCAGATTCAGATGGCACGATGCTGCTACATCTACATGCTCATCCTAAGTATGCTGCAAGCGCTGAGGATCCAGAATTAGCAAAATGTCCATTTGGGCTGCCATCTCATGGCTTCCGCTAGAGGTCCGCCATCTACCGGTACTTCGGTATCTGCGAGGGAAAATAATCAGATTCATTTGCGCAAATCCTTGTCGGCGGGCGGATGGATGCATGCATATGCATGCAAACAGAGCGGAACCTTGACGCGACGCCGGCAAGTAACCGCAGTCGTTCGGTGAACCTCGGTCTCGATTCCCATAGGGCGAGATTGCTTCAAGAGCAACAGACCTGCTGGACGATCCCTATCCTCCTTGTTTTCCGCTGGTTCATTCCCATGGAATGCTCAAATTCTGCATCACCAACTTCTCCCCCAAAACCATCCGTAACAGTTACTCACCTCTCCGCCGACGCTACTTTCCTCCTTAGCTACATCCCCATACATCCCCAGCTCCAATCAGCGGTCCCAAGCACAAATACTGCTGCAGCACCATTCACCCTCCTACTCGACCCGTGGCTCGTCGGCTCTTCCCCAGTCTTCCATCCGTCATTCAGCACACAATCCCACACTACCACCCCCTCGATAACACATCTAAACCAGCTACAAAAAAGCCCTGACATTATCCTCATCAGCCAGGATAAATCCGACCATTGCAACGAGGAGACGCTAAGTCAACTTGATATTTGCCCCGGGGGCAGGGATGAGAATGTGAGGGTGTTTGCTGTAAGGGGTGCAGCGGGGAAAGTTAAGGGGTGGTTTGGGAAGGGCAAGGAGGGGAAGGTGGTGGAGTTGAGGGATTGGAAGAGGACAAAGAGGGAAGATGGGGTTGTGAGGGTGGAGATTCCAGTTGGGACGGGGTGTTGGGAAGGGGGAACAATTGAGGCGTACGTGGAGATTACGGATCATAGGGCGATTTATCAATGGGAATTTCCGAGTTTACATTCTGCATTGGGAATCCGGTTCGTTACAATGTATACACCCACCATAACAGTCACCACCAGCCCCAGTTCCCCAATAAGACACACCCACCTCACTATATTCACCCCCCACGGCGTCCCTCCGTCCGGTATCCTTCCCTACCTAACACATCTCTCCCTGCCCCCACAGACCCCAATTATAGACCTCCTCCTTCACCCCTTCACACTAACCACTACCCCGCCACACCTCGGCGGGAAGATTACCCTGGGAGTACCAAACATCGCAAAATTACTGAAATCAGGGGTGGGGGTGAGGGTTGTGGCAAGTGCGCATGATGAGAAGAAGGAGGTGGGGGGTTATGTGAGTAGCAGAATTAAGACTAGGCGGTGGGGAAGGGAGGAGGCGGAGGAGGGGATTTGGAGGGCAGTGCTGAGCGAGGTGGAGGGGGAGGGGAAACAGAGAAAACAGAAGGGAGATATAGGTGAGGAGGATGGAATGGTGGATGGGGAGATGTTGCCGGAGGTATGGGATATGGAGAATGGGGAGAGCAGAGAGTGTATATTTTGAAGTTAATTGCTGTTGTTATGGTTGGAGATAATTATTTACGAGGTCGTTAGGTTATATCAAGAGTTATTCTGGATATCTGGACCATGATCTAGGATAATCAGTGTATTCCTACTAAGTGGTTCTCATGTATTCCCTCTGCTTTCTATATGCATTTCAAGATTTCGCGGATATACTGTACATGATATATGTGGTTTTGGGGATGAGAATATACTAGGTTATTTGTATACAATAGATAGACCGAAACACATGTACTATTCTTCTGATTACATTTGATACGGTGCCTGTGAATACACATTTGTCTAGTTCCATATATATACCGACGCTTAGCGAGTACTCCTACGTATATCACCACATCTCTGGATGCGAACATAAAAAGCACAAGTGGCCTGTGAATGCAATATTGATACTAAGCAATGTGCTGAGCTTCTCCAAGAACTATTACTTCTTTGAAGCATCTGCTAATATTCGGTTTCTCTGTCAGGACATTGAGCAGCCAGGTTTCTACCGAAAATTTGTATTAAGGCATAGGCATGTGAGTACGTCTTTCAACCCTGAACTCTGTAAGACCTCAGGAAGGTGACCAAACACATATTGGTGTGTGTGTTGGGGGGGAG
>Ga0307511_10005896_pt1 | contig 12382 bp, 17 predicted proteins | sample 13_EM_MG_FD_200266 | JGI IMG/M metagenome (GOLD analysis project Ga0307511, IMG submission 200266) | Populus trichocarpa ectomycorrhiza microbial communities from riparian zone in the Pacific Northwest, United States - 13_EM | ecosystem: Host-associated > Plants > Roots > Unclassified | place...
GTATTTTATTTATGTCATACCTCTACTTGTTTGGTTTATTCCATAGTTCCGTATGAAATAATAATATTAGAATATTATTGTGGTCGCTAGATTGGTGAATGGGCCGGTCAATAGCGCCATTGGTGTATGGGCCGGCCCAACCAGCAGTAGCGTCCCATTGACCAATGGGCCGTATTGCTGAATGGGTCAGAACATACGACCTGCCCCTGCGGGAACCCCCGACAAGATGGGCACCACATCACTTTCGTCTGCTCAAGGTTCAGGAAGGAGAGGAGGGAGCTGGTGGGGCTCGCCACAACCTGGGAACAGTTGGACGCACCGATGTGGGCCAAGGAGGGCGGCGATGAGCCCTACGACAGAGTAGAGGCCTTCTTCGGGTTCCTTTTTACCAAACTAGGGTAGGGGAGGGAGTCGGTGTTTTCAGGGGAGGGCCGAAAAGGGGCGTGGCTGAGGGGAAGATCTCGGGGAGGGCCAGAAGGGGCGGGGCGGAGGAGGACTTACACATACTATGGAGGGCCGGAGAAGGGGCGTGGCGGAGGAGGGACACATATGTACACTGGGGAGGGCCGGAGGAAGGGCGTGGTGGAGGAGGCACCAGGGGAGGGCCGGAGAGGGCGTGGCGAAAGGGGTCATGAGTCCTGTTTGTCCTTGTACATAGCTTGCGCAGGCGCGCACAGATTAATTTGGGTCTCCTTGAATCCTCTCGGGCTTCCGAGGGGCTCGTCATGGCCACCCTAGCAGGGCTGAGTATTTAAAAAAAAAATAAAAAATAAAAAAACCCGGGTTTCCGGGTGGCTTATCGTGACACCCCAGGGCCGAATATGAGTAATGAGTATGTAAAAAATAAAAATAAAAAGTCTATCTGGACTCATAGGTGACAACAGATGGAGTCATAATGTTTCCAGATCATTACCTATACAGGATAGCTCATTATAGATACGTCCGGTATCATGATGCTAACGAAGGTAATAGAAATAAGGCGAGAGAAACAAGGAACAAGAGATGACATCAGGTGCCTACACAATTAGGCAGCTACAATAGGAGAGGGTGGTCAGCAAACTGAACCAGACATGAACTAACTGTGACAGGAGTTGAACAAGACAAGTGATAACTGACTAAAGAGACTGGGAAACATTAGGAAATTGCCTAATAAGGCCAAAACCCAACCAAATCCAACCTAGTCAGAAATCGTAAAATACCATAACTAAAACACTTTCAAGACAAAGAAAAACAATTAGAAAAACTCTTCCTTACACAGTGTAATATTACAGGCAAGCTGTAAACAACATAAATACATGAGCGTAAGTGATAGGTAGATGTGGGCAGATAGAGTATAAACAAAGTAACTCTGGTGTATTGAGGACTCTATAAGAGTAATGCTATATGAGGCTTAGAACACAGCTTGGGGTTTATTATATCAACTATATAAATGCGTTCGCTTATACAGAAGTCTAGAACCCACCACAGTTCAAGTCGCCCACTACTGTGCCCATGTGGTTCATCCTCCTCAGGGCTCGCTTCACTTTCTCGGCTAATAGGTTCGGTCTCAAAAAGGCCGCCCCCACCGTGCCCCGATGTTTAACCATGTGCCTCCATCCTCGACTCATGTTTATGTGTATGTCCTTTCTCGTGTATGCCGTTAGGTATTTGCTGCGACTTATTTCAAAACATACCTTATTCCCACCCACCCCCATAATTCGCCCTCGGAGACAACCCCTATTCACTGACATATTCCAGGTACAGTTTACTCAGATCTCAAATAACAAGTCTAAGCAATATTTCTACCAAGCGAATTAGTTGTGCCCGGTACCTCCTGCAACCCTTCCCACCCGAGAAGACAGATTTTCATACCCACCCCATTCCCAGGGTTCTACCCACTTCACTAGACATTCTACCAAGGCTAACACCCATTTTAAGCCCGCTACTGTTGTGGTTACTTACAAACTCATCGAGAAACTCAAAAACGACCACTGATGCATTACCCCGTAATGTACTATAGTTGGGAATGGTATTTTCATACCTAATGTGATCGAATGCGCCCTGGGTACGGTGTATTTATACTACCAGACTGATATATATAGCTTTCTAGGTCGTAAGTCTTGCAGAGCTGCCACTTCCCCTTCATTCACAACATAGTACGACAACCACGAAATTACCCAAGCACCCCGAAGGGAGCTACCCCCCCTTATCACCGAGCTCAGGTATCTGAACCTCTAACTCAATGGGACATTATATGGCAAAATTGCAAAAGCTTGTGAAGGGAGGGAGTAAGGATGCATAGAATGGTACTCAAAGATGAGGTTTTGGTATCAAATAAATACTCAATGCTGTTTTCGCAACCGTCAGCAATTTGATCCAACAAGACTGCTTCCATTAGGGGTACTTAGCTGTGAGGAGCAAGTAGTCGGCAATTAAGCACGTTCTATTTTCCCTTGGGTTGGATTATTGCCTTTTTTGGATGTTACACAAACGGAGGTACCGTTCCTGGTAGATATCAAGCAGACTACCGTTTTGAGTGATTATGCTAGTCCCACTTTGGTAGTCAGCACAATCATCGCCAACCAGCAGCCCCTGCAATTCATCCATATCAGTGAATAACACCACCTGCCCTGGCGATATCAAACAAGTTCCGATAAGTGGCGGGCATGTTGCACTTCCCTTGCATAAAAGAAATATAATCTATGCATATGGGCGACATCACTCGTTTTTAGAAGCTTTGGAAACGCTGGCTCCGTACAAACTTGTCACTTTATTGAGAGCGACGACAAAATGAAGGGTGCCCAAACACACAAAAAAGTCAACAAAGCTTAGAGGGATCCATAGCACCCGTTGCAAAGGATATTCAGGATTTGCCTGCATGTATCTGCATTGATTTTCATATATTCGCTATAAGAATGAGAGTCGACCGCCCGAATGATATGCCTGTAACGGGGTGTCTACCGTATATTACCATCGATGCATCTGCACCCTGGATATATAATCCCTAAAGTTAACATCTATCTGCTCCCAGGCCCTTGTTGGGAACGGCTTAAGTATTCCTCTTGCAAGACGCTTTCGACCCTGGGCCCCGTTGTACACCTCCCCTCGAGGTCACGGCGAGATTTACCGGTTCTCTTGCCGGTGGGGCCCACGCCCGGGTTTGGGCTAGTTTTTCGGGAGGGGACATGCGATGGGGTTATTGGGGTTATTGGATTTGGGGGGGTTGGACGTTGGTGGGTTTTTTTTGGGTCTTGGGGATCTTCTTGCTGGTTTGCACGGGGAATCGCTTGTCAAATAGGGCATGGGTGTGCGTAGTGGTATCTGTATCTTCTATATGTCGCTTCTTGAGGTGGGTTCGGGGGGCAATGGGATTGGCGGCAATCAAAGTGGCAAGGAAACAAGAAAAAGAGTATGGTTGTGGACCGCATAACCATCGAAGATCGATGAGGGTGGTATTAGCTCTGGGGTGCAAAAAAAAAAAATTTCTTGAAGAAGTGGATGAAGATCGATATTTATGACCGAATACTAGTCATTAAACTGCGTGGGTGACAATTGACGCATATTACTACCCTCTAATAGCCCTACTTAGCCCAGCCATCAGATTAATTAACCCAGTCCCAGACTCAACGCCTATCCTCCCCTCGAAACTCGAAACGTCTCCATGCGCCCCAACACGTACGATCGATACCAATGCCCCCAACCGCCGCATCCTCACCGAGCGACAATACCGCCAATTCCCCCTCGGCTACCACGCCAGCCTCGACCAACACCGCGAGTGAATTATCCGCTTCACCTCCCTGACCCCGCAGTTCCTTTCCACCTCACGTATCCCCCTCTCCACCCTCTACGATTTCTGCTGGCGTACCTGCCCCCTCTATGCTGTCGGCGACTACGGCGGCCTCGCCTGGGTGGACATCGAGTTCCTAACCAGCCTGATCCTAGGTGCATGGTATCCCTACTATATCCCCTCTTTTGGGGAGGTGAGCCCCGAGGAGAAGGACTGGAAGTATGAAAATTTCTTGGTCAAGTTTATTGGGTGTTGGGGGGAAGGGTGTACCCAAAGACTACCTGAGATTATCGATGCCCATGGAAGGCTGTGTGGGTTGGTTGAGAAAGGGCTGCGGATGGCGGGGGGGGATGGTGGTGGTGGGGAGCAGGAGAGGAAGCAGAACCATGACGAGTGGGTGTTGATGCCATTGTTTAGGAGGATTATGATTGTGGTGGATAAGTCGGAGTGGTGGGTGGAAGCGGTGTTGTTGGTTGCGGTGCAGCAGGCTGAGCGCGGCCGCGCGGAGGAGGAGGAGAAGAAGGAAAGGAGCGGGCTGAAAACTGGAGGATCGGGAGTGATTAATTTAGAGTTTTTAGAAAAGGAAGAGCATATGGAGAAAATTGGAGAAGGGGTTTATAGGGTGAAGATTGATAGAGCTATTGAGGTAGTTATGGAGTTACAGGCGAGTGAAGATGAGACTAATGGGCAGGCGAGGCTTCAGGAGGTAGGGAATGAGGTTGAGAATGCTAACATTGGAGTGGATGTTTGAGAATTATGAAATGGAGAATTATGATAGTTTTGGACTTAGGGAGGATGCTGCCTGGCGTGCTAATTTGGAGTATGTAAATACATGTGCAGAGAGTGTTCAGCAATCACTCGATATTACTGAACCGTTCGAACTATCCACCAATTGCACACAGACCGAACGGTTCAGCAATCGATTAGTGCATGGTTCAACTATAATGTATGAACTGACGGTAGGCAAAGCGCAGTGGTAAGTTAACTACTTTACGAATGTAGTTATCAATTGAGGGCCCAAGTTTGAATCCCGGTGGAGGCAAGAAGTCCTTTGCCTGAATATTATTGGAAAGGACGAGGGAGTAGGGTTGTTGGGCATCCATTCCTTTACGCTCTAGTTCACTGCATTTACAGCACAATACTACGAGGATAACCTAGTAACAAATTGTAGTGTGCAGGATATAAAGAGTGCAGGAAACTAGAGTACCTCGTTTTGACCGTTTTATTGCAAATACCCCAATATTACTCATGAATTTTTATATTGGGGAGGGTGGTTACCCATAATCTCATACCTTGGGCAGTCGACCGATATATGTTCTTATATCAAAAATATTCTCATCTCGTATCGGGTGTTCTGATTTAGAGAGTCTATTGTATTCATTATACTAGTATGCCCGCGAGGGGCATACCAGGTATCTATGTCAACCGCAGACATTTCCTATGTGCCCGCGAGGGGCATAGCAAACACGCCACCCGTGGGCGGCCGATGTCCACGAACGGCCCAGAACATATATGCCATATCTGTAGGGTGAGTCCCTCCAATGGCTTTGGCTCTGCATAGTGCATTAAGGGACTCTGTAACTAAAAGTTTTGCAAGGGGGTCTATATCTAACCGGAAGCCTGTAACCCTGAGGGCGTCAAAGTACTGCGCCTTATTTCCTGCTGATACACATATTGGGGGGAGGCCACTCATAACCAGGGGAATCGACTAGATCATCCGCGTCATTCTCTCATTTCCATCCTCAAACGGGTGGATGCTAATGAGCATGTGATGCAACCACGCCGCGAAGGTGTATGGTGCTATACAGTCCCTTCCAGATTTGACCTGCTCAAACACCGCTCCCGCCATCCCGGTGAATATGCCCATTGATTCCGGCACTTGGCCGAAGGGATGGAATATTGTATAGCTGATGTCCTGCGTTGCTGAGTCCTCATGTGCCACATAAACAGTCTTTTGGCGCCATTCTCCCACCGGGGTAAGGGTTCTTGTTGCTAAGTTTGCTTTTGTAAGTGAATTCGACCTGTTGCCATTGATATTTGATGTATTCGCAAGAGGCTTTTTTTTTATATACTCAGATACTCAAGTATAGCCGCGCGAAGGGCCATGCTGAGCCAGCCGGAAGCCCGGCTGGATTCAGGTAGCGGACAAGCTAACCTGGCCGTACCGGCAATATGTACATATGGGGGTGTGAAAAATGGAAGGTAGAAGAATTCTTGCGTAGGGATAGGAGATGACAACGAAGAAGGAGATGCTGATGATGAGGTGGAAAAGCGGTGAACGATGAACAGTGAACGAAAAGACTATGAGAGGGGACTGTGAGCTCTGCTGAGTGGCCTTCCTGCGCGGGGGGGTCATCTGGAGATGAGAGACTGGTGCAGGTGTTGGAAGAAGGCCTCGACTGCATCGTAGATTTCGCCATCTGGGTCGTTCCTCCAGCATGGGGTGGTGAAGTCCTCCCAACGGGAGCAGGGGGGCCGTATGCGGGTGTAGGCTGGACAGTGGAAGGTGATGTGATCCCCTGTCTCGTCTGGGTAGTTGCACTTAGAGCATGCTGGGCTATCTGATTTCTTTATGTGCGCGAGCCACGAGCGTTGACCCCCGGTTCGTGTGGAGCCATGTGTACGCGGATAGGGCCTGTCTGGGCCAGTTCAGTGGGAACGGGGAGATGGAGGGGTGTGATCGTGCGCCCTTGCGGTTTGCGCGGAGGAGGGCTCTGATGCCGCTCTCGGTAGCTATGCCGAAGTGTAGTGATATCGTAATTCGCAAGGGTAGATCTGTGCTGAAGACAGCCGTTTTGTCCATACACCAATCTCGAACTAGATATATTGCCTTCCGCACGTCTCGAAGAACTGATATTCGCAAGGTCGTTCAGATCACTCTTTTCAGCCGTATTTTGGAGAACACCAAGGAAGAACCCAGCGCGCACAAGCCGGGTAAATGACTCTCCTCCCAATTGAAAAACTCCTTCTAGTATATTGGTCTCGATACTAGCAAGCCTTGATTCAAATACGCTTCCATGATATCCCCTGACGACATGACTGAGTTAAGCTCAGTCCATTGCTCTCTTACTTTGGTAGATTCAGCCTGCGGCTCCTCAGTCATGTACTTTTCAATGCTGCACAATTTTTTGGTGTATATAGCATTTGGCAAACCAGGGTTTCGATAGAACTGCAGCCCATGTTGTAAATACAGGGTCTGCTGAATATCCCACAATGTCGAGTGCGCAGGAGCAAAGGGTATTGGCACCGTGTATATGTTGTAAGCGTCCATAGATCTTTGCTAAACGTGCCAACAGGCAAGGCTGATTAGGATGGCTGACAACCAGATTCTCCAAAGCTATTAGCCCTTTTCTTGAACAGGAATCTGGATTGAGCTCGGGTAAGGTGAACTGATTCGTCCATTGTGAGAGATTGCCATTTGCAACCCATGTATCTAAAAGTCCTCCTACTGACCGTGCATCTTCATGCGTAGTTGCCATTTATGCTGTGAAAGGGCTCTGTGAGGGGAGAGATTTTCCGGCTGTTAAATGGAGTCAGAATATAAAGAGGATAATCAAGACCCAAAACACACAAGTCAAAATGGGCGGATTTCGCTTGTTCGTAAGCAGAAATATACCAAAACTTAGCGGGAGGAAGTACGAAGAGGTTTCATCACTTGAGGTAGAGGTTCCACCGCTCAAAGTACGGCTTGAAATAGATGGTTGTAAAGAGGTAGTTTGTGCTCTCATAGTATGAGCTGTTTCGATAACTATTCAAAGGTAGAGAGCAAGTGCAAGAGGGGTACCCAGGTTGAAGTATGTCTATGCAATTACCGGGCTGCCATGGTACTGCAACTAAGTGACGTAGATGTATTGCCTGATGATAATCTTGTCTAAATAACACTTAAACAAAGCAAGTTTAAGCAAGCGCAAGCGCAACAGGATCACCAAATCTGTAGGTGAAAAGGAAGTGAGAGTTCTTGCCCTGGTGTCGGTGCAGATGAGAACGAAAATGGAGCGAAGAGCCAGTTCTTGAATATGGCAGTATAGCAGGTAATTAATTACTACTGTAGGGAAACTCCTGTACCGGATGGCCAAGACCCCGGAGACTGTAGCAGAGATACTTCCATTATACATACCATCCATCATGAGCAACGGTATCGATGGCGACCAAGAGGTGGCCGTCATTACACAACGTAAGTTTATTCCAAGCAACAGTCCTTTTTATAAGTATCTATTAACATTCGAATGCTGCTGTAGACTTAGTTACCACCGAAACAATACCATCATACCTTTCCGAGTACCATAGGCCCCCCAAATCTCCAAGGAAGCAAAGACACGACTGGAAACCACCCCTACAGAACCTGTGGCATCGACGATGCGTGCCGGACCTGGGTTATGTCTCTATTGTGCAATCAATCCATCGAGAGGATCTTTTGGTTCAGTCATATTTCACCATTCGTGTTATTCTCTCCTACCTCGCATCACAGGTCAACACATTCGCACTGACCTTTTTTTCGGTCTACAACACCGTTGCTTGGCCTAGCTGGATCGAGTAGCAAGAAGAGATACCCTTGAACTTGCTATCTAGAGAAAACAAAGTTGTATATTAATACTACCAAGTAATTATTCCACAATTTGGTTCTTTGCCCCAGCCTGCCCTATATCCTACTGCTCCTCCCATTGCTCCTATAATCACCCCGGCTAACAAACCCAGCACTACAGCAACTATGCGGGAGCTCAAGGCTAGGCGATTATTTTGATCCGAATTATGGCTATGCTCAATCGATTGACTCGAAAGGTGAGCATGGGGAGTGCTTATAACCAGACTAGGTGCTTATTCTCTAATAATAATCTGTTATAGGAATAAACACCAGCACACCAGCAACACAAAAGAAGAATAGTACACAATGAAATCACAACAGAACATGAAAACTTGACGACCAAATTATTCGAGCGTCTTCATGGAAAGTTCCGATCTATCGGTGCTCCCATTACTTGAAAAGCTGTGCCAAAAGATTAGCTGAAATGGAAGGCTACGATTGAAAGTCTGCTTTGCACGGCCGAGGAGCAGGAACATATAATCGAAGAACAGACGAAAAGGCTGCAGGAAACAAGCACAGCAAATCAGCCAGCTTAAGCAGCAGATTGATGATCTGAGCGATGTACAAGAGATGGATAAATGACGGAGTGAATCTAACACTCCCAGTAGCTTCACTACTTCCTGGTACGATTTGCTTACGTGGGTGTACTCGAGCTGATCACTTGGCTGTTCTGTTAACTCCAATATTACCAAAACATACTCAATTAGGGGTGTGATGGGAAAAGTGATGAAGATAAATTGTGGGAGTGGATGGTAACAAGCTTGTTAAGTAGCTCTACATCCATATATTCTGGCCCAGTCGTGAAGACTGAACTTTCATGAATAATGATCCGGCCCAGTTGGTACGTCCCATACACTCCGAACAAGACCAGACCCGGAGGAGCGGCACAGGGGCTTTACCATCCCAGAAGTATATAGTAATTACTAGTCCATCGGAAATGAAAATTTATCTATACTGTAGACATTCGCATTGATATCACATTGTTATATATCTTTACAAGAGAAGAACTCGTGGATTATCTCCTATAGTGCAGTTGCCCAATGATTGGAAACAGAAATCGTCAACCAGACATCACCTACAATTAGTAAAGCGAAGGTAATTGCTGCAAATTCCTGACTTCAACCAATGCTTAGGGAAGCATTGTTTCCCTCCACCAAGCGTTGTCTCATACTGTGGTCAAAGTGGCGTGTACACAGAAAAAAGAAAAAGAGATATCAGTTAGTGCAGGTCCTAATAATTGAAACAGTGCATGTACATACACACGAGTACTGGGTTTTTCAAAAACACTCAACAGCATACCAAAATCAACCAAATACCCGATAGAAAAGCCGCTCAGAGGTAAACCACCACCCATCGAACCATTTCCGCTTCAATCTCTTTCCTATATAGCATGCCACCAAATCTGCTCACACCCACCTCTCCAGACCACCCTACCAAATTCTCATCCGTTGCAGCAACAAGGAATCCCAATCGGAAAATATGGCAGTCTTCAGGATCCTGGTTTCTGTATTTTGCAACCCATATAACTGGGGGTTGCATACCACCCTATCCTCATCACTCATTAGCGGTCGAATAGTCCTGATTATGAGACCCTTTGCTGCAAAACCCCTAATCTGTAGCTCATGATCTCTCCCGCATCCACCGAGAGAGAGTGGTCTTGGTTGTACAACCCCTTCCCTCATAGGGAGAGAGTAACCCCAAGGTAGTTTTAATTTTGGGTAGGCCAACTGGATAGAGAGAGAGAGCCTTCCTCCTTATCCTTACCAAATTATCTCTAGAAACTTGCCTAGGCCTTTCTTTGCTGCCATATTTGCCAAACAGCACCTGTAGAGGCTTCCTTGATAGGCATTGTGAATAATAATAATAATAATAGTCTTGCAATCGCGACCCAACCTCTTTTTGTTAACCAGACTATATCTCTTTGTATATGAACAACATTCTCGTCTATAAATTCTTCATAGAGTATCTAGACTGCTATAAATTCTTCATAGAGTATCTAGACTGCTATAAATTCTTCATAGAGTATCTAGACTGCTGACTTTTTCACATTTTCCAGTAAAGCACGGAAGAGATGCCCTATGTAAACTCACATATGCACATACCTCACCGCTAGTATATAACTCCAGTTTGACTACATAGGACCAAACTACTTGGTCTCGAGGGTAAGTAGCATAACCTCACTAGTGCACTACTCTGAGACTAACTGAACTAGGGGTTCCCAAAAATGAAACCTTTGATAACAATAACTAAAAAAAGCTGATCATGGGGATTAGCTTTTCATGCTGCGGGGGGGGCATTTCTGAAGCTTAGATATGGCAGAGCGGATGGGATGCCTCGTTTTCTTTAGCCTATTGTTGTAGATGTCAGCTGGTGGATACTTTTATTAGTGTATTTACCTAGCACCCCCTAACCTACCCTATAGCAGTACATACAAACTTAAAGTCGAAATCCCGAATAAAACAGGATCAAAACACTAACTATAACTGCAATTTCTATAGAGGCTTAGGAACTAATGCGCGCTCAATTTCTTAGTTAACAGGGAACAGTATTTACCGTTACCCTGAAACCTCTAGATTCAAACGTAATTTAGACTTCGTGGCATAGTAAACCAAACACTACAATAAAAAGAAAAGTTCATGGTTTCATTCATTTCTCATGCCCATTGCTAGGTATACAACTAGATGATAGAACGAAAAGCAACAATGCCAAATTAGATCCAAGGAATCACAGCCAGAACCAGAGCCAGGCCATAAACAGCCAATCCCTCCCGTCAGAGAATTGTTGCCTGCAGAGAGTGTATAGCCATCTGAGTGCTCTCACCCACACCCTCCACTTCCACCTCATACCCACCTCGTGCAACCAACATTCTCCATTACAGTATCTTCCCCATACATGTCATGACCTACTTCCTTCACTAGTGTTTCTCCCAGAATGTCGAGCTTCTGCCTCTTATTCCTTCCATGTGATATTTCAGCTGGCCGCTTCTGTCGAACTGTATAAGCTTTATCCTCCTCTCTAAGAGGTTCTACGGTACCACATTCCTCTGTTACCTTGTTGGCTACATAACCCATTTCAATGTCTTCCACAGTACTATTTTCCCCTCCAATAGTACCCTCTACTCCCACAATATCATGTCTCTTGTCCACAATGTCAGGTTCCCATCCCACAACGCCAAACTCCTCTCTCACATTTCCCATTTCTCTTAAACACACATCAGTCCTATCTTTTACCCCCCTTGCCCATTTCTCGAACTCCATAGCAGCATAAGTACCCCCACCCTCTGCTACACCCTCCCCACACTGGTCTTCACGCAACACTTCCGTCCATTGTAGGATCTCCCCACCCTCACCCAAACTATCCCCATCCGAGCTCCCCCCTTCCTCTCCACTCCATTGCTTCCAGCTCTCCAACTTCCAAATCCTTCCCAACCCATCCTGTATATCTCTCACAACCCCACTCCCATCCCTCACCCCGACGCCCTTGGCCCTCCTGCTACCACTCCTATTTGCTTGTAAGATAGTATCCACCCTAGCCTTACATACAAATCAGTATCTCCAATTATTAGTATTCATAACAGGGGGTATATATCTCCTACCTGATCAAGATTTCGTTCTGAATAGCTCATTCTTCTTTTACGCCCTTCGCCAACCACTCCCACCCCAGGTGTCTCCATCCCGGCACAACCCACCCCAGAATCATATTTCGCCGTAGCATCACTGTGACCTAGGAATTCGTAATCTTGGACAGCCACACCATCACCCTGGCCACTACCTTCATATCCAGCCAACTAAGCCTTCTCTTTCTCCTTCTCTCCCCTCTCCTCCTCCAGAACAGCAAGGACTAGAGGTTCCCCTCTCCCCTCCTTCTCGCCCACCCCAGCCTTTCCATCTTCCCCACGTGCACCCGGCCACGGACACATCGGAACCCTCCCCGTCCTCCTAAACACATCCATAACCCACTCCTCCCTCAACTTCTCTTGCTTCCTTACCCATGCAGCCTTATCTTTCGCTTTAGCCTTACACGTGTCTGGGCCC
>Ga0307511_10005897_pt1 | contig 12381 bp, 7 predicted proteins | sample 13_EM_MG_FD_200266 | JGI IMG/M metagenome (GOLD analysis project Ga0307511, IMG submission 200266) | Populus trichocarpa ectomycorrhiza microbial communities from riparian zone in the Pacific Northwest, United States - 13_EM | ecosystem: Host-associated > Plants > Roots > Unclassified | place...
GGCAACTGACCTAGAGGAAAAAAAAAAGAGTGGACATAACTTGTGGTTGTAAAGAGAGAAACTTCTGAAATTGCTCAGTCAGAGTACTAAGATCGGTGAAAGAACCTAATGAAACTATTATTGTAGTATTGTGGTATAGTGGTTTATTGCCCTGAAATGGTCTATGAGCATTAGATTGTGACTAGCTGTCAAGCTTTCAAGCTTGATTTTGTTATCTCAACTTAGGACACTAAACCTTCCAATGACATTTATGCTTACAAAAATTGCACTCATCAAAAGCAACCCTTGTGTAAGACTTATTCTAATTATTAGAGAATGACTTAGAAGGTACTGCTAGCATAGAAAGATTAGAAGTATAAAGAATTCTCTTTTCAGAATAAGATTGAAGACGTATTTCTTCAGCCAATAACTCACTGACAACTAAGTCAACAAAAGGTAGTGGAGAACGATGCAAAGTTGAACGTCTAAGTCCTTCAAAATCAATGCAAAGTGCCGTTAAAAACTATATCAATTGTTGCTCCTCTCTACGAGTAATATAGGTACCATATGCCTTTAATTATGTTGTTTCTACAAGAGCTAATTGATCCTAAAGATATGTCATAGCATAATAAAACTCCTGAATACTCATATTTTTTTGGTGAAGAGCTCGTATATCATTCTCTAATTGATACTGTTTTTCAAAATTTGATTGCGTAAATAACCTTTGCAAATGATCTCAAACCTCTTTTGATGTCTTATACTTTATCAACTGTGTATCTATAAAATGCTCAACATAATTGTTAATCCAAGTAATAATCTTTGCATTGTTTGCTTCTCATGTATATATCAAAGCAGTATAACTCTTATCGATATTCCTAGGTATCATAGAAGTTCCACTAATATATCCCCACATCTTTTTACCCTTAAGAAAATTTCTTATTACATAACTCCAATATGAATAATTATTTTCATCCAACCTCACACTCACAGACTGAAGTGAATCATCTCTTTTAGTAGCCATAATCAACAAACAAAGAAAACCAGAACATAAAAAAAAATGAAATATCATATTACAGAATCTGAACAAATATCTTCTTGAAGTTATACGATCACTCCAAAAAAAAAAATCAGGGCTCCACCTTGAACCCTGGTAGGGGCGTGTTGGCCCCCTACAAAACCCCTAACCTCATTTCATGAAATAATGCTTTAATACCATGTGAAACAATCCAAAGAAATAAAGAGAAATACAAAAATAAGAGGAGAATGTTAGGGTTTCATTGATATTGCATGATGTGATCACAATAATACAAGGGAATAGGTTTAACTTAAATATAAAGATATTATATATAGACTAAACTGAAAAGAACATAAAAATATTATTCTATAGTTAATAAATAAAACAAAATAACTATATATTTTTTGATATGGAGTTGGGTGATAAAGGTGACATCGTGATGATGGTGATAATAAAATGATGATGGTTGACATGTTGAATGATATTTTAAGTTAATTATTGTTTCAAAAATATTTCATTATTTTAAAAAAATCTAATGAATGTAACATGTTTATATTTTGATAACATATTTTGTATTGATTGTCCTGTAAAAATATTTTACACGGAACAAATACAAAATAATTAGAAAAATATTTTCCGTGAAATATTTTAAGTACATAAAACGTCGCCTTAAGATGTAAAGGCATCTCATGCATTGTTTCACTTCCATCGATCTATTTCATTGGTCGAATTTTTCTACTTTTAGCACATAAAAATATCCTTTCTGTTCTCATTATCTTTTATCTACGGCACCGTTTATTACATTTGTATGACATCATGGACGGCCCGCTTTAATATCACCTCTGACCTTTTCCCTCGTTTCGTACATTGATCTTTTCCCGTTTTGTTTTTTGTCTATCAAAATATAGCAGCTCGTGTTAGTACAATGGTTTTGATTTCTTGCTTTTAATCTTACAAAGTGATGGTAACTACTAGTTATTTATTAATTAGTCCACGGTGGTGCATAGTTGCCAAAGGTGGTGGTGGCACCGATGGTTGATGTTAGTCAGCAGAAATATTAATAAAGGGCACGGGCCATGGGCCAATGAATCTTAGCAGTAGTGACAATAGACAAGCCGACAATACGGTAATCGCACTGGTCACCAAAGTGATGGTGGTGATAGCAGCAAGCACTCACCGCTGGCTGCGGTAGCGAACACTTGACCATGGTAACTTTGGGTTGCTCGCAGCACTGTTGGCTTGGATTGCTAGCGGCACTTTTGGTGTGGTTATTAGCTCACTATTGATAATCCATGGATGACAATGAGCTAGGTGGCCGCGGTGAAAATAGTGATAGGAGGTCGCAGTTTAGCTGGTGCAACCAGCCAATCATGGCAATGGCATGGTGGCCGTTAGGAAACGTTGGTGGCAGTGGCAGCCAGTCACCAGTTGATAATGTTGAGAAAATCAGGTGCCATTGTTAAAATTACTCTTTTTCTAAAATTATGGTGAACAGTTGGAAATTTTAGACTATATTTATTAACAGAGAAATATTTTTCATTTCCATTGATTTTCAGTTTTCTGTTTTTTTAATGAAAAATAAAAAAAAAAGTGTTAAATTTATTTCATTCAAATTAAAAAACATTATGAAAAAGTTATATAATTAACTTAAAAAAGAAAGATATATATTTATGTTAAATATATAATAAGAATCAAGTTTATGACACTAACTAAATATGAAAGTACAAAAAAAAACCAATTTTAACGTTTACACTAAAAGTTGTTTGTATATAAAAGATAAATATATATATATATATATATATATATATATATATATATTGTTTATGTTTTTTATTTATAAAAATAGTGCAAAACTATGAAGAACCTCTAGATTTATACTAAGAATTAAATTCATTACACTAACTAAATATGAAAAAAAATATTGCATTTAAATGGAAAACTACAGTTATCTTCTTTTTTCTACTAGTCTTTTTAAAAAAACTATAGTTTTACCTGTTTACGAGAAACCCTTAGTTTCTTAAAAATAAAAACCAAAAAAAAATACAACGTTAATTGTGGCTTGAAAACAATACAAACCGAAAAAGCTATTTATTTGATATTAATAATTTTATTTAAAAATACATCAAAATAATATTATTTTATTTTTTAAAATTCATTTTTTAAATTAAAATAATCTTATATTTTTATGAAAACACTTTTCTTCTACCTCAAAAACAAATAATCAAGGGCAATTCTCTTTGCTTGTAACCGGGACCAATGTCAAAGCAAAGGATCAGAAAAAAGGCATAGATAGAGGACAAGGAGGCGAACAAGGCGCACCTGCAGTTTCATTGTCTCGCTTGCGGTAAACTGTAGCCATTCAAACACGACCAGAGTTAAGGAGACAGTATTTCCACTTCACATGCGAATCAGAAAAAGGCATTGATAGAGGAGAGGCATCAGTTAGCTATAGATGTGGTTGAATTTTCTTTCAATTGAGAGCATTTGTCCTGCTTTTGCTTTTAAATTACACCTGACTAGTATCATTACTTACTTCGAAGTTGCATCGCCATAAAGAAGAAACCCTGATTTCTCTGAACTCCCTGCCCTGATTCAGTATGAAGTCCATCATTGAACGCTACAGCAAACAAAAAGAGGAGTGCCAGCCACTGTTAAATCCTGCTTCAGAAGTGAAGGTATGCACTCAACAAACACTTATATTTGCTTTGCGAGATTTACAGCATGCATTGAGGCATATCCACTCAAGTGATTGCATTTTTACTCGAGGGGAGTTGTCAATGGCTCTAGGGCCACTCTGAAAAAGCATCTAGATTTATAAGCAGCTTCATGGTTTTTCATCGCTCCCACGTTTGAACCTGCCTTTGACTAAAAAACAGAATGCTAAAAACTTGGCATCAGCGGACAACAAAGCATTGTCTGCCAGATGTTACAGATTTGGATCAATGCACACATCATTCACAAACATTGAATAGATTAAAATAATTGTGTTTCAAGGAGATAGCTCTATGGATAAACATCAAGCGACATCTTTATGGTTCCAAGTCATTTATAATAAAGAAGCACGCAAGAGCTGCGACTCTAAACTATCATTCATATCATGCATGATGATCACCAACCAATTGTCACTGGGTTCTCGTCAAAATCTTCCAGCCCTATAAAGTAGCCCAGTTCATTGTCATATTCAGCCTTCTCTCTGTCAATCCACTCGTCTTCGCCTAAGACTGACAACTAAGTGTTTTTCCTGACCAAAAAGTTTCCCAACACTCTTCCCTTTTATAAGACAAGTAGAACACAAAGTAGAAATGATACAATACAAGAACCAATCTCAACATTTCATTAACTCAAAAGGATATACACAAGTCTGTCTGTGCATGCGCTATGCACAATGATTTTCTATTATGCCAAGCCATGTTCAATTTAATTTTATCCTGCAACCAAACACAATAGTAACGTCGCCATACAGGAACATTTACAAAATTCATAAACAAAATTCCTCTGTGCAAAACTGAATACACGACCATCTCATTAAGTGTTCTCTGTAGACTGTAGCATGAACATGCAGATTTATAAGGCAATCACTTCTTCAAGCAGCTCTCATCAATTCTATTCTACTCCAAATTATTGCTTGTTATATGATGCACTTCATTTTCTGCTCACTAGTTGTGGAAAAGGGAGGCAGCAAGCTTGGGGAAGGAACTGCAGTGCTTGAAAGAATATCATCGGTAAAGTTAATTATCACTGAATATTCTCAATAGAGGATCTCAACAACACGTCACCGTTGGCCTTAAAATAATGGTGTAGGCTGTGTGGTTAAAAAAATTTACGGCCATGTTATGTTTCACATCATCGATCGCGGTTGTAGCCACATCTGCCACGAGAAAAACTAATAGATTTATGCATCCATGGACAAGTTTTCTTTCTAACACTATATTCATGGACAAGTATAAAACTCCGGCACCATACCTAACATTTGCCTTGAGATGTTGCAGGCAATTGATGGGAGAAGAACTGTCTGGTTTGAGCATCAAAGATCTAGAAAATCTAGAAAACCAGCTGGAGAAGAGTATGAAAGGTGTTCGAATTAAAAAGGTAAACCTATACTGATCTCAAGATCACTTTTTGTACATGTATGCAGCATGCACTTGATGCTAATGCAGCCTTTTTTTGCACACAGGAACAAATTTTAACTGATGAAATTAAAGAGATGAGCCAAAAGGTTTTCTGGACTATTGCCTTCAATATTTCCCAAATTGATTGTGGAGACATTCTCATGCTCACTGGCTTTGATTGGCTTCATTGCAGGGTAATCTAATTTATCAAGAAAACCTAGAACTGCATAAGAAGGTTGACCTCATCGGTCAAGAAAATGCAGAATTGCGTAAGGTACTAGTCTTGGCAACACATGTATCACTAAGAAATTTTATCCATCTCCCATTCAACTCTGAACTTCACTTTTTACCACGAAATAAGGAACCTACAAAGAATTTATACACACATTCTTCATAGAATGCACTCCCTCCTACAATCAGGTAGCTCTTACACAACAAATCTAGAATTCAAGTCTAGTGTATGGGAACCATACCTATATAGCAGTGAGCTAAAAGGCCTGTGGAACCTGAACTTGAGATTTTAGAAAGTGAACATTCATCAACATGCTAAAAGCCTAAATTAGAAGTTTCTTATCCCAGGTTTATGGAGAACGGAATGTGGATGAAGCAAACAGAGCTTCCCGGCCACCCTACACGGTAGAAAATGGATATGACTTGCATGCCCCAATCCGTCTCCAATTGAGCCAGCCCCAGCCTCAGCCTCACAACAGTGAAGCACCAGCAAGCTCAATGAAACTGGGGTAAGTTCTCTTCACAATATGAGAAATTGTATACTAATCTTTATCAGAGCAATTGACTTAACAAAAAATCTGATGACATTCTTTTCAAAATTTGCAAAAGGTTGCAACTCCAATATTAAAGCAGTTGATAACTGTGGATGTTTATCACTTATCAGTCATCATCCACCACACAGATCCAAGCTTAACAATGAGATCTCAAGCATCATGTGAAAGATGCTCGGCAGCAGGACCATCCTATTTGGTATGATATGTTTAATACTAAGTTTAGAGGTTGGTGTAAATAATTGCCAGACCAGCTATCCATATCAAATATGCAATAATGAAAAGCTCAATGTGAGCCAGGTGTTAATAGATGTCTAAAAAATTTAAATGTGCTCAATGGAAATGAACTGCTAAATGAAATGTGGTATCTATATATGCTTTTCTTAGAGAGAAAGATTCGTAAAAATCTAAGTGAAAGACTTGTGCGTTTGTTGATCATTATTTGATTGGAAGTTCTGATCTCTATGCTCTTTTCTGTAATAGTATACATTCTTCAATTCTTTAAATGGAAATTCATGAAAGAAGACAATCAATAAGAGTTTACAAAATAATAATAATTGACCTAATCGTACAAGATACCAATTTCCAATGGGATAAAGTATAGTTACCAAATCAGAAAGCTTGATTTATAGTTAACAATACATAATCCTTGTAGTAAAACTGATGGGGACAACATACCCGAGACATGTTCGTATGATCTATGATAATGGAGGATAGTCCAACCCTTATGTTATTTGTTTTTATTTAGGTTTATTTATTAGACTTTATTTAATTATTGTTAGGTAGCATTTATATCCTATCTTTCTTTAGCTTTATCTTCTTAGCTTCTTCTTTTCTCTCTTCTTTAGCTTTAAATCTATTTTGTCCCGCATCAACTTTGGTATCAGAGTACAGACTTTTAATTGTATTTACAGATAATCAATCTCTTAGAGCTTGTGAAAATCCTTAAAATTCAACATAGTTCCTAAACCCTAGAAACTGTGTAGAATCATTATCAACGATTGAAAAAAAAAATTAATCTTTCTATTTACAACCCGGATTTGGAAAAAAAAAATAATCCTTTTGTTTTATAACCCAATTCTGAAAAAAAAAACCCTCGCGTAGCCACGTCAGCAGCAAACAGCCACGTCAGCAGCATACAGCCACGTCAGCAGCAAACGGCCACGTCAGCAGCAAACGGCCACGTCAGCAGCAAACGGCCACGTCAGTAGCAAACGGCCACGCCTGCCATGTCAGCATCATATTGCCACATCAACAGCATCGCCATGTCAACCGCACACTGCCACGTCAGTAGCGCATTGCCACGTCATCACCATGTCAGCACTCTTCACCATGTCAGCAGCAGTAGCTTCCAGCATCTTCCCAACAGTAAATCACTTTACCTTTTGACACGTCGAATTTTATTGTGGCATTACACTTATTATTCAAATTATCATTGATTACTTATGTGCCTAAAAAATAATACCTTCCTTGCATTACACCCTAATTTATTTGCTCACTTTATAAATTGCCATTCAAATTTTGTCATTGGTCTTTTTTATTATCATTGATAGCTCAATCCTTGTGTTATTGGATTTTATTTGGGTTTATTTATTGGGCTTAATTTCATTATTGTTTTATTTAGGTTTATTTATTAGGCTTGGTCTAGTTATTGTATTATTTGTTCTAGGTAAGGTTTTAGTATTTATATTCTATTTCTCTAAATGTCAGACAAGTTGTTGATGAATTGAATAAAAATTGCATAGTTCGAGATTTTTCCCCGTTCTTCTCTTCTTCTGCTTTTTCTTCTCTTTCCTTGGTTTTTTCTTCGTAGCTGCTTCTTTTCTCTCTTCTTTAGTTTTAAATCTCTTTTGTCCCATATCAAAAACACAATAAAACCTAATGATAAAAGAAATAAAACCTAGGCAATAAGGGAAAAGGTGCTTAACAATGCCACAAATTTATATTCTCTATCATGGATTTTGTCAGCTATGAATAAATACTTAATTGAACATCATGTCACAGTTTGTGCAGTAATATTGTAAAAGAAAGAAAAACTCACTATCTTGAGAATATAAGTTATAAATCTGAAACCGTCTGAAGAATGCTTTGTAGAATTGATGTTCGTACCTCATTTCCCTTTTCCAGGTCTAGCATAGAACTCGGCAGACAAGCTCTAAGCAGACAGGACTCCTCGGTAAATGCAGTGGACAAAATCCAATATCTGAAGTTCAACACCAGTCAGGATCCTTTAAAGTACAAGGAAGAGAATATAAAAGCATTTTGCCTGTGAACGCTTAAAGGAATTCAGTAAATAAAGGGCAGTGCATCTACCATGTCGTTCAAAGATTTTTCAGCCTGTCGTTGAGCTGCTATTATACAAAGCAATAAAAGTCTTTTCTTTTTTAGTTAGACTTGGGTTGCCTAAAATAACAAATAGATAATCCTCATCTACAGCAGCTTCTAAGAGTGTAATTTGCCATTTGTAGGCAGACCTTTCCAAGTCTCAGGTAATTCTTAACACAGATTAAAAATTACCTCTCAGAAATGGTCCATCAATATATTATGGGAAGCCAACAATAGATTCTCCACTTCAGAAGTGACATTCCAATTTATTAAGCGTGTTCCATCAAACTTCAAAACACGAGAAAACAAGCGGTGAGAATTAATAGTGACAGAAGCAAGCAATGAAAACCATAGCAACACAACGGTAAAGGACATTCAGATGTACATTAGTAGAAAAATTAGAGCACTAGCAAGTACAACCACTGTTGGCATGCTTGCAAAGCATCACATACACATGCTGATGCATCTGTCAATATACATGCTTCGACAATCCTATGCTTTACTCACATTTGTCTACATGCATTAAACAAAGGACATGGGAAGGGATAGTGAGGGAGAATTTTCATGGAACTGGTATCGTTTTGATATAGATTTTCAGATTAAAACTAAAAACACTGATAAAAAGTAAAACTTACACTTATCTGTGTTTCCAACATCAACTGAGCTACCTTTTCAATAACCAATATATTTGTACTTCCATTCATAATAAAAAGATGAACTGAAAAGATTAAAATGATTATTCTTTTAAAGTACATGTGTGTGTGACCACAGTCTGCCTTTGAGCCTCTGTACTGTTAAAGGTTTTATGTGTGTGTGTGACCACGGTCTTAAATGGTGACTATATAAACCTACTACCACGTATAATGATGCAACTATGAAAAAAAGGGAGATTTACTTCTAGGGAATTTTTTAATTTCTGCAACTTACAGATTCCTCAGTGAGGCCCCTGGCAACACATGATGGAGAGGAATTTCTTTTAGTCTGTTAAGTTGGGTCAAAAGTGATTTTGGGCCTAAATTAACTTCTATTTAGGTAATCATGTCATAAGTTTGTGTATTTCAACAACATCAGCAAAATCTAAACCTTTTATGGACTAAAGTGGTTTTAATCTAGAGAAATTACCCGTTCACATATTCCATAAAGTTATTTTATCCAATATCTGAATCAGCACCTCTGCAATCCAAGCCCATTTGTAGGCAATTTCCCTTGAGTAAGATGGCTCTCTGCAGTTAGGACCACTAGACTAACATAAGCAAATGTTAACAGTGCATGTGCCTACTATCAGACAACTAATTCATGAAAAACTTAAAGACTATGACTGATTAGGAAGTAATGTGTCATAAAACCAGTGGCAGAAAGGTTCTTAAATCCATCTGTTAAACTGAGTAGATGGATGAGCAACTCATCAAACCCTGTATTCTTACATTAATTTATAAAGAAGTACATTGTTTTAGACACGCATGAGTTTGATATTTAATTTAGAGACACAAGAGTTCGAAATTTAATATTTACTATACTTTTCTGAAGATTATGTAGAGGTTTGCCAGAAAGTAGTTGCACATAGCAAAATCAATCACCACATCTCCTGAATAAAAGCATATCTTGTTAACCAATAATGGGAAGCTAGTAGCATGCCCTGAACTAGTTTCTAGAAACATAAATGGACATGACCATAAGCAAGAAAATAAAACTGAGACCAGCGAAAATAGAAATCATGAAATAGAGGTACCAAATTCTAACTTTGAAGTGATATTGGCCTCTACATAAGGTATAAAACATCTACTAAATGGGTGGTTTGATAACTCAGGAACAAATTTGTCCTTAAGCATTGAAAGAAAAAGCAATCGTTAGGTTGAGCAGAAAAATTAAAGAAAAGAAAGAAAACTCTACCTTTACTACAACATGAAGGGGGAAATGACACAGTAAGCCTACTGCAAATTGAGTTTTAGATATAAAATCAGAAGCAAGAAATCAAATTCCATTGTGTTGGAATGGAGCAAGTGGTGATACAAATGAATTGTCCCAATAAAAATTTATCTTTCAATTGAGAAATCACCCATTAAAATGAATCCTGAAATCTCCTTTCTGTACTTTCTGGATACTAAAAGATCCATTAAAAGGATAGAGAAAGTAACACGAACTTGGACATGGCAGCACCCAGAATCATCTATACCTACAACTTCAAACACCATCTACAGTTATTCAGCATACTGATGACCAAACCTAATTAAAGAATCTGTGTATTCAATCAGCAAAAAGCTTTGCATTCACCTCATAATGTTTGCGTGTTTGTTCTACAGAGCCACCTAGAAACACATCCTTAATGTTAATTTTGACTAGCATTTCCTTTTGCCCTTTACATTGGATGTCAAGTTCATTGAAGATAAACTTTAATCTTCACTAGAAGTATAGTGTGCAATATCTCTTCCAATACATTATTTGCAAGAGAATCCGTGCTCAATATAAGGGACCAAGGGCACAAGTTAACAGTCACTGTCAAGGCAGTTTCACATTAATAAACAGTTTCTGTAACTTCATGACAATAACACAGTACACAACATAATTGTCCAGTGTGCAATCTCAAGCAAACTAGTAATAAGTAATAACCACCAATTAAAGAAGGCAGAAAAAAAAATACAACAGATCTCTCTTTTTTTTTTAGCCTAATCAAAAAATAGAAAAACATCCACGATGCAGTTTCTTATAGCACACGATTCATTCATTAGGCAAATAGTCATCGCAAGAAATAAAAAATAAAAAAAGAAGAAAGCAAATCCCTGCTCAAACTCCCCATTACACAACAAATCAAAGCATGAAGTAGAAGGGCCAAATCCCCCTCGTTTTCTGCCATATTCATTTTCTTCTATTAATTTCTCGACCACGTATTGAATCTCAAACTAAATCAACCAAGCTTTAATACCAATAGTTGCGATTGCATCCAAGCCGATTGGTTATCCCCACTACCACTTGTTCATGTAGTCAGGATTGCATGACAATTTAATGGAAAATTCAAAATAGAGAAACTCAATCCCAAATTTTTTAAGCGGTTTGGCAAATCCCGTAAGCAAAAAAAAGAAAAGAAACTCTTAGCTATTAGGGATAAATACAGCATGACCATTGAGTATGATTTTCAAACTCAATCCCAAAACTCAATTACACCCACTCACATAACCTAAGGAAACCCCTCTCGCATCATTGTGTTAATTATTAAGTTAAATTCTTACATTTATAGAGTTCCCGAAACCACTACGTTGTAACAATTCTTTTCTACAACAAAGGAAAAGGAACCCTAGACCACGTCAAACAAAGAAAAAACAGCCATCCAAGAAAACCTAGAAAACCAAAAACCATATAGAATCGCTAGATAGACTATAAATTTGATGCAGGAAATCAACGAACACGTCAATATAAAGTCAGGCAACAATATCCCATCACACACGCAAAATAAAAGAAGAGGAAGAAGAAGAAGTTACAGTAACAAAATATTACTGAAATGTGTATGTGCATAGTTCTAGTACGATTGCTCATTTACCGACAAAAATCAAATCCGCTGCAAAAATTTGAAAGTAACTAACCAGCCAGCAAATGCAAAAAAAAAAAAAAAAAAAAAAAAAAAAAAAAAAAAAAAACCTGAAAATAACATGAGAGTGAAGGCTCTTTAATAGCTAAGGAAGTTCACGTACTTAATCAGTAGGGGAGAGAAAACGAAGAAAAGGGAGAGTAACAGAGAAGAGGGAGGGATCTGATTATTATTCCCTGGAAGTAAAATGGAAGAATGGCGTCTGTTTATGTTGTTGGAGATGGATAGAAAAAGCTACAGTTTGTGTACGTGGACGGGAGAGAGAAGAAAATATCTCAGCCAACTTCCAAGTTTTGAGAGGTTTTTTTAATAAAAAAGTACATTTGGGATTGAGAGTGCACTTGGACAGGTTTCTGCCTCCCTCTTTTTTTTTAATATGAGTATGAACTATGGACTCAAATCTAATACCTAACCAAAAATTGATTGATTTCTGTCTTTTAATGGGCCGAGGATATGAGATGATTGAGCCCACCTATTTGAAAGTTCGGCGTTAAGATTTTTTTTTATTTTTTTATTTTTTTTTATTTTGTGCCCACGTCAAGAAAGCTTATTCGATTTATTTAAATATAACAGATTGACATGAAAAATATG
>Ga0307511_10005901_pt1 | contig 12378 bp, 8 predicted proteins | sample 13_EM_MG_FD_200266 | JGI IMG/M metagenome (GOLD analysis project Ga0307511, IMG submission 200266) | Populus trichocarpa ectomycorrhiza microbial communities from riparian zone in the Pacific Northwest, United States - 13_EM | ecosystem: Host-associated > Plants > Roots > Unclassified | place...
AAACTCTTCATTACCAGAATCTTATTATATTTTCAGCTTTATATATGGGTCAAGGATGACATCAAGCTAATGCTCATGATTCTTAAACCATTAATCATGATGCAAGTTTTTGATCAAGCTAAATAACAAAAGGAATCTAACAATGTTATGGTTAAAAAGAACATATTTCAATTCGTAAAACAAGGGTCGACAACAAGGTAAACCACCACAAAAAACTCTTAACCATTGTAAAATATAAATGCCTCAAAGTTCAAGACAAACCCTTAAAATTTTACATGAGTAGAGAAAGAGGTTGAAGCAATGTTTTAGATATGAAAAGAAGTATACACATGGACGCCAATGTAGTATGAAAGGGATCCGTATGATTGAAGGAATGGAAGGGGGTTGGGAAGAATTTCTAGATGTGAATGAAGGTAATAATAATGGAATTACAACTAGAGAAAGCGGGGTTGATGAGTATGGAAGAGTTTATTTTTGCTTTGATTCATGAGGAGAAGAATCTCATAAGAAGGGAGTATTGTTATGAGCCTTAGATTTGGGTTGACACCTGCAACAATAGTTATAGTAGTTGGCAGCTGCAGAATTGTGGCAGCAAGAAAGAATCTACATGGCTAAAAAGTTAGGATGTTGAGTTAGTTAGTTAGTAGTTCGAAATTAGTTACAATTAGTGGAAATTACCTATGCATAAACACCAATTGTATGAAATATAAGAGATGAGTAATAAAAAATTAATTTTCTGCAGAAATGAAGTTCCTTTTGTCTCTCTTCTTCTCATCTCTTCTTCTTCTCTCTTTAATTCTCTAGTTTTCTTATTTTGAAGTCCTTAACATAGTGCATCAAGCTGATCGCCCCATTTTCATTGACGTTTTGCTTGGTTTCGCACTAGTTGCAAATTAGGAAGGCTACTTGCCATGGTCCATTTAGGGCGCAAGTTAAATGGTACCGCAAATGTCAGTTTGATAGAACGCCTTGCATAGGACAACAATTGGAGAAAGACCCTTCAACCACGCATGGCATCAAATTAAAATCTATGAATTGATTGCTTTCTTTCATTACTATGAACCTGCTAAAACAAAGCAGTACATCGGCAATTGCACATGCAGCCATTTCTACATGGATGCTTCCAAGTCGTCGTGGCGCACCCTTTATTGACATGGACACAACACGAACAAAAGTAGTGTCATTTCTCTTATCAGACAAGACATGGCTGGCCTTTTCATCACTGAGGAACGGTATTTATAACCGTGACACGGTGCTGGTCCTGCTGAACAAGGTACGTTGAAGATGCTGGACAAGGTACAAAAGAAAATGTCAATTGTGTATGTACAAATGTAGATTGAACTCGTGTCAAACACGATTGCTGCTGGAGTACTGTCTTTGTCTAGACAACGCGACAAAAACATGTATACATCTCTGTGTTTTCAGCAAATAGGCAACGAACATAATGGTGAACAAATAACATCATTGGAAAGAGATGTTATCTAGCTCCAAGAAGAAGATTTTGCATAATTGAATTATATATGAATACCTAAGATACGTAATTTACACATTAATCATTAAAAGGTGAGCACTAAAAACATGCCAAGTACCCATTTAGGACCGATAGAGATATCAAGCACCGTTCATACTACAGACAAAAATAACTGGGAAAAAAAAAGTTTGATCGTGAACAAAGTTTTCAAACATGGGAAATTGCAATCTAATCCATCTGAATAAATTTAACAGGAACCTAAAACGTGGAAAATACAACTTGGAAAAGAATAAAATGAATAGGATACCCTCTCTTAACCTCCCTGAAGCCTGCCTCCTCTTTACAACAGTATGCGCTGCACATTCTGTTAACTTATGACACCTAGAAAATACAAATTAACTCCTGCTTAAAGGCTTATCTGAATCTTACACGCCTAAGTTATTTGTGATCTGGTTTGGCCAAAACCAGTGTCTTGCATCATAGCCACAAATTCACTGTAATCGATGCGTCCATCCTGAAATGAATATGAAAGTGAAAAATTAAATCATGCCGATGAATTAAACTATTTTCTACCTGGAGGTAAATGAAAATTGTTATTGGCAAGAAGATATTTACATCATCTTGGTCAACTTCACGTATAATTTCATCTAACTGAACATCTCCTAAACCAAACTTCTCACAGGCCTGTTGGAGCTCATCTTTAGTGATGTACCCACTCCCATCTTGGTCAAAGTATGAGAAGGCTGCATATAGATGATCCTCCTTCTCAATCTTGTTTAGATGGAGCATGGCTGCTACGAACTCGCCATAGTCTATGGTACCACTGTTATCAACATCAGCCTGAAATTTTTAACAGGTAGGGAGCTTAATCAGAATCAAACTGTATGGATGAGGGCAAACGCTGATGTGATAATTCATCCAAGACAATCATCTGGGAGATCCAGGAGCTAAAGTGGCGATTTCACTGGTTAATTTAACGGCCATGATAAAATCTCATAGAAAATAATGGTAACCAAAATATATCAATTTCCACATGTTCTCCATTTACATTTTAGATGCTAGACAGGTTTCTTATGATCTGTGCACGTGTGTCGGTGCGTGTTTGTGTCTTGTTCCAAGACTCCCTGGGACCTAGGCTCTTTAAACATAACCTACAAAATCATGCACCATGTTCCTATATCTCGGGTTGTTCATGCTTTTCTCCATATTTGAGCTAAATCGGACAACGGCTTGGCTATGAGTTGTTTAATAGGTAATCCTCAAGAAAATAGAAACACGGTACTTGAATCTTGGTCACAGCACACAAGCTACTTATCTAGCTCATTTCAGAGAGACTCACACTAAATTTAGTCATGTTTAACCAAAGATGACCGGGTTGTCTGAAATCGCTTAATGGTTCACAGCAGAAAGTCTCAAGGTAATTTGTTAAAAATACAAGAGTAAGAAAGAAAACTACCATCATGATCCTATGCTATATAACTATAAAAACCTTGAATCTGAATTTCAAACAGACTTACAGCTTGCATTAGCCCAGCAATTTCAGAATCCTTGGTATTAGCACCCACTTTCTCCAAACCAGTCTTCAGTTCCTCAAGAGTGATATGTCCACTATTGTCTGCATCTATCATCTTGAACATTTCTTTCAGACCTGCAATTTCCTCTTCAGAGAGGCTTTCAGCAATGACCTGAAATGAAAAAGAAGTTTTCTGGTAAGTAAAAGAACAGGTTTTAGCAAGGACCTCGCATTGTTGTCTTTAAAATACCAAGTGAAAACTTCAAGCAATTCAACCAAGATATCTGTTTTAAGAGAAAGTGATCATGTACAATATGTAATCACACACTTAACATTCAGAGGGCAAAATCATTTAATGGCATCTATGAAGTATGGTGCTCACTATGTGAAACAATGTACTCAAATGAAAAAAGCACTGTTGCAAATACTTCAGCTAACAAGAAATGCTTGATACCTGTAAGCAGAGATTTAGAGTTGTAATGTAAGCTTAATTATATGATGACTTCAATGATGATATTTGGTTAGCTTAGCAACTTTTAATGCAGTATTTATATATGCAAAGCACATTAGACTAAAAATTATAATGAAAAAATACACTGGTGAATAACATAAAGATGTTTGCGTTACAAAGAGATGTGTGCTTAAAGCATGGAATAGTCAGAAGGTTTAAAATCAAAATTATCATGCTACGATATATGCACTCTTCTTGTTTCAAAGACAGGGTAACATCTTTTCATTAATAGATGCAAGAAACAAAACTGCAGGTAAAACTGAACAGCCATATCACCTTTTAATTATCAAAAGATTATAAATGATGTTTCTATATTGATGTTTTAGCATTGCAACTCCATTCAAAACAAGTCTGGCAACCAAACAAAGGAAGTGATCAGCTCCATTGCATTCCTTGTCTCAGTATGTTCTTTATCATGATACAGCATCCAAAGCATGACCTAAGTTTTCCAGTTACCATGTCTGCTGTGTAGCATGCACAAAATTTTTAAGAGTTCAGGGATTATAAGTACTCACTCGGATGACAATTTTCTTGAGCCTATTCATGGCTGAGAATTGCATCAACCGACTTAGAACAGCTGAGTCAAGAGGTCTATCAGGTGCAACACCTTCCATCTGCACCCAAGGATGGCCTGCACGAGAACAAAAACATAGTGTAACTATTGCTACTCCTTGGCGACAAAAGAAACTAGTAAGATCAAGACATGTTCTTTATATCATCTAACTCCTCCTAAACCATCATCCATCTAGCTAGTTTTGTACTATAGTATATTTTCACATTTCCAACAGAACTTAATTTACGATTTTGTTTCATGACTTCATCCACTTAAGCAACAACTCAGCTCAAGTCAACTAGACCTCAATCTCTGATTAGCTACGGCTAGCTGTGTGAGCATTTTCCTCCATTCAGTTCTGTTATAAGCTAAAATTTCAAGAAGCTATGGTGAATCATGATAAAAGAAAATTAGGGTTATCATTAAAAAACACAACTACAAAAGAGACACAACAAACTAATAATAAACAATGCACTGGTTTATTTGGCAAAGAGATATTTAAAGATTAGATTATAGTGGTATGCATACTCACAGAGAACTTCATGGGCTGTCAGCCGTCTTTTAGGGTCCCTTACTAGCATTTTCCGAACAAGATCTTTTGCACTTTCAGAGATATTAGGCCAAGGTTCTGATTCAAAGTCTAGTTCCCCTTTTAAAACCTGCTCAAATATTCCTTGTTCCGTTTCTGATCCCAAACATGACAGAGCATAAATTACACGCAGCCAAATAATCATTAGATAAAGGTATAAAATAACATGATTCTAGATCAAGAGTCTCACCATCCCAGAATGGGGGAACCCCACTTAACAAAATATAAATGATCACCCCAGCACTCCAAACATCACATTTTGGACCATATAGCTTCCGCAACACTTCTGGAGCTACATAGTAGGGGCTGCCAACTATGTCAGTGAAAGTTTCACCTGAGATGATGAAACCATTAGTTAATTTTGCAGAAATGGAAAGGACTACTAAGGAAGAAACAACATAATGCTGACAAAGTTTTAAATAAGCATGGGCAATGGAGAGACTATGAGCTGACTGCAGGCAAACATATCCCTTCTAAAGCAAAAAATATAGGAGGCATACTAAGGTAACCATATTGGCATGGATGTTGAAATGTTCGTGTAATAAATAATGAAATTGTCTGGCATAGTCAATGAAGAAAATTATATTCTGATGTGTATTTAAGAAATTATAAGGAAGCAGTAAATTTTGCTATATTTTGTAACCACTGTGTGCATTACGACCATACAAAAACTTAAAATAGCTTACAATGAGAAGCCAGTTAACTATTGGGAACTTAAGATGTTCAACATTCAGCCTCTGGCACTTGTTTAGGCCACAATTGGCAGCTCCAAACAACTTTAGAATGGAAAATCATTTCCAAATTTTCAGATGTTGGCATTGAAACTCATGCTGCAGGCTATCAAAATAAAAGTAAATATTCATATATTTTTTGTTCGTCCAAGCCAAAATCAAAATCTGGATACTGAAACTTCAATGACCCTGCTTGTGTGTGTTTGGACACAGCTTGCTTGCTTTTACTGTCGAAATCAGAGGTGAATGGTGGAAATGTTTTCATAAAGTCCAGCCAGGTTTGATCAGAGCTTTGTTTATTATTCATTGAAAGCTCTAAGCAGATCTATAAATCTCTTTAACTCAATTTCCTCATGCACTAATTTCGTATGGATTCTGATTTTTTCTGTTGAACTAAAGCACCCTCTCCAAGAGGGTTACGGCTCACAGAGAATTTTCTAACTACAAACTAAAACTTCTTTAAATTTGGGAAGAAACTTCAAAAGTAAGCTTTTATCCATATAATCAACCATCTTACTATTTGAGAAACCAAGCATACCTTTCGCTTATCCATTAACAATATCCGTGACAACAACAGTAACCATTCTTCCTCTTTGATAATTATTTCCACGGTTGATAGGCAAGAAAAGGGGGCAAGCCATTCTATTCTAATATAGGAAAAGCACATGGCAAGTGGAAATCTTCATAAGTGAGAAAGAGAAGCTATTTATAATTGAGCTGATATTCTTATTCATTTAGTCAGTAAATTATTGGTGTTGTACTTGGATGGCATGGAAAATATTTTCAAGAACTCTAGAGCTATAATAGAGTTCAAAGAAAAGGCTAGTGTAGCACTAGTTCAATAATGCTTCAAGTAAAGGGGTGCTAAATCCAACCATTGAAACATAAAAGTGATGCTCAGATGTGTACCTGGCCTGAAGAACACTGAGAGACCAAAGTCTATCGTTTTAAGCGGCGACTCCTCTTCCTGACTGACAAACAGAAAATTCTCAGGCTTCAAATCCCGGTGCATAACACCCAAAGAATGGCATGCTTCCACAACACCAACAATTAACCTCGCAAGCTCAGCTGCCTGTTTTTCCGTATAATGCCCCCTCCGAACAATTCTGTCAAAAAGCTCCCCGCCAGAACAAAGTTCCATAACGACATGAACTGCAACAGCATCCTCATAAGCATCCACAATTTTTATCACATTAGGATGACCCTCCAAATGATGCATTATCTGAATCTCCCTCCTAACATCATCCACATCCTCCTGCGTCGTCAACTTCCTCTTCGCAATGGATTTGCAAGCAAACTCCTTCCCAGTCGCCTTCTCAATGCAAAGAAACGTTGTTCCAAATTGCCCTTGTCCAAGCTTCCTCCCTAAACTATAAATATCCTTCAAATTCCCAGTTTTCCTCCCTAACACAGATTCCATTTGAAGCGCTACACTCGAAACCCTCTTAACATGAGTAGGTTTCTTCCCCTTCTGCTCCTCCCCTGGCTGACCAATTCCCACTTCTCTCATTTCCTGCTTAATGGACTTTTCATGCTCAATGACTTTAGGTGGTGGTGCTTCATTGGGCATTTTAACTGGTTCAGGCGGGGTGTTCTGGACCAGTATTGGTGGATGATCATTTGATCCTTTTTTAGAACCCTCAGATTTTTTTGATCCACCAACCGGACCCGCTTCTGAATCACCATTATTCTTGCTACTATCTTCTCCTTTAGGAAGGTGCAACCGGTCCTCTGGTGGCCGGGAACGCCAAATAGCAGCAGTAACAGTATTGAAGAATCCATTATTGCCTAGATTTGGTCCTACACATGTATTCCCCATAAAAAATAAAAAAATAAACAACTAGCCCTATTGATCTTCAGGTCCTTGTTACCGCCTCTCTTCTCTGAAAGGTAGTACAAAGATTGAATCTTTTTTATCCCATTAACAGTAACAAGATACAACTTTGATGCTTCTTTGTGATCAGATCCCAGACCCTCAATCGAACCCTAATTTTGCAATTTGGCTCCGAATGACATTAATTTGGAAACAAAACTAATCAAAATATGGTCAAGAATTCACCAAAAAAAATACAAAAATCCTCACCAAACTGCAACAACAAAACCAAATATCTGCACGGAACTAGAATAAATAATCAGAGAGAAAGTGATAGATGAAGCAAAGAGGCACTTATCTTGAGAAAGGGTAAGCAAATAAAGCATCGTATTTGATTGTTCAAAATGGAGACAGGTGGTCGTTTTAAGAGAAATTAGAGCGAGGTTAAAGAAAACATTTTACGTGATTAAACCATATGTTTTTCCATGCATGGACCGTCACCATCTTCATGATGCAATTATGGATTAATATTGAAAATGGCGCGCGGCACGCGGGAGGGAGTTTGCCTGCACACGTGCGTGGGGAACCATGTTATCACCCAAAATTATATAAATTATTAGTATATTGGCACGCGCTCTAGAGCAGATTAATATAAAAAAAATATTAAAATATAAAAAATATATTAAAAGTATGGAGAATATTTCAATAGTATTATTAAATCTAATCAAGTGGATTAATTTTTAAACATTCACTCAACTATTTACCATACTCAAGAGTTTTGGGTTTGGCAACCACACCAACTTCACGGTACTTGAGTTGGCACCCAAGTAATTTGAGTCTGACATGGTTGTTAGAACCATGTAAACATGGGTCTAGCATAACTTTTTGAATTTTAAAATAATTAAACAATATCAAAAACACCCCTTATTATTATAGAAAATTACACAAAACAGTAAAAGAACAAAAATATTCGTATAAGCAAAGCTTATTTTTTTCTATTCAAAGGTTAAAGATGTATTTAAACTATTTAAGTTTGTGAAAGGTTAAAAAATCCTTGAGCAATAGGTTTTAATTTTGTTAACCTTAGGGTAGAATAGTATTTTTATTATGCAAATAAACGTGAAAAGACTACTATACCCCCGCTCAAATGTTTAATGACCAATGAGCCTATGAAAAATACTAAAATACCCCCACAACCAGGACTTTAATTTTTTCAACCAAATGGCAAAATGATAATTTAACGTTTTGTGAAAAGACAACATTAGCTCCATCTCAAGCCTTCAGAACTTAGAAAATTCATTGTGCAAGTCTATAGTTGACTGCGTCTTGGTCCACAATATACTTGCATAGGGGTTGCCAGACCCAAGCCGCTTGGACCTGGCGTGGTTGTCAGTCAAAGTAGCTTGGGTCTGGCGCCTAGGATTTGTATAATTTTTATGAGCCAAACAAAGGTGATGATTTTATTGAAGATCAAAATACTCATGCAAATATGTTAAATGATCTTAGGACATCTAACTAATAATTCTTTGTGGACTTCCGCTGTATTGTTAAGAAAAAATATCAAATACCTTGCTGGAGCCAGGCGCTTGGGTCTGGCAACCATGTCAGCCCCGCGTTTGGGTTTGGCATGACCCACATGTTTGGACCTGGCAATCATGCCAGATTCGTGCATCTTTTTTTGAAAATATAGGAATACACTTATAGTTGTTCTAAAAACATATTTATTTTGTATTTTCATTTTTTTCTTTTTAACCAATTATATTCTTATATTTTCTATATTTCTTTCTTTTATTTTGGGACATTAACCACACGTATCTCTAAAATTCACTCAATTTTTTTTTATTAATCTGTAATTTTTGTGAAGAAATCATTTATAAAATTGCACAAATTAAGATAGTCAAAAGGACAATAAATCTTTTACATATACAGTATTTTATTTTCCTAGAACATAATGTATCAATTCAAAAATTCAAAAGTTTTCTCTTATAATCATATATTTCAAATTTTCGTATATACTAATAGTTATAATATAGAATAAACTCTCCTTGTAACAAACTTTAATAATTAGATCATGCAACATCTCAAATTTCAAAAGGCATGAACCCTTTAAAAAATTATTCAACATTTAGATGGAAATATAAAACTAATATTTTCATTCTCAATGCATACAAAAAAGAAAGTTTATTTTTGAAAACTTGAAATAAATTACTTAGAACTCAACATTTTTTTCATTCTTTCCTCTTCGAATATAACAAATTTATAAAATAAGTTGGACAAATAAAAAAGAGTTTGCAGTTAGGTTCTACTGCATATAAATAAAAAAATCATGCTTGAATGAAGCAATGTTTGTTTTTGCAGTTCAATCATGTTTTTGAAAAAATTTAATACCCAAACGCTTGGGCCTGGCATGATCTAGTAGACATGATACTTAGCAAGTGAATTAAATAAAAATAAATAAATAAATAAATAGCAAGCATTAGTAAATGCAATAGAGAGTAACAAACATGCATTGAGCAGGCCAGTCATTGTTGATTCATCTATGAAATCTCAAACATCCAACACCTTCTCTCAAAATATACTAAACTTTAAGCATACTGCACAATGTCTTCAATATACAAAACTTTGTATAAAAGGAAGCATATATCAAGTTTGGAACTATGGCTTCTCCAAAATACATTTGAAGTCATTATCAATAAGCAGCTCTTGAGGAACAAAAATCTAGTTATAATAAAACAATCCTTCCATCCTCGCCTTTTTTATGATCTGAACACAACAAAAAAGAAAATTAATGGTTCATCTCATTTTATTAGCCTTCAGTACCATTCCTGAAATACAAACTGATGAAACTTTAAGGAACACTAGATTCCAAAGTATACTCGTAGAAACAAAAAACAATTCTACCGAATGTGTCATTTTTAGTTTATTACGATTAAAATAAATGACATGAAAAATAAATGAGTTTTAATATATTTCTTAACTGATAGAAGGTTGACACATGAGATGAAATATTTAAAGGTATTTTGTCATAAATACAAGATCTCATAAACAAAAATTGACCAATAAAATAATGTATTGTGACATTGATAAAAATACCTGAGTGCCCGTACAAATCTCTATAAATAGAGGGTCTCACCCTAGATATGAGAGAATGAAAGAATTCTTGGAGATACAAAATTTTTTTCAAGACAAGCTCTTCAAACAAAGAAACTCTCAGGTTTCCTTCATCTACGCTTGAAGTGTTGAAAGAATAAAATTCTATTGGATCAAGCCTAAACACTCTTCAAGGGTGAGGTTTAAATTTAATCAAACTAGACTTTTTGTAAAGAGTCATTTGTTTGGAGAAATTAATTTAGTGTTAGGAATTGATTGCATGGAATTTGTATAAATAGATTGCATAATCTGCTATTAATTCCTTACAATCAATCATCATCCCAAATATTCAATCTCGATTCATGCATTCATTATATGTTAATAAGCTTGTGGAGGGAACTAAAATTTTAGTGTCCAACCTTTTATTTTTTTATTATGTTTGAGTGATTTAATTTGTATTGAAAAAATTACCCCTAACATCTTATAGTTTGATTAAAATTGTACTTGTCTATCAAGTTTTAAAAAAATTATATTTTGCATCCTGGATTAAAAAAAAAATTCAATTATAAGAAAATAATCAAAGTACCCTAATATATATTATAATAATTAGAGACACAAATGACAAATCATTTCCCTCCCCATCTTCTCTCTCTCTCTCTCTTCTACTGACAAGCACTGAAGATCTTGTCCATTCTCCCAAATTGAATAATAAAAAACTACTCTTAAAATTGATTTCTTGCATGAATTTGTGTTTCAACGTAGTTGTCTCTACTGGTAGTGGAATCTCTCACAAGTTTCGTCCTCAACTCACAAATAACATATTAGTTTTTTGAAATATTTTTAATTGAGGCTTTGAAAATCAATGATAATGCATTTAGCATGTTATTGTTGAGCCTGCAAACAACGACACTCGACGATGGTTTTTATATGCACTTGGCCTAGGTATATGTTTGACCATTAAGTTAAAGAAGAAAATGTAAATAACAATATAATATTAGAGAAAATTAGGATGAAACTTAAAATAGATTTGCCCAAGCTTTAACATGAGAATCAAATACCACCCTTGATATTATGAAGTTATTGGATAATTATGTTAAGAAGGAAGGAAAGAAACATGAGAATGATTCTGGGTAATTATTATGAGTATCAAGTTTATAATGGCATAATTATTTGAAGCTTTGTTCTTTATTTAAGATATTCGCAAGGGAAAACTATTTAAGCATAATACCATAGTTAGTAACAGCTTCATGAAAGATAACCAGATGACTGAGATCTGAGAATTTAGTTTTAGGCCTGGGATATTTAAAAGTGTGGTAGCGATTTCTTTTTAAAATGTTTTTTATTAAAGAATGTATCAAAATAATATATTTTTTATTTTAAAATATATTTTTATATCAGCACACTAAAATAATTTGAAAATACTAAAAAATTAGTTTAAAACAAAATTATTATTTTTTCAAAATATTTTTAAAATACACAACCAAAAGCTCCGTAACTACTGCAAACCGCTTCACGTTCTGCTGCCAAATTTGACTGTCAAGTTTTTCCTTGTGTTGTGCTCGCAAGGAGTTGAATTTCTGGGGGAGATTGTCAATATTGATTAAAAATATTGTCTCTACTCTCTACTTGCTAGCTAGCTAGCTAGTCCCCTACGCTGTGAATTTAATGCTTGTTGAAGACTATAATACTAAAAAACAGACAATGTTTCTATAGTTGGAGTATTTGCATAGGTTGACAAGGAATACAGTCTCTTGATTATTCAAAGGCGATCTGAATTATTAATATTTTAAAATCACAAATTCAACACACACCCAAGAAGAGTTTGCATCTCAGATCAGACCCCAGGGGTCCTCTATAGTTGTTCTTCTTCTATCTTCTTACCAAAGTAAAGTTTCATTCCACATGCAAAAGTCAAAATACATGAATCCCCTCTTCTTTTTTCTCAACTACAGTGGTATATTTTGATTATTTAACGTGTAGAGATTAAATTTCTTTTTGATGATCTAAGAATGCATCTTCTTTTTTATGATCTTAAGAATGCATCTGTCACCTTAGTTTGACAAATAATAAATTTTCCTAGACATTTTCTTTATTTTTTTTTTAATTT
>Ga0307511_10005902_pt1 | contig 12378 bp, 8 predicted proteins | sample 13_EM_MG_FD_200266 | JGI IMG/M metagenome (GOLD analysis project Ga0307511, IMG submission 200266) | Populus trichocarpa ectomycorrhiza microbial communities from riparian zone in the Pacific Northwest, United States - 13_EM | ecosystem: Host-associated > Plants > Roots > Unclassified | place...
TGAATGCCAATTGACCAAAACGTTCTGCTACACTCAAAATTCCCTATAATATTCTTCTTGACCGACCCTATCCACATCACGCACCCTTCCTTTTAGTCAGTGGGAGATCTTGATGCGCCTTATGGAACTTGAAGTCAGTGAAGCTTGGAACAATCATAACATCTTTTGTCTACATCTTGTCACACGATTTCTTTTTACACTAGAAAATCCTCATTGTTTTTTACTGTAATCACGGGATCTGCGTAAAGCGAGGCGGTGGTTTCTTAATCGCAGGTACTTATACGCGGATTTCTGACATACCTTCAATTCCTCGATTTTAAAGTAAATTAAAGCAGGCTCTAGACTTAAATAATAGGTAGATATTGTTTTACATCGTTGTCGACAGGTGGGATGGCACAATGCTACAACAGACGTCATATTTTTTAGCCAAACCCAATAACAAATTGCTATAGGCAAACACTATTGCAAATCACAGCCTGAACGCCATCAATTGTTAACCAAGTATGGCGTATTTGCTAACCTTTACCCAACTAAAAGCTTCTTACCATATATGCCTGGAGAATAATATTCCAGATGTTCTGACTGCTTGGTAAACTACAATTAGATTAGCCAATGCTGCATCTACAACTACTCGAGTTTCCGGTTGAAAAATTCTACCCCAATCATTGCTGCCGATGCTGAATTTATTTATATATGAAAGTATCAATAGACTATGACTGTGAGCTCTAGCTGAACGAATACAAATTGGACTGCTAGAGCAGAATCCGATCGACTTGTAAATAGATGAACCTATTGCAGTCGCTAGGATGGGTATACTGTTATTAATTCTTTTTTTTTATTGGTAAACCAGTACTCGTAAACCTTTATCAATTCAAGTGCATTATGCACCAAATCGAGGAATTATCTAAATTGCCCGTGGGCTTATGGGCCTGGAGAATGACATTCCAGATACTCCGACTGCTAGGCAAACCACAATTACATTAGCCAATGCTGTAAGAATGATTAATTTATTGAATGCAAAAGTGTAACGGATCATGTCGGTGGTAACCTCTTAGTTCTAGCTGTTAGAGGAGAAATTGACTTGGAAATATATCGATCTATTGCCGAGCTGACCGTTAGGTATACCCTTATTAATTCTTTTTTATGTTTTGTAAATCAGTACTCGTAAACCTTTATCAACCCAAGTACGTTATACACCAAATCGAGGAATTATTCAAATTGCCCGTGAGCGGCACAGTGGGTATGCCGCCCGCGAGCGGCCCAGAACATACAGTGCCATTCAGAAAGTATCCGGGATGCATAAACAAGGGCATGGTGAATGCAGGCCAAGCTTGGTTAATCTGCATATGGTGCCGTGTTCTGTCCAACCAGAATCTTCACACTGCGCCCTTTGGCCGAGTGGTTTGTACTCGGGCCTTGTATTGTCTCTTTGGAGGAAAGCCCTAGTTCGAGTCACAGCCGCCCCGCCAAGTTATGTATTTCCTTTGTCGGGGTTAGTGATTTACTCCTGATTACGGGTTATGTAATCCGCTGTGGGAAGGACTATGTGTAGTATACCACAAAGTTATCGTAGCGTAATAAACCTACAATCAGCCTCACCATATGCAGAGTAGTCTGCATGCATCCTGAACCCTCTTTTATGCATCCCAGATACTTTCTGAATGGCACTGTATATCCTATGCCCATAATTCAACATACCCATAGCCCCGTACCCTTACCGAACCCACATATAGTTATTCAGCTTCGCCACACCAACAGGAGCGCATGTAGAACGCCACTACGGGCATTTCCGTTATATGGGCCAAATTCACTATAGCTCGTGATTTTATCGGACTGCATAGCCGGGAACCCTCTAAAGGGGTAAACCAACCAACCCCTAAAAATGCGGAACGCCGGGTCACCCGACAGTGTTATAAGCAAGGCAATTGTTTTTTTAATTTTCCTACATATTCCGTACCCACATATGGCTATTTTTTTCCTCCGTAAAGTCTGTACCTCGGTTTGACCTTTTTTTTTTCTTCTCCAGTCTATTAAGCCTTAATCAGCCGCACGCACCTTTGACGGTTATTGGAGCGGTCGACCCCCGTGTGTGCGTCTATTGCACCTGTCTAACTACATGAGGCTGGGCCAACTGCCCGCTATGCATGCGCAAACTACGCCAACGATGCAGCAGTAGTCCTAATAATAGCACTACCGAGCGTCAACTGCGCCAATCAGTGGTAAGCAACAACACTGCTAATCCCTGTGCGTGCAGATGTGGTGCTGCACTACCTACATCCATATGTACATACAAAGCGGTTGCAAAGAAAGTCAACCTAGACTACAACCAGAATAGGAGACTTACCACTTGGGGGAGACGGGATTCAAACCCAACTGTTGAGAGACCCCCCACTCCCACCCAGGTTAGCCAGCTACGCACTGCCAACTACGCCAGTACCGTATCCCCCCCGGCGGTTCGACCTAATGTCATGCTACCGAAATACATAGGCTACATATGACGAGTCACCTGGGATGGATTCAAGGCTGGCATGTTTATCTGCCCCCCAGGCGATCAATGTAACAGGCGATGCGACTATCTTATTGCCAAAAAGAAAAAAGAAAAAAGAAAAAAAGAAAAAAACAACGGAGGAAGCCGGATAGGAAATCAATGTAATGAAGAAAGATCTCTGTAAAGATAATGATAATAGGCCTCTCCTGCGTCCCAAGGCTCCTCGCTCCTTCCTTACTGCAAAATGGTCGATCGATTTCTTCCCATGGATTGGCCGGGTGTGGTACAGTTAGTGTTGGCGCCGTGGACGCCAGAATACTATGTGGTGTGGGTCCTATGTTGGGTAGGCAATGCAAGGTGGTAGTGGGGTACCATTTCCACTTCGTGTAGTTGGAGATCTACCTAGATCAAAAACATGAAATGGCTCATTCATCTTTTAGGAGCAAGAATCGGATCCGGAGGAAGAAGCCAATAGATCAGGGGGAGGAAGAGATGGAGAATGGCAACACAAGAGAAAGACAAAACAGAACTATTGAGCCTTTCGAGGAACGACGTCGTCGGGGAGCGTTTTGCACGGAATCAAAACCAGGTTTACGAATGTCATGAACTCTGTATATGCGATTTCCACCAACCACGGAAGCTAGAGTTCATCCTGAAACATCCTGCATGAACCGTACGTCGAACAAGCAAACAAAAGTCTCCAGGTCCACCAATGACGATGACACTAACTTCCGACCCCTTCCATGCTAGACTCCCTCGTCAAGGCGAATACCGCAAAACCTTATACTCACATGATACTTAAAGATAGTCAAAAATACTAAATCCAGGACGTATCTCATTCTGAATTAATATTTGCAAGCTCTAGGTGTCCCATGCAAATTTATATCGCTAGTGATGTATTCCGACTCTTGTGCGCTTGTACACTACAACATTTAAGCTGAATCAATTAGAATTCATACACTGGACATATTTGATAATCTATAAAACCGCAATACGCCCAAAATTACCCAACTCTTGAGACATATTTGTAGCACCATCTTCTGGATTGCAATCGCAACCAATCGACAGTGGGCGATTGTCTGCGAGAAGTGCTTCACTTCCAGAAAGAATAACTAATCCTAGTCTAATTTGCCAAGCAACTACCTACCTTCCCTTTATGGGATAGTACAACTTGCGGTTGAAGCGGGTAGCCTCACAAACAGGCGCGGGATGTGAGGGATTACGGAAATTCAACCATAGATATATTTTTGGACTGCTGAAGAGGGTGCTCCAAGAGTACTATAGTAGGTGGTTCTTAAAAGAGAACGATAAATATACATAAACACCCCGTTGAATTCAGAGATTCCGGATTATTATTCAAGATATTTTCTTTGTTTTTTGAAGTCTTGCGTCGATTTGCTCAAGTGTTTCACCGTCAGAAAGTGTCCGACGCATAGAGCTGCGCTAGGCTGCATTCAGGCCAGACACCGCAATTGTGCAAATGGACAATATAGCTGGCCACTGAGCAGGCAGGAGGGGCGACATGCCCTTTTCTGGTTGGGCATCGCCAGCCTGGTTTTATGCGGCTCGGACAGAAAGTGAACCTAGCGCAGCAAGCTGAATGGGGCTGTTGACCCAAGGTAGAAAGATCGGCGCATACAGTCGATACGCTCAGCTGGGAAACTCGCTGGGTAACGAGTACAGAAGCAAAAATAATAATAATAGAATAGCAGGTTTAAAGGAACACATATCTGTCGCTAGTTGACCTACCTCTAGTATCTCCCCTCCCACGATATATAGCCACAAAGTTTTGTATTACCAATCATACGTACACAAAGATATCGCACATCTCCTACAATAGCTACCAAAATTTTGCATTTCATCCAATAGGCAAGATATTTAATCTCGGGACCCAATATATTAATCGATTAAGACGCTCACATTGCGGCCATGGCAAGTGCAGGTACATATCACCCACCACCACCTGCAGAACACAGTCGGAAAACCAGTCGCATCTCCCACTTGGTTAATTGCTACTGTAATCCCTCATGCTTAAAAGCTTTCTGCAAGAGTACAAGTACCCGGCACCAGGCGAAGAGCACCCACTGCTCGCACAATATTGGGCAGAGCTGCTTGACTATGCTGGAAAGGTGGACTTTCACTACACCGACCTCTCCCAGTCGAACACTACGGAGAATATTAAGATCCCGTGCGGGGGAACCTACAACACTTGGTGGGGCGGGCGTTGCCACCCATTTGTCACAATCTCTCCTCTCTCCGCCACTCAAGCATCCTTGCCTCGCGCAGAAGCATCCCGAGCGCTCATTCTAGATACACTGTCTGGGGTGTGGTCCAAGTCGTTGCTGGAGGACTCCAACATCGTGATTTCGTCTACGTCCGCCAGCTCAACCTGTGATGTAGTGGAATATGTACAGGTTCAGGGAAATAAACAGATGGACCTTGGGACAACGCTGGCCCAAGTTGCTACGGCAGTGTGGGTGGAGGGGGTGCTATTAACTAGGAATACGGACTATTGCGTGCGTAAGTGTATTGTCCAATGTCGACCGAACTTCAAGCCAGTCAGTAGTCCAGGGTCACCGTCACCTATACCTAGGCTGATAAGTGATCCTGGAGCTCGCAGTATCGCGAACCCGTACAACATCCTCCCGAGGCGACTGTGGGACTTGGTCAACAACAGAGTTATTGACATGGATGCGTTTGCGAGCGCTAACGGTACGCCTCGCGTGCCTGTGGGTGGGTACTGGGCCATCACTCACAGCTGGACATCGGACATGAAGCGCTGGCTGACTCCAATCAACAACTATCGGTGGCCAGTACCGCTACCAGAAGGAATAACTTTCGAGCAGATTCGATGGGAGGCACTGCGCGCTGGTGCTGTGTATTGCTGGCTTGATGTACTCTGTTTACGCCAGCGAACAATGGAATTTAACCCAAGCCGGGGCCTATTCACGGGGGTTCCGCACCTGCCGGTGGAGATAGGAATCCAGAAGCGCCTGGAGGAGTGGTCCATCGATGTCCCGACGATTGGTAACAACTACCGACAGGCCACCAACGTGCTACGATACTTCAACGGCCTTGGACGCCCCCTGCAGCTATCTGGGTGGGGCGACCCACGGCACTGGCTCAATCGAGCCTGGACGCTGCAAGAGACGCGCCCTGAGCACATTATGGTGAACGGAGGGCTCCCGGAGGGTATGCGACTACCGTTACAGGCACTAGTATCTATGGGTGGTCATGAGGATATCATTGGAGGGACCCGACAGCACATGCGGCAGCTGCTTGCACCACTATCTCGCCTTGTCAAGAACGCGGAGCCTGACTACCTCAGCGAAGAATCCATGCTAGATATGCTATGGCCCATAATCCTCAATTCACGACGGAGCAGCTGGGTCTTGTGGCAATGCTCAAGTGCATTTCGCTCTCTCCTTGCAGTTGCCATGTTGTACAAATATTCGTTGTCCCCCATACAATATATACCGCTAACCCGCCTGTGGCAAGATAACAATGAAAACCCATGCAGGGTTGCGCACACCCAGCGGCCGCGAGAGCAGGTATGGGCAGATTTCCTGAAAAATGTGGGCATTGATGTAGAGGCCGGCATCTACGGCTCTATGTGGGAAGCTTGTGTTTTAACTCTGTCTATTTGGTATCTTTCTGCCATAATCCTTGTAGGATGGGACCACTTGCAGCAGCAACAGCTCTGGTACGGTATCGGTGTGTGGAGCGAGATCGCAAGACGACTACGGACACGGTGGCAGGTCATCTCTCCGGCAGGGGATTACTGGGATTCCGTGGTCCTCTCCGTGATCCTCTATTGTTGGGTTCGAGGGGTGCTTCTGGTGCCAAGCCAGGAGTTTCTTTGCCTATCGGCTTTGGAACAAGATATCCGCACTGTAGTATTGTTGGAGCAGTATTTAACAATCCCGTGGTTCCACCAGTTTGTCTGGCCCCGGGTAGTGGCTGTTTCCAGCGCACTGTGGTGGGTGTTGTCCCAAAGATACACCCGAGTGTGGATTGCGCCGGTGGCCATTTCCTATATAATGACTATCAATGTGGACGGGAGGATAGCGCGTTGGCGGACTGCTTGGAGGCGGGCACGGGTCCCGATCATGAATGACCGACAGGCGGAATGCAGCAGCATCCTAGACCTCGCCTGTGAAATCAGCCGGCGATACGCGAGTAATGAGATTGATAAGATCGCTGGACTGTCCTATCTCATGAAGTGCAGAATGTTACCGCTTTATTCCGAGACCGAAGATATTGAGGATGGCTGGGTCCAGCTCGTCCAACACCTGCATATTGCTGCGCAGCTAGAGCTACTCTTCAACTTTCCTGCAGCACGTGATGACGACGTCGTAGTGAGTGAATCTAGTAATGGTGACAACGTTAACATCCACGCGCACACAGCATACCGCGCCCGCTCCTGGATCCCGACATGGAATGCGGTCAGCAGTCTGCAGCGTGGTAGAGACATGGAGCTTCAGCGCCCAACTTGGCCACCGCGGTGGCTGAAAGACGACGTGCATGCTTCTGATCTTCGCACATTCTATGCCGACTGTGCAGGTTTTGACTGTGGGACAGGCGCTCTGGTTGTCCCTGTCTGCCCCAGGGTGCTCATGACTACAGGAATCGCCTGGGACGACGGATCCGGATCATACTCTGTGCATGTGGCAGGAGGGAGTGACACGACTGGCTTCGTACATAGCTTCTATAGCCCGTATGGCTACCCAGTCCTGCCTCTCCGGGAGGAGTATGTGCATTTGCTCATTAGTCATGCACGGGACAATCAGGCTGGCCCGCTGTCATGGGTGGTTGCCCAGTTGATCAGTCCAGACTCCAGTTATGTGCGCAAGGCATGCGCGTCGAAGGGTGGATTTGGGGCACTTTGCAAGGAAAGTATCGGTGCTTGGCGTAAAGATGTGACTAAATATGTTCGAGATCTTAGCCTTCCTCATGAGATTTTAGCCCACATGCTGTTGGTGAAAAAGGTTGGAATTCTGGTCACAGATGATATGAGACCATTCACTTTCCCGGATATTGAATGTCACAAATGGTGTGCGGTGAATGTGCCCGTTGTTTTCGTGTAGATCCGGTAGCGTATTGGTGCCAAACATAGCCCGATCATTTTTTATTTTATTTCTACTCTCATTTTTTTCATATTTGTCTAACGTTCTATCGGGGTGCGGAGTTTGGAGGTGCGAGAAACACCAAGGTGATGATGGATGCAAGGTTAAGTATGGGGTGGGTAGGTAAGTGGTTGAGAATAACTTTCCTATTTTTAGAAAATAAATCATAAAAACCCTTCTTGCACGTGCACGGCCCCAGAGGGACCATGAGCTGCTAGCCTGAATCCCCGGCTAAATTCAAGATATGTAGAAGTCAATTTTCATGATTGGGAGAGAGAGAGGGAAATGGTCCCCATGGGTCCTGCTTCCAACACAAATCCATGCGGAGCTTGAGTGGAGCACATGACGTTGACCCCACTTGTCGAAATTCCTGAAGGGATCCGAAACAGGGCATACATCAGGGGAAACTAGGCAGGACAGGGGGGGGTTGTGGGAACATTTAGTCGATTTGAAGAGGATGCTGAAGAGAATGGATGGAGACTGGGAATCAAAGGTTAGCATGTTCTCCGACGAGTTGAACCTATACGTAAGTGACTCATCATGGCCCCCCTATGGGGCCGCATATGAGTAATGAATTGCAATATATATATATATATATATATATGTAAGTGACGGAGGCGGGGCGGGGGGTGGTGTGGATATATTATTTCCGTTTTATTTATTTCCTGTTACATTTGACGCATGCACTTTACTCATGTTTTTGACTCTATATTTGTACTCTTTCTCGCGCTACTAATTTCCCATTAAAAATCCAGTTGCGGAATCATCTCAGTTACATTCAATCTTATTTATACGTTCTAGTGACGCGTGGAAAGCCTGGACTATCAGGGTAACCTGACTTTTGTGGCTATGCACGGATTCAGAAGAACGAGCGCGGGGGGTGGCATTCTTGCGATTTTAGAATATGCTTGTTACGACCAGTATTTTTTCCTCTTACATTTCGCACAAAGGGGTTTGGTTAGTACTCAGGGGTATTTAAAGCTGATTTCACATTTCTTTTCATTGTCGATTTTTTGTTATGTTTTGTTTCACAAAAACCCGGTATATTCTTCGATATTTGTCGCTTTTAGTAACCTTTATGGATGTTTATAGATGAAGGTATTATTATTAATGTCGGCACTAGGTAGTAAACTTTTACGTCTGGCGTAACCTCGTACCCCGGGTTATGTTATTTTGCTGCGTTCGAGAAGACGCTGGTTACTGTGCTACGAAGTTATCATGCATGTGTCGTGCCCGGAGGTGGGACCCAAATGGAATGTGTTCTCTGGTAGTTAACCAGATTGGAATCTATTTGTAGTCAATCATTTTAATTGTATGTAGAACCCTGAACTAGGAAGTTTGCGCCCGAAATGAGGATGCGTGTATACTAGATGCTCATTCCTCATATGGTGTTTATGAGTACTAAGTTCATAATTAAAAAAATCAAAATCATTTTGTGGGTCATAGATTCAGGGTAATCCATCCATGCAGGATCTGCTACAGGGGCTTGACACATCACATAACAGCTACAACCTATTCAGGACCGCTACACAATCTTTCTGCCTTCTCGCGCCACTCCTTTCCACTCCTACCTCATCGAACACATCCAAACAACTACTCTCTCATCTGCTGTAACCTGCTCATATCGACTACATTACCCAGACCCCGGATATAAAGCAAATAAGTACCAATAGCCATCATGAATGAATGGGGTAAGTAGCCAGAACCCACCCTAGTTATTCAATGCCATTACTAACAGACATCCACCGCAGGCATTCTCAGCGTTGTTGGTGATAGAGTTTCTGGTGCGTCCCCACCGTCGTTCCTGCTACCACCAACCAATCCGTTAACACTGCTTGCACTATTTCCGAAGATTCTATTCCAGCCACCGAGCCTACCCCTACCGCCTGTGCCATCTCACTCGCAATTCGCACCGCCCCGTTGCGCTCCCCCACCATTATCCCAGCTGCCCCCTGCCGCAGCACAAACTCTGCCCCAAAGCGAACACCCACGGATCACCAACGACACCCTGACGCCCAACTCGGTTTGCCTGGTTACTCCCACGCCGCTCAAAACCTGGGAAAGGAGAAAGAGGAGAAGACAGTAGAGTAACAGAGCCAGACGGAGAAATATAGACGGTTGATTAGGGCAGTGGGGGTTTGGCAGGTAATTGACGTTCACATACTTAAATCGGATAACATAATCTTGGGCCTTATTTTATTATCACACAATTTATTCAGGTCCATAACTCGGGTACTCTCCCTTTCTGCGATTGCCACAACACTATGTAGTTATCTACGTCTGTTTCGCTGTACTGATATTCACTTCTTCCACCATATCTATCTATTGCCAGTAACAAGGCAACTAGAAGAAGATGTAAAGCTCAGCTTCGGGGGGAAATGTGACAAGAACAATATCCCAGAAGTTAAGCTGAGACTCACGGCAGATGACCCAAAGGAAAAATGGCAGAAGAGAATCCACGAGGTAGGGGAAAACTCGACAGTCATGTTCAATGACGGCAGCATGCAGGAGGATGGTGGAGTAAGAGCAAGACGGTGGAGACAGGATAAGAGGATAGGGGTGGGAGTTGGTCTAGGAAAGGTAGCGACGGTCTGGGATGGTGAAGTGGCGGGGCATTAACCCAGGCACCCACGGGCAAGAGGCCTCTGATTCTCTCGGATTCACAAGCAGCAATCGCAGCAACGAAACAAGCTGGAAGAATAGGGAAACCAAGGACAAGACACCTACGATGGGTGGTCAATGAGATAGGACGAAGCAGAAGAGAACTGGGAGAGGGAGCAGTGGAACTCGGATGGGTGAAGGCGCATGTGGGAATTTTCGGGAACGAGAAGGTAGATGAGCTGGCGAAAGAGGGAGCAGACAAACCCCCAAATAAGACCTGGATCACTGAAGGAGGCTTGAAACAGGGGTGGGCTAAGAGGAAGGCGGAGAAATGTGTGGAAGGGACTGGGATGGGCAGGACACTCAAGTGGAACCGGAAAACGCTATACAATTGCACCCAATGTCGGACTGGAAAAGGGAGACTAGGGATGGGGAGGTATCCGCTGGAGCCATGGGAGGATCCAATCTGTGGTGCAATAGGCTGTTATGAACTCGAGACCGGAAGACATGTGGCGCTGACCTATATCTCGGGGGAGTGGTTAGGCAGGAGGTGGAGCTCTTGGGATAGGCGGATCACAGGAAGGTGTGGATGAGGGAGAGGAAGGACGGTGATAAGGAGGTTACAATAGACCTGGTGGAGGTTTTCTTTACCAAGTTGAATCTCTAAGTCTGCCCTCCTATTTGTATTTGGCCCTCTCAAGGGAGGGCCGGGTAAGGGGCATGGAGGTGGAAGTTGCGCATAGTTACTGGGTTTTCATTTGTTTTTCATAGGCTCGGGAGGCTGGATGTTTATGTAGCCTGTTGTTCCGTAAGTGCCGAACCTTTAAAGGGGAGGCGATGGAGCCGTCACATGACATTAGGTCGAATCGACGTTCAAACTTTTAAAAAAGAAAGAAAACCCTTAGTTCCAGTGCAGCTTGGTGCCCTCTTCGAGCAATTATCAGCAGAATCACTCAAATTGAAATGTAAAAAGAAAAGAAAATTAAAAAAATCATGTCGAAATACCAGCCACCTCATGTCCTTTCCCTGCTGTTTATGCTAGTAGGAGCAAATCGGGTACTCAACATAGAAGAGCAACTCTCAAATTCAGGGTAAGGTCACACTTCATCAACTGCCTATCACCAATACAGTAAGAGGGTATCTACTTCACGCAAATCCCGAAGGTTCTTGTTGAACCGGCCGATCCACACCTGTAGACCTGGGTGCTCCTCCAATACCTTGTGCATTTTATTATGTCTCAGGGAGTTGAATGTGGACTTTATGTCCCTGCCGTAGATTGCTGCCTTCTTGTTGCGAAGCCTATCCATCAAAATGACTGAATCTGTAGCACTTGGCCTTCCATCCTTCGATGGCAATCTCATGCCACAACTCTCTCCTCGTTTGCAGTTCTTATAGGATTAACTTCTGCGATAGCTTTTACACTGTGTTTGATAGGACAATCGGTCTCCATTCTTTCACTCAGGAGTCGGCTCCAACCTTGAGAATCATGACTATGTTGAGTGGTCTGGATACTTTGAATTGCCATAAGGTGCTGCGTCCTGCAATATTGCGGTGCCTAAACCAGTAGGGGTGATATTCTTCAGGAGTCTCCGTGGTATGCCATCGGGGCGTGGTACCGAGTTCTGTGTTCTCTTAAATTCTATCTGCAGAAAATATCCTCGAAAATATCCTCCTAAAGGTGCCCTGAATTTCGTAAATTTAGTTGGAGCCCTGGATTCTCGCTGGATAGCTTACCGTCGAATGTCGGAGTGTGTTCCCAACGGAGGAGTTCCATGCCTCTGATCCCCTATGGTTATTACCGCTGTACCTCCAAGGTCTTCCTTCTTCAAAATCCAAGGCAATATCCTTGACATGCTAGGATTATTAGACCTAGAAAGCAATTGCTTCTAATAATGTCTTTATAAAAGCGTTGTGTATTAGTGGTTATTATTAGGGGCGCTGCTCAGTGTGGTAGAGGAGGAGGTTATCAATTAACTCTATTCACTATATTTAGGATCGCTATGTAAATTGGAGGGATGGGAGGTGCAACGTGAGATCAGTCTAACGAGGCGGTTGTGTTCTGACCCATTCAGCAATACGGCCCAGTCATGATTGTAGATTTATTACGCTACGATAACTTTGTGGTAAGCTTCACAGAGTCCTGTCCGCAGCGGATTACATAAC
>Ga0307511_10005903_pt1 | contig 12378 bp, 13 predicted proteins | sample 13_EM_MG_FD_200266 | JGI IMG/M metagenome (GOLD analysis project Ga0307511, IMG submission 200266) | Populus trichocarpa ectomycorrhiza microbial communities from riparian zone in the Pacific Northwest, United States - 13_EM | ecosystem: Host-associated > Plants > Roots > Unclassified | place...
AGTGGCCGTCGCCCAGCAGCATCAGCATGTAGCGGCTCATGTCGCCGGCGGTGGACGAGGCCGCGCCGGCCGGGGCGATCTGGCCGATGTACTCGTAGTCGTCGGCGGCGAAGCCCGCGCTGCGCCAGCCGTAGCCGGTCGCCACGTCGCCGCGCAGCCGCTGCGGCATCGCCGCGGGCAGGCCCCGGCGCTCGGCCCGCGGTTCGCGGAAGGTGGTGTGGTCCATGCCCAGCGGGCCGGTGATCTCGTCTTCCACCCGCCGCTCGAAGGTCTTGCCCGAGACGAAAGCCGTCGCCGCGCCGACCAGGGACACGCCGTAGTTCGAATAGCTGGAGAGCACGCCCTGGGCCCGCACGCGGCCTGGCCGCTCCTGGCGCAGGTACAGGTCCAGCGGCCGCACCCGGCGCGGATCGTTCTCGAACAGCTGGCCCAGCGCCCGGTCCTCGAACCCGGCCGAATGGTCCATCAGGTTCTTGACCATCAGGTCGCGCGACTTGCCCGGCAGGCGCACCTTCTCCGGCAGGTACAGGTTGATCGGGGCGTCCGGGCGGATCCGGCCGGCCTCGATATCCTTCGCCAGCAGGATCCAGGTGAAGGTTTTGGAGACCGAGCCCAGGCGGAACAGCGACCGGTCGGGGTCGACCTTGCGGCGGCTGGCCAGGTCGGCGAAGCCGTAGCCCTTCTTGAAGATCACCTGGCCGTTCTGGACCACCGCGATCGAGGCGCCCGGCACGTGCTCGCGGGCCATGGCGTCGGCCACCCAGCCGTCCATGAAGGCCTCGAGCTCGGCCGGGTTCAGGGTCTGTCCGGTCGCCAGCCGCGCGCCGTCGGCCTGGCGGGGCAGGGCGGCTGCGGCGATCGGGGCCGGGCCGGCGATGTTGGGCTTGGCGGCGGCCGGCTTGGCAGCGGCGGGCGCCGGGGCGGTCGCGGCCGTCGGGATGGCTGCGGCCGATAGCGAGGCCGCTGCCGGCCGTACTGCCGCGGGCTTCGGCTTGGGCCTGATCTTCGAGTAGGGCACCGGCGCCTTGGGCAGCGCCGGGGCGGGCTCAGCCGCCTCCTGGGCGAGCGCCGGGACGTAGGCTGCGGAGGGCGCGATGATGAGGACCAGGGCCGCCAGGATCGCCTTGCCGAGGCTCCGCATCTTTGACCGCTCTCCCACGCGTGAGCGGCGACCATATCACCGCGGTTGAGTCGCGGCGCCCCTCTTGCGGCGGCTTGGCTAGTTGACCTTGGGCGCGGGGTCGAAGGCGTACAGCGGCAGCATCGGACGCAACTGCGCGCCAACCCACACCTGCGGTTCGGACGGCGGGGTCATCCGCTCGACGATCTCGCGCGCCTTGACGCAGGCCTGCACCTTCGACGCCAGGCCGTTGAAGTCGTGGGCGACCGGCATGGACTGCAGGAAGCAGTCGTCGAAGAACGGATACTTGTTGTCCTGGCCGCAGCCGAAGGAGGTGCGGTCGTAGCGCGCCGCCGTCAGCACCATGCGGTTGGCCTTGCTGAGCGTCGGCACGAACACGCCGGAGAAGCAGGCCGAGATCACCACCACCGTCGGCCGCGCGCCGCAGCTCTGGTCCAGCATGGTGGCGAGCGTGCCGGGCTGCAGGATGCCCTGGTCCAGCATCGCCCCCTCCTGGCTTCCGTGCGAGGAGATGTAAAACAGGCAGCCGCCCTGGGTGGCTTGCGACCCGGCCTTCAGGGCGTTGAAGATCGCCTGCAGGCCGGCCTTCTCGGGATGGGTGTCGGCGTAGCGTTCGGGCCGCACCGAGAACTGGCGGACGTTCTCGGCCTTGAAGCCGGCGCGGGTGAGCGCGATGGCGACGTCGCGCCGCGCATTGTCGAAGGCTTCCGAAGGCCCGCCGTCGTGGGCGTGCCAGTCGCCCGCCACCACCACCGCCGACCAGTCCGAGAACGCCGAGGCCTGCGCCGCCGCCGGCCCGAACGCCAGGGCCAGGGCCGCGATCAGCGCCAGGAGCCGCCCTGCCACGGCTAACTCTTGTAGTTGGCGAACGGCGTCGGGATCGCCGTGCCCGTGGCCTTGGCCAGCAGCCGGCCCTCAGCGTCGAACAGTTCGCCTTCCGTGAACGCCACTTGGCGGCCCCAGCGCACCACCTTGCCGATACCCTTGAGCTTCCCCGGCTGGCCCGGGCGGAAGAAGCTGGTCTTCATCTCCAGGGTCGGGGCCACGGCGGTCATGCCGGAGGCGACCATGCAGGCCACGCTCATGCACTCGTCCAGCATGGCGCAGAGGTAGCCGCCCTGGATCTGTTTCATCGGGTTGAGCAGCAGCTCGGCCTTGGCGTCGAACTCGACCTCGACCGACTTGTCGGCCTGGCAGACCGAGACCAGGCGGAAGCCCAGGGTCTGGGAGCCGGTGGGCTGGTTCTTGGTGCGCAGGAACCGCTGCAGGATGGCCTCGTCGGTGAGAGCCTCCGGCTCTGGCGCGGCGACGTCGCTCATGCGGGCTATTTCTTCCGGAACTGGTCGAGGGAGACGATCGTGGCCTCGGCGGGCTTGGCCGGCGCGGCGTCGGCGGCCTTGGCGTCGGGGGCGGCGACCGGGGCGGCCTTGGCCTCCTGCGGCGCGGCCGGCGGGGCCTCGAACTGCAGCAGGAACTGCACCGACGGATCGTAGAAGCGGGTGATCGCCGCGTACGGGATCGACAGCCGCTTGGGCTGGCCGCCGAACTGCAGGGTCACCGAGAAGAAGGTCTCGCCCGGCGCCAAGTCCCAGTACTGGTGCTGCAGGACGATGGTCATCTCGTCCGGGTATTTCGACAGCAGGTCGTTGGGGCCGGAGACCCCGGCCGCGTCGGTCTTGAAGGTGATGTAGAAGTGGTGCGAGCCGGGCAGGCCGTCGGGCGCCGCGGCCCGCTTCAGCGCAGCCTTGGCCACGCCGCGCAACGCGTCCTGTGCCAACGCCTCATAGTTCATCAGATCCTGGACCGGCGGATCTTGGGCCACGCATCAAACTCCCACGTACCTGATCGAAGGTAACCGCTGGGCGGGTATTCGCAAGGGAAGACAAGGGAAAGTCGGGGCGGGAAGGTGGGGAGCCTCTGTTGGCAGGCGCTCCCAAAGACTTTTGCTGGAAGGAGAGGGGCGCTTTCGGGAGTAGGTGAGGGGCTTCTGTTGGCAGGCGCCCCTCGAGCCCCGCCTAGGGATCTGAACCCCTAGGGCTTAGGTCGGAATTCTATCGCGCTGCATTACGCGGCGAGACGGATTTCCTCAGCGAAGTTATCGTTCGCATTTAGTTTAAAGACCCGGAGCGGTGGGTCAGGCCGAGAGAAAGCAAACACCTTTAGACGTCTGTCGATGCTGATCGGCCCCGCACTTTCCGGCGATAACCCGGAGGAAGATTGGTGGAGCCGCCGGGAATCGCACCCGGGTCCAGTCCGCTTATTACGTGCGCGTTTATCTCCATAGTCGGGCGAACCCGACGCCTCACATATAGGCGCTCGGGATTGAGATTCAAAGAATTCCGCACCGTCCTGCGGTTCGCGAAGCGCCAACGGCAGGGCGGATTTCGCGGACGCCCACATCCGCTTCGTGGGCGGACTCACGGTCCACCGCGCTCCCTCCCTACGATCAGGGCATCGGATTTTTGCGGGAGTTTTCCATGGGTAACCTGATCTTCGCCGGCCGCGCCCTCATCCAGGACCTGCTGCCCACCATCGCCTTCGCCATCCTGGTCGCGCTCAAGGTCGACATCCGTGTCGCGACCGCGGCGGCCATGGTGATCAGCCTCGGCCAGATCGGCTATTTCGCCGCCACCAAGCGGCCGATCGCGCCGCTACAATGGGCCAGCCTGGGCTTGGTGATCCTGTTCGGCACGGCCGGCATCCTGACCAACGACGCCCGCTTCCTGATGGCCAAGCCGACTCTGATCTACGCGATCATCGGCGTGGTGATGCTGAAGAAGGGGTGGATGCTGCGCTACCTGCCGCCGGTGGCCGAAGGTCGCGGCGCGGGCACGATGATCGTGTTCGGCTACGTCTGGGCCGGCCTGATGTTCGTGACCGGCGCGGCGAACCTGGTGTTCGCGCTCGCCTTCACCGCCTGGTGGCCGGCGTTCCTGGCGGTGTTCCCGATGGCCTCGAAGATCGCGCTGTTCGCGATCCAGTACCTGACCGTCCGCCACTTCGCGATCAAGGAGCTCCACGCGGAGGCGGCGGCGCAGGCGCAGACGGAGGCGCAGGCCGCGTAGTTTCGGCCGTCTCGGGCTCCGGGGCCGGTTCGGCGCCTGGGGCCGTCCGGCGGGCGTCGGGGTTGGGCTTCAGCCGCCCGCCGCCCGCGACCAGGTCGCGATAGGCCCCCCGCGCATTGGCGAAGCTGGCCCCGCCCGGGAAGATCACGTCGAAGCGCGGATCGTGGCCCAGGGCCGCGCCCAGCACCGCCTCCAGCACGTCGGCCGCCTCGCCCACCTCGGCCGGGTCGCAGGCCCGGTGCAGGGTCACGGTGCGGCCCGGGACCGCCAGCGTCAGGTCGTAGGCGGTGCCTTCCAGGCAGACCGCGTCGGCCGCCCCGGACTCCGCCACCCGCACGTCGCGCGGCGAGGCCCATAGCGGCAGGGCCTTCAGCGCCTGCAGGCGCTGCGCCGACCCGGCCGGCAGCTGGGCGTCGAACCCCATCCGCCGCCCGATCACCGCTTCGCAGCAGGCCAGGCCCGCGCGGCCCTGGGCGAAGGCGTCGCCGTCGCTGCGCACCGTCACCCGGGTCACGCTCTGGCGGACGCTGTTGGAGGGCCGCACCCAGACCTCGACGATCATCTCGTCGCCGCGCAGCAGCTGCCATTGCAGCGGCATCAGCCCCCACAGCCGGTAGGTCGAGGCGTCGACGCCGTTGTCGGTCTCGATCAGCCGCTCGCCCTTGCGCAGCTTGCGCCCGCCCAGCGGGTCGGCGGCGGGATCCGGCTTCGGCCGCTTGTCCTCCCACCAGGTCTTCGGATCGGGCGCCGGGAACGGCCAGATTTCCGCCTCCAGCGCAGGCGTTCCGGGCGGCGGCCCGGCGTCCTTAGGCTTAAGCTTGATCAGCTGCCCATGCGCTGGCGCGGCCAGCAGGGCGGCGGTCAGGGCGACGAGGGTCAGTCGGGCGCGCACGCCCTGAAAGAGTTGGGGCCCAGCGCGGGTTCCCTAGAAGACCTCGACGCCCCGCTGCAGCGACAGGACGCCCGTGCGCGACACCTCGACCAGGCCCAGGCCGCGCATCAGGTCCACATACTTGTCGATCTTCGACGACGCCCCGGTCAGCTCGAAGACGAAGCTCTCGTGGGTGGTGTCCACCACCTTGGCGCGGAAGATGTCGGAGACCCGCAGCGCCTCCACCCGCTCGACGCCCGTGCCGCGCACCTTCACCAGGGCCAGTTCGCGCTCGATGCCGTTGGGGTCCTTGCTGACGTCTTGGACGTGCCGCGTCGAGACCATCTTCTGCAGCTGCGCCTCGATCTGGCTCAGCACCTGCGGCGTGCCGCGGGTGACGATGGTGATACGGCTGGTGTGCGCGGTCTCGTCGGTCTCGGCCACCGTCAGGCTGTCGATGTTGTAGCCGCGGGCCGCAAATAGCCCGACCACCCGGTGCAGCACCCCAGGCTCGTTGTCCACCAGCACCGCGAACGTCGCACGGCTCTCCGGCGCATCGGTGTGGCTGAGGTCGTAGACGGAGGCGGGTTGGACGGGGTCGGTCATCGGCGGCTTCCTGAGCGGTTGGCGCTCAGGTGTCATATGCGCATCACCGCCGCAAGCGGCCCACGTTTGAGCTGGGCCTCGTGGAATGGCTCGAACAGCGGCGGCTGGCTCTGGCTTACCTTGCACCCCGGATCCCAGGGGTAACGCCCCTCGTTGTCCGGCAGAAATAGCTGGAAGGCTTCGATCGCCTCGCGTCGTCCTAGGCGCTGCTCGTGGCGCAGCTTCGCGAGGAAGAACATGTTGAGCGCCAGGTACTGGCTCTCGTGCACGCGGCGCCAGCAGCACTCAAAGCCCAAGGCGTCCCAGCGCAGGCCGTCCTCCAGGCGAGGTCGCCACGCTCGAGATGCTCCTGCGCCTCGTGCAGCATGTTGGCGGCGCCGTTGGCCGATGGCAGGACAGCGATGAGTTCGGGGAGTCCAGCTTCGGCGAGACCGATGGTGTAGGCCCACTTCAAAGCTGGCGAATCGATCAGCCGTATCGACCAACCGCGCTCGTCCGCCAAACGGAGTGCTTCACGATCTCCCGGGGAGAGTGGTGCGTCGCCATAGTCCTCCGCCGGCCGGTAGAGCGCGGGCTGCCTCGAACGCAGATGCTCGTCGTAACCCGCCTCCCAGGGAAGCTTCTCTCCGCCGTCCCGAAACACGAGCTGGAACGCCCGGAGCGGACCGCTTGCGCCCTCACGATTCCGTCTTTCCAGCGCGGCGGCAAACCAGGCGTCTGCCGTATTGACCTGCGTGGAGTGGACCTCACGCCAGACACCGATGAACTGCCCCTCGGGCGCCCAGGGTTCTCCGTCCACCATCCGCAAGTCGCCCCGTTCAAGGCTCTTGTAGATCCACCAAAGAAGTCGGTTCGCGTCAGCTTGCGTCAGGTCGAAGGCGATCACCTCGGGTTGGCCGAGACTTCCCTCAAAACCCATCGTGTACGACCACGTCGGCGAGGCCTCGTAGTCGCCGATGTACATGGCGATCCAGCCATGGCGCCGGATGCGGGCATCGATATCGCGCAGATGCCATTCGCGCCGAAGCTTGTCGAACATGGCGCCTCCCCAATGCGAACAATTAGAGAACGATCTCGGTCTGTCAACGCTTGAGCTCCCGCGCATTCGCCGGTCTTCTGCCGCCTGCAGGGAGACACGCATGGACCTCAACCTCACCGGCCGCACGGTCCTGATCACCGGGGCCTCCAAGGGCATCGGCGCCGCGGCGGCCGAGGTGTTCGCGGAGGAGGGCTGCCACCTGATCCTCGCCGCGCGCAGCGGCGAGGCGCTGGAGGCGCTGTGCCAGCGGCTGCGCTCGGCGCATCAGATCCAGGCCCGCGCCATCCCCACCGACATCCGCGATCCCGCCCAACTCGCCGCCCTGGCCGAGGCCGGCAAGGACGCCGACATCCTGGTCAACAACGCCGGCGACATCCCCGGCGGAACCCTGGACGCCGTCGACGAGGAGAGGTGGCGCCACGCCTGGGAGCTGAAGGTGTTCGGCTACATCAACCTCACCCGCGCCATCTACGCGCACATGAAGGCCCGCGGCTCGGGCGTGATCATCAACGACATCGGCGCGGCCGGAGAGCGGATGGACGCGGGCTACATCGCCGGCTCCACCGGCAACGCCGCGCTCTACGCCTTCACCCGCGCCCTGGGCGGCAAGAGCCTGAAGGACGGCGTGCGGGTGGTCGGCGTCAGCCCGGGGCCGGTGGAGACCGACCGCATCGTCACCCTGATGAAGACCGCCGCCGAGCGCCGCTTCGGCGACGAGGGCCGCTATCCCGAGCTGATGGCCAACTACCCACGCGGCCGCGCCGCCCACCCGCGCGAGATCGCCGACATGATGGCCTTCCTGGCCTCGGACCGCAGCGCCTACACCACCGGCGTGGTGGTCACGATCGACGGCGGGCTCTCGGCCAGCCCCGGCTGAGCAGGCCGCGTTGCTGCCACGACGCTGTCACCAGCGGTGCGCGAGGGTTCGGCCTCACAAGCTGGAGCTCTCGCCATGACCACCCAGGACATCGCCCTCGACCTCGTCGCCCTGTGCCGGGAGGGCAAGTTCGCCGAGGCGGGCGACAGGTACTGGGCCGACGACGTCGTCGCCATTGAGGCCACGGAGGGCGAGGGCGCGCGGATGCAGGGCAAGGCCAACCTGGCCGCCAAGGGCGCGGCCTGGTCGGCCAACACCGAAGTCCACAGCGGCGCTGTCGAGGGACCCTACATAAACGGCGACCAGTTCCTCGTGCGCTTCACCCTGGACATGACCCGCAAGGCGGCCGGCCAGCGGCTGACGATGGACGAGATGGCGCTCTACACAGTGCGCGACGGCAAGATCGTCGAGGAGCGGTTCTTCCTCACCCCCAACTGATCGTGGTTCCGCGGCCACAGCTGAGCGGTGAGATGGTTGCAGGCGCAACAAACCGTTCGCCCCGTCCGGCGAACGTGCTATCCGCCGCGGCCTCGAAGGAGAGACCTGTGTTCAACCGCCCTATCCACAAGCCGCTCGCCAGCGCCTACGACCGTCAGGTCGAGGGTCTGCAGACGTGCGCGTGGGAGGTCGGTTCGGCTTAGGTCTCAGCATCTTTGAGGCTTTGACGAAGAACCCCTCCCGGCCCAGCCGCGGAGGGGTTCTTCGTTTCGGAAGACTGCTTCACCGCCGCGGAGGTCCGGGAGGGGACGGAACGAACAAGAGGAGGTTCCGATGAGCGGTTTTGAGGTGTTCGAAGGCAAGCGGGTCCACATCAAGGCCTGGACGCGCGGCGTCCAGATCGAGGATCAGGCCAAGGAACAGCTGCGCAACGTCGCCAGCCTGCCGTTCATCCACAAGCACATCGCGGCCATGCCCGACGTGCACTGGGGGCGGGGCGCGACCGTCGGGTCGGTGATCCCGACCGTCGGGGCGATCATCCCGGCGGCCGTGGGCGTCGACATCGGTTGCGGCATGATGGCGGTGAAGACCTCCATCCGGGCCGAGCACCTGCCGGACAACCTGGCTGCGATCCGTAGCGCCATCGAGGCGGCCGTCCCGCACGGCCGGACCGACAACGGCGGCCGCAACGACGTCGGCGCCCACCAGGGCGAGCCGCCGGCGCTGGCCGTCGAGAAGTGGGCCGACCTCGCCCTTGGCTACGACGCCATCGTCGAGCGGGATCCGAAGATCGCGCACCCGCGCGGCCTCGGCCACCTCGGCACGCTCGGGACCGGCAACCACTTCATCGAGCTCTGCCTCGACGAGGCGGGCGACGTCTGGGTGATGCTGCATTCCGGGTCGCGGGGCGTGGGCAACCGCTTCGGGTCGTTCTTCATCGAAAAGGCGAAGAAGGAGATGGAGCGGTGGTTCATCCACCTGCCGGATGCGGACCTGGCCTACTTCCCGGAAGGGTCGGAAGGCTTCGTGTCCTACATCCGCGCGGTGAGCTGGGCGCAGAAGTACGCGCTGGCGAACCGTGAGGTGATGATGGAGCAGGTGCTCGGGGTGCTCCGGGGCGTGTTCCCGGACCTGGCGACGACGGAAATGGCGGTGAACTGCCACCACAACTACGTCACCCAGGAGCGGCACTTCGGCAAGGACGTCTGGCTGACCCGGAAGGGCGCGGTGCGGGCGGGGCTCGGCGATCTCGGGATCATCCCGGGGTCGATGGGCGCCAAGTCCTTCATCGTGCGCGGCAAGGGCAATCCGGACTCGTTCTGCACCTGCTCGCACGGCGCCGGCCGGGCCATGTCCCGGGCGGAAGCCAAGCGGCGCTTCACCCTTGACGACCACGTGGCCGCCACGGCGGGCGTCGAGTGCCGGAAGGACGCGGACGTGATCGACGAAACGCCGATGGCCTACAAGGACATCGACGCGGTGATGGCGGCGCAGGCCGACCTGGTCGAGATCGTCCACACCCTGCGGCAGGTGGTGTGCGTGAAGGGGTAGGGTAGGGCGCGCTGAAGTTTGTTGTTGCAATATGCAACGCTGCAGACTATCAGCGCGTCCTCCCCGCTCCGGCGGGGAGGCGTCGGTGGCGCAGGATGCGGTTCCTTCGGAACTTTGTTGTCGCGGGTTCGAAGCCCGCCGGGGCCGCAAGGTCGCGTAGCTCAGCCTGGTAGAGCGCAAAGCACACCGCATCCGTCTGTTCCCCGGCGTCTCGACGACAGTGGTGCAGAGACCGGGTTCTTCGTGGACCCCGACAAATCCGTGGAGGGCCCCGTGTCCGCTGCGGCAAAGGCCTTCGGGCCCAGGGGTCGGTCGCGGTCTCGCCGGTTCCCTGGCGTTCGGCGACAGTGGCGTAGAGAGCGGATTCATCGCTCATAACGAGGTGGTCGCGGGTTCGAGTCCCGCCTTGGATCCTTAGGGATTCCTGTAGCTCAGTTGGATAGAGCACCTTCCGCTCTCGCCTGTTCCCTGGCGTCTTTAGCGTTTGCAGCGCGACGGGTGGCGTTGAGACCGGTTACTTCGGGTGTCGGGAGGCGGGGCGAACAGCCTGCGCACCGAGGCCCCTCGCAGGGCCGGCCGGTCTCGCCTGTTCCCCCGTCGCGGTGTCGATGTGTCATCTCCGGTGGCGACAGGACTCGGATCCATCGCACCACCCAGAAGGGCGGCCAGGCCAGTCCCTCCGGCATGCGAGTGCGGGCGGGATGAAGCGAGGTCCGGGGGACAGCGATCCGCCGGCGGAAGCGCCCTCCGAGGCCGAAAATTCCCCGGAGATGACGCATCTTATGTGTTGCATTATACAACACGGATGATAGAACGACATCGTCATCGACGCCACGGCGAGGCGGGCCCGCAAGGTCCGGCTCGCTGCGGCGTTCGGTGATCCGGTTCGGTGGTGAAGAGGACGATTTCTTCGTGGTTGAGAGGCTTCACAGCTTCAAGGGTTCGAGTCCCTTCCTGACCTGACGCCTCCCAGGCGGCCGGTCAGGGATTTGAGCGTTCTCGCCCTTTCCCCGACCGGTCACCTGAAGTCAGAGGAGGCGCCGCCATGCGTCTGAACATTTTTGCGCCGCGCCCGCGCACCACGCACGAGGGCGCTCCCGCCGCGGTCCTGACCGCCGAGCAGCGCCTGCGCCGTTCGGTGGCCTCGTGCCTGCTCTGGGAAAACGAGTTCTACGAGGACGGCGAGAGCATCGCCGACCGCATCGCGGCCCTGTCGGTCGAGGTCTCCCCGGAGGTCCTGGCCGGCCTGGCGGTGGAGGCGCGCGAGCGCTTCAACCTGCGTCATGCGCCGCTGATGCTGCTGGCCGGCCTGGTTCGCCATGGCGGTGCGCTGGTCGCGCCGACCATTGAACGCGTCATCCAGCGCGCCGACGACATGACCGAGTTCCTTGCCATCTACTGGCGTCACGGCCGCCGGCCGCTGAGCAAGCAGATGAAGCGGGGCCTCGGCGCCGCCTTCGGCAAGTTCGACGCCTACCAGCTGGCCAAGTACGACCGCGACGGCCCGGTGAAGCTGCGCGACGTCCTGTTCCTCATCCACGCCAAGCCGCGTGACGAGGCGCAGGCCGCGCTGTGGAAGCAGGTGGCCGACCGCACCCTGGCGTCCCCGGACACCTGGGAGGTCGCGCTCAGCGCCGGCGCCGACAAGCGCGAGACCTTCGAGCGCCTGCTGGCCGAGCGGAAGCTGGGCTACCTGGCCCTGCTGCGGAACCTCCGCAACATGGATCAGGCGGGCGTCGACGAGGCCGTGGTCAAGGCGGCGATCCTGGAGCGGCGGGGCGCGCAGCGCGTGCTCCCGTTCCGCTACGTGGCCGCCGCCCGCGCCGCGCCGCGCTACGAGGCGTGGCTCGACGAGGCGCTGCTCGAGACCGTGCTGCAGGGCCCGGTGTTCTCGGGCCGTACGGTGGTGCTGGTCGACGTCTCCAGTTCGATGAACTGGAAGCTGTCGGCCAAGTCGGACCTCACCCGGATGGACGCGGCGGCGACGCTGGCCGCGGTCATTCCGGGCGACGTGCGGGTCTTCACCTTCTCCGACCGAGTGGTGGAGGTCCCGGCGCGGCGGGGCATGGCTGGTGTGGACGCGATCATCCGGTCGCAGCCGCATCACGGCACGGCCCTGTTCGACGCGGTTGTCGAGGTGAACGCCAAGGTCGCCTACGACCGCCTGATCGTCATCACCGACGAGCAGGCGAACGACCCGAGCCGGTTCGGCCACGGGATCCGCGGATCGGTGAGCTCGATGCCGGCGCCCAAGGCCAAGGGCTACGCGATCAACGTGGCCAGCGCCCGCAATGGCGTCGGCTACGGGCCCTGGGTCCACGTCGACGGCTTCTCCGAGGCCGTGCTGACCTACATCCGCGAGTCCGAAGGACTCATGGAACAAGGCGCGGCATGACAGCGGAGCAGCTCCGTCAGGCGGCGATCCTTCTCTTCGGCGAGCGGGGCTGGATGTCCCGTCTCGCCGAAGGGTTGGACGTCGACCGCTCGACGGTCTCCCGCTGGTTCGCGGGGTTACCGATACCGGGCCCGGTCGGCGCGGCGATCCACGCCTGGCTCCTGCTCTACAAGATCACCGGCCAGAAGCCGGACCACCTCAACGTCCAGGCCGTCCGCCGGCCGGAACCCTGACGACTGCCGACGTGCGGCGTGGCCCCGACGCCACAGCCCCCGGCCAACCTGCCGCTCCCGTTAACGATGGCCTTGCTCCCGAACCGCGGTCCGTGAGACACGCGGCGCCTTCGAGAACAGCGAGCCACGAATGACGACGCCCATGAACACGCCCGAACAGGA
>Ga0307511_10005904_pt1 | contig 12377 bp, 13 predicted proteins | sample 13_EM_MG_FD_200266 | JGI IMG/M metagenome (GOLD analysis project Ga0307511, IMG submission 200266) | Populus trichocarpa ectomycorrhiza microbial communities from riparian zone in the Pacific Northwest, United States - 13_EM | ecosystem: Host-associated > Plants > Roots > Unclassified | place...
CTCCATCGTATTTCTAGCTCTCTCTAACACTTCCAACACAGAGGTCATCCCCAAATTCGCCTGCCTCCTCGACCGCGGCAGCAAACTCTTCCTCCATGGCGACGGCAAACACACCCGTCGGTACCTCTACGCCGGGGACGCTGCCGATGCCTTCGACACTATCCTACACAAAGGTCTCATCGGCCAAGCCTACAACGTGGGCTCCATGGACGAGATTTCCAATCTCGAGCTCTGCTCTCTTCTCCTAAAACAATTCGGCTACGACCACCCCGAGGACCTTACAAAGTACGTCGCGCACACGGTTGATAGACCATTTAATGATCGACGATATGCGGTTGATGCGACAAAGTTGAAGAAGTTGGGGTGGGTGCAGAAGACGAGTTTTGAAGAGGGGTTGAAGGCAACGGTAGAGTGGTATAAAAAGTATGGGAGTACGTGGTGGGGGGATATTGAGAATGTATTGAGTCCGTTTCCGGTCGTGGAGGGGAAGAGGGTGGTTAGAGGGGGGGAGGATGATCAGAAGCAAGATCAGGAGTAGTGGGATGCGTGGGAGGTGGTATAATTTCCCGCAGCTTGACGGCATGTAGCTATAGTGTGTTTGCGTGTTTGCCTGTTATGGGGGGTTGGGTAGGGGTTTTGGAAGTGCGAATGCTAACATGGATACCATACATAAATGTGGCTGGTTATATACATATATATTGATATTAGTAGCTAATAAAGAAAAGAAGGATAATCTACTCGGTCTATCGTGCCAACTGCGAAGTATCAACACGTGATGAGGGGTACAAGACTGTGATGCACAATACTGCTTATGCAAGTAAATGCTGTATGTTATGCCAATAGACGTGTTCTCGTGCCCAGACCGATTTATTTTTTTTGTAGCTCTAAATCGAATGGCTTCCTAAGGGAGAATATAGGGTGGCTTGCTTGTAGTGTAAATAGCTGTGGTATGGGGTTCTGGGGGTTTGCTTGAAGAGGGTTCAGAAATACAGTCGTGAATATATATTTTGTATGCTGATGATGACTGTTGGAGAAGCCTGAGAGTCTCATACTAGAAGCAAAATCAAGGTCACCAGCTAACTAACTTGAAGCATGAAGGATATATATTTTCACGCTCCACCATAAATCCAAACTAAAAAAGTCATACATCATGCTAAACACCATATCTAAGCACCATTACCAGCCATTATTATACAAAAACCAGATAAAAGACCTAGCAATATTCGAACCGAGAAAAAACCCGAAAAAAATTAAGACAAAAAGTGCCACTTATTAAAACTTAGGCAACAGTGCAACCACACGGGCCCTCACTGTCCTTCTTCTTCTTCTGCGTCCTCTCCGGCACAGCCTTGGCCGCTGGGGCAGGAGCAGGGACAGGAGCAGCAGTGGTCTTCCTCACCGGTTCGGGTTGATTCTCGACTCTGGCTTCCGCCTGCTGGGGTCCATCTAGTCATGCAAAGTTGACTTTGGCTACGGTGTTCCAGAACATCTTGCCCTGGGCTTCGGCGAGCTCGAGTTCCTTTGCAGTGGGCTGGCGGGATCCGTCACCACCCTGTAGCAAGATCAGTTAGCATCTACATATCATGTACGGTGTATGAGAAGGGGAACATACAGCGAAGGTACCGGCACCCCATGGCGAGCCACCACGGACCTCAGAAACATCCACCAACAATCCAAAAGTATGAGAGTACCCAAGAGGAACGAAGATCATTCCGTGGTGAGTCAAAGTAGACATGGCATTTGCACAAGTCATCTCCTGTCCACCACCTGGGGAGGCACTAGAGACAAAGAGACCAACGTACTTCCCAGCGAGGCCACCGGAAGCCCAGAGACCACCGGTCTGGTCAATGAAGGCCTTCCATTGGCCAGGGAAGTTACCGTAACGGGTGGGGATACCGAAGAGGAAGGCATTGTACTTTGTGAGCTGGTCGACGGAGATGTGTGGGTAGTCGGGCTTTGCAGGTGCGTGCATCTTGAGGAGGACTTCCGCGGAGAGGGTCTCTGGGATCCTGTGAAAAGGGAAAGCATGTTAGTTGGTTTGTTTGGAATCATGGGGATCATTTGTGAGGATTAGAATCCATACTGGAAGATAGTGGCCTTTCCACCAGCAGCCTCGATTCCTCGCTTCTCCGCCTCAGCGAGCTGGGCAATGTGCCCGTACATGGAGTAGATGATGATAGCAACCTCGAGTCCAGACATTTCGAATGTATTCGTGATGGTGTGTCGTTAAGAAAAATGTTATAGTATGGATTGAACACTTGGGGGTATGTTTAACTCGAAGACTTGATGCTTGCTTGCTTGCTTGCTTGCTTGCTTGCTTGCTGGTGGAGAACAGGATTTAGGAAGCGGGTCAAGAGGACCTCTTTATAGTATCCCCCACCCCAACTCCAGGAACGAAATTAAACTTCTCAAATTAGAACCCCCATCCATCTTCCATCAACCGTGCTTGCAATCTTCTGCAATCTTCGTTAGAGCACGTACCAGGCCCTGTAGCCGGCGCCTGTGCACACTACCACGAGGACCTGCAAACCGACTACCATAATAGTAAGCATCAGTAATGCACTTCACTTATCATGGATAATGAGGCGCTATATCCCCAAAAAGATCTTCCTCCCCCATCTACCCTCTTCTATCAAGTATTGCCAGTCAACCCCAGGCCCAGACAAGAGTAGGTAGATCACTGGTTCAGTCTGCGGTCCCTGGTCTGCAGCAATTGCGAGGTGCGAGGGGGTCCCCCTTCGCAACATGATCATGAAGGGATGAATTGTAGTTGAGTAGAGTTTGTAAAAATGACTAAATGATTATTTAGGGCATGGAAGTGGGCTAGTAGTTCTAGTCCATGCATTATAGCTGCATGGCGCAAGACATTGTCAATAATCGAATTGCAAAGCATTGTGTGAGCACGATAACAGCGCCTTCTCTTAATCAACAACGACCGCATGTCAAACATCATACGCAGTAGCAACCTGAGACATGTTGATGTAATCTTCCAACTGGGCTTGCGCAATTGCATTGGCATTCCGAAATTTGACTGGATAAAGGAAAAGAAGTGGGGCCCACCCGTGCTATCCCATAATCAGCCTAGCCGACCAGGCACCTTATCAAATGCTTTGTCAAATTTTACCTGCACGAAACGTTCTTGACAATTATTAATGATTTGGAAATCGAAATGCTTTTGTGATGACAATGTCGTATATGACGCTAAATTTGGACTGGAGGAAAGAGTTGGAGGGCAGGGGATATTTGGCCATTATGTATGCTTACTACGGGATTATTAGAGAAAAAAAGTAACGTGCATGTCAATTGCAAAGATTCTCGTGATGATTGATGCTGCAGCTGCACACAAAAGTTTAAAGGTGGAAGCTGCACTTCAACTCCTGTGCCAAGTTGCAGATTTTTGTCAAGGGACTCGGGTTTGAGCTGTTAGCCTACCCCAAATTGAAATTTGAACGCTACACCGGGTCGAGTCTAGAGCTCTACGGTACCCATTCTATGTAGTCCTTTCCATACATTGCAAATGAAATATATCTCCAGTCCCGCTCTTGAAACGATGGAAGCTAAAGCAAGCCATGCAGTAACTACCGGGAATAAGCATCACTCAACAAACATAATAACCAGTAGTGGACCCAATTACTGGAATCCTATGCGTCACCTTGCTCAAATCCAAAAAGGCTTACAATATTGCAATACCAGACGCTCATCGGTAATCGGTATCGATATTTGAAAGCTGCACTTGCATTGGCGGTGCCCTGCCAGTGCCTGTCGGTGCCACTTAGCAAAAACAAATTACCAAATACAGCAGTCGACCTATGGTTAGCACCTATATCAACCAGAGAACCTACTTACCTCTATACTCCAACAGTTACATCTATATTGCAGTATATACATATGTATGTACTTAAGTAAGTATATGTCTGTTTAGTCAGGCTCAGTCCATAAAGGAGATCCACGGAAATACGTGCTCAAAAAAAAAAGCAAATCAGTTTGGTTTTTTACTTTGTATGGAATTCAAACGTTAAGAGTGTAGGCACCAGGCGCAGCCATCTCGGGACTGCCTGGGTGCTTACCTCGACCTACTGGTATCCCTTAGCCATATCTGAAACCTCGAGTCTCTGGATACCCTGACAAATGTTCTGCCAACCTCAACGCCGTTCAAAGGTCAATGAATGAATAATGAAACTCCTGAAGCTGAAGTACTACACCCCTGGGTTGAAGTGTAAGATTCATCTCGCTCAAAAATGCAACAACAAATTAGCCATTCCCCGCTACCTGCCCTGCGAGGGGAGGTAATGGCTAATAGTGAGCATTTTCCCAGCACTCTTTCTATGCTGCCACCAGCTATCGGTGGAACGGCCCTTCGGGATTCGAACCCGCGTCCATTGGTGCACCAGAAGGTGTAGTCAACTCCCTGAGTCGACCACCAACTGCACCACCAACACTTGGGTTGAGCGGAGGAGGGTAGGTTTAATACTTATACTGATAGAGCCACGGGATTATAGGAATTGGGATTGATAGGAGCGCCTAGAGAGGATTACTAGTCTCGGCGCCCGATCGGTACCCACATGCTTAGGGATTACACTTAAGTGGTGCCTAGGATTCTGAATGGACGTGAAGCACTTAATTACAAGTAGTAAATATATACTAGCTTCAGTAGGTCACCGTCAAGCGCAACTAGGCTATGCCGAGCGTACTCCACCACTAGGAGATGTAGCAGCGGTGATGTATCTGGGGAGTCATTATAGGTATTTGAGTTACCCTGAATTAGTACTTTTACAGATCCTGTGCATATAGAATTCACCCCATCTCGTAATGGCTAGTCTAGTTATGTAGAGAGGATGAGTCTCAAGTGTCTATAACTCTATTTGACAACCGAGCATGCCTCCGTAGGGAATTAACCAAAGCAAAAATACTCTATACTACTCTTCGAGTGGGGATTGATCCGCCCAGACCCACATACTCTTATTCATAATAAAAGTAATAAAAACGAACCGAAGGAGGAAACCAGAAAAAGAGTAAACCATCCATGCTTAGGAGATTCGGTGTCTATAGCTTCCTTTACAGTGCTGCCCCATAAGCCAAGCTATAGAACTGAGGCTGGGGGTATAAATCCTTCCATCCAGTTAAAGACAATAAGTAAAAAAGGTACACTCTAATGCTGATACTAGCCACTCAAAAACGAGGTCATCATACATATATCTTATAGATCTCCCAAGGAGATTCAGTGCCCTAAGTGCACCATCAATCTCTGTCAGTATTGACTATTCCTACATCTAATAGCTCCTCTTCGTCGCTTCTAGTTGCACATTGATTCTCCAGATCGCTATCGTCGTACGTAAGATCTTCATCAGAGAACAGCCCCGCTCCGTTCAGCTCATCTCCCTCAAGCAAAACATCAACCAGTGACGCAGCTCGAGCAGCTCGGGGATCTCTCTCGCGGGCAACCTCTTCATCACTATCGATATCTGTATAGCCACCAGGTGAGCGGGCGTCAGTGGAGGGCCGCGCAGAGGAGAGAGATGTTCGGTTGGCCCGAGTGTGGGCACGTTCTTCATGCTCAAGCTGTTTGGTACGCGCAACAGTCCTTTACAGAAGAGTTAGCAAAGTAATCTAAATCAACAACGGCACCCCGCTCAAGAAAGTGAAATACCTCTTGTAAATCAGCCACCCAGTTACCACACCTAGGGCAACACCAAAAATAAGGCTACCATAATTGATCAATTTCGTTTTGGTATCCATTTTTCTCCCTTCTTCTGCTAGCATTCGTAGCCTTGTACCAACGAATATATGAATCATAAGTTTTGGTGTGGCAAGTGCTGTAGCGAACATGAAAGCCCATGGTGAGACAGTTGGGAATGTTGATATGGCGCCATTGGAGATAGAGTACGGCAAAGGACAGAGACGGATCATGCACAGAAGCTTAAGCCCATCATGTTTCAGGGTAAGGGTCAGGGCGGCAAATCTTTTGTCTGTGGTAACCATACGTTGGGCGAAATCCCGGAAGTAATATCTGCAGGCTAAGAATGCGGAGGTTGAGCCAAGTATGGTGGCTGAAGAGACCATAAACCAACTGCAGTGCCATAAGTCCTGTAAGCATATTGAGTCCACTTCAACCTTGATAGTGATCCACCTACCCATTCGGAAAGCCATATATAAAACCCGCCATGGATACCGATGTCGAATAACCAAATAAAGGAGGAAAGGCAGAGGAATAGCAAACAGCCCATATAATCAGCCACCCAGCAGGCCATTCACTGTTAATAGCATTAGCCCATGTTTCGGTCTCGAATTTTTTGACAACTCAAACGTACGCCAGTTGCTTCGCAACAGGTAATATCATAGCTAGTAGCTCGGTGTGAAACACTGTCACTAGTATGGCCGCCGTGATACTGATAAAGACAAAAAGCCCTGCAACAATCTTCTGCCACCAATTCATCTTATTGAATTGTTTCTTTGTGTATCGATGAATCTTTTTCATTCTCGACTTTACTTTGGCTATCGCAGAGCGCTTTCCCGAACGCGAGGCCGTCGGGGTGCCTTTCCGTCGACGGAATGAAGGCCTTGCCGAAACTGTCCGAGCCTGATCGTTGGACCACCGGGGCACAATGTTGTTGGGGTCCAGCGGCTGGTGATCATCCGCTGGAGTGTACAAGGCCCCTGCATGCCTCGATATATCCGACATGCTCAGATATATAGAAACAGGTGGTCGGTGTCGAGAAGCTGTGAAACCTAAAATCTGACGAACGAGAACAATAATTGTACTCCAGAGTTCAATCAAGCTTAGCTCAGAGGGTCACCAATTGAAGGCCTGTCGCTGCCGGAAGGCAATGATTTGTATTATTAAGTCGAATCCTTGGTGCTCATACGTTCCTCAGGGCTGCCGCCAGCGCTGGCTCGCTAGCTGGAGCTTTTGGAGGTACTTTGGTAGCCGGTACTGGCTGAGAATGCTTGTAATTCTTCTTCTGATATATATGGCAATTGGTGAGGGCAGTTCTGATTTCTTTTGTAAGAAATCGCTGCTGATGTAGAAAGGGGATGTAAGTACGTTGGGTGAGACATAGCTGTTCCAGAGGACAGGCGCGTGGATCGTCGTGGGAGCTTGGTTGAGATAATCACCTTGGCACAGGTACGGTAAATCCTATAACTAAACTCAACCAGGCTAAGGTAAGCTCGTATCGCCATCAACAGACAAAAATATATCTAGCGGTTACGAGATATCAAGTTAGCTTTGAAAGCGACAAACAACAATCTGAATGTAAACGAAACAACAAGAAGAATAGGTCACGAGAACAGTCCGTGGTGAGGCTGTTCTCGTGGCAGAAATTCCTCATGCCGGAACCCGCCGTTTCAACCCGTAAATGAGATTATTAATACCCGGTGTGGCAATATTATGCAAGCTTTCATACTTCATCTCGAGCTCTGGTGTAGATTCGTTCCTTTAGGATACCGGTGGAAGCCCCGCTCATTCCTCGTTATCTCTACGGATGTCATAACCATTTTGTGTCTCCGGTAGGCCTCTTGGCCCTACTCTCGCTAACTCATCTACAACTTCAATGGATCCTAATATGAGTATTTAGTTTAAGACTATATGAATATTTTACTGAGCCGCAGGAGTTTTAATGACGATTTGGATGGAAGTGTACTGGATTCAGTGTGTCGAAACCCGCATCGTGTGCCGGACGAGCTTTTGGGATGACACCTCCGTAGTCAGAATATGAGGGGGGCCAGGAGAGCGTCTTTTGGAATATGATTTTGGAGGTGATATGGTGTCGGAAACTAGCAAGGAAATTGATGGAAAGGAGAGATTCGAGATGGGGGCTGTCGCTTTTGTGCTTGCGTTGGAAAGATGGGGGATCTAAGAGAAGTGCATCCTAGATAAACCTCGACTACCTACGGAGTATTAGTTCAAGGTGGGCTGAGACTAGGCGGCTGAGGCATGAAACGGCCCGAGACAAGGGCTGAATCGTTTGAGTAATGACGGCCTTGCTCTGTCGCTTGGGGGGCAAGAAGAGCAGTTAACTTTAGGGGTCTCCCTCAGGCATTTAATTAAGGCCATATGGTATGTGCGTAACGCGGGTGCTACTTTATTGCGGCTAGGATCAGATACCAGCTATCCGGTATGATATGATCTGTTCTTTCTCCCGCCATCAAGGAGGGGCTTGGGTTACTCTGGGATTGCGCATAAAACATTGATGATCTACGGTGCCGATTGTTTGTATGGAAGATGGTTCATTACAATTTGCGATCCCAGCCTAGAATTGAGCTCAGATCCTCGACCCTGACAACCTTGCCAGCCCTATGCTCATCATGCCTGTCGTGAAGTTATAATTAGTCCCAGTCCTGATAAAGACATATTCGGAAAGTACTTCCTGTTTCCTGTTCGCCGTCAGTGTAAGCTTGAATATGTTGCCCTACGGGGCCTTCTGTAGGCTCCCATATCATGAACTCCCGAACAGTGGGTATGCTCAACACTTGGCTGTAGTAGGCAGTCACAGCGGCTACATGTAGGCTCAAGGCTTAATTGCTCAGGCTCTTTGTCTCAGAGGACTTGAAGATGACAGATATCCAGATACCTGTTGAACGGGTGGCGTGGCCGCTTGCAACCCCAGGGCTCGAGGCCCGAGCCGAGCTGGGCAGAGAGCAAAGGCAGAGCGAACTCGAAAAATCACACTGTAGCTAGCTGTACCACCTGGGCATTGGTGTCAATATGAGTTGACCGGGATTCCTTTCCTGAGCTTCAGGTTGAAGCACCCAAGCCATCGAATGTCTAACCCGCCAGCTGGTAGTCCAAGCGAACTATCACCTGTTTGTGAAGGCTGATCGACGTTTCGATGGCCATATTGATGATAAGCTTACGATAAGACGCTAGATCAGCTAGGCACATTAGTTTAAGCTCGCTAGGAAACAACAACTTCACATTAACTCTGCCCCCCATTAGTGAATAACCACCCGCAACACCCCCCGCAATTTTCCCATCCCTAGGTAGCTCTCTCGCATCCCGCATTAATCGGGGCTTTTCCTTTTCGTCCTCGTATATCCTTTTATGCCCCTTTATGTGTCTATAAACTCAGCGGTCCCTCCTTGAATCACCACCATTTTTCGCTCTCGTTCCTTCTAGTAGCAAACCCCCGAGCTACGTATGTGTAGCTCCAGCATCCAGTCGCTCCAGATTCCGGTTGCCATCTCTCCGGTTGCCATCTCAACCAGCTCATCGTCCTAGGACCAGAGGCCTCAGCGAGCTTCAGAAAAAATGATTCCAGAAGAGCTTTTCGAAGAATGCATCGCCATTCTTCAGAGTATGGCACCCACCTCTCATTAGCAGGGTAGTAACCCGTTGCTGACCAACTGCCTGGCTTAGACCCTAATCTGTTGGATGAGGAGCAAAGCGAAAAAGTTGAAGCACTGATTGCTGAAAAGACTTCTTTGACTGGAACTGCTCTCGAAAGTGCTACTCTCGACGTGTTGTGGAGACATCGGGACAAGTCGACACCCAGTTTACCTTCGCCAATCCCAGTGCGTCATACAATAATTCGTAGTCGATCCCCGGCCCCATGGCAAATGCAGGTTCCGCGAGTAGGTACTCCAAATTCGATGCTGGGTTCAACCCCCCCTCTAGGTGCCCCTCCAGGCTTCCCACCACATTTGGGCGCAAAGTCACCTTTCCCCAGTCCAAGACCATCACCGAGACTAGCTTTCGCTTCACCTCTCATACCACATTCACCAAGTCTAAGTGCATATGAATTCGCTCCTAGCGAGACCCCTCCACCGCAAGAAATCTATGGGGATTCTGAAAATGAAAACGTATCATGGTTGGTGAATGAGGAGGCCAATAGGGATATGGGGAATATGTCTCCCCATGATTTGTTACGTTCTGTTTTGGGAGAGGGACGTACCGACGAGGAAATTGAGCGGGCGCTCGAAACTTCAGGGTACGACCTCAGCGCTGCCATGGCTGCACTTATGGGCGTAGAGAATGGGAACCCAACCACTCCGTCTTATGGAGATGGAAATTATACGATCATTGGAAAATCCACATCCCCACAAGCTCATTGGGCTAGGCCATCAACACCCAAGAATGGAGTAGTATGTAGGTTCTTCCTGTCGACTGGCCAGTGTCTTCGCGCGGATTGTCGGTTTTCACATGACTTGGGCAAAACCATATGTAAATATTGGGTTATGGGCTCTTGCCTTGCCGGTGACACTTGCATCTTCAGCCACGATCCCACGATATCTCTTTCGAAATTGGGTCCATCAGCAGGAACGTCAGCACCGCCGGCCCATTTCCATGATCCTTCAGCATTTCCTTCTCTCACAGGCGAGCAATGGACATCTTCCCACCCAGTCAGCCCTCCCCCAGGTTTCAAACCCCTGAACCTGTCAAGGCCAGCTTCCCGCCAGCAGAATAGGGACATGTCACATTCTAGCGTGCCACAAGTGGACGACACTGAAGCTTTCCCTTCTCTCGGCAGTGCAACGAAGCCGAAGAAAAATGCACGCCGTAATCACAATGTGCATACTGGGCAGAGCTCGCCGATACCTACAGGGCCAAGCTCCTTAGCTGATGTAGTCAGGATGGGATCTCCGTCCCCCGCTGGGAAGCGATTTACAGCAGTATCAACCAGCAGCCCCAACATGAAGAACAAACGTGCCCAAGCAGCCAATTCGATTCCACCACCAACTCAGATCCCTTGGCTTGAGACCGGAAATCCTCTCAATAAGACTTACCTTAAGCACCGGGGAATTGCCATCAAGCACGGCGGATTGAGGAACAAATACTTACAGGCTGCAGCTGCTGCGTGGAACCGAAATGATGCAAAATCCGCCAAAAGCTTAAGCTTACGGGGTGCCAATGAAAATGAGGCCATGAGAAAGGCACACCGTGCCGCTGCGCAAGCTATTTATGAGGAGAGGAACAAACATGCCAATGCAGGGACAGAGGTCTTTGTGGATCTGCATGGTTGGTCTCTCCCTTCTTGTGTCACTCATAGGATCCGACAGTCTAAAAAACAATTGTGATTGAAGTTATGTACTAAAATATGCCACTTTATAGGTCTCCATCCTGAGGAAGCTTGTGAATATCTGGAACGTATCCTCCTTGAGCAGCAAAACTCAACTAAGCCACTATATGCTATCATCGGATCTGGCCATCACGCTAAGGGTGGGAAGGACAAGATTGGGAAAGCTGTTCGGACATTCTTGGAGGAGTGGAAATACTTGTATAGAGAATTCTCCATTAGTGGTGCTACCGAGCCCCATAGTAACGGTAAGGGTGGGTACGGAGGTATTCTAGGTATCGACCCCACAAGCTATGATAAAAGCTTGGTTGGCCCTGAAGATGGGGGTGTAGGACTCGGTGTGACTGCTGGCACTGGTAGTGTGAAGGTGATGAGCAGTGATGGATCTAGCGGTAAGAAGGAGCCACCAAAGGGCCCAGGTGGTAAAGGAGGAAAGAAATGATAACAAAAAAAGCTAAGAAATAAGATTCAAATCCATCTGGTGAACGTAACCGTGTCGTATAAAATATGTAATTTCAGTGAGCTCAAGTTATACAAGGGGTCAAGTTGTCTTAGGGTATATAGATAGATACCTATGGCCTGCCGGCCATTTATGCAGGTCTCGATAGTGTCACAAGCGAAAACTTTCAGATCAACTACATTTCATCTCCACCTTAAAGCTTCAACATGAGTACCCACGAATTTGCGCCATTGAAGAACGACCTGCTGTTGCGTGCCGCACGAGGTAGCTGGAATTGCCTTCTTGTTCCTTAGGCACCGTTAAACAGTAGCAGCAGCCACTGACGAGATGTAACCAAGCACAGGCGAGAAAGTCGAGAGGCCGCCGATGTGGGTGATGCGACAAGGCAAGCCATTAGATATATCCGCACCAGATGTCCAATTGAGCAGCTCCTGTTTTAGAAGCCACATGTGTTTTTTTCTTTTTTTTTTTGCTGAAGGTGCACGTCCCTCATACTGATGCTCCAAGGTGCCCCTCCTGGCTCCGTTCCCATCCCCAACAGCTGGCCGTTACCTCCCCGAGTACCACCAGGCCAAAGGCAACTGTGATTTCTTTGCGGTCTGCCGCGACCCAGAGACTGCATCAACCATCACCCTGCAGCCCGTAGAACGTTATGCTGGACTCCTCGATGCCGCCATCATTTTCAGCGACATCCTCGTCATTCCCCAAGCAATGGGAATGACCGTCGAGATGATTGACAAGAAAGGCCCACATTTCCCCAATCCCCTGAGGGATCCAAATTCGCCTGAGTTTGAGCAGGTTGTGACGAAGGAGGTGGATGTGAAGAAGGAGTTGGGGTATGTGTTTGAGGCGATTACGTTGACGAGGAAGAAGTTGGAGGGAAGGGTGCCATTGATTGGGTTTGT
>Ga0307511_10005906_pt1 | contig 12374 bp, 6 predicted proteins | sample 13_EM_MG_FD_200266 | JGI IMG/M metagenome (GOLD analysis project Ga0307511, IMG submission 200266) | Populus trichocarpa ectomycorrhiza microbial communities from riparian zone in the Pacific Northwest, United States - 13_EM | ecosystem: Host-associated > Plants > Roots > Unclassified | place...
TAAATTAAAGATGAAAAGAGAGAGAAATGATACAATGGGGGAGAAAGAGGTGTTCTATCACTGTAGAGAGGGAGCTTTCATGGTGGAGGGAGAGATCAAGAGAGGGAGGGTGAGGGCCACAAGGAGGAGGAAAATAAAAATAAAAATAAAAATGATATTTTTTCTCATTAACTGTATTATTTTGAAAAATAAATTTCAACCATGATAGTTTGTGCCAGGCTTTAGCCGCTATCCTATTTTTGTAAAAAACTCCAACGAAGGTGCTGTTGAACTAGTTTCTCAAAACTTAAAAAAAAAAAAAAAGTATTCTGATTTCTTTTTTCCATTTTTTTTAAACTTCCAAACAATAAAATAATCTCACTATATTTCCATTTGTTTATATCTCCTTGCATATTTGAGCTCCTAACCTCTGTCTCTCTCCTGTCTAGGGTTTCGAACCCAAAAAAAAAAAAATTAAGCAAGAACGTTCGCTTACAACTCCCGCTTCATAATTCTAGGGTTTTAATCGGCTGAGAGTCAAAATCTCTCTGCCACAGCCACTTCACGTGCACTCTGTCTAGTCCTTTTGATCGGGTTTTTTCTTCGATTTCTTGATAACGGTGAGGTTTTGAACTCTTCTTCACTTCCCGCTTTCTATGATTCCTTTTTCACCCTCTAATCTCGGTATTTAGGGTTCAATCAATTGATTTTGAAAACGCAATTTTAATTTCCTTGGAGGAATTAGGTATCTTATTTTTTTTATTAGGTATTAGGTCGATCTCATCTTTTGATAGTTGGTTTAATTTATAATGTTAATTAATTGAACCAACTGGTGATTCATTATTTTAATTCGGGTTTGCAGCAGTAGGTGCTGTTGCTAAGAAGGGGATTTGAGATTTTTCATGTTGCCTAATGTTGGGTGGTGGATGTTGAATGGTTGTTACCATGGATTTAAATGTTTTGCCGGGGCCTGAAGATAACGAAGACAATTTTGAAGGGAACATAGAAGAACACGGCGCTCCCGAAGAACGGTTTGAGTCTGCTGCTGAAATTGCCCGCCGGGTAATTCTAAATTATATTCTTGCATTTTGTTCTGAATATCTTGAGTTAGAAGAACGCTTTTTCGTTCTAAATTATATAATGCTCTGGTGAATGAGAATAATCAGGAAAACTTTACTTGACTTTTTTTTGTGGAAGAATGAAATATTGCTGTGATGTTTGTCTTGACATTTTTACACGAGGGCTCTTTTTGTGATTGCGGGTTTGGTAATTTTGTTACATGTAAAGTACCATCCAGTTATTTGAAAAGTCATTCAAACCAGGTGATTATTGTCGTTTGTCAAGAAATAGGAATTGAAGCAGCTGTAGCTGCATGGAGCTTTGGCATTGGACCCCAATTTATCATAATGTAGCAGTTGGACTAAGTATTTTGATTGATCAGAATTTAAAAAATATTTTTTTTGTTGTCTTCTCTGCTGGGTGCCACTTTAAGAGTGGAAAATGGATTTGTGCCTTAGAATATATCACTTTTCAACCTCAGTAGATGGAAGTCTTAACAATTGCAGATGGCAATCTTGTTTATATAATCAATTCATCATTTTTTTGGGGCTAATATACAAATGTGATTATGAAAGCACGTTGTAACAAAAGGTTGGAGAATTTTGTTTCCTTATGGATCTCACGTGTTTTTAAAATGTGAATTTGAGTCCTTGGAGCTTGGTTGATGGGAGGAGAAGAATGTAAAACCTGTAAATTTATTAATTAAAGACTTATTTGTGATCATCAAGTCCCAAGGGAAAATAATAACTTTTCTCTTGTAATAAAGTGCGCACAGCACATTCCCTTATAACTAAGTTAGATAAGCACTCAATTGACATGTTATCATTACTATTTTCAATGCTGTGGGATGGAACACCTAGAAGTTGTTTAATACTGTGGCAGAGGCACTCTCCATTTGATTGGGGTTCAAGTATTTTGATTGCTAACATCTTTTGTGGACTCTGAATAGAATGAAGGAGAGATTTAGCTGTCCGTTCTATTGACTGATTTCTAGATTAATTTTCTTTGGGGTTAAGTTGACAGTCTGTTTTACCTCTCTTGCTCAATCCCACATCTGGGTTTTCTTTTTTCCTTTTTGTTTTTGGATGATTAATATGCCATTATGTTGCATTTGTTTGTGCTCTGTATTCATGCATGACTGTTGATCTTATGTTCATCCTGATTAGGAGCGTGAAGAAAGACGCAAACGTATGAGAAATGAAAATTTGGAAGACAGACCTGCGCATGTGTCTCGGCAACCAGTGCATGATCAACTTTTCCCATCTAAACACTATAAATCTTATGACAAAAGTAAACTTCCTGCTGGTAAGTTTCTTATCTAATTCCTCTATGCAGAAATGGCTTCTGTGGTTTGCATTACAGATGGTTTTCAATGGTGTTCACTGATTTCATTGCCATATGTTGAGTTATCCATTAGAGGTGTATGTTGCTGCCTTACTATGTTCCTAAGTATCAATCTGTCGTTGATTGTTTGTTGGTTAAATTTGCACTCATTGGTGGATCTTGCTTGGTACTGAAAAAATGTAAAAAAATATTTTTTGACACCAAATTGTGTGTTTCTTTTGATACTTATAAGCAGCAGGATATTTGTGAGTCCCTTTGGGCCGACACGCTAGTCCTCTATTGTCTGGGATTGGCCATATGAAGGTGTAATTATTTTTTCTTGTTCTGTTGTACCATGGCTGTGAGTCTTGGAGTAGCTTAATCATTAGTTCTTCACCAATTGGATAACTAAAATGTTTAGCAAGAAGGTGGAGTAGCATTCACCACTTCTAAGATAGCTTTTCAATTACATGATTGTTTAGAATTTTAGATGTTCTTAGATATTTTATTACTTGGTAGCATAGTTTTATTTCCTATCACAGTAGTATTGTTTCAGGAATTCATTTTTTCATATCTAGTATTGATTGCTTTCGTTTATTCTTGAAGAATTTTTATTTCTATCTGGTTTAGTTTCGGCATCAATATAAGAGCACCTCCTATGTATAAAGGTCGCTTATATGATGATTGACAATTAACTGTAGTACTGTACTATTGGAAGATCTTTGCATTTTCTTCTTGCTCTTCTGTTTTTTGCTCCCATTTCTCTCCATATCTCCTCCCTTACCTTCTTTTCCATCCTACCTCACCAGGTTAATAACAGGACCGTGTTGCATTTGTATATTATTAGTGCTACAGAAACAGACTTCTTAGCATCAGAGATTGATGAATTAAATGTACTGGAGATAATTACGCTGATGAAAATTTAAAGGCTATTCCCTGGAAGTCAAACATAATTTTTTCTTGTATTACCATGGTGATTCCCTTTGTTGATGACCTTTGTCAATAAAGTCTATTTTTGGCCAAGTATTAGGAAAAACCAGTTGTCATCTTGTTTTGCTGATATTAATGAACAGTTCTGCTGATGTGTATCTGGCCTGGTAGTGTTCCTTATTGCAGAGACAGAGTATGGGGAGGATTTGGATCGTCTTTGTTAGCTTAAGACCTTAGAGAAGGGGGAAAAAGGAAAATAAAAAGATATCTATGAATGGTTCTCTGAGTTGTGGTCTTCTGGCTTTCTCCTTTCAGCCATTCACTGGATTTCTAAGCTTTTGATTGGTCCATGTTGGTGAAAGCTTGTTCTACACTTTCCTTAGTTTAAGGACGGTGTGACTGTATCATCTCAGTATCATTTCTTTCACTAAATAATTTGCTATCCATAATTGCAGGCTGGTTGGACTGTCCTGCATTTGGCCAGGAGATAAATTGTATCGTTCCTTCCAAGGTTCCACTTGGCGAAGCCTACAATGACTGTATTCCTCCTGGTAAAAGATACTCTTTTAAACAAGTCATTCATCAACAAAGAGTTTTAGGAAGGAAAGTAAGTATCTTGAACTTGAAAGTCATTTTTACTTCCCTTGATTCCTAGTAAATCTCGTCTATTATGAGAGGGAATAATACTGTCATGAGCACTCAATTAATTTTATAATAACCCCGACATTTTCTGAATCAGCCATATTATCAATCTAAAAGAACTAGATTAGAGGAAAAAAGTTCCACAATTTAGCAGGGTCACATTGCCACTCAATTTAAAATTGCAAATAACTTTTTCCCTTGGTCATGTGCATGTTTCTAACAGTGTAGATTTACATTAAGGAGTTACGAAGAATATATTCTCTCTAGGGCAGGAAATATTATCTTGAACAATTCTAAGTCTATCCACTGATTTTTCAGCTCGGTCTGGTGATTGATTTGACAAATACTACCCGCTACTATTCAACAACAGATTTGAAGAAAGAGGGTATCAAGCATGTCAAGGTGAGTTGGCAATGACAGCAATTTTCTTCAGTCTCTGTTTTTTACTATAGAGCAGCTTACCTGAAAATAGCTTATTTTCTTTCATTGTCCAGATATATTGCAAGGGGCGTGATGCTGTACCAGAGAATACAGCTGTAAATACCTTTGTTTATGAGGTATGCTTCTTTTGCAATACCTTCTCAGGTTTTCTATGTCTTTTTCCTCCATTGGATCTTCTTGTAGCGTATGTCTTTTCCCACATTTGGTATTCTGCACAGACCACTAGCTTTGTTTCACGGTAGTTTGCACAGTGTTATGTTTTTTCTATGCTATTAAGCTATCACTGTTATGAATCTCAAGTTGTGTACTGCAATGCTAGGATAGAGCATCATATTGGAACCACAAAGCTCAAATGTGAGCATGAGTTTGATTGTGAACATGTGTGCTATGTCTAAACCTTCATATGTGCGTTTGTTACAAGAAATTGTTGATCATGATTCTTCCTTTTAACCAAGTCAAACTGTCACTCTCTTCCCCCTATTCCCAACAAAACAGAAGCAACCGTGCCCTACCTAACTGGGGTATTATCGATCCACATAAAGGCAGCATATCCTTCTCTCATGAATCATTTATACCTAAACATGCTGTGTTAAATGAGTGTAATATTATACTAAACAATCATGCGTTTATAAAACCTTTTCAGGTCATGCAATTTCTCTTGCGTCAGAAACATACAAAGAAGTATATTCTTGTCCATTGTACACATGGGCATAATCGCACAGGATATATGATAGTTCATTATCTAATGCGTTCTCAACCAATGTCTGTCACTCAAGTAAGTTTCCAATGTTTCCTTTCATGTGTATCTCAATTGGTTTTATTCCGCAAGCTATATGTTTTGAAACCTCCTTTGCTAATTGTGCAGGCAATAAAAATATTTGCTGAAGCACGTCCTCCAGGAATATATAAACCAGATTATATTGATGCCTTGTACTCCTTCTATCATGAAAGAAAGCCAGAAATGGCTGTTTGCCCACCAACTCCAGAATGGAAGAGGTCTTCTGAATTTGATCTCAATGGCGAGGCAGTGCCTGATGATGATGATGATGGAGGTTCAGCTAAGAACCTGCATGTATGCAAATTCTTTGATCTAACATCTAGTTGATATATATATATTTTGTGGTGGCATGATATAAACAGGTGGTGTAGTGGAGGTTTTTTTGCATATAACTGGCAGTTTCTGCATGAGAACTAATTTTGGAAATGTTGGCTTTAGTGGAAACTATTAGAAAATCTAATTATTATTCAAGTCAACAAATAAAAATGTGGCAGCAGCACAGTGACAGATGTATTGTTGGTAATGATGCTCAGCTGTGATCATCTACATCTCAGTTTTTGATCTTTCATTTGGAGTTGTTAACTAGTTAGGACAAGAATGGCCGTACTTCTAGTGACTCTGAGCATCATGATATGTAAAATTGAATTCTAAGTGTAGTGATTCTTGAATTTGTTGTCAAATATTTTTCTTTGCTTTGCATGAGTTTTACTGACATTTTAGAGTTAAGAGACATGTTGTAGATTTCAAGTTGCATGGGGATCTTTTTCTTTCCTTTAATGATGTGAAGGATGGACTGCTGTTATGCCTGCCTCATTGTTTGGAGAACTCTAGGCTATTGAACATTTTAAAATATGGTGCTCTGTAGCAAGTGATATTAGAAGGTTCTAGTTTGATGGGTTCTCATACACGACAATAACATAGTGGCTCCCTGATGATAGGCCAGCGACCCTAACTTTTGATTGCATGCTTAAAATTCAGATGAGTAATATTTCACTGGATTTGTCCTATAATTTTTCCATGTGGATTCAAATGCAGTTTTTTATATCCTTCTTTTTTAGAAGCTACTCTTTTTTTTTTCAATTGAAATTAAAAAAAGAAGAAGATGGCTTGGCTATTCCATTAAGGAAGTTCTAAACTGGATGCTCGAGTTCTGCATTAACCTTTATACTAGCAAGAAGGTGATCGGTGGTTGCATGCATTAGAGACTGATGCTGAGTTTAGACGGAAAGCTTTGTTGTTAATTATTTTGAACTTTTGGTGTTATTCTTCCTTCATCGGCCAAACATAAATGTTGCATGTTAAAATGCAGCGTAGAAAATTTTAGAAATGAAATTTATGGTGATGTATTGCTATAACAAATTGATGGGGGTTTCACGTCTTCTGTTTTTTCCTCTTCCTTTGCTTTATGAATTCTTATGTATTGCCTCTCATTTAGCTTAAATATCCCTACGAAATTGTAGCATCCTGTTTGTTTAGATTTTGTGCATTCCATTTACCATTTCAGGACAATCATGAGATGGATGTTGTAATGACAAATGATGATGTTCTGGGGGATGAAATACCTAATGACCAGCTCGATGCACTGCGGCAGTTCTGCTGCCAAACACTTAAGCTGAATGTTCCTGTAATACTTCTTTGCCTCTCTTTAAACTTTTTTTTATGCTGCTCAATCATTGTTATATTTTAAGATATCTTAGATTTGGTTTAGCACCCATGTCTTTTTGCTCCCCAAGTTACCTTATACTGATATGCATTGTCTTGATCATTTTGTTCAAGTGTGAATTCAGTTTTCTCCTTGTAATATGTTTTTCACACATCCTGCACCTCCTAGGTTTCATGTACAAATGCCATTAGTTGTTTTTTATTTTCACATAAAAAATGATTGAAATTTGATTGTGGAATGTATCCTGATAATGGGTGAAAAAATGCTGTTCATAACTTCTTAATTTTTGAAATCTTGAGCTTGAAATATCTTCATTCAGACTTCATTTTGTACTGACTTTTTTCTTAAATTTCAGGGAAGAGGAAAACCGATATTCCCTGGGTCACACCCTGTTTCTCTCAGCAGGTCCAAACTGATTTTTTTTTTTTTATTATTGTAATTTTGTGTTTTTTGTTATGCTTTGATATACATATTAGGTGGAGGAGCTTCAGTTTTTTGAGTTAGGATCTCTATAACTTAGAACAGAGGTGCCTCTAATCACCATCTTTTAAGCTATGATTTAGACATGCAAGGATATGAAAGAAAACCTAATATATATGCTCTCTGGATGGAAAATTGCCATGGTTTAGGTTAATAACTCAAAAACATTGAATATGATAATCTTCAATGGTAATTATTAAAAATGTTATAGTAATGGTGAAGGGAAGCTGAGATTTTATTGAGCAAATGAAGTCCTGGCATTATGATCGATAACTGAATATTGCTGTCATTTGTATTTCCTACAACCTGAATAATATTTAGGGGAAATAGACAGCGAACTATCGTCTGAGTTTGTACTGTTGCTTTTATATAACTTAGAACACATCATATATAAAATATATTTTAGTTTGCGTCCGCTTTGGAGTGGCTTGAATCTCTATCTCTCATGGTGGGAAATGTCTGAAGACATTGGCCCCATTTACTTGATATTTGACCTCCACATTTGAGGTCTGGGGCCGTGGGAACTGCAAAAGTGAACTACGGAGACCTTTCCATTTTCTTAATTCAAAATTGGTTGTTTATATGTTGTGCCTGTTAGAAGGAAATTCGTGTTTTTTATTCTTTTGTTTGCTTTATTATGAATGCAGTGAAGCCTGAATTTTACAGTAGACGGAAAATGATTCTTAATTTTATTAATTTCTTTTCCCCATTTCAAATGAAGAATTGATGGACATGGTATTTGTTCATGGGGTATTATAGTGTATACCAATTTGGCTTACAGTGACCATGGAGCTTATGAGCCTAGTTTAACTTCATTTTTTTCTTGGTGTCACTTAATAAGAAAAGGATTTAATTTTGCGGCATGCAGGGACAACTTACTGCTGCTGAGGACGCGTTATTATTATGCAACATGGAAGGCTGATGGAACAAGATACATGATGTTAATTACGGTGGATGGGTGTTTTTTGATAGATAGGGATTTTAAATTCCGAAGGGTACAGATGAGGTTTCCTTGCAGATACACCAATGAAGTATGCATCTACTCATTTCTTCTTCTAGGATGGTTTCTTTAGGACTCTCATTTGTATAGTTCTTGACATCTTGCTCAGATGATCTTCAATATGACTGCTTTTGTCTTGTTTTGATAAGGGTCCAGCTGATAAGACACACCACTTTACGTTACTTGATGGGGAGATGATTATTGATACTTTGCCGGACTCGCAGAAGCAGGAGAGAAGATACCTTATCTATGATATGATGGCGATCAACCGAGAGTCTGTCACAGAGGTTAGATTTACAATGAAATTTATGGACATTAAATTATTTTTACAGATCAAAGTCACTTATTCTTTTGTTTTCATTCCTCCCCTAAAGCAAAGAACCATCAGAGACTTTTTGTGAGAGCTATATATTTATTTGTCCATTTTAAATTAAGTTACTGGAGCAATATTTGGTCATTTAATGAGGGCAAACCTTATGGGCAAAGCTGGGGTAATTTTGTAGGATGTTAGGGGCAATTGAAGACTTTCAATTTTGTTTTGAGTAGGGGAGGGGGAAATGTTTACTTCATCAATTTAATTCTGTAATCGGGAGATTTTATCTGGTGGGGCAAAAAACCTAGAAGTTTATTACGTGGTGCATGGTGTTATTTCGTGGGGCAGTGTGGGCTATTTTTCCCACTCTGGATCTGTCCCTGGTGGTGTAGAATTGATTTAAATTGTGCAATCATGAAGTGCATTCATGTGCCATTGGTGAAAACTTTTAACAATTTATCCCATTCTGTTTAAGCCTTTGGTCAGTATATTCTTGAACATCACCCCCATCTTTGGCTGCAATTTTGGGGATTCACAACCAATGTCATAAAGATGCAGGTTTATGTGCCTGAAAGTTAGGGATGATTTGAAAGGGGGGTGACTTTCTCTTCACGTGCTTTTAACAAATCAGCACTAAGCACTGCAATACGAGGCTTTTTTCTGAAGCTGGCTGATAAAGATGGTTTTCACCCTGCTGTAGCTTTGTGATAGGAGTAGTTTACGAAATAAATGGAAAGCACTGGACAAGTTGGATTGGATCTCTTAAATGCTGGTGTAAGTGTAAACAACAAAAGAGATCTGTTTGAGAATTCTTTCAGATTTCTTCAGTGATTGGAAGCAGGTTAAAGGGCTGTGTGGGCACCAATATAAGCTGCCAATCAGCTCATAAAGAATAACTGGGAATGTGGAGAAACCTGTTTGTATCCTAGTCAACCATTTGATAACCTTTTTTCATTGATCAGCAGTTGCTCTACAATTGATTTTGTTTGCCAGGAGTACAAGGAGGAGAAAAACATGCTCATATGGCATTTTCTATTTAATTATTTTGTTTGTTTGTATTTGCAATGATCTCTTCCTAATCATTTCAACTGATTTTCTGGGATATAGTATGAAGAGTATTTTGGGTAATTAGAATCATTCATTTAGATGAAGATGCTGTGCTTGTTTAAGGAACACATACCAGAGTATACTGTATACCTCCAATCTAATTAAATGCTTTTCCTTCATTCCATCTACTAATTATAGGCTTCGATGATCAAATGTTTCTGCAGCGGCCCTTTCATGAACGATGGAAGATGCTTGAAAAAGAAGTGATCGAGCCCCGGAATTATGAACGCCATAACATTTACCAGAGTCGAAATCCATATTATAGATATGACCTGGAACCTTTCAGGGTATGAGAAGATTTTGTATTGAGTTTGCAATATATGATACTTGTCCCCTCTTATTTTATTACCAAATTATGTTTTTTTTTTTTTTGAATTGTTTACCAGGTGAGAAGAAAGGATTTCTGGCTGCTTTCTACTGTTACCAAGCTCCTAAAGGAATTTATTCCAAAGCTTTCACATGATGCAGATGGTCTTATTTTTCAGGTGACAAGGATGGCTTTTTGAACTTTTTGCACAACTCATCCATTGGAGATTTTTTTGTTCTAAATACTTTTAGCATTTGTTTCCTGATATTGTGGTCCTATGAATGATCTAATAAATATCATTTGCACACAACACCCAAAAATCCTGTATACATTGCACCTCTCACATATCATACAGTAAAAGACTTGTCATGTGTTAGATGATTTTTATAGTGTTATTCCATTGTGAACAAGAGATTACTCATGATCTTATGTGCCAGGGTTGGGATGATCCTTATGTTCCTCGCACTCATGAAGGCCTTTTGAAGTGGAAATATCCTGAAATGAACTCAGTTGACTTTCGATTTGAGGTGTGTCTGTCAACATCACCAAAATTTAGCTGCTAACTCTGATGGTTTTGTGTTTTCCATCTTCATCCCTTTGATGTATCGGCTTGAAATTCTCAATTGATGTTTACATCCTGATATTTAGTTGCATGTATTGACAGGTTGATGATGATGATCGTCAGTTACTTTATCTGAATGAACGAGGGACAAAGAAACTGATGGAAGGCCACAGAGTTGCATTCAAAGGTTGATGTGATTTTTCATGCATCTTGATTTCACAAGTTTCGTTCCGCTATAGAAAATCCTGAATTAACACTTTATGCAACCCTTGTAATTGATATGGAAAACACTGGGATTTCAGTTGATAACCTTAGCTGCCTTTGATAATCTATTCCAGCTGTTGCTAACCATTTGCTTGGTGAATGTGATGGTAGGGAGCTTCTTTTTTTTTTTTTTTTTGAATAGTGGGTATTTTGCCATTCAGATTGGCAAATGCGGTATTCCTTGTTAACGCAAGCAATTGTATGGGTGTCCATTGCCTTGAGCTGAATCCCATTTTCACATGCTCATATTTCTTCATCTGGGCATGTTCTCAGCTTGCTAGACATTCATTTTGTTTTCTTTGTTTCATTTACCTGGTTGTTTTTTGGCTTTCAATTTATTGTTCTGGTTCTTACGCCAAGACCTAAAAACTTGCAGATGATTTAGATCCCTCTTCATACTCAGGGAAGATAATTGAGTGTTCTTGGGCCTCAGAGGAACATGTATGGGTCTGTATGCGGGTGCGGACTGATAAATCAACACCCAACGAGTTCAATACCTACAAGAAGGTCTGTTCTTTCACCTTTATATGCACACATATCTGTATGTATATGTGAATTCTGATGCATGTATGTTGTATGTATTTGTCATGCTTTAATTAATATGCTACTATAGTATCTATTTGACATTCTTCCTCTTCCTCTTCTATGTTTTTGATGGATTACTCTTTACTGGACTAAATGAATCTTCCTGCTGATTCTTAACAGGTGATGCGAAGCATCAAGGATAATATAACAGAGGATGTGTTGTTGAATGAGATTTACGAGATCATTCGCCTGCCCATGTATGCTGATAGGATCAGGATTGAGAGTAAAGCTCAGCAGCATGCAAATGCATCTCGGCGTAGGTGATGGACAGATTGGTAAATAGCCACCATGTTTAAATTGGTAGCGGAACTAGAAGCATCCAATACTGACCTTTGATGCTTGCATGCTCTGGGTCTTTGCTGGTTTATTTGGTTGAAGTTGGGTATGTACTGGAGCTTATCGTCTGGAGGTCACCGTGATGTTATGTTATTAGTTATAGCTCTATTGAAATCCACCCAGTGGGTGCTGTGCTGGTGAGTTGTATGATCCAGTTAGTGCGCACTAAAATAGTTTTCTGCATCAGACCCATACTATGTCTTTATCATAGTTGCCCAGATCAGGAAAATTAGGATTAGGGTCATGGTGTATATTCTTATAGTTTCTCTTTTTTATCTAGTGATTTAAAAGGTAGCCATTTTTTTTTTGGTAGCAGAACCAAGTTCCCAAACATGGTTTTCACCTTTTCTCTTGATGTGAATATGTTTTGGAAATTGGCGACACGGTCTGCATATGCTTAATCTCTGTTCTGCCTTTTGTCCTATTTTACTTTCCTTTTGGTCGAGTGTTGTTATTCTGTTGTTTGTGCAGCATGTATTGCTGTGCTATTTTAGGACGTGGCAAGCTGCCACTCGAGTCTTGACTCTCACAGTCCGCAGCGAGGAAGAGAGGTGTGTTCCCATTACCCTTCGTTTGCCTTTTACTCGAACCTCAGCCTTCACATG
>Ga0307511_10005907_pt1 | contig 12374 bp, 7 predicted proteins | sample 13_EM_MG_FD_200266 | JGI IMG/M metagenome (GOLD analysis project Ga0307511, IMG submission 200266) | Populus trichocarpa ectomycorrhiza microbial communities from riparian zone in the Pacific Northwest, United States - 13_EM | ecosystem: Host-associated > Plants > Roots > Unclassified | place...
CTCTCTCTCTCTCTCTCTATATATATATATATATATATGAATTAATTTTGGTTATTTTTTTAAAATTTTCTTTCCAACATCTAAATTTATTAATTTGATGTCCCTCATATTATAAAATATAAAAAAAATCTCTTATCTTTTTAATATGAAATAAAATTATTTTTTACTACTTAATATACAAACTATATTTTATAACAGTTCCTTTAGTTTTGATCAAAACTAATTAATTAGTTCATTGATCAATATCATGATTAATTTAATATTATATTATTTAAAAAAAAACATCTTATATTCTCGTTAATGTTTCCATATTATTTATTTATTTGTTTAAAATAAATTAAAAAAACAAAATGAATGAAAGTGATTAATTAATTTGTTTTTGAAATTAACATATTATTTAATTTATTTTGAAAAATTAGAATATCTAATTTATAATTTACTTTATTGGAAAGTTACAAAGCAAATTTTTTTGGCTTTTGGTGCAAAAACCCAAAGTACCAAGAAAATAAATAAATAAAAAGAAGAAGCCTAAAACATGATTTTGCCAAAAGAAACTCTAATACCAATATATTTAAAACCAGAGCATGCTGTAATTTTTTTTAGAGTCTTAAATTAACTTATTTTTCAAATGGGGTGTAAAAAAGAGTTTTTTTCTACGAATTCCACATGTAACCCACTGTTGACTAAATTATATATTATTTTTTAAAATATAATTCATTTATAAATAATATATATTTGTTTTTAAATTTTTAAAATTTATATTTAATATTAACATATTTTAAAAAAAATTTAAAAATTTTCAAAAGTACAATTATACCATAATAATAAACATGATCTAATAAAAAACAAAAAAAATTATTACTTTCTTTTATATATATATAATAAAAAAATACAAAAATTATTTGCCTTGTTTTAAAAAAAATCAAAATTATTAAATTTTATGACAGTTAATAATAGAATTTTTTGTCATAAGATAATTATTTTTTAAAGTTTAATTCATTTATAAATAATATATATTTGTTTTTAATTTTTTAAAATTTATTTTTAATATATTTATTAAAATTATTTAAAAATACAAAAAAAAAATCATTTAAAAAAAAAATTCAATTTTCTTAAAAACCACGCAAAGCCGTCGAAACAAATACGGCAAGGCCATTCATTAACTGCGAATCAATAAAGTCTTCTCTGGACGGAGTAGAAGTTCTTTTTCGATTGAAGAAGCATCTTTAACTGCGCGAAATCAACGATTTCTTACTTTCTTTCTTTTTATTTAGCAATTGATTTCGAAAAAACACACGCACACTTTATTGCTGCTATTACTTCGTTTTTGGAAAAGTGAAAAAATGGCCATGGCTGGATTGTACCGTCGAATCCTCCCTTCTCCTCCTGCCATCGATTTCGCTTCCGCCGAAGGAAAGGTAGGTAATCCTTGCTGGTTTTTCTACTTTTTTCTTTTTTTTTCTTTTTTTATTAGAAATTAGAGAAAAATTAGATTTTTTGGTGAGATTATATAGCGTGTAGTTTTGTAAATTTGAAGTACTATAAACTTTATTTACTAGCTTTTATTTGCATGATTTTTTGTGTGATCCGTGTGGTTTTATTTTTTGTGTTTTGTGGTGATTTGATTTTTTTTTTTTTTATGGTTTATGTTTTTCTAATTAGTGCAAAATTGTGGATTGCAGCAACTTTTTATGGAAGCAATTCAAAATGGAACGATGGAAGGTTTTTATAGGTTGATTTCTTACTTCCAGACACAGTCGGAGCCTGCGTATTGTGGTTTGGCAAGTCTTTCTATGGTCCTGAATGCCCTAGCTATTGACCCTGGGAGGAAATGGAAAGGTAATTTTTATTTATGATTTGTATTCGTGGCGGTAATGTCTTTTTGTAGATTAGTTTGGGGCTAGTAGGATTGCCAGTGGTTTGCTAGGACGGATGATGCTAGAGATACTTAATTTTTATTTTTTAACTGAAATACTAAGTGACGTGACATAATGGAATTTGTGTTTTTTCAACCAATCAATTTTATAATTATAATAATTTTCCCATTAAATGTGATAAGATATTCCATCCATGATTTGAGATTCTTGATTTTTTTCAAAAATTAGCATGTTTTTTTTTTAAAAAAAAAAAATTGGAAAAATAATACCGTTTAAAAAAGAATTGGCAAAATAGCACATTGTATACATGTCATAATTGAGAAAAATGACATTCAACCTCGTCGGTATTCAAAAACGCGTCATTTCAAAGAAATTGTGAAATGAGCTGTTGTACAAATTATTACGAGAAGAGAGGAGAAAGAAATATTGAATGTCTTTATTTATTTATTTTTTCTTCTCTCCTCATTATCACAATTTGTTTTTGAAATGTTGCATTTCTGAATAGTGATGAGGTTGAATGTCACGTTTCTCAATCTTGACATGCCCAAACTGTGCTATTTCACTAATGTTTTTTCAAAGGATGTTACTTTACAAACTTTTTTTAAAAAAGCACGCTAATAAGCAAAAATAAACGAAATTCTTTCCTTGTAATAGATGCCACATCATTTAGTAGCAAAACTTAGTAAAACAATTTAGTACCCCTAGCATTACCCTTGTTAGGACTATCTGAATTGATTCGGTTTTTGAGTTACCACAAAGTATGTGTTAGAAAGTGGTCTGTTACTGGCAGGACCTTGGAGGTGGTTTGATGAATCTATGCTAGACTGCTGTGAGCCTTTAGAACAAGTTAAAGCTAAGGGTATCTCATTTGGGAAGCTAGTGTGTTTGGCTCACTGTGCTGGGGTTAAAGTTGAAGCGTATCGAACAAATCAAAGCACTATAGAGGACTTCCGTGTACACATTATGAGATGTTCAACTTCTGATGATTGCCATTTGATCTCGTCTTATCATAGAGGAACTTTTAAACAGGTATTCATCTTTAAGTTGATTGAATCTTTTTCATAATTGTTTACTTTCTAATGAATCCAGATAATTTTGCTATGTTACATTTTGCTTCATTCGTTAAAGATTTAATGGCAGAACTGGGTGGATCTACATTGCCTCTGATGTTTTTGTTATTTGGGTGTGTAATAGGAAAAGAATACTAACATCAATAATTTCGTTTATTATTTTGTTGCTTATATGCCTCCAGTAATAAATTTAGCACTCCCTACTTAATTTAGCACAAGAAGTTTTTGGGAACTCTTTTTTTTTTTTTTTTAAATTTCCAGACAGGAACTGGTCATTTTTCGCCTATTGGCGGTTATCATGCTGGGAGGGACATGGCACTGATTTTAGATGTTGCGCGGTTCAAGTATCCTCCTCATTGGGTTCCACTAACACTTCTTTGGGAAGCAATGGATAGGACTGATGAGACAACTGCACAACGAAGAGGGTATGGATTTTTGCTCAGATACATTTATAACTCTTGGTGGACGCCACCTAAATTTGATAATTGGCATATCACAATGAATTGAATACAGTGAAAAGCCAAATTTGCTTTCAAATGGAAAGACAATGTCTAAATATTGTAATTATGCAGCAGGATCAATTTTTCATTGCTCCACAAACTTTTTGGATAGATCCAATTCCAACTTTCAATTTGGATCCTAAAATTGACAACATATCAGCTGGCGAAATTCATCGGAGGCAATCTACATGTATGACTCTAATACATTGATCTCGGCCAAAGGGAAACACTGAAACTAATTAACTAAGGGTTTTTATCTCAAAAGGGTTGCAAGAAATTGAGGCAATTATTCCCACTGATGTCCTCTACCTTGATATAATAGTGATCTAAACCAAATAGTTTACTTTTCAATTTACTTTTGCATTTTATCAATCTTCCTTTTTCTGTTGGTTGTCTATTCCAAGTTGATGCGTTTTCCATTATCTATTTTTCTTTGGTACTTAATTGGTATGACATCATCATTTCTCTATTTGCCTATGTTTCAGGTTCATGTTAATATCGAGGCCTCACACAGAGCCAGGACTGCTTTATACCCTGGTACGATTATAGTTACAGTTGCTGGCATTCATGGTGTAAACTGCATTACTGCGCACATGCTCACTGCACTTCCATGGATGTTTAGTTCCTTATAGTTTGACCCTTCTGCCTGCCCTTCCAACTTCCCCCACATTTATTTGTAACTTTTAATTTTTGGTATAATGTGTATGTAGTAGAGTTCTTAAGCTGTATTTTGAGCATATTTGCAAGTAGCTAGTTGCATTTTCTTTTCTCACCACGCCCATGTGAATTTTTTTTCTTGCAAAGCAACTACTTTGCTTTCATTGTTCTAATAATGGTGTGTGTGGCAGAGCTACAGTTATTAAAAAGAGGGGGGGGTAATTAAACTAAACGAAATGGGGTCATAAATTAAATAAGAAAATTTTTGGAGGGGTGTAATTGTAGGAACCTTAAATATAAGGTCTAAATTTAGCTTTTAAAAAAAAACTTGGGGAGGGCCATTAGCTGTAGCTCCACCCCTGAGTGGAGCTAAAGGGACAATTATAGATTTGTCTTCTTAAAAGGTTGGAGGAAGTTAATGCTGGACAGAGTGCCTTAGTGTGTTAGATTCAATGTTCATACCCATCTAAGATATTGAAGAAAAAGAACCATTGAACATATAGTGTTTTAGTTGAACCTTTATATGCTTGATGGTGGCGGCACTTGGATGCCCTATCATAAATCTAAAGAAAATGAAAAAAAAAAAGAAAAAGAAAAAGAAAACAAAGAAAGAAAAAAAACTCAAGAAGGCTAGCACATATAATTTCAGAAACACTCCTAAAAGTAATCCCATCAATTCAGTTTTAAATGGTGTAAGGCAAGTTATTTTGGATTCACCATTTTGCTTCACTGCAATTATGCAGAAACTTTGGCCTGGCATTGGTAGAATGCGAGAATGAGTTTGTCTCAGACAAGCACCTGCCTAAATTGTTCAGAATATCTAGTTTTATATTGTTTTGGAAAAGACCCGAGATGCCTGAAATTTTGGATGACTTGTATTGTTGGTATTATGTAACAATTTTAAACCTTTGTGCAGAGCTGCAAGCATGAGAGTTGGGTTGGTGTTGCAAAGTATTTAATGGATGATGTTCCTCTTCTCTTAAAGTCAGAGGATGTAAAAGATATTAACAAAGTTCTCCATGTTGTTTTCTTATCACTCCCATCAAGTTTTGGGGATTTCATCAAGTGGGTCGCAGAAATTCGGAGACAAGAGGATGGTGGTCAAAGTCTAAGCCAAGAGGAGAAAGGAAGGCTTTCTGTCAAGGTGTTGTATAGCTTCATCTCCTTTCAGTTCTTTCTCGTAAACTAGCAGGATGTTTTTCTGCAGTTTGTAAACTCTTGCCCTTAAAATTTTGAAAACTAACCTTTTGATTTGGCAGGACGAGGTGTTGAAACAGGTGCAGGAGACCGACCTTTTTAAGCACGTTGTGGCATTTTTGTCTTCATCAAATTCATGTTGCAGAAATGTACCAATTCTGGATCAAGAAGATGATCTGCCTGATATTGCTGCAAGTGTCTGTTGCCAGGGGGCAGAGATTTTGGCTGGGAAGTCTGCTTCTGTGGAAGGGTATTTCTGTAAGGAAAAATGTGTGAAATGCTTGAAAGCTAATGGTGACAAGCCTATTACTTTGATTTCTGGGACAGTGGTAGATGGTATCAGTGAGCAGGGGCTTGATGTGCTGGTTCCTTCATCTCAAACAAAAATGATTTGTTGTGGCTGTGGTCCAAGCAGTCACATTGGGATGCACCCAGCTGGCAATGATGTTTTAACAGCACTTTTACTGGCTTTGCCTCCAGTCACATGGTCTGGTATCAAAGATGAGAAACTTTTGCAAGAAATAGATGCTCTGGTTTCAACTGAACATCTCCCAATTTTGCTTCAAGAAGAGGTATGCATTGTCTTTCTACTTCTATTTGTTTTGCTTTGGTTGCCATAATCAGTAATTTACTTGTAAGTGGTAGCTGTTCAAAACAAATGTAAGAAAAGATATGAATTGTAGATACTGAAACCTTGGTATTGCTTTGTCTGTTTACTTGGAAAGCAGAAGCATGTTGCCCTATTTTTCAAATGACCGTTAGGGTTGACAAAACTTGTGGTTCATCCTAAAGAAATGATCATGTGGCATGAGAACAGACTAAGTCTGATCACCATTCATACCTTTTGGTTTTTGTGTGTGAGTTGTATTTCTCGCCACATGTTTGTTGTGATTTGGATTTATGGATATAAAAGGGAAAACTGAATGTTCCAGACTTCCATTTTATTACCTTGATTGTGATGGTGATATGGTCATCAATGGCTTGATGCCTTCTGAATCTTTCTGTTTCTGGGTTAATTTCTAATCTATCATTGTCCAATGTGGCTATGGCAGGTTCTGCATCTACGGCGTCAGCTCCACCTCCTCAAAAGATGCCAAGAGAATAGGGTAGATCAGGATCTCGGCGCACCTCTTTCCTAGCATTTTCTTTACATGCTCTCTGTAAATTCATTATCTTTAAGCCAAAAATGTACCTACCCATGGAAGATTTATAACCCACAAAAACCCTAGGGACTGAAATGACTTCACTGAGAAGCTGCATTTGTCATCCACGCACCAAAACTCGTGGTAGGCAAGGCTTGTTAGCATAGTTATCAGACCTGACCTAAAGGTCGACTCGGCCAAGAAGCCGGGTCCCGGGTTACATGGGTTGACCCAGGTCAACTCGAGTCAACCTGGAAAAATAAAAAAAAATATTTGAAGTTTTAATATTTCATATGAATATAAAAAAATTAAGAAACAATCCATGTGAACATAGACTATATATGTTATAAATAATTAAGTTTAAAAGATTATTTTAAAAGGTTTTTATTTCACATTGAAAAAACATAATATTTTTTTCTTGTAAATATAGATTATATATACTAAAAGATTTTAAATTTCACATTGAAAAAATAATTTTTTTTCTTATGAATATAGAGTGTATATACTAAAGGGTTTTTAATTTTATATTAAAAAAATAAAATATTTTTCTAGTATTTATATGGTAAACTTTAAAATGAGTAATAATCAACTAAAGAATATAATGAGTGTTCAAGCGTCTTGATTATTTGTTGTTGTTTTTCCTTGAGAAAGTCATTCAAAAATCATATCTTCTCCTTTAAATTGTTTTCTTAGATGGTTTGTTGTGTAAAATATTTTACATGTAAAATGTTTTTTAGTGGTGGTGATAGAGGAGGAGGTGAAGATGAGATTATGGTGGTAAAAGTAGTAGTGGAAGTAAAATATTTTATGTAAAATATTTGAAATAATTTGACGTCTTATTCGAAAAATATTTTATAAAATTTTACGAGTTGAAGATATTTTCAGTAAATAAATTAAATTTGAAGGTTGATTGTAAAATATTTTTTATTGACTAGTTTTTTTATAAAATATTTTATGAAAAAAAAACATGTGAATATTTTTTAAAAACAAACATGGAAAAATTTTAAAAATATTTTACATATACAACTATTTTCTGCGCATCTTCTCTGTTATAGCTGTTTTTTTCCCTATAATTTAGAGACGACATGGTAAAGATTTGAAAGTTTCACTACTTTTACATGCAAAGGAACCACCTTCAGGTTATTGCAGGAAAACGTACCACGAAGTAAAGGATCAACAGCTATTTCGAACCCTACAGCAGTATTTGGAGACTTTTCACTCAGCATTTCTAACTAGTCTGGCTATATTGTGAATGTCATTGGTTATTGAAGAAAATACCAATGGCGTTCCGCAAATCTTGCCTTGTGCATAGTGATTGATGCATGCCAAGTGTGTAAGAACCATTTGTCACAGACAAATCAGGAAGAGCAATGGTGGTTTTATTCTATTCAGTCTCTTTTTTCTTTTCTTTAATTTTGGGTTCAACAGAAGGCTCAGTAGACTTGTTAGGCTTTGATGGCTTCCACTAATCCACAACCGTTCGGTCAGATCAAGAGCCATTGAAAAAACTAGAGTTTTCAATGATATAGATGGAAGGAGTTTAATTCTATAATTATAACTAACTTAATTTTTAATTTTTTATAAATTATAAACTACATTCATATAATATTTTTGGACTTGAACAAGTTGGATATATTAAATTGAGCTATATTTTTGCATGGATATTACAAATATTCACGTGGTTAACTTATATTGCTAATTTTCATGGATTTGCATTTGAAAATGGACCTACAACATGGATTCTAGGTTTCATTACACCCCGAATGTTAGGTCTATCTTTCCATATCTTACACCACCATTAAGTTCTAGTTACCCCCCTTTTCTTTAGCAAAGAGATAAACTATTTTTTTTTTGTTAAATAAATCTAATAGAAATCCTACTAATAAGAGTTTGAGTCGAAATATTTCTAAATAAAATAAAAATAAAAATAAATGATCACTTCATAAACTATCAAATATAGAGACAAAATAAGTATAGGGCAATGGGTTAGATCGGGTTGACCGGGTATCAGAAATCTCAACCCGCCACTTGACCCGCGATGCATTTTTTATTTTCTTTTATCTACTATCACATGTTATTTCCACATCATCTAAATTTTTTTAACACTACTAGGAAAAGTTGCATCTTATGTATTTTTTTGGTGTAGGAAATCTCAATTTTGTCTCTAATCTATAACTTAATTTCATCCCACAATTGAATTCTTTTGTCAATGTCGGTTAATATTTTTCAATTAAGAATAAGTGGATAAGAAGTCAAAAAAATCTTCATCATAATTTTTATTTCTTTCCAGAACTGAAAAATTCCAAGTTCTTTTCAATCCAAATAAAACATCAATTTTCTAAGTGATGAATCAATATTTTTTACCCTTTGTGAAAAACCTAAAACCCTGTCCAAAAAGGTCTAATAACAGGGTGGTAACCCACATACAAGTGTAAGTGGTAGCTGTTTAGGCCCAACGCCATTGGTTTTAGCCATATGCTGACTCCACGCGAACATAAGTCTAGTGAGCTGTCAGGCCCAACATACCTGAGTTTGGCCACATGCGGAGCCTAAGTAAGCGTGGGTCTAGTTGCTAGGCCCAACATACTTGTGTCGGCCACGTGGGAAGCCTAAAAAACCCCAATGCCATTGGTTTCAGCCACGTGCTGAGCCCAAACAAACGTGGGTCTGACAAATTGCCCGGCCCAATGCCATTGGTTTTAGCCATGTGCTGACTCTAAGCGAACATGAGTCTGGCGAGTTGCCAGACCCAATATACTTGGGTTCGGCTACGTGTTAAGCCCAGAAAAATATGGTTCTAGCAAGATGCTAGACCTAACACCATTGATTTCAACCACATGTTGAATCCAAGCGAACATAGGTCTAGCAAACAACCAGACCCATTTCCCTTGGGCTAAGTTATTTGCCAAGCTCAATTGGTATAAAGGTTGTTATAGACCCATGTTAAGGTCATAGGCTCTGTTTATTCATTCTTAAAACTTTTAACAAGAACTATTCATGTCTGGAATAATCATCTCTCTACATCTATAGATGTATAAAAGGTCTCTCAAGGGCTTATAATATTTCCATAATCATTAATGATGTGTAAGGGATATTTGTCCTTCATTAATGATATGTATGAGATTCTTATCCCTCATTAATGCCATCGGAAGAAAATGACACTCTAGCCCCTCTACTCCATCAAAACAACAAAGTTCATATCATAAATACCCTTTAAACCACCCAAGTAAAGAGTTCACAATTTCTTTTCTCCAAGCATTCATATTTTGATTCTCAGAGAATTTATCATACCAAAACAAGAATAAACACTTTTGTTCTTATATTTTAAAGCTCTTTCTTTCATGTATTACAACCCCTTACTTAAAGTCATTGATTTTATCATTGAAGGGTCCCTAAACCTCATCAAAAGGGACTGATTTGTAGGTGCTAAGACTTCTACTACCAATCATAGTATAATACAACGATAGATCCTTCGTAATACTCATACAACTATTCATGATAGTTAATCTTTAGTATAATACAACAGTAGATCTTTCGTAATATTCATACAAACATTTGTAACAATTAACATTCAGTATAATAAAACGATAGATCGTTCATACTACTCATACATCTATTCGTGATAGTTAATTTTTAGTACAATACAATAATAGATCCTTCATAATACTCATACGATCATTCGTGATAGTTTAGCATTCCATATAGCACAACAATAAATCCTTCGTAATAAATTCACTTCAAAAACTCATGTTACGCTAGAAGGGGGTAGAAGTCACCTACCTGTTCCTTCTATGGGGTGTCCTTGCCCGGTCGAAGGTCTGATCCCGGTCGCATCACCTAACACATCAATGGTCACAAATCAACACATTTGCATTCTGAAATCCCATGACTCATCACCAAACCTATTTAAAGAATCCATATATTCACATTCAAGTGTTCCATATTTTACACAATCATACAATGAAATCGTTACAAGCATTTAAGTCATTTCTGCCATAGGAGTCTATCGTAGAAAATCGACAGCGAAAACAGATTCACTGGCGACCTAGAATTCTGCAGCAAAAACCGATTCGCTGTAGACACCAGAATTCAGCTTCAAAAACTGATTCGCTGCAGACAACACGATTCGGCAGTGAAACTGATTTGCTGCAAATACCACAATTCAGCAGCGAAAATGAATTCATTGCAAACAACACAATTCGGTAGTGAAAACTGATTCCTTGCAGACAACACAATTTGGCAAAGAAAACTTATTCGCTGTTGAAACCCAATTCGACATAAATCGCTAGCACATATAGGCTTCAGTTGACTTAGAAACCATTGATGAAAATTGAGTTGTTGCCGACTTAGAAATCGTCAATGCAACACATTTCTACGGCTGATGTTGAAATCGTCAATGTACACAACCTACTACTGGCTCAAAAATCGTTGACAAGAACTAAGTCGTTGTCGTCTCATAAATCATTAACGCGATATATTTCTACTTCTAACACTAAAATCGTTAGCAAAATCCATGTCGTTGCCGATCCAGAAATCAGCAGCGATGATTAAGTCATTTCTGGTCTTACACTTAGCTACATTTGCAAATCATCACATTTATCACAAGTATAATCACAATCACAATTCAAAATCCAATCTCTTGCTTCACAATCGTACATGTCTGTTCATCAACAAACAAAATCAAAGCATTATATGGTGTAATTCTTGTTTTAGCTGCAACATGCTTCCAAGGTTCATTAATAACATAATTTGCACTTAACATCATTCCAACACCTTTTCATATAACTTCATCAATCAACCATGCAGAATTTACATCATTAACACAAGTATGATTATGTTTTTGATTCAAGTATGTCCCTAGAAGTCTCACAAGATTGTCATCCATGCATTTAGTCACTCTAATTATATTTTGTTCAGCCCTTACCATGGTCGGCCCTCCCCTAGGTTCTTGCATTCAAAATCATTCATGTTTTCTTAGGTAAGGGTCTGTGCATATGTTCATTCATCCTTTGCTCTACTTAGGTCTGTCCATTTAGTCAAGATTCCTTAAGTTAAGTGCAAGAACACTACCCCTTCTATTTTTGAGTTTTCTTCCCTTTTTTTTTGTCTGAAATCTAGGGTAACAACCAGCCAAGGAAAGGATATTGGTCTTACCTCACATTCTTTAGACAACTTTTGAGCAGGTCTTGGTGGTATAGTTGTTCCCTCAAATCTTGGTTTTCTGTTCTTTATCCTCTACTGACTGGTTCTAGCCGGCCCTAGGCTCCCTTTTCTTTCATGGTTTCAATTGCCACCTTTCTTTTTAACTCTCCTTCACTCAAGTACTCAAAGAAGAAAACATGCAACGATTTTACCCAACGGTTCCATTCAATGTGTTGCTCCTACTGCTTCCATGACTCGGCTTTCATACGTCAAAGTTCTTATAGAGGTTGACCTGCTTATTGATCTGCCTACCTCTATAAATCTAGTCCTACCCAACAATTCACCCTTAACTCAGTAGGTAATGTATGAATCCCGACCTTGCTTCTCTAAATAATGTCAAGTTCTTGGGCATACAGCTTGCACCTGCAATAAAGGGACTGATCATAAGCGTAAAAAGCGATATCACGAAGCTCCTGTTCGCTCTGGCTGTTCCATCCCTTCAGCCAAAACTGTTGTTGTCGAGAAACAACAACCATATAGCGAAGGCCTTCATGGTGAACCATCCATCGATCTAATGTTTGCTGAAGTTGCAACAACCGTGGAAGAGAGGCCTGTATCTCCTGGACGCAAAAGGACCAAACTAGCTGAAGTAGGACATTCTGGTGCTAAACACTTTGCTTCCCTAAATGTTGTACATGTCTCTAACGATCGTAATGTTATTGCAGATGTGAAGCCTCCTAAGAGGCAATATCTAACTCATAACAGAGTTGTTGCGATCACTAGCTTTGG